>Ga0180121_10000669_pt1 | contig 14480 bp, 13 predicted proteins | sample AntDrymUQ5402106_2_FD_129676 | JGI IMG/M metagenome (GOLD analysis project Ga0180121, IMG submission 129676) | Polar desert sand microbial communities from Dry Valleys, Antarctica - metaG UQ540 (21.06) (version 2) (version 2) | ecosystem: Environmental > Terrestrial > Soil > Desert | place...
GACACGCTCCTCCGCATATTCGAGATCTCGAAGCAGGAGCGGATTCCCACCTACCGTGCGGCCGACCGGCTCGCCGAGCAGCGGGTGGCGTCGGTGGCGGGACTGGACCGGATGTGGATGGGGGAGAGGTAGGCGGGTAAGCGGGTAAGCAGGTAGGCAGGTATTCAACGTTCAGACACGAACCCGGTTGGCTCAGGAAACGCGCGCTCTATCCTCCGCCGCTTTCCACTTACCCGCTTACCCCGCCTACCCGCCTACCCGCTTATCTCTTACCTTAAACCCAATGGCCGAAGTTATTCCCATCGGGTCGGACCACGCCGGCTTCCAACTGAAGGAGCGGTTGGTTGAGGAGCTGCGGGCGCTCGGATACGAGCCGCTGGACCTCGGCACTCACAGTCCCGAATCCACCGATTATCCGGACTACGCCCATCGGGTGGCGTCCAAGGTGGAGCACCACGACGCCGGTCGTGGGGTCCTGTTGTGCGGGACCGGGCTGGGAATGTCGTATGCGGCCAACCGGCATCCCGGCGTCCGCGCCGCGGTGGCCTGGTCTCCCGAGATCGCGCAGCTGGCGCGCGAGCACAACGATGCCAACATTCTCATCCTTCCGGCCCGCTTCGTCAGCGAGGACGAGGGAGTCGAGATCCTGAAGACCTGGCTGGGCACTCGCTTCGCCGGGGGCCGGCACAGCCGCCGAGTTGAGAAGATCGAACAGGAGCCCGAATGACCCTGGACCACAATGCCTCGCTGCGCCAAGCCGATCCGCTGGTGGCGCGTCTCATCGATGCCGAGCTACGGCGCCAGCAGCAGGGGCTCGAGCTTATCGCCAGCGAGAACTTCGCCAGCCGGGCCGTGATCGATGCCATGGGCACGCCGCTTACCAACAAGTACGCCGAGGGACTCCCCGGGAAGCGCTACTACGGCGGGTGCGAGGTCGTGGATGAGATCGAGCAGCTGGCGATCGACCGCCTGAAGCAGCTCTTCGGGGCCCAGCACGCCAACGTGCAGCCCCATTCGGGCGCCCAGGCCAACTTCGCGGCCTTCATGGCGCTGATCCGGCCGGGCGAGCTGCTGATGGGAATGTCGCTCCCGCACGGGGGCCATCTGTCGCACGGAGCGGCGGTCAACCACAGCGGCACAGTATGGCGCGCGGTGCACTACGGGGTGGACCCCGCCACCGGCCTGATCGACTACGATAAGGTGCGGGACCAGGCGCGGCAGGAGCGTCCCCGGCTCATCATCGCGGGTGGCAGCGCCTATGCCCGCATTATCGACTTTGCCGCCTTCCGATCGATTGCCGACGAGGTGGGGGCGTTCTTTCTGGTCGATATGGCCCACTTTGCAGGACTCGTGGCCGGTGGGGTGTATCCCTCTCCGGTACCGCATGCACAGGTGGTCACCAGCACCACGCACAAGACCCTGCGCGGTCCGCGCGCCGGCCTCATTCTCTGCACCGTCGAGCACGCCAAGGCGATCGACAAGTCGGTGTTCCCGGGAACCCAGGGGGGTCCGCTGGAGCATGTGATTGCCGCCAAGGCGGTGGCCTTCGGCGAGGCGCTGACCGAGGACTTCAAGGTGTACTCCCGGCAGGTGGTGGAGAACGCCAAGGCCCTGGCGGACGCGTTGACGGAGCGAGGCTTCGCCATTGTCTCGGGTGGCACCGATTCCCACCTGATGCTGGTGGACCTCCGGCCCAAGAACATGACCGGCAAGGCGGCCGAGAAGCTGCTGGGCCACGCGGGCATCACGGTGAACAAGAACACCATCCCCGACGACCCCCAGTCTCCCTTCGTCACCAGCGGCATCCGGCTGGGCACTCCGGCGGTGACAACCCGGGGCATGGGGGTAGGCGAGATGGTACGGATCGCCGAGCTGATCGATCGCGCGCTCACGCATCCCGACGAGGCCGGCCTGTCGCAGGTCAAGGCAGAGGCCGAGGACCTTACCTCCACCTTCCCACTCTATCAATCGGCCCGGATGCCGAGCAGGGTTCGCCGGAGTGCCTGAACAGATGCCACCCGTTTTGCTGAGATGAGTCTTTGAACGAGCTTCAGTTCGCCGACGATATCATGGCCCGGATCCGCGCTCGCGGCGGGCAGTATCACGAGCGTGGGTATCTCTTTGTGCTGGGAACCATCGAGTTCCTCCAATCGACTCTGGAGGCGCGCCGTCATGTCACCGGGTCGGAGCTGGCGTGGGCCTGCCGCGACTTCGCCCGCAAACAGTTCGGCCTGTTGGCCCCGGTGGTGCTGGCGCACTGGGGCATCAATCGCACCGAGGATATCGGCCGCATCGTGTTTACGCTGGTCGAGGTCGGACTGCTGGTGACCCAGCCTGATGACGCGGAAGCCGACTTCGAGGCGGTGTTTCAGTTCGCCGACGCGTTCGGTGATTCGTACGAGTGGCAGGGCCTGCGCGGCGCCTAGCCCAACCGCAACCCGGGAGGAGTATGGAGACGAAGGAGTGGCCGGGCTGCCAGAAATGCTCCAAGGGAACATTGATTCCGCTGTCCGACTACGGCAGGGAAGGCGCCCCCATCACCTACAAGGCCTGGGTCTGCACCAATCCGGACTGCGGATTTAACCTGCGCATCGACAACGGCGAGATCAGCTTCGGACGAGCGATCGGGCAGAGCTATAAGTAGGCTATTGGCAGCCAATAGCCCTTCATGATCCCCGTCCTCACCCCTGAACAATCCGATAGCTGGGACCGCCGTGCCGCCGGCTCGGGGATCGAGCTCGCCACGCTGATGGAAAGCGCGGGGCGGGGCGCCGCGATCGTCCTCGCGGATCGGTACGGACACCTGCTGCGCTCGGGCGTGCTCATTGCGGCCGGCCCCGGCAACAATGGCGGTGACGGGTGGGTGATGGCCCGAGCGCTCCGCCGCGCCGACGTGCCGGTGTGGGTTGCGCCCGTCGAACCCGCGTCGGCGCTGTGCCAGCAGATGGCCAGGCTGGCCCGCAGCGAGGGCGTGAGAGAGGTCTCCCCTGACGGCCCCTGGCCCACGGTGGGACTCGCGGTGGATGCTCTGCTCGGGACCGGCGCCACCGGAGCGCCCCGTCCCCCGATGGCCGCGCTGCTGGGTCGGCTCCACGATCTCGAGATACCTGTGGTCGCCGTGGATGGACCCACCGGCGTGGACCTGCTTACCGGCATCGTACATGGAGTCACGCGCGCGGATCTCACGGTGACCTTCGGCGGGCTACGGCGGGGGCACCTGCTGGCCCGGGACGAAGTGGGCGACCTCACGGTGGTGGACATCGGCCATCCTGGAGCCGATCAGGATTGGCCGCTGGTGGTAACCGATCTCCAGGCCTCGCACTGGCTCCGGCGGCTGCGCGCCCGGGACCATAAGGGCGACCGGGGCCGAGTCGTGGTCGTCGGCGGTCACACCGGGATGAGTGGTGCGCTTCGGCTGGCGGCCCGGGCGGCGTTCGGTGCCGGCGCCGGGCTGGTGCATGCGGTTGCTCCGGCGGAGACCGTCGCCGCGCTGGAGCAGGCCGAGCCGGATGTGCAGACCCTGGTTCACGGCTTCGATCAGGCCCCGTCGGCCGCGCTGCTGGAGCTGGTGTCGAAGGCGGACGCGGTCGTCATCGGTCCCGGTCTTGGGCGGGAACAGGGACGGCGCGCGTTCGTCACCAGTCTGATCGAAGCATCCAGGGCGGTAGTGCTCGACGCGGATGCGTTGGTGGCGTTCGCTGGAGCCGCGGCGGCGCTGAAGCGGCTTGCCGCGGGTCGGGCCCTGGTTCTCACTCCTCATCCGGGCGAGTTCCGCACCCTCTTTCCGGCGCTCGCGTCCGCCCGCGAGCTCGACCCCTGGAGCGCGGCCGCGTCAGCCGCGCAGGAGACTGGGGCCACCATTCTGCTCAAGGGCGTTCCCACCGTTGTGGCTGCTCTCAAGCGGCCGCTGCTGACGGTGGTAGCGGGCAATCCCGGGCTTGCCACCGGCGGCAGCGGCGATGTCTTGAGCGGGCTGGTGGCCGCCAATCTGGCAAGCGGGCTCGAGCCCGACACGGCGGCGGCACTTGGTGCCCAGATCCTGGGCCGCGCCGCCGACCTGGCGGCGCGGCGGTACACGGCCAGAAGTCTGCGACCGATGGACGTGGTGCAGGCGCTGCCGGACCTCTGGCGCGAATGGGAAGTGCTGCGCACCGCGGGGCCCACCCCGCGTCCTCCGGTACTGTTGGAATTAGCCCGGCCGCAGACGACGTGATTTAGATTCTTCCCATGGTCCGACCCTACGCCTTGCTCGCGGCCCTCTGCCTGGCCTCTCCCGCCGCCGCTCAATCGTTCACCCGAGACTGGCGTCCGGAACAGCGGACGGTGATCGGCGATTTCAGCCGCGTGAACGCCATCGCGACGTCGGCTGAACGGGTCTACTTCGTGTCGCCCTCTGCGGTGCTGGTCTGGAACCCGCAGTTCCGCCGCTGGGAAGGCTCCTTCGATCCACCCGACCCGACCATGCTGTCGCGCGTATTTACCGCGCTGACCGATCCGCTCGACAATTCACTCTGGATGGCACGCCAGAACGGATGGGTCCACTACCAGCCCGATCTCCAGCTCTGGGATCAAGGCGCCGTTCCCGACGGCGTCCTCGCCATCGCATTCGACCAGGACAATCCGGTTGCCGGACTCTACCTCCGAACCCGGAGCGGATGGCAGCAGCTGTCTCGGGGCGGGAGCGTCCCGCTGCCGTCGGCGGGGCCGGGGCGTCCGCTGGCTCCCGCAACGGTCGAACAGGCCGTTCGCAGCAATCCGGCGCTTCAGGCGAACGCCGCGGCGGTCCTCACCGACAACCGCCTCCGGAGCGTCCGGTACACGGCGGCGGCGCGCGCGTTCGATAATCGCGGCTGGTATCTCGGTACCTCGGGCATCGGTGCGCTGTATGCCGATGACGCCGCGGCGATTCCGGAACGGCTCACCTTCGGGCTGCCGTCCGACCAGGTTGGAGCCGTCTTCAGCTGGCCCGGCGGAGTGTGGACCGCCACCAGCCGCACGCCCTTTGCCGACGCATCGCTGACGTTCGTTTCAAGCGATCTCGCCGAGTTTCGCTCGTTTCCCGGTCCTTCCGCAATTGGAACGCCCTTCGATCAGGTGCGCGATCTGGCGGGACAAGGCAAGTCCATCTGGGCCGCGACCAACCAGGGCGTGGCTCGGCTCAATCCCGCGGAAGGCCGCATAGCGATGGTGGACGAAGGGCGCGGGCTCCCCGACCGCCGGGTGTACTCCATTGTGTCCCGGGGTGGTCGGATCACCGTTGGCACGGCCCGCGGCGTGGCACGCATCGGCGATTCGCTGGATGTCACCCGAATCGCTCCCGCATACAACGACGTGGCCTACGCCGTGTTTCCCGCCGGAGACTCGACCTGGGTCGGAACTCCGTCCGGCATGCGCCTCGCTCTCCCCGGGATGGCCGATCTGGTTCGCCCTCAGGGGCTCTCCTCGCCGAGTCTGCAGGTCCCGGTTATTGATCTGGCCATGGTGGGAGACACGCTGGTTGCGCTGACTCACGACAGCTTTCTCTGGCGTGACCCCCGCACGCGCCGCTGGGCCCTGGGCCCGAACCTCTCGGCGCTCCTGGGGCGGCTCCGCCGGTTCGCCGCCGACGGGCCCGGTTTCTGGTTGGCCGGCGAGCGCGGGCTCGGCTACGCCCGCCTGACCGCTCCGCCACTCCGCACGCTCCGGGAGGGAGATCTGCCGGGCGCCATCAACGACCTGGTGGTGGATGGTGACCACCTGTGGGTGGGGACCGATCGAGGTCTGGTGCGTTTTCGGTTGAGCGATATCCGTCCGTGACGCGCACTCGGCCGCAGCCGGGACAACCGCTGGCGCTTGGCCCCGGGCCCGAGTTCGACAGGATTCGAAACATCGCCCGCCTCCTGGGTCCAACCGGAGCCGGGCTGGGAGATGACTGCGGTCTCTTTCAGCAAGGCGAGGAGTTTGTGGCCCTCAGCACCGACGTGAGCGTCGAAGGGGTCCACTTCCGCTTCGACTGGATCGAGCCCCAAGAGGTCGGGTGGCGGGCAACCGCGGCCGCTCTGTCCGACCTCGCCGCGGAAGGCGCTGAGCCGATCGGGCTGTTGTGCGCCGTCACCCTGCCGGCCGCGGCACCGGAGGCCCAACTGCTCGAGCTGATGGCCGGCGTGCGCGATGCCGCGGCAGCGTCGGGTTCCACCGTGTTGGGCGGCGACCTGGCCTCGGGACCGGCATGGAGCGTGACCGTGACGGTCGTTGGTCGCACCCGGGCACCGGTCACCCGAGCGGGGGCCGAGCCGGGCGATCGGCTCTGGGTGACCGGGACGCTGGGCGGCTCCCGCGCTGCGCTGGAGGCATGGAGGCAGCAGCGCGCCCCGCTGCCGGGGGCGCGAGCCCGGTTTGCGCACCCGGAGCCACGGATCAAGGCTGGGGTCTGGTTGGCTCGGCATGGCGCCCGGGCCATGCTCGATCTGAGCGACGGCCTCGCTGGCGATGCACCGCATCTGGCAGCGGCGTCGCAGCTCGGGTTGGTCATCGATCTGGACGCCATTCCAGTCACCGCCGAAGCCGAACAGGAGGCCGGCCGGCTCGGCATGCCGCCGCCGCGGTTCGCTGCCGAGGGCGGAGAGGATTACGAGCTGCTGGTGGCCCTGCCGCCGGGGTTCGCCGCTGCCGATGGGTTCCTTCGCGAGTGCGGAATCCCACTCACTCCCATTGGCCAAGCCGTTGCGGGAAGCGGTGTCCGCTTCCTCTTGTCAGGCCGTCCCATCGAGCTCCGCGGATTCAACCACTTCGGTTGACGCCGTCCGGGGCTGCTCGCTAGCTTCGGGCCCGTCCGTCAGTCCACCCGTCCACCCGGATAAACATGTCGACCATCATCGAAGTGCACGCTCGCGAAATCCTCGATAGCCGGGGCAACCCCACCGTCGAGACCGACGTCGTCCTTTCCAGCGGCGCGCAGGGGCGTGCGGCGGTGCCCAGTGGCGCATCCACCGGGGAGCACGAGGCGGTCGAGCTGCGCGACGGTGACGCCAAGCGCTACGCCGGCAAAGGCGTCAGCGAGGCAGTGCGCAATGTGAACGAGGTGCTGGGGCCGCGGCTGGAGGGCCGGGCAGCGGCCGACCAGATCGAAGTCGACGCCGAGATGATGGACGCCGATGGCACACCCAACAAGAGCAAGCTCGGAGCGAACGCTATTCTCAGCGTTTCGCTCGCGGTGGCGCGCGCTGCGGCCCAGGACTGCGGGCTGCCGCTGTACCGTTACCTGGGCGGGCCGATGGCTCGGGTGCTTCCGGTCCCCATGATGAACATCCTCAACGGCGGGGCGCACGCCTCGAACAACGTCGACGCTCAGGAGTTCATGATCGTCCCCATCGGGGCGGAGACGTTTCCCGAGGGGCTGAGAATCGGCGTCGAGGTGTTTCACGCCCTGAAGAAGGTCCTGAGCAAGATGGGCCTCTCCACCGCGGTGGGCGACGAAGGCGGGTTCGCGCCGATGCTGCCGTCGAACGAGGCGGCGCTGGACGTGGTGATGCAAGCCATCAAGTCGGCGGGGTATGAGCCGGGCAAAGACGTGGCGATTGCGCTGGACGTGGCCGCCTCGGAGCTGTTCCAGGACGGCGAGTACGTCTTCAAGAAGGGCGATGGCAGCCGCAAGTCGGCGGAAGCGATGGTCGACCTGTACGCCGGCTGGGTGGACCGCTATCCCATCGTGTCGATCGAGGACGGACTGGCGGAAAACGACTGGGCCGGCTGGGCGCTGCTGACCGAGCGGCTCCACGATCGGGTCCAGCTGGTGGGCGACGATCTCTTCGTCACCAACGTGGACCGGTTGGGGCGCGGCATCGAGGAGGGCGTGGGGAACGCCGTCCTGGTGAAGGTCAACCAGATCGGCACTCTTACCGAGACGCTCCAGTGCATCGAGCTGGCCAAGGGCAACGCGTACGGCGTGGTGATCTCCCACCGCTCGGGGGAGACGGAGGACACCTTCATCGCCGACCTGGCCGTGGCCACCGGGGCAGGGCAGATCAAGACCGGCAGCGCCAGCCGGACCGATAGAACGGCCAAGTACAATCAGCTGCTTCGGATCTCCGAGGAGCTGGGCGATCTGGCCCACTACCCGGGCCGGGATCTTTACCCGCTGTGACGGTGGGGCGCTGGGCCACCATCGTGGGCCTGGCCTTGGCGCTCTACTTCGCGCTCCAGGGAGGTGAGTACGGCACGCTGGACTTGCTGCAGCTGCGGCGGGAGGAAGCGGAAGAACGTGCGAAAGTGGCCGAGTTGCAGCGCATGGTCGACTCGCTCACCACGGCAGCGGTCGGGATCGAGCTGGATCCCCGGGTGCAGGAGCGGGTGGCCCGGGAGCGCTTCGGGATGATCAAGCAGGGGGAGTTCATGTACCGGTTGGTGCCACGGGGCAAAGGCGTGAGCGGGGAAGAACCGCGTCAGCGGTAAGGAAACGGAGTGAGTGGGAAGTGCCTGAATGGTGGCCGCGAGAGGGTTATTTTACTCTCCGCTTACGCTGTACCGATAAGACGGCAGGGTAGCTCAGCTGGTTAGAGCACGGCACTCATAATGCCGGGGTCGCGGGTTCGAGTCCCGCCCCTGCTATTGGCGGAACTTTCAGTTTTCCCTCTATCGGTGCGCACAAGGCTGAAGTACTTTCTTCATTCCCCCTCGGCAAGTAATTCCATGCCGTTCTGAAGCAGTCTTCACATTGCGTGAAGGAGGCTAGGATGCGACCGCGCACTGCGATGTTGCTCGTAGGTTTTGTGCTTGGATCCACTGCCTGTCAAAGCGAGAACATCGCCGCCCCCCAACCTGAGTTTGCTACTGCTGCGCTAGCCTCCTACGACTTTCTTAATGCCGGTATCTACCATTCCTGCATCTCACGAAATTCTGTGCGAATGTGTTGGGGGGTGAACGGGGACGGGCAGCTTGGGATTGGTAGGATCTCCACCCTGTCGACCACGGCTCAGCCAGTCGTTAATGGGACAGGGGACACATTCGGGGTTGGTGATGGTGGCTACAACCATACGTGCTCGCTTTCTGGTACTCGGGCCTATTGTTGGGGCTTTAACGGTTACGGGCAACTCGGGAACGGCACGACAACTCCCAGTAGTAGCCCGGTCCTCGTCAGCGGAGGCATCAGCTGGCAGTGGATTGCTGCCGGAGGGCATTTTACCTGCGGGATAAGTACCATCAAGGTCGCCTATTGCTGGGGCTATAACGGCGCAGGTCAGCTCGGCAACGGTACCAAAAACAATCAGAGCATCCCGACGGCTGTGAACACCGCTCTTAGGTTCGACAAACTCGTCTTGGGCGAGCACTTCGTTTGCGCATGGCTCAACCCCAGCACTGCTACCGGCAGTAGTGTCTACTGCTGGGGAGCCAATGACTTTGGTCAACTGGCGAACGGCAGTGTCGGAGGGATTAGAACGAGTCCTGGCCCTGCGGTAACAGGCAAGTGGCTCAACGTTACGGCAGGGTCGTTTTTTGCCTGCGCCTCAAAGGGAGGTAGCCCCAGTTACCTAACGTATTGTTGGGGCAGCAATGCGTACAAACAAATAGGGTATCAACAATTTATAATATGCAGCTGCGACAACCCCCCCCCTGGTGATACGTACCTTTACGCTACCTCGCCGCTGCCTGTCGACGGTGGTTTGCACCTGAATCCGATTGCAGCCGGTTACGGGCATGTGTGCGGAAGGCAGATCGAGACTGGGGCGATGTATTGTTGGGGAAGAGGTGATCAGGGCCAGTTGGGTAACGGTTCGACCTATAATACGATACGAGCGAGTCCTGTAGCCGGAGGCTACACCTACCAGGAGAAATTGGCTGCCGGCGGCTACCACACCATGGCTGTCCGAAGCGATGGTTCCGTACTAGCGTGGGGCCGCAATGTCGAGGGTCAATTAGGAAACGGCACTCAGAATGGCAGCCCGGTACCAATTGTGGTAAATCCATGATTGTGACTGTGGGTGCCCATGGCCTAGTGAACACTTTCTAGTGTGAAAGACAGAAGGCCCTCAGGGATTCCGAGTCCCTGAGGGCCTTTTCTGTCTCCCAGGAGCCACGTCACCAGCTTACGAGTGGCCAGCCGGTCAACCTCCGCCTCCAGCTCCTTCCGGCGGGCTGTGATGGCATCCAGGCGGCTCTGTTGCCGGGCCACCGTTGGCGCGATGTGGTAGGTGGTCACGCTGGCTTCAGAGGTGTGCGAACTTTTGTGCCAAGTTGCCCCGGAGAACCTGCACATTTTTGACCGTCCAGATATGCAGGCTGCACGTGCTCCCCTCTGAAACCGTGCGAAAGATTCAGAACTGGTGTGGGGTAAGGCTTAGGCATCGATAAACTGAACGTGACTCTTCGTGGAGGCAACGGAGGCGGGAAGTCCTTCAATGGAGTATCTAGAGAATTCCGGTAGTGCACCACCCAGTGCACCATGTATCAGCAGAATCCGTGGTGCCGTGTGGCGCATTATGGCTCCGCCTCATTAGGAGTTGATGCGCGCTCCTCGGGTGGTTCCAAACTCATAATGCCGGGGTCGCGGGTTCGAGTCCCGCCCCTGCTATGCCCGGGTAATGCCCGGGCGGTTGTTTCTGGGACTCAGCGGCTCGAGTCCGACCCGCTCTCCACATACGCTGACTGAATCAACAGCAAAACAAGCCAGAGTCGTCACGGTGACGACCCTGGCATTGTTGGTGTCTTACTTTTTCCAACCCTGTTTACGGGGCGTACCGCTTGCAATGGCCCGGTGCCCGGGCCTTGCCTAGCGCCACCAGCTGATTCCACGAGTCTTTGACATCCGCTCGCTTATCGAAGTTTACGATTCCCGCATACTGTTCATCGGTGTGATAACTCGATCTGCCATAGTCCTCACTGTAGGTCCAGTTCAGCAACGCGCAGTTGTACGGTTCGGCGATGAATACTTTGCCGTACTCCAGGAGCTCCTTGGCGCTTACCTGGTAACGCCGCACGCTGGGCGAGTTCTCATAGGTGCCCCAGATAATCGTGCCCGGAATGCCAGCAAGGCAGGCATCGGTGGGCGAGCCACATCCGCCATTCAATGTGTTGATCCCAATGAAGAGGCCGAGTCCCATTTGCTTGGCCGCCGCAACTTCGGTGTCCCGGAATGACTGAGGCGTGCCGTTACGATAGGGGCCGTTGTATTGCGCCCACGCTAAATCGAGATACCGGAAAGTGTACGGATCGTCATCTAGCTGTGTCGGCCGGATGCGAGTGGATACCTTGGCGTTAGGCCAGGTGTCCTTAACGATCTTTGCCAGGCTATCGACCTGCGCCGACGTCACCGGCGTACCCCAGGCTGATGCTGAGGCATTGTCGTCCATGACATTGATGGCGATGATCGTGCCGTCCTTGAACAGCGAATCGATGTCGGCCTCACCGTCCCACGCCGCGATCTCGGCCGCGAAGGCTGGGATGCTGAAGTTGGGGCCCTCCTTCATTCGGCTCCGCAGTACGGAAAGCACGATACGAGCCTTGGCGTTCCGCAGGCTGTCGAGCATGCGCCGGAGCGTGGGCGCGTACCCTGGATTCTGGAGACCGCTCCACCTCGCATTGGGACCGATGAGTTCGGTAGGGGCGTTCCAGGGGCCTACCACGAACGCGCCCGTTGAGCCGCCGGTAGTCGTTGCCGACTTCTCGGCTGTTCTGGGCGATTCGTTGCCGGCCGCGTCGACGGCCGAGATCTGATACTTGTAGGTGGTCCCCGACGTCAGCCCGGTGTTCTGGTACGTGGTCCCGGAGACCGTGGTCAGCAGGGTCAGGGTTCCTGTGGTCCCCCGATAGATGCGGTAATTGTTCACATCCGAGCTGGGTGATGCTGTCCAGGACAGGTTGATCTGAGATGCCGAGCTCGCGGTAGCCGTCGGGTTTGTCGGCGCAGACGGCGGGGTCGCGTCCACTACCAGCTTGACATCTTTCCACCCGCTCGGATTGTTAAAGGTGGACGTCAGGCCCGCCCAGTCGAACTCTTCCGTCGTTGCGGCAGCTCCGTCGCGGTCCCCTACCCCCAGGTCGATCCGCATGTAGTGCCCGGAGGCCGGTGTCACCCCGAGATCGCTCCAGGCTATTCTGGTCTCGACCGTATAGCGCGTGTCGGTTCCGCTGGCGTTGAGCGTGCCGGTGGCGGTGACCTTCGCGAGGAAGCTGGCCGCGTTAAAGCTCACATCCTTGCCGCCGGCCCCGTTGCCCTTATAGTCCCCGACGGTCTCGAGCACGCTGGCCAGGAACTGGTAATCGGTGGCCGTCATGCTCGTGGCCGCCGCGCCGTCGCCCTGGGGATCGATGTACAACTCTACCTCATCGTCCTTATAGAGGGCCGAGGCATCACGCGCCGTCTGCACTGCCAGTAACTCGGTGTCGCTCACGTCATACGCCGTGTAGAGATAGGTGTCGTTCCAGGCGAGCTTGACGGTCGCGCTGTTGTTGAGCGAACCGCGGCTGTTCGCCGGATCGTCGGCCATCGAGATGGTCGCGACACCTGACCAATCACTCAAATTGCCATCGACGGTCATCGAGCTGACTTTGATGATGTCATAGGCGGAGGTCGGTGGGGGCGGGTTCACCAGCTGCACGTCCCTCCACCCGCTGGGGTTGTTGTAGCTGGTGAGGCCGGCCCAGTCGAACTCCTCGGTGGTGGTGTTGGCGGTATCGTCGTCATCCACCGCGAGATCGAGTCGCATGAAGTTCCCGGCGGCGGGCGTCACACCCAGATCGGTCCAGGAGATTCGGAGCTCCACGGTGTAGCCGACATCGGTCCCCGCGGCATTGAGCGTGCCGTTGGTTACCGCCTTGGCGAGGAAGCTGGCCGCGTTGAACGTTACGTCCTTGCTGGGGGTGCCGGTGCCTCGGCTGTCCCCTAATGCGTCACGCACGTTGGCCAGTATCTGGAAGTCTGTGGTCGTCATGCTCGTGGCTGCGGCACCGTCACCCTGCGGATCCAGGTAGAGCTCGACCGCATCGTCCTTGTAGAGATCGGCATGGTCCCGCGTGGTCTGCGCGGCCAACAACTCCGAGTCGGTCACGTTGTACGCGGCGTAGAGATAGGTGGTGTTCCAGGCCAGCTTCACACTGGCGCCGTTATTGAGCGCGCCGCGCCCGTTGCCTGGGTCGTCGGACATCGAGATGGCGGCGACGCTGGCCCAGTCGCTCAGATTGCCGTCGATGGTCATCGAAGGAACCTTCACAATATCGTAGGCTGAGACGGCGGCGGAGGCGAGACTCACGGAAGGACCCAATCCTGCTTCGGTTTGCTGCTCATCGGTGCTACATGACGTCACGGCGATCAGGACACATCCGGCCAGCGCGGGTCCGATCGCCCAAGGGCTAAGTCGCATCAAGTACCTCAATTGTGGTGAACGAATGGTACAGTCCGGCGGTGGGCATGAGCCGACGGGGCGCTACGCGGAACTGGTCGCATCTTGGGGTAGGGGTAGGTGATGGGACTGTGCCGTAGGCCATGGCGCTCACCTCGCAATAGTGTTACGCTGGCAACTCTCCTCGACATTTACGCTTTTGTCGCAGATGCGGGTTAACGGGACCAGACGCGACAGCGCTAACGCAGTGGGATGTGGCGGGTGTCGCAAATCGGCACAGACTGGCCTGTCATGTTACCAGGCCGAAAGTGGCTGAAGAGGGTTTGTAACGATCCCGTGCCTTCGTACCAATGGGCGGTATGGCAGGGCTGAGCGGATCAAGTACCCACTTATGGGTTAACAGGCTCAGTCTCAGGCAGGATCTCAGCGATGCCAAAGCAGCGCGTCCATCGCCGCGAGGACGTCGACCCCAAGGCGGGCGTTCAGAAGTACGGCATGACCCGCTTCGCGGATGAGACCAACAAGAAGTACCCCATCGACACCCCCGGCCGCATCAAGGCGGCGTGGGCCTACATCCATCAGCCGAGTAACGCCGCCAAATACACCGCGCCCGAGCGCCGGACCATTCAGAGCCGAATCCGGCAGGCTGCCAAAGCTCGAGGGGTCGAGTTGCCAGAGCCCAAAGAGTTCGTGGAGCTGATGCAGGCAGTGCGCTCGAAGACCCGCACCGAGAAATAAAGGCGCAATCATGATAGCCCTGCTCGGCTACGCACTGTGAACCGGGAGCATCTCTCCGCAGTCGCCGTGGTTGGCTTCTTCGCGGTCTTCGCCGTCGCGGTATCGGAGCGCTACGCCGTGTCCGATCCGTGGAAGCCGTACGCTCAGGCCGTCCGGGAGTACATGGCGGCGGCAGTGCAGGGTGATTCGACGGCGCTCGCACGACGCTCCGCCGGCACCCAGCCGGTGGCCTGGGTGTTGGACGCCGCTCAGCGGCGGCGCGCCATGCTCACCGGGTGGTCCCAGGAGCTGCAAACCGGCACCGGCCAGCGGAGGGGCGACACGGTGGTCGTGCTGCTCTGGGCCGACAACATCGCAGGCTGCTCCCACCTGAGCAGCATATCGGCGTCTCTTCTCAACCACACCGCGTCGCCGCGCGTGCTCGCTCTC
>Ga0180121_10000670_pt1 | contig 14468 bp, 17 predicted proteins | sample AntDrymUQ5402106_2_FD_129676 | JGI IMG/M metagenome (GOLD analysis project Ga0180121, IMG submission 129676) | Polar desert sand microbial communities from Dry Valleys, Antarctica - metaG UQ540 (21.06) (version 2) (version 2) | ecosystem: Environmental > Terrestrial > Soil > Desert | place...
ATAACTCTCCTCCCTGTACCCGAGAGCGCCCCACTTGCTGGGGCGCTTTCGCTTTTCTTAGCGCATGCGGGGTGCTCCCCATAGGGACGATTGCCGGGTGCGCCGAATCGGCCCGTGCGCCAGTCGGTGCGCCAGTCAGCGTCGCGGCCGCCAATAAGCGGCTATCAGAGGACCGGTGAGTACCCCGCTGCGCAGTGGGGCAACGGGCGGTGCGATGAGCCCATCTGCCGAAGATCGCCGCCGGGCCCGAAGCGGCGGATCCCGAGCTTGACCACCACTACGTCAGCGGCCGAATCGCTCTGGCTCGACGACGAGGCCAACGGGGTGAGCTACGAGCCCGCGCGCGACGCACTCGGCGTGGACGTGGCCGTCCTCGGCGGGGGGATCACGGGCCTGACGACCGCGTTATTGCTGAAGCGCTCAGGCGCCCGGGTCGCGGTCCTCGAAGCGCGCGAGATCGGCTCGGGGGTGACCGGATGCACCACCGCGAAGGTCAGCGCGCTTCAGTCGACGATTCTGTCGCAGATCCACCGAATTCACGGATCCGAAGGCGCCGGGACCTATGCCGCGGCAAGCGCGGCCGCGGTCGAACGCGTCGCGGCGTTCGTGCAGGAGGAGGGGATCGACTGCGATCTCGAGCGCCGCGCCGCCGTCACCTACGCGGCCGAACCCGGCGAGGTCTCCGCCGTGGAACGCGAGGCCGAGGTCGCAGCTGACTCCGGGCTCGACGTCGAGACCACCACCGAGGTCGATCTTCCCTACCCGGTCGAGCACGCCGTGCGCCTGGCCGATCAGATCGAGGTCCATCCCGTCCGCTACGTCCGCGGCCTTGCAGCCGCGGTCCAAGGCGATGGATCGCTCGTCTGCGAGGGGAGCCGCGTGCTGGCCGTCGACGGGTCCTCCCCGTACTCCGTCCGCACCGCCGACGGGGTAATCACCGCCGAGCGCGTCGTCGTCGCGACGCACTACCCGATCCTCGACCGCGGCCTCTACTTCGCCCGTCTCGACGCGGAGCGGTCCTACTGCATCGCTGCGAACGTCCGCGGGGCGCCGCCGTGCGACATGGCGATCAGCGCCGGATCCAATTCGCGCTCCCTGCGCTCCTACGGGCAGCGGCTGATAGTCGGCGGAGAGGGCCACGCCGTCGGATCGAGCGACGCGGAACCGGCGCGCTACGAGGCCCTCAAGGAGTTCGCCCGCAGGCACTGGGACGTCACGGACGTCACCCACCGCTGGTCGGCGCAGGACCCCATCACCTACGACAACCTTCCCGTCATCGGTCGCCACGGGCCGTTCTCCTCCGAGCTCTACGTCGCCTCGGGGTTCATGAAGTGGGGGATGACGAGCGGGACCTTCGCGGCGATGATCGTCGACGACCTGATCAACGGGCGCGACAACCCCTGGGCGGAGCGGTTCACCCCGCAGCGGTTCTCGCTCCGCGGTGTCCCGAAGCTCGCGAAGATGAACGCCGAGGTCGGAGTCGAGATCGTCGGCGACCGGCTGCGCCCCGCCGAGGAGTCCACCTCCGCCGACGTCCCCGCCGCTGAGGCCCGGGTCGTCCGCGACGGGCTCGGCAAGAAGGGCGTCTATCGCGACGACGGAGGCGGCCTCCACGCCGTCTCGCTCCGCTGCACGCACCTCGGATGCCTCCTCCGCTTCAACGCCGCCGAGCGCAGCTGGGACTGCCCATGTCACGGATCGCGCTTCGACGTCGATGGTGGCGTCCTCGAGGGTCCGGCCGTGGACCCGCTCGAGCCCCGCGAGCCGTAGGCCGGGCGCTGGAGCGCCACTCCTCGTCTGAGAACTCCTCGTTGCGAGTGACTTCGAGCAGCCAGTCCCTCAGGTGGTCTGGCGCTAGGAAGAGGCTTTGGTCACGGTCACAGGCGAGGAAGTTCTGTGGCATTCATGAATGCTCGACCGCTGCCGGACGGTGGTTTGTGCGACAGCCTCCATGGAGAGGGGACACTCGTGATTCAGCTCAGGGCGCCGCACCGCACCTTCGGGGGCGCGCTACTTGTGCTCCTCCTCAGCGTCGCGAACCTCGTCCGAGGCAATGCCGTAGGCGTGGGCCTCGCCGGCCGCGTAGTCCTGCTCCCTCATCGTAGCCCCCTCCCTGTCGCGGTCCATGTATGCCTGATCCGCTCTACCCGTCAGGGACGCTCGGAGGCGATTCAGCGTTCTCTTCATTACGTCTAGCAACGGGCAACTCCTCTGCTGACTCTAGGGCGAAGCGTGGTCAAACGTCAGTTGATCGGCGCTGCTGACGTGCTTCGTACATAGCCGCGTCTGCCCGCGCGACGAGGTCTTCGAGATCGTCGTCCTCCCTCAGCGCTGCGAGCCCGAAGGTGACGGAGGCTTGCCGAGTCGATTTCAACTGTGCATTCAGACGGGAGAACCTCTCCTCCGCATCGGCAGGCTCCATACCGAATAACGCGCAGAGAAACTCGTCACCGCCGTAGCGCACGGTCAGGTCGTAGGTGCGGAAATAGGTCCGGATCAGCTCGGCCGTCTCGCGCAGGAGCTGATCTCCGGCGGCGTGGCCGAGCGCATCGTTCGTCTGCTTGAGGCTATCGATATCGACGAAGGCGAGCGAGAGTGGCTGTTTCATTCGCCTTGCCCTGGCTACCTCGCGCCTGAGCTCCACGATTCCCGCTTCCCGGCGGTACGCGCGGGTGAGGCCGTCTATGGAAGCGGCTCCGCGGTCGCCCGCTGAGGCGACGCGGTCCGCCGAGGCCGCAACGCGATCATCTGCCGATTGCGTGCGGTCACTGGCTCCTCCCCTCCTGTCCCGCAAGGCTCCCGCGCGGTCGGCAACGGCCCCTGCGTCGATTTCGACGGCGGCCCGCTCACGGGTCTCCGCGCGCTTGTCACGAGCGTCGGCCCGTTCGTCGCGAGCTTCGGATTCGTGGTCGTGAGCTTCAGCCCGCTGGTCTCGGCCTTCGGCGTTCCGATCGCGGTCGTCGCCGACGGGGTTGGCACGGGTGGAACGGTTGTCATCGCCGCTGCCAGCATTATCTCCCATATACAGCCCACATTACTTTACGGCCAAGAACTTCGCGGCTTGGCGACCCGGTTCGGGCGAGGCGAGGCTCAGACCGCCGCCCGGTCGCGCAACGCGCTCAGAACGCGCTCCGCCACGTCCTTGCCGGTCAGCCCGACCTCCTCGCGCAGCAATGAAGGCTTGCCGTGGGTGACGTAACGGTCGGGCAGCCCGATCCGCAGGATCCGAGCGCGATCTCGGTCGCAGGCGTCCTCGACGTGCTCGAGCACGGCGGCACCGAATCCTCCCGCCAGAACGTTCTCCTCGACCGTCACGACCAGCTCGTGGTCGTCGGCGAGGCGCTCGATCAGCTCGGCGTCGAGGGGCTTGGCGAACCGGGCGTCGGCGACGGTCGGCCTGAGGTCGTGCTCGGCGAGCAGCGCCGCGGCGTCGTTGGCGACCTGGACACCCCAGCCGTAGCCGAGCAGCGCCACGCGCTCGCCCTCCTGCAGGATCTCACCGACCCCGATCTCGATCTCGCGCGGCGGCTCCGGCAGCGGCACGCCCTCGGCGGTGCCGCGCGGATAGCGGAAGGCGATCGGACCGTCGTCGTAGACGAGCGCCGTGCGCAGCATGTCGACCAGCGTCGCTTCGTCCCGCGGGGCCATCAGCACGACGTTGGGCAGCGGGCGGAGGTAGGAGATGTCGAAGGCGCCATGGTGAGTCGGGCCGTCGTCGCCGACGAGCCCGGCACGGTCCATCGCGAAGACGACGTTGAGCTCCTGCAGGCAGACGTCGTGGACGATCTGGTCGAAGGCCCGCTGCAGGAACGTGGAGTAGATCGCGCAGACGGGCTTCGCCCCCTGCAGCGCGAGCCCTGAGGCGAAGAGGACGGCGTCCTGCTCGGCAATGCCGACGTCGAAGTACTGCCCCGGGACCTCGTCGGCGAGCTTGTTGAGCCCGGTCCCACCCGCCATCGCCGCGGTGATCCCGATCACCCGCGGGTCGCGCTTGGCCTCGGCGACCAGCGCCTTCGCGAAGACCGACGTATAGGCCGGCGGCGAGGGCTCCGGCGGCGGCGCCTCGAGCTTCTCGGGAGCGATCGAGACGGGCGAATCGGACTCCTGGACCGGGATCGGCCGCGGCGGCGTGCCGCCGCCGACCGGCGCGCCCGCGACCGGCGACGGCGCCTTCGACTTCGTCGGCTCGCGGTTGACGATCGAGCCCGGCTTGGCCGCGTGCCATTCCTCCATCCCCGCCAGCCCGCCGTCCTCGGCGGCGGCGAAGCCCTTGCCCTTGACCGTGTGGATGTGGACGACGACGGGACGGTCGGCGGCCAGCGCCTGGGCCAGTGCCCAGCGCAGGTCGGCGACGTCGTGCCCGTCGATCACGCCGACGTAGGCGAGGCCGAGCTCCTCGAAGATCAGCCCCGGCGCCCAGTAGGCCTTGATCGCGGTCTTGATCTCCGGGCCGAGCCGCTCGATCCGCCGGCCGAGTCCCATCGGCAGCTTCGTCAGCCGCTCCTCGACGCCCTCGCGAGCGTGGAACAGGCGCGGGTTGAGCCGGACCCCGTTGAAGTAGTGGGAGAGCGCGCCGACGTTCGGCGAGATCGACATCCCGTTGTCGTTGACGACGATCACGATCGGCGTCTCGAGCCCGCCCGCGTGGTGGAGTGCCTCGTAGGCGACGCCGCCGGTCAGCGCGCCGTCGCCGATCACCGCCACCACCTTGCCGTCCTCCCCGATCCCCCCGCGCATGGCCTCCTTGAGGCCGACGGCGTAGCCGATCGAGGTCGAGGCGTGGCCGGCGCCCATGATGTCGTGCGGGGACTCGGGGATCGAGCAGAACGGCGCGAGGCCGCCGTACTGGCGGATCGTACGCAGCCGGTCCTTGCGGCCGGTCAGGATCTTGTGCGGGTAGGCCTGGTGGCCGACGTCCCAGAGGATCTTGTCGCGGGGCGACTCGAGCAGGCTGTGGAGCGCGACGGCGAGCTCACAGGCGCCGAGGTTGGCGCCGAAGTGGCCGCCGATCTCGCCGATCGTGTCGATGATCAGCTCGCGGGTCTCCTGTGCCACGCGTTGCAGCTCGGCGTCGTCGAGGCCCTTCAGGTCGGCGGGCTGATCGATCCGGTCGAGCAGAGCTTTGGATGGCGGCTGAGGTTCGCTCACTGTGCGGGCCGCGCCGGTTGGGGGATCGAGGCGCGGCTCTCGATTCTCTCAGGTTCGGGCTCCGACGCTAAGACTGGCGCGTGTAGATGAACTCCGCGATCGCGCTCAGGGTCGTCGTCTCCCCGTCGGCCTCCTCGAGAGCGCGCCTCGCCTGCTCGCGGGACTCGGCCGCGAGCTGACGGGCGCGGTCGAGGCCGAAGAGGCTGACGTAGGTCAGCTTGCCGTGCCGTTCGTCGGAGCCGTGCGGCTTGCCCAGCTCCTCGTCGCTGCCGGTCACGTCGAGGATGTCGTCGACGATCTGAAAGAGGATCCCGAGCTCGGAGGCGAACCGGCGCAAGCCCGCCTCCTGCCGCTCAGGTGCTCCGCTGAGGACGAGCGTGGAGCAGACGCTCGCGGTGATCAAGCGTCCCGTCTTCAGTGAATGCAGGAGGCGGAGTGCCTCGGGGCTAGCGTCCGATTCACCGGTGACGTCGACGTACTGACCGCCGACCATGCCGTCCACGCCCGTCGCGGTCGCGATCTCCCGGATCGCGGCGAGAACGCCGCTCGGCTCCCCCTCCTGGCGCTCCGCGATGAGCCGGATCGCCTCGGCGAAGAGCGCGTCGCCGGCGAGGATCGCGACGTCCTCTCCATGGGCCACGTGCGAAGTGGGCCGGCCCCGGCGCAGGGCGTCGTCGTCCATCGCGGGAAGGTCGTCGTGGATCAGCGAGTACGTGTGGATCAGCTCCAGCGCGGCGGCAGTGGGCAGGAGCACGGCGCCAGCGAGGCCGAGCGCTCGCGCCGTCGCCAGGCAGAGGACCGGCCGGATCCGCTTACCGCCGGCGAGGAGCGAGTAGCGCATGGCGGCCTCGAGGCCGGCGGTCTCCGCACGGTGTGAGTAGGCGAGCTCGGCGAGGTAGGCGTCGACCTGCCCGCGCAGGTCCTCGGGGTAGCCGGGCTCCTGGATCGACAAGCTCAGGCCCTCCCGCGGCGAGGCGCTCAGGCGCTCTCGCCGTTGCTCTCCGCCCCGGCCCGGGCCGCCTCGGCCGCGCTCGCACCGGCGTCGGCGGCGATCTGGGCGGCCTCCCGGGCGAGCTCGACCGCCCGGGGGTCTCCGGTCTCGGGATCGTCGAGCTCGGCCGCGATCGCCCTCAACCTCTCGGCGGCTTCGCCGAGTGCCCGGATCGACTCCCCGGGCTCGGCGCTCACGCGGGTGCCTCCTCGGCCTGCCCCGCGATCGCCGCGAGGATGCCGTTGACGAAGCCGGGCGCCTCGGCGCCGCAGTACTTCCCGGTGAGCGATACGGCTTCGTCGATCGAGACCACGACCGGGATCTCCTGACGATGGTGAATCTCGAACAGCGCCACCCGCATGATCGCTCGCTCCAGCGGTGCGATCCGCTGGATCGTCCAGCCGTGGGCGTTCGCTCCGATCTCGGCGTCGAGGTCGTCCTGATGCTCGGCGACGCCGCGAGCGAGATCGCGGCTGAACGGCTTCGCCTCGGTCAGCAGATCGTCGAGGGGCCGACCGGTCACATCGCGCTGATAGATCGCGAAGACGGCCTCGCGGCGTTGGTCGGTGCGGCGCATGAGGTGGAGGTTACGACGCGTCAGGACTTACGCACCCGCTGCCGCCGACCCCGCTCCTCTACGTCCGCGAGACGTACGCCCCGCTGCGCGTGTCGACCCGCACGCTCTCGCCCTCCTCGATGAACAGGGGGACCTCGATCGTCACGCCGGTCTCGAGCGTCGCCGGCTTCGAGCCGCCGCCGGAGGCGGTGTCGCCCTTCAGCCCCGGCTGCGTCTCGGTCACGGCCAGGTCCACGGCGCTCGGAATCTGGACCCCGGAGGCGCGCTCGTCTACGAACAGCACGTCGACCTCGTCGTTGGGCCGCACCCACCGCATCTCCTCGCCGGTGACGTCGGCGGAGAGCTCGAGCTGGTCGAAGCTCGAGGTATCCATGAAGACACGGACATCGCCGGCGTCGTAGAGGTACTGCATCTTCCGCGTCTCGGTCCGGATCGGGCGGAACTTCTCCCCCGCCCTGAACGTCCGGTCGATCACCGAGCCGTCCTCCTGCCGGCGCAGCTTCGTCCGCACGAACGCGCCGCCCTTGCCGGGCTTGACGTGCTGGAAGTCCATGATCCGGAAGACCTTGCCGTCGACCTCGATGTGGGCCCCGTTCTTGAACTGGTTGGTCGAGATCATCTGCCGGAGGCTATTTCGCCGGGCGCTTCGGCGGCCGGACGAAGAGGCCTCGACACTCCGCTGACGCCCGGCCGCCGGACTCCAGGCGGGCCTCGACCCGGACCCGATCGCCGCTGACGTCAACCGGCTCAGCGAACAGCGCGACCGGCCGATCGAGCGGTGTCGGTCGCAGCTTCACCTCGTAGCTCGCCGTCACGGTCATCGGTCGCTCGATGCCGTCGCGCTGGCGCAACGTCCACCAGGCCGTCCAGTTGGAATGGCAGTCCAGCAGCGTTCCGATGATGCCGCCGCAGAGGACGTCCGGAAAGGCCTCGTGCTCGGGCCGCGGCTGCCACTCGGCCACCAGTCCTTCGGCGCGCGGAAAGCTCCGAATCTTCAAGCCCACGTCATTCGCCGGGCCACATCCGAAGCACTTCCCCTCGGCGAAGTAGCGCTCCTGGATGCTCTGACCGTTCGCCAAGTCGGTGGAGGAGGGCATCGTCGGGGGAGGGTAGTGAACGCCGGCTCAGACACGGCCCGCCGTACGATCGACGCATGCCCCCCTCCATCACGAGCCCGATCCGTAGCGCGCTCGCGGCCGCGCTGCCGCATCGGCCCTTCTCGATCGAGTTCTGGGACGGGACCGAGGTCGCCGCGACCACGGGCGGCGGCCCGACCTTCCGGGCGCGCTCGCCCCGCGCCATCGCCCAGGTCCTGCGGGCTCCCGGACAGCTCGGGATCGGCCGCGCCTACGTCGCCGGCGACCTCGAGGTCGACGACATCGACCGCGTGATGAGGCTGCTCGACGACTGGAACCCACCGCCGCTCGACCGGCGTGCCCAGCTCCGCCTCCTCGCCGCGGCCCTCGCGGCCAACGGCCTGACCGTCCCCCCTCCTCCGCCTGAGGCCGAGCTGCGGCCGCGGGGCACCCGCCGCTCGCAGGAGCGCGACGCCCGTTCGGTTCGCCACCACTACGACCTGCCGCCGGAGTTCTTCGCGCTCTTCCTCGATCGATCGATGACCTACAGCTGCGCAATCTTCTCCCGCGGGGCCGAATCGCTCGAGGCCGCCCAGGAGGAGAAGCTGGAGCTCGTCTGCACGAAGCTCGGACTCCGGCCCGGCGAGCGGGTACTCGACATCGGCTGCGGCTGGGGCAGCTTCGCCACCCATGCCGCCACCCGCCACGGCGTCGACGTGGTCGGGATCACGCTCTCGGGACCGCAGGCTCGGGTCGCCCGAGAGCGGGCGGAGCAGGCCGGCGTCGGCGAGCGGGTCGAGATCCGGGTGATGGACTATCGCGACCTCGCCGGCGAGCGCTACGACGCGATCGCAAGCATCGGGATGGTCGAGCACGTCGGAGCCGAGCGGATCGACCTCTACGCCGAACGCCTCGCCGCGCTGCTTCCGTCCGGCGGCCGGCTGCTCAACCACGGCATCGCCCGGCTTCGCCACAGCGACCCCGACGCGGGGCCGTTCTCGGAGCGCTACGTCTTCCCCGACGCCGACCCGCTGCAGCTCTCGCGGGTCCAGCGGGCGCTCGAGCGGGCCGGCCTGATCACCTCTCATGTGGAGGGATTCGCCGACGACTACGCGGAGACCCTGCGCCACTGGGCGGCCCGGCTCGACGAGCACGGCGAAGCGGCGACCCGCCTGGCCGGGGAGGAGCGGCTGCGGGTCTGGCGGGTCTACCTCCGGGCCGCCCGCAACGGCTTCGAGAACGGCTTCACGTCGATCTACCAGGTGCTGGCGACCCGCGCCTGAGCGACAGTGGTCAGGGCTCCCCGTCGTAGTAGTCGACGGCGGACGCGCGCCTGACGATCACGTCCTCGGCGCGATCTCCGGTGTAGACGCCGATCTTGTCGCTGTCGGGATACACCGTCACGGCGGGGTACCTAACCTCCGAGAACATCAGCACCCGGACCGTCTCGTCGGTCTCGTTGGTCACCTTGTGCGCGCTCGAGGGGCCGGGTGTGAAGCAGACGACGTCACCCGCCGCCAGCTCCTCCTCGCCCGCGGGAGTTCGCAGGGTCGGGCGGCCGGAGAGCGCGATCAGCCATTCCTCCTCAGCATGCTCGTAGTGGTAGGGGCAGACGCTCTGCCCCGGCGGGAGCTCGTACACCGACGCTCCCAGGCGCTCCGCGCCGATGCGCGGGCCCATGCGGTCCATGCCGGCGCGGTAGCCCTCTGGGTCGGAGTCGTCGAAGTCGAGCGCCGGCTCGAAGACGTTCGGGCGATCGACGGCGGCCACCGAACCACCTTAGAACCCAAGGCGCGTTGACGACTTCGCGATGATTGCCGGCATGGTCTCCGTCCCCCGCCCACAGATCAGCGCGACCATGCGCGAGACCGAGAACGTCACCCCGCTCGAGCTCTTCTTCGACCTCGTCTTCGTCCTCGCGCTCACGCAGTGCACGGCCCTGATGGCCGACGAGCCGACCTGGGAAGGCCTCGCAAAGGGCATCCTCGTCCTCAGCCTGCTGTGGTGGGCCTGGGTCGGCTACGCCTGGCTTACCAGCGTCGTCGATCCTGAGGAGGGAGCGGTCCGGATCGCCATGTTCGCGGCGATGGCGGCGTTCCTGATCGTCTCGCTGTGCATCCCGCAGGCGTTCTCGGGCCTGGCGCTCGAATTCGCGATCGCCTACGGCTTCGTCCGCGCCGGACAGATCGCGCTGTTCGTGATCGCAAGCCGCGAGGAGCGCGAGCTTCGCAGCTCCGTCAGGGGCCTCGCGATCAGCACCGCGATCGGGGTCGGCCTGATCCTCGGTTCCTCGTTCCTCGATGCGGGCGCCCAGGGAGCGGTCTTCGTCGTCGCGATCCTGCTCGACGTCGGCGGGCCCTACTTCTTCGGCGCCGATGGATGGAAGCTGGTTCCCGAGCACTTCGCCGAACGCCACGGCCTGATCATCATCATCGCGCTGGGCGAATCGATCGTCGCGATCGGGGCCGGCGCCGATGCGGCACTCACCTTCGGCATCGCCGCCGCCGCAGTCTTCGGGATCACCCTGGCCGCCGCGCAGTGGTGGGCGTACTTCGACGTGGTCGCTCTGGTCGCCGCGCGCCGCCTCGCAAAGGCCGCGCCCGGTCGCGAGCAGAACGAGATGGCACGCGACTCCTACTCCTACCTGCACCTCCCGATGGTCGCCGGGATCGTTCTCGTCGCCCTCGGGCTGAAGAAGACCCTCGGCGACGTCGGCGAGCCGCTGAAGCTGGTGCCCGCCTTCGCCCTCGTCGGCGGCCTCAGCCTGTACCTGCTCGCCCACGTCCTGTTCCGACTCCGCAACATCCGCACGCTCAACACGCGCCGCCTGCTCGTCGCGGTCATCTACCTGGCCCTGCTCCCGGTCGCGGTCGAGCTGCCCGCGCTGGCGACGGTCGCGATCGTCACCGCGATCTTCGTCGCGCTGATCGCCTACGAGACGATCGCGTTCGCCGACGCCCGCGACCGCATCCGGCATCAGCTCACGAGCGAGCTCGGCTCACCTGCCACGTCGAACCCGACGCCTAGCCCCGCTCGTTCCCGCGCTTGAAGTTGCCCGTCGCCCGTGCCATCTCGAGCTGGCACCGCGCTGGGCCGACGCCGTCCACCGCGGCGAGGAACCGCGCGGCCTTCGCGCCCGTCAAGGTATGGGCGGTCCGCCCGTTCCAGGAGATCATGACGCGACCGTCAGCGGTAGCGCGGTAGCTGAAGGGCTCGTCCTCGAGCGCCATCGTCGCGGGTCGCCGGCGACCCTCAGGCCGCTCAGCCGATTCCGGGCGGATCGACCTCGTCGACGTAGAGGTCGACCTGCGGCTCAGCCCCCGGCGCCGCCGCGTATGACTCGAAGTCGGTGACGCCCTCCTCGACCAAGACGTCCTCGCAGAGGAAGAAGTTGCCGGTGCACTCGCGGCTGGGACGCCTCAGGACCGCGTACGCAGCATCGGCGTAGATCTCCGGCTTGCGCGCGCGGGCCATCGCGGCGTCGCCACCGAGGAGGTTCTGGACGGCTGCGGTCGCGACGATCGTTCGCGGCCAGAGCGAGTTGAACGCGATCCCGTCGTCGCGAAACTCCTCCGCCATGCCCAGCGTGCAGAGGCTCATCCCGTACTTGGCAATCGTGTAGCCGACGTGGTTGGCCGCCCACCGGCGCTCGAGGCTGAGCGGCGGCGACAGCGTCAGCACGTGCGGGTTCTCGGCCGCTCTCAGGTGCGGGACGCAGGACTTCGAGAGGAGGAACGTCCCGCGGGCGTTGATGTCCTGCATCAGGTCGTAGCGCTTCATCGCCATGGCCTCGGTGCCGGCGAGGTTGATCGCGCTGGCGTTGTTGACGCAGATGTCGAGCCCGCCGAACTTGCTCACGGTCGCTGCCACGGCTCCGGTGACGCTCTCCTCGTCGCGCACGTCGCCGACGATTGCCAGCGCCGAGCCGCCCGCCGCCTCGATCTGCTCGGCGGCGGTGTGCACGGTGCCCTCGAGCTTCGGGTGCGGCTGATCGGTCTTCGCGACGATCGCCACGTTGGCCCCGTCCTGTGCAGCCCGCAGCGCGATCGCGAGCCCGATTCCGCGGCTCCCGCCGCTGATTAACATCGTCTTGCCTGCGAGCGTCTGGCTGGCCACGCGCCGGGACGCTACCTTGCGCCGGTGAGTGACGTCGACATCAACCGTTCCCACTGGGACTCGATGGCAGGCGTGCACGGCAACGGGACCGACCGGATCTACGACGTCGACGCGCTGATCGCCGGCGGGGACTCGCGCACGGGCCCGGAGCGGGAGGCGGTTGCCGAGGCGATCGGCGAGCTCGACGGCAAGCGGGTGATGCACCTGCAGTCCCACATCGGCTACGACGCGATCTCGATGGCCCGGCTCGGCGCCGAGGTGACCGCGGTCGACTTCTCCCCCGTCGCCCTGGCGAAGGCGCGCGCGACGGCGGAGCGGTGCGGCGTCGCGCTCGAGACAGTCGAGTCGGAGGCGACGAACCTCCCCGCGGAGCTCCACGACCGCTTCGACCTCGTCTACGCCAACCTCGGCGCGCTCTGCTGGATCGAGGAGCTGGAGGCGTGGATGCGGGCTGCCGGCTCGGCGCTCGTGACCGGTGGCCACCTCGTGCTCGTGGACCTCCACCCGATCGCGCAGATGGTCGATGAGACCGACCCGCTGAAGCTCGGCTTCGACTACGCCTTCTCGGGACGCTTCGAGGAGGCCGAGGACGGCAGCTACGCGGACCCCGACGCCGCGGTCGACGGGCGCACGGTCGTCTACGCCCACTCCCTCGGGGAGACTTTCGGAGCCGCGACCGCCGCCGGGCTCACCGTCGAGCGGCTGCGCGAGCACCTCGAGCTCGAGTTCGACTGCTGGGGCGGCGGCGAGCTGGTCCTCGAGGACGACGGTCGTTATCGCCTCCGCCAAGACGGCTACGCAATGCCGCTTCTCTTCACGCTGATTGCCTGCAAGCCCTAGATAACTCCGGCGGATCCTCCGCGAGGGAGCCCGAAGGGAGACCGGTAATCCGGCCTTCATCCGGCCCTTGGCCAGTTGCGGTCCGGCCGGTTGAAGCCATGCTCGGGAAGCAGGATCGGAAGGCCTACTTCGGATAGCTGCTCAGATTCCGGTGGCCGTCGTCGGTGACGACCACGAGGTCCTCGATCCGTACGCCGAACGCACCGGGGACGTAGACGCCGGGCTCGATCGTGATCACGTCGCCGGCGAGCAGGTCGTCCTCGGAGCTCTTCGAGACGCGCGGCGACTCGTGGACCTCGATCCCGACGCCGTGGCCGAGGCCGTGGCCGAAGCGCTCGCCGTGCCCGCCCTCGTCGATGACGGCGCGGGCGACGGCGTCGACTGCACGGCCCGACGCCCCGGCGCGGACCGCGTCGAGCCCGGCTTGCTGTGCCGCGAGCACGATCTCGTAGACCTCGCGCTGCACCGGGTCGGGATCGCCGTCGACGAGCGTCCGGGTGCAGTCGGAGCAGTAGCCGTCGACGATCGCGCCCATGTCGACGACGACGTACTCGCCGCGGCCGATCTCGCGCTCACCCGGGACCGCGTGCGGGGAGGCACCGTTCGGACCGGCCGCGACGATCGACGCGAACGACGGGTCCTCGGCCCCCAGCTCCCGCATCCGCGCCTCGGCCGCCAGCGCCACCTCCCGCTCGCTGCGCCCCGCGAGGCCGCGCTCGACGATGAACCCGTAGACATCGTCCGTCAATTGCGCCGCCGCGGCGATCGCCTCGACCTCGGCGGCGTCCTTGACGCGGCGCAGCCCCTCCAACAGCCCCTCGGCCGCGGTCAGCTCGACGCCCTCCTCCGCTTCCTCGAGCAGCTTGCGATGGGTCTCGACGCTCGTCTTCGACTCGTCGAAGCCGACCGTCCCGCTCAGGAGCTCGGCGAGCCGCGGGACCATCTCCGCACTCACCTCGACGATCTCGAACGAGGACGGCAGCAGCGCCCGGGCCCCCTCGGCGTAGCGGAAGTCGGTGAGGAAGGCGCGGACCCCGGGCCCGATGAGCACGACGCCGCTGCTGCCGCGAAAGCCGGTCAGCCAGCTCAGGTCGGCCATCGCCTCGCGGCTCGAGTCGCCGGGCCGAACGAGGTCACCGACCACGACCGCATCGAGGCCAAGGCCGCCGACGCCTGCCGCCAGCCTATCCGCTCGGTCCTCGGGCGCCGGGCGGGAGCCGCTCACAACCCGAGCTCGCGCTTGAGGATCTCGAGTGCCTCGCGGTAGCCGTCGCGACCCTTGCCGGAGACCTTCGCGGCGACGATCCCGTCGAACACCGAGATCGAGCGCCAGTCCTCGCGCGATTCGACGTCGCTGATGTGGACCTCGACCGCGGGCTTTCGGGCGACGTCGAGCGCGTCGCGGATCGCCCATGAGTAGTGGCTCCAGGCGCCGGCGTTGATCAGGGCGGCGTCGGCGGTTTCCGGCAGCCGGTGCAGGTACTCGCAGAACTCGCCCTCGTGATTCGTCTGGAAGAACGACGCCTCGAGTTCCAGCTCGCGCGCCCATTCGTGGATCCTGAACTCGAACTGGCTGAGCGTCTCGTCGCCGTAGACGTCGGGGGCACGGCGGCCGAGCGTGTCGAGGTTGACGCCATGCATGACGGCGACGCGGTTGCGGCCCCCGCTCATCGGGTCACTTCTCGACAAGCTCGTCCACGGCCGCCCGGAGGCTGTCGCC
>Ga0180121_10000671_pt1 | contig 14465 bp, 13 predicted proteins | sample AntDrymUQ5402106_2_FD_129676 | JGI IMG/M metagenome (GOLD analysis project Ga0180121, IMG submission 129676) | Polar desert sand microbial communities from Dry Valleys, Antarctica - metaG UQ540 (21.06) (version 2) (version 2) | ecosystem: Environmental > Terrestrial > Soil > Desert | place...
CTGTCCGGCCTGGCCGTGCCCCTCGCCGGGATCCCGGCTGGCCTGGCCTTCCTCATCGGCGGGTCGCAGGGCGTGCTGGCGGTAGCGGTGGTCGCCTACGGCGCCGCCACGCTGGCCGCGTTGCGCATCCCCGCTACGCGGGTGGCCGACGCTCCCGCCACCGCCGCCGAGTCGGCGGAGCTCCGGGGCGTCGGGGTGCTGCTGGCCGCCTCTGCGATGGGCCTGGTGCGGGGCATCGTCGGCTTCCTCACCTTCCTCCTCCTGTTCGACCTGCGGGAGGACCCCACCTGGCACCTGGGGGCGGTGCTCGCCCTCAGCGGGGCGGGGGCGCTGCTCGGTTCCGCAGTGGCGCCGGCCTTGCGTCGCTCGCTCTCCGAGGAGCGGATGCTGATGATGGTGCTGTCCGTGGCCGTCGCCGGTGGCCTCACGGCGGCCTGGGTGGGTGGCTTGGCGGCGAGCATGCTCTTGGCGGGCGCGGTCGCCGTGGTGGCCACCGCTGGGCGCCTGGCGTTCGACTCGCTCGTGCAGCGCGACGCGCCCGACGCCAACCGGGGCCGCTCCTTCGCCGGATTCGAGCTCCGCTTCCAGCTGGTGTGGGTGGTGGGTGCGGTGCTCCCGGTGCTGATCTCCATCCCGCAGCGGGCCGGCTTCCTCGTGATCGCCGGTGTGGCCGGCTTCGCGCTGTTCTCCTACGTGGCGGGCCAGCATGCCGCCCACCGGGCCCACGTCGACCGCCCCCCGGCCGGCCCTGGAATCCCCCCCGACACCAACGAGACCGCCGACACGACGACTCGAGAGCTCGGCGCCCCGGTGGACCCCACGACGGTCGACCGCACCGCCGTCGAACACCTTCCAGCCCAGGCCGACCCGACCCGGATCCAGGACTGACCCAGCGCCGCGGATGCGCCGATCAGCGCCGACGGCGGCGGATCAGAGCCACGCCGCCGACGACGGCGCCGACCAGGCCGGCGGCGGCGGCTCCCAGGGCGAGACCCTGGCGACGGCGGGGGCTGAGCGTCGCCCACGGCCCGGCCCGGTGGGCGCCGACGTAGGCCTCTTCGTTCGACGATGCCGGCTTCCAGCCGTCGGCCCTGAGCCGGTCGTTGGCCACCACCCAGGGGTGCACGGTGAACGGCAGCAGCGCCGGGGGCGTCGGTGTGAGGCCCCACCGCCAGCGCATGCGGGCCAGTCGGACGGCCAGACGCTCCGGCAAGTGCACGCGCGGCGCCCCGCCGGCGAGGGCCCGGACGGTGTCCCCGCTGATCCACCCGTCAGGGGCCACGTTGCGGGGTCCGTCGAGGCGGGCGCGGCGAGCGAGGTCGACCGCATCGGCGAGATCGACGACGTCGAGGAACTGTGCCGGCGGCTCGTCGTCGGTGACCGGGAGCGACGTCGAGCCGGCCAGCGCCTTGGCCAGCCAGCCGCTTCCCTCGGCGGCGACGGTGACCGTCGGCCGAAGGATGGCGACGGTGGCGCTGGGGTGGGCATCGCGCCACTCGGCGGCACAGCGCTCCAACTCGGCCTTCTCCGACGCCAGCGCCACCCCCGGGTTGGGGCGAAGCGGTGCCTCCTCGGTGAGAGGCACGGGGTTGTTGGCCCAGGCGCCGTAGACGGTGGCGCTGGAGAGCAGCACGACGTGCGACGCTCCAACAGCCGAGGCGGCGTCGAGCACCCGGTGGGCCAGCTCACCGTCACCGGCCTGGCCGGCGTCGGCAATGGGGTCCGGTCCGGTGGTCTGGGCCAGGTGCACCACCACTGCGACCCCCTCCAGGAGTGGCTTGAGGTCGGCGGTGGCGAGGTCGGCCTGGTGGCCCTCGACGCCGGCAGGGAGCCGTTGGAGAGCACGGCGGTCGACGGCGACGACGCGCTCCACGCCGGGGTCGGCCGCCGCCAGGGCGCACACGCGGTGGCCTAGGGTCGATGCCGCACCGGTGACGACGACCACGGCGGTGGCGGAGCCCAGATCGGATGACATCGCCCTACGATGCCCCTGTGAGCGATCCTGGTCCACTCGGCGATCCCTTCGAAGGCATGCCGTTCCTCGGGGACATCGCTCGGATGCTCGGCCAGCAGGGCGGCGCGGCGTGGGACAGCGCCCGCCAGCTCGGCATCAGCGTGGCCACAGGCGGGTCGAGCGAGGCCAACGTCGACCCGGTCGAGCGGATGGGGATCGAGCAGCTGGCCCGCGTGGCCGACCTCCGGGTGGCCGACGTCACCGGTCTGTCCACCTCGGTGAGCGGACGGTCGGTCTCCGTGCTCCCGGTCAACCGCACCCGGTGGGTGATGGACAGCCTCGAGGCCTACCGTCCGCTCGTGGAGCTCCTGGCCGAGGCGCTCAGCCCCAAGGACCCCCCGCCGGACGCAGGCGCCACGGAGCCCGGCGACCCCTTCGCCGGGATGTTCTCCGGCATGCTCCAGATGTTCCAGCCCATGGTGCTGGCCATGACCGCAGGGTCGATGGTGGGACACCTGGCCCAGCGCAGCTTCGGCCAGTACGACCTGCCGATCCCGCGGCCTACCACCGGCGCCAGCGCCGACGAGCTGCTGCTCGTCGTGCCGAACCTCGACGCCTTCGCGGACGAGTGGAGCCTCGCCCCCGACGACCTGCGGCTGTGGATCTGTGTGCACGAGGTGGCCCACCACGCCATTCTCGGGGTGCCCCACGTGCGCGCCCGGATGGACGACCTCCTCACCCGCTACGTGTCGAGCTTCCGCAACGATCCAGCCGCCCTCGAGGACCGCATCGGCCAGATCGACCTCGCCGATCCGGCGGCCCTGGCCAACCTGCAGGAGGTGATGGGCTCACCGGAGGTGATCCTCGGCGCCATCACCTCACCCGAGCAGGACGCGCTGCGGCCCCAGCTCGAGGCGCTCGTCGCCGTGGTGGTCGGCGTCGTCGACCACGTCGTCGACGTCGTGGGAACCGAGCTCATCCCGAGCTACTCGATGCTCACCGAAGCCCTGCGACGCCGTCGCGTGGAGGGCGCCGAGGCCGACCGCTTCGTCGAGCGCCTCTTCGGCCTCGAGCTCACCCAGGCCACCTACGATCGGGGCGGCGCCTTCGTGGCGGGGGTGCTCGAGCGGGCTGGTGACGACGGCCTCCGCCGCCTCTGGGTGGACGCGACACACCTCCCGACGCCCCCCGAGGTCGACGCCCCCGGCCTCTGGCTCGCCCGCATCGATCTGTAGAGGTCGTCGTCGGATGGCGCTGTTGTCACGCCGTCCCACCCTCAGGGGCGTTCGTCGATGGTGACGGTGGACTCGTGGTGGCCACCGTTGCGCCAGTAGCCCACCACCACCTCGTCGCCGGGCTTGTGCTGCCGGACGGCCACCACCAGACCGGAGCTCGACGCCACCTGGTGGCCGCCGACGTCCGTGATCACGTCGTCGGGTGCCAGGCCGATGCGCGCCGCTGGGCTCCGGCTCGTCACGCCGCGCACCATGACGCCGCCGGGCACGCCCATGGCCTCGGCCTGGGCGGCGGTGAGGTCGGCGCCCTCGATGCCCAGCCACCCGTGGGCGACCTTGCCCGATGCCACCAGCTCGTCGGCGATCCGGCGCACGAGGTCGATGGGGGTGGCGAAGCCGAATCCAACCCGCTCCCCGGCCAGGTCGGTGGTGATCCCGATCACGGCACCCGTGGCGTCGACGAGCGGACCACCCGACCACCCTGGCCCGATCGGGGCGTCGGTCTGGATCATGCCGTGGAGCGACTCGCCGTCGACGTCGAGCCGGCGTTCGGTGGCGCTGACCACGCCGGTGGTGACCGACGGGTCGGTGCCGGCGTCGCTCGGGGACCCGACGGCGATCGTGGGGGAGCCCACCTCGAGGTCGGCCGACGTGCCGAGCACGGCGACGGTGAGGTGCTCGGCCTCGATGGACACGACGGCGACATCGGTGGGCATGTCGGCGCCCACCAGCTCGCCGTCAAAGCGCCGCCCGTCGTGGAGCAGGACGGTGATCGCGGTGGCCCCGGCCACCCCGTGGGCGCTCGTGAGCAGGAGGCCGTCGTCTCGGAACACCACGCCGGAGGCCTGCGCAGTACCGGCGTCGGTGCGCACCACGAGCCTGGCGACAGCCGGGCCCACCTGCTCGGTGAGCGCCGCCACGCCGCGCTCGTCCCGCACCATCGGAGAGGAGACGACGGGGGTGACGGCCACCTTCTCCACCACCCGTTGCCGGCCCTCGTCGGACAGGGTGCCGGTGACGGTGATGACGCCGCCGCAGAGGGCCGCTCCCACCAGCCCCGCTACGAGGGCGATGGGCCAGGCCGGCCCCCGGTCGCCTGTGGCGGCAGGGTGCGATGGGCCGCCCGGGCCACCGGTGGCCAGCTCCGACGGGTGCCGCCAGAGCCGGTCATCGGGGGGGAGTGGCGGGACGATGCCGTGGACGTCGTCGTCGGCATCGTCGTCCATGGACATGGGTCAAGACGGTAGTTGCGGCCCCTGCCGAGAGGACCGCGGGCAACGTAAGGTGGCCTAGATGGATCGCGCCCCTGCTGCCGCGCCCGAGATGGGCGACGACTGGGTCGAGCTCACCTCGGAGCCGCTGCCGGTGTCCGAGGCGTCGGCATGGGTGGTGCTCCCCGGTTGCGGGGCGGTTGTCACCTTCACCGGCACGGCGCGCGACCACGGCCCCGGGCGTCCCGGCGTGCACCGCCTCGAGTACGAGGCCTATGAGGAGCCTGCCGTCGCCCGGATGCGAGCGCTGGTCGCTGCGGCTCGCGCTCGCTGGCCCACCCTCGGAAGGTTGGCCCTCCTGCACCGGACGGGGGTGGTTGACCTGGGTGAGGCAGCCGTGGTGGTGGCGGCGTCGTCGCCTCACCGGGCCGACGCGTTCGAGGCCGCCCGCTTCGCCATCGACGAGCTGAAGCGCACGGTGCCGATCTGGAAGCGCGAGGCCTGGGACGGCGGCGAGAGCTGGGGCCTCGAGGCCCAGCACCTCACCGAGGTGACCACATGACGGCCATCGTCTTCCTCCTCGTCGTGGTGGTGGTGTGCGGCATCGGCGGGGTCGTGCTCTGGCTCCAGCATCGCCAACCCCACACGATGGAGTCGGGGGTAGACGCCTTCAAGCGCGAGATGAACGCCTTGGCCCCTCCGGCTGACGATCCCGAGCCCAAGCTGCGTCGGGCCAAGCGCCCCACCCGACCGGGCGCCCCCCCGGCGAGCGACGAGGGTCGCTGACCGGTGGCCCGCGACCTGGCCATCGACCTCGGCACCGCCAACACCCTCGTCTACGAGCGGGGCCGCGGCATCGTGCTCAACGAGCCCACTGTGATCGCCCTCAACGAGCGCACCCAAGAGGTGCTGGCCATGGGGCAGGAGGCGTGGCAGATGATCGGCCGCACCCCGGGCTACATCGTGGCCGTGCGCCCGCTCCGCCAGGGAGCGATCACCGACTTCGAGATCACCCAGCGCATGATCCGACTGCTCCTGCACCGGGTGGGGGTCAACCGCTTCAACCGGCCGCGCGTGGTGATCTGCGTGCCGTCCGCGATCACCGAGGTGGAGCGACGGGCCGTCACCGAAGCGGCCCGTCGCGCAGGGGCGGCCGACGCGCAGCTCATCGAGCAGCCGATGGCAGCGGCCATCGGCGCCGCCCTGCCCATCCACGAACCCGTGGCCAACATGGTGGTGGACGTCGGTGGTGGCACCTCGGAGACGGCCCTCATCTCCCTCGGCGGGGTGGTGGCCCTCAAGGCCGTGCGGGTCGGCAGCTTCGACATCGACGCCGCCATCACCGCCTTCATCCGGCGCGAGTACGGCATCGCCGTGGGCGAGCGCACGGCGGAGGAGATCAAGATGGCCATCGGCTCGGCTTCAGCCGTGCGGGACGAGGTGAAGGCCGAGGTGCGCGGGCGCGACCTCATGAGCGGGCTCCCCAAGACGATCATCCTGTCGCCCGACGAGGTGCGGGCAGCCATCGACGAACCCGTGTCGGCCATCTGCGACTCCGTCGTGGCATGCCTCGGGATGAGCCCGCCCGAGCTGGCCCAGGACCTCATCCTCAACGGCGTGAAGCTGGTGGGAGGCGGCGGCATGCTCGCCGGGCTCGACCAGCGCCTCGCCAACGAGACGGAGGTGCCGGTGCACCTGGTCGACGCTCCGCTCGAGTGTGTGGTGCTCGGCGCCGGGCGCTGCATCGAATCCTACGACTCGCTCAAGGTCATGTTCATGGGCTCGAACCGTTGAGCCGGTCTAACACCCGCTGAGGTCTTCGGCGGCCTGGCGCACCTGCCAGTCGCGGTCGTCCCGACCCCGAGCCAGGGCCGCGTCCACGTCCTCGCCCTCGAACGGCGCCAGCGCGATGACGGCTCGCCGCCGAACGGTGGCCTTGTCGTCGAGGGCGGCGAGGATGGCCGGGAGCCCGGCCTGATCTCCGGTGGCGCCCAGCGCGGCCACTGCCGCCTCTCGCACGAGCGGGTCGTCGTGGTCGGAGGCAAGCTGGGCGAGGGCAGCCACCGCACCAACTTCGGGCGGCTGCCGTTCTCCGCTGGCCCAGGACGCCACCTCCGCCAGCGTGGGGTCGTCATCGGCCAGCGCGGCGAGCAGCGACGGCGGTCCGTCGCCTGGCAGGCGCGCCGCGGCCTCGCACGCACGGCGCCGCACCGCCACCGACGGGTCGGCGAGGGCGACGTCGAGGTCGGCCGGAGCGAGCTCGCCGAGGCGCTCCAGGGCTCCGAGGGCGGTGGCCCGAACCGCCGGGTCGGGGTCCGCCAGCGCGGCGCGAGCGGCTGCCCTGTCTCCTTCGTGGCCGGCCCGTGCCGCGGCGCGCCGTCGGGCGGCGGCATCAGGCCCCATCTGCCCCCCGCCCACGGCGTAGGGCTAAAGGCCCATGTGAGCCGGGCCGATGACCTGGGTGGTGTCGCGACCCCTTGCGCCATCGCTCGAGCCAGAACAGGGGAGGGGTGTCATGCCGTTCATGGTGATCTACCGCACGTCGGATGGGAGCTCGCGCTACGAGCAGGCCGATGCGATCGACGAGGCGGCCCTCTTCGTGGAGCGGTTGCGCAACAGCGAGGGGATCGACCAGATCCGGATCCACCGCATGGAGGAGATCAGCTTCGCGTTCCGGCCGTACTACAAAGTGGAGCTGGGCCTGCCCGAACGGAGAACCGGGGCGGCCGCGGTGGACGTGGCCAGCACCGCCGTCCCTGTCGAGGTGGCCGACGCCCCCGCTGAGCCGATCGGCGCACCCGACGTCGAGGCTCGTGCGCCCAGGCCGGTGGAGCGTACGTTGCCGCTGCCCCGTCCCCTGGGTGCTGACGACGAGCCGGCCGGCGGCGCCAACGGGCGGCGTGGCATGTTCGGGCGCTGACCCAACGGAGGGTTCGGCCCGCCTCATCCCAGCGCCTGGTCGAACCACGAGGCGACGGCCAGCGCCCCCAGGCCAAGCACGGCGGCCGCGGCGACGCCCAGGCCCACCAGGAGCAGCCCCAGCGCGAACGCTGAGCGCAGCCGTAGCCACCATGGCCGATGATCTCGCTCGACGACCTCGGTCACCTCCACCTTGTCGTCCTCCGCTGGCGCGACTTGAGTCAGGGCGCTTCGATGACCACGCTGGGGCCGATGCTACCGTCGGCTCCCACCGCCCCCGCTGTGCCACCAGAGTTCGAGGGCGTCCGGCCGACGCGCCGCCGATGGATCGCGTTGGTCGTGGCCATGGGTCTGCTCCTGTCGGTGATCGTCGGGGCGGCCATCGTGCAGATCCCCTACGTCGCGCTGCGCCCCGGGTTGGTGCGCCCGGTCACCGAGCAGGTGCTGGTCGACGGTGCACCGAGCTTTGCCCCCGAGCAGTCGATCGCCTACACGACCGTGAGCGTGGGCTCCACGACCCTCCTGGAGGCCTTCGTGGGTTGGCTCGACGACGACGTTGACGTGCTGTCGGAGAGAGCTGTGCGCGGCGACAAGTCGGAAGACGAGAACCGGCGCTACAACGCACAGCTGATGGACACCTCGAAGCTGACAGCCATTGCGGTCGCCCTCGACTTCCTCGGCCAAGAAGTCGACATCCGCACCACCGGCACGGTGGTGAGCGAGATCGCCGAGGGCTCGCCGGCGGCGGCGGCGCTCGTGCTCGACGACGTCATCGTGGCGGTGGACGGCGAGCCCCTGGACGTTCCCGGCGAGCTCGGCGACCTGCTCCAGCCCGGCGGTCCCGGCGTCGAGCACACCCTCACCGTGGAACGTCCGGCGGGCAGCACCACCCGCATCGAGGTGGAGGTGACCACGATCGAGGCAGCGGACAACACATCGCGGGCCATCATCGGCATCGCCCCCGAGGACCGCATCGCGGACTTCGACTTCCCGATCGATGTCACCATCGACTCTGGCACCGTCGGTGGGCCGTCGGCCGGATTGGCCTTCACGCTCGCCGTCCTCGACGTGCTCACCGCTGGCGAACTGACTGGCGGACACAAGGTGGCCGTCACCGGCACGATGGCGCTGGACGGCGCGGTGGGTCGGGTGGGCGGAGGCGCGCAGAAGGCCATCACCGTGCGCAACGCCGGCTACGACGCGTTCCTCGTGCCCTCCGAGGAGCTCGAGGAGGTGCGGGAGGCGGTGGGGGACGATGTCGAGGTGATCGCGGTGGATAGCCTGGCCGAGGCGCTTGAGGCGCTCGAGTCGCTCGGGGGGAACGCGGGGTCGCTGCTGGCCGCGAACGTCGGTCCGGGGGGCTAGTGGTCGAGGCGTCCGCGCCCCCTTCGAAGCGCAGTCGTAGCATCGGGTCGCCATGGCCGATGCCTTCGACAGCCAGAACATCGCCCGCCGGTCCTTCGAGGTGGGCCGTCGCGGCTATGAGCAGCAGTCGGTACGGGCGTTCCTGCACGAGGTGTCGTCGCTCGTCGAGCGCATCCAGCGGGAGGGGTCTGAGCTTCGGGAGCGGGCCGAGCGGGCCGAGGCCCGGCTCGGCCTGTCGGACGAGCTCGACGAGACGATGCTCCTCGAGATCCTCGGCGAGGAGACGACGCGTGTGCTCTCCTCGGCCCGTGAGGCCGCCGGCGAGATCCGCACGAAGGCCGAGGCCGCCGCCGAGCGGATCGTCACAGAGGCCACTCTTGAGGCGGCCGAGGCGCGCGCCGAAGCGATACGCGACGCCGACCGGCGGGGGGCTGAGGCGGCGGTGGAGAGTGAGTCGATGCTGGCCGCCGCTCGCACCGAGCTGGAGCGACGCGGCGCCGAGGTCGAAGAGGCGGCCAGCCGGATGCGGGACGAAGCGGCCACCCAGGCGCAGGTCCTCCGAGACGAGGGACAGCGCGACCTCGACCGGACCCGGGCGGAGGCGGAGGTCGAGCTCGATGCCGCCCGCGCCCAGGGCCGTGACATGGTGGCGGAGGCGCAGGCGGTGCGCGAGCGGGTGCTGCGCGACCTCGCCGTCCGCCGCAAGAAGGCCCGCCAGCAGGTGGAGAAGCTCAACGCCGGCCGGGAGCGGCTGCTCCAGGCCTACGACGTCGTCCGTCGTACCATCGACGAGGCCACCGACGAGCTGAGCACGTCCCTGTCCGACGCCCGGACGGCCGCCGACGCCGCCGCCCGGCGCATCGAGGACGAGCCCGAGCCCACCCTCCAGCAGCTCGACGAGGAGGTCCACACCGCCGCCTTGGTCGACCTGCCCATCATTGAGGCCGCCGGTCACGACGCGGAGTCACCGGGCCCCTTCTCGGGTGAGGCGCCCGTGGTGGACGTTCCCGAGGCGCCGCCCGCGCCGGACCCCGACCCGGTCGCTGAAGGCGCCGCCGTCGCACCGGAGGCCAGTCCACCGGCGGACCTGCAGCCGCGGCGCGGCCGCAAGGGCCGCCGGCGCAAGGACACCTTCGAGGGCCTGCCGTCTGGTTCGCTGACGCGCTTGGAGCCGCCGGCCGAGGGAGAGGGCATCCGCATCCTGGCCGAGCCTGCCGCCGTTCCGACCGGCGAGTTGTCCGAGACCATCGCCGACGCCGGCGGGGAACATCAGGACGAAGGTGAGAGCGAGGGCGACGACGCCACACCCTCGGTCCAGGACCTCTTCGCCCGCCTGCGGGCGGAACAGGAGGACGAGCCCGCCGAACAGGAGGACGGTTCCAGCGAGGAGCCCAAGGCATCCGATGAGCCGCAGACGATCGCGGTGGAGGTCCTGGAGGTCGAGGTGGTGGACGTGGAGGCGGCGATCGCCGAACCTGACGGTCCGCCGGCGGAGACGACGCCCTTCACCGAGCGTGACGCGGCCTTGCAGCCCGTCGACAGGCAGCTCAGTCGCCGGCTCAAGCGGGCGTTGGCCGACGAGCAGAACGAGGTGCTCGACCTGTTGCGCCGCGCCAAGCCGAAGGGCGTCGACGACCTGCTGCCCGACCCTGACGACCACGCCGGCCGCTGGGCCGAGGTCGCATCGGCGATCCTTGCCGATGCGGCGACGGCGGGTGCCAGCTGGTCGGGTGGCAAGCCCGGCTCGATCGTGGACCTGGCCGACGAGCTGGCCCGCTCGCTGACCGCGCCCCTGCGGGACAGGATCGACCGCATCTTCGTGGCGTCCGACGGAAGCCTCGACGACGTAGCCGACCGCGTCCGGGCTCTGTACCGCGAGTGGAAGGGTCAGCGCCTCACCGACACGTCCCGGCACTACTCGGCCGCCGCCTACGCCCGAGGCCTGTTCGACGGCCTGGGGCCAGACGCCGAGGTGCGCTGGGCGATCGACCCGCTGGGGGGTCCGTGCCCCGATTGCGACGACAACGTGCTGGGCGGCAAGTTGACCAAGGGCACCGAGTTCCCCACTGGCCACCAGTGCGCCCCGGCCCACCCGGGGTGCCGCTGCCTTGTGCTCGCGGCGGACGATTGACGCCGCGCCGGTAGCCTCACGCGTATGCGAGCTCCGAGCGACATGCCCCGCCGCCCTGTCCGCGGGCCGGCACCAGGCCGAGGTCGGACATGGCTGGTCGTGGGCGCGGTGGTGCTGTTCTTCCTGGTCACGTCGCTGCGGGGGTTCGCCAGCTTCTACACCGACTACCTCTGGTTCGACTCGCTCGGCCGGTCCGAGGTGTGGCAGGGCGTCCTGGGGGCCAAGATCGTGCTGTCGGTCATCTTCACGGGGGCCTTCTTCGTTCTGCTGTGGGCGAATCTGGTGATCGCCGACCGCCAGGCCCCGCCCTTCCGCCCCGCCGGGCCGGAGGAGGAGTTCATCGAGCGGTACCACGAGATCGTGGGCGGCCGCGTGGGCCTGGTCCGCGGGGTGGCATCGGCCCTGCTGGCCCTCATCGCCGGGGCGGGCGTGTCGAGCGAGTGGAACTCCTGGCTGCTGTTCACCCACAGCCGGAGCTTCGGGGTGGATGACCCGCAGTTCGGCACCGACATCGGGTTCTACGTGTTCAAGCTGCCGTTCCTCAGCTTCCTGACCGGCTGGCTCTTCGCCGCGCTGCTCATCGTCCTGATCGTCACGGCGGTGGCCCACTACCTCAATGGCGGCATCCGGATGAGTGCCCAGCGCAACCGGGTGACCCCGCAGGTGAAGGCCCACCTGTCCGTGCTCCTCGGTCTGCTGGCGCTCGTGAAGGCGGCTGGCTACTGGCTCCAGCGCTACGACCTCACGGTGTCGTCGCGCGGCTTCGTCGACGGCGCCGGCTACACCGACGTGAATGCCCAGCTGCCGGCCATCAACCTGCTGCTGCTCATCTCCATCGCCAGCTTCCTGCTCTTCATCGTCAACATCTGGCGACGGGGCTGGACGCTCCCGATCCTCGGCGTCGGCCTGTGGGCCCTCATCGCGGTGGTGGCCGGCGCGATCTACCCGCAGTTCGTGCAGCGGGTGCAGGTGACGCCGAACGAGCCCGAGAAGGAGCGCCCGTACATCGCTCGCAACATCGAAGCCACGCAAGAGGCGATCGGCCTGAGCGTGGACGACGTCGAGGAGGTGCCGTTCGACTTGGAGACCGATAAGGCCAACATCGACCTGTCGGCCAACCAGGCGTCAGTCCAGAACATCCGCATCTGGGATCCGTCGCCGGCGGTGCTCGGCAAGACCTTCCCACAGCTGCAGCGGGTGCGGGACTACTACCGGATCAACGACGTCGACGTCGACCGCTACGAGCTCGACGGCGTGCCCACCCAGGTGGTGTTGTCGGTGCGCGACCTCAACACCGCCAACGTGCCCCGCAAGACGTGGGCGGCCGAGCACCTCACCTACACGCACGGCTACGGCGCTGTGGTGGCTCCAGCCAACGCCAAGGCGAGCAGCGGCGAGCCGTCCTTCGTGGCGCGCGACGTCCCATACGCCAGCGACGTGAGCGAGCTCAAGCTCGAGCAGCCGGCAATCTACTTCGGCGAGAACCTGTCGCAGTACGTGGTGACGGGCACAAAGCAGCAGGAGCTGAACTTCCAGGAGGACGAAGGCACGCAGTACGCCGCCTACGAGGGAGAGGACGGCGTGGCCCTTGACAACGTGTTCAAGAAGGCGGCGTTCGCCCTCCGGTTCGGTGACCTCAACCCGCTGATCTCCGACCAGCTCACGGGCGATTCCAAGATGCTCTACATCCGGGACATCAAGGAGCGGGTGTCGGCCCTGGCGCCGTTCCTGCACTACGACGCCGACCCGTACCCGGTGATCAGCGACGGTCGGATCCAGTGGGTCATCGACGCCTTCACCACCACCAACCGCTACCCGTATGGCGAGACTGGTGACACCACCCAGCTGGCCGACGGCAGCGGCCTCGATCACACCTTCAACTACGTCAGGAACTCCGTGAAGGCTGTGGTGGACGCGTATGACGGCACCGTGGACTTCTACGTGATGCCCGTCGACGATCCGATCATCGAGGCCTACCGGGACGCCTTCCCGGACCTGTTCAGCGACTTCGAGGACATGCCTGAGGACCTGCAGGCCCACCTTCGCTACCCCGAGGACCTCTTCCGGGTGCAGACCAACATGTGGGCCCGCTACCACGTAGAAGATCCGGGCAGCTTCTACGAGGGCAACGACTACTGGGACGTGGCGCGCGATCCGGGTACCGCTGGTGCCGGCGAAGGGACCGAGGTCACCAATTCGCAAGGCGAAACGGTGTCGACTCGCGACGCGCGGATCGACCCCTACTACCTCTTCACCCAGCTGCCTGGCTCAGACGAGCCCGAGTTCATCCTGCTGCGACCCTTCGTGCCCACCTCCGAGGGCGACGACAACCAGCTCCTGACGGCGTTCATGGTCGGCAAGAGCGACGGGGCCGACTACGGCAAGCTGCAGGTGTACGTCATGCCACGGGGCAACCTCCCGGACGGACCGGCTCTCGTGCAGGGGAGGATCCAGAGCAACGGCGCCGTGTCCGAGCAGGAGACGCTCCTGTCGGGGAGCGGGTCTACGGCGTCGTTCGGAAGCCTCACCGCGATACCGATCGATGGTGGCCTGGTCTACGTGCGCCCCTTCTACGTCACCTCCGACGAGACGGAGATCCCGGGTCTCGAGGCGGTGATCGTGTACTTCGAGGGTGAGGTGGCCATCCGGGACACGCTCGAGGACGCGTTGACGGCCGTGTTCGGCGAATCACCGCCGACCCTCGAGGAACCGCCCGGCGACGGGCCAGGCGATCCAGAGCCGCCACCGGAGGGCACCCTCACCGAACGGGTGGCGTCGCTGCTCACCGACGCCTCCGAGCTCTTCGACGAGGCCGATGCCGCCCTACGGGAAGGCGATCTCGGCACCTACGCCGACAAGACCGAGGAGGCCCGAGCGAAGATCGCCCAAGCCGAGCAGCTGCTCGAAGACAACGGCGCCACCGGCTCGACGACCACCACCACCACGACCGACGGCGCCTCCGCCTAGCCCTCTAGGTTCTGGCCCGGGTTCTTTGCGTCAGGGCCTTTGAATCCCGAGCCAGAACGCGTGCTCGTGGGATCAGGCGGTGGCCGCCCAGGCGCCGGGTTCGTCGGCCAGGTCGATCGCCGCGGTGTCCAGCGAGTCGCTCAGGTCGATGATCGACTCGGCGAGGGTTCGGGCGCGCCGCTGGCGGCGGTCCTCGGCGACGACGGCGGGCATCTGCACGGTGAGGTCATCGATGCGGGCCTGCAGCTCCACTGCCACCCGCGCGAGCTCCGCCGACAGCCGCGCCGAGTGCAGCCGCACTTCGAGCAGGTCATTGTTGGTGGGCAGATCCAGCCCGAGCTCGGTGCCGGCCAGCTCGTCCACCCGGAGCTCCATGCGGGCCAGCCGCTCGTCGAGCTGCTCGGAATGCACCGCCAGGGCCATCAGAGCCCAGTCTGAGCGCACCGGTTGGAGCCCCGCCGGCTCTGGCGCCGGCGGGGCAGGCCGTCGCACGCGGAAGGGAAGGCGCATGGAGCCGACCGTACCGCCGGGCTCAGCGGCAGCGGTGGACCACAGGTTGCCGCTCTGCTGAGCGGCCGGTACAGTCGCACGTCCCACCAAGTCGACGCGGGGTGGAGCAGTCAGGTAGCTCGTCGGGCTCATAACCCGAAGGTCGCAGGTTCAAATCCTGCCCCCGCCACCAA
>Ga0180121_10000672_pt1 | contig 14452 bp, 16 predicted proteins | sample AntDrymUQ5402106_2_FD_129676 | JGI IMG/M metagenome (GOLD analysis project Ga0180121, IMG submission 129676) | Polar desert sand microbial communities from Dry Valleys, Antarctica - metaG UQ540 (21.06) (version 2) (version 2) | ecosystem: Environmental > Terrestrial > Soil > Desert | place...
TCCCGTTCAGGATGACGGCGAGGGTGTGATTGTTTTGAGGACAGCGCTAATAAACAAAGAATAAATAGTTGAAACCCAGTTTGTACCTGAAGACACCTCTGAGTCCTGCACGGAAAGCTTTTTACAATTGCTTATTCCCTCGCCGTCATCCTGCTTTGCACATAGTAGCGTAGCGAAGATGTGAGGCCCTGCCGTAGCGAAGCGAAGGCTGGTACGAAGGATCTGTTTTCCTGCACTTTGCTTTCCTCCTGAATAAGTGTAAGCCTATGTAAACCTATGTTTCTAATGTTCCTATGTGTTGACCCCTTTCTCTTTTTCATCTCCCTGCTTTCACCATTCTATCTCTCCCCTGCAAATCTTTTTTTAATATACATTGGTTGTAACCATACAAAATAAAAAGTTCCTGCACCTCTTTACCGTACACTTCATTGACTTCAACATATATGCTTCCTCCGGGATTTAATTTCTTTTTGCCAAAAGTCGCAATTGCTTTATAGAATTCAAGCGGATCTTCTTTCACGTATAACGCGATAGCAGGTTCAAAATTCTTTACATGATGCGGCAGTGAAGCTGCTTCGCTGGATAAAATGTAGGGAGGATTGCTTACAATGATATCAAAACCCGGGAGTGTGTCATAGTCTTCTTCTGCTAATATATTGATCGGGATTAAAGAAATTTTTACATCATTGATTCCGGCATTTTTTTTGGCGATGCCGATTGCTGAATCGCTGATATCGCAGGCAACGATTGCAGCATCAGCTAATTCCTTTTTTAGCGCAATGGCAATACAACCACTGCCGGTGCCAATGTCAATGATAGACAAACCTGATTTGCTTCCGTTTCGTACGTCTTCAATAATCCATTCAACCAGTTCTTCGGTCTCAGGTCTTGGTATTAAAACAGCATTGGTCACTACAAATTTCATCTTGTAGAACCATGCCTCCCCCAGCACATACTGCACAGGCTTTCCTTTCATAAGCTCAGAAGTAAATCCCTCTAATACTTCAATTGCCGGCTCGGAAAGGAGCATTTGTTTTTGTATAATTCGATTTACAGCATCCCATCCGGTTACTTTTTCCATGATAAGGTCAGTAATATTGCGAGCTTCCTGCTGATTATATCGTTCAGACAATTGAAGGATCAGTTTTTTTGAAGCTTCCCGGAGGGTCATGATCGCAAACATAATTGATTTTCGTTTCTTACTTTTGACACTCCCGCATTGATTCACCACGCAACATATTTATCCAGATGCATACAGCTTGCTAAGTTGGGAAGTGGCTATGTGTTGCCTAACCCGATGGTAGGAGCGCTGCTCGTTCATGAAAATAAAGTGATCGGCGAAGGTTATCACCGCCATTACGGTGAAGCACATGCGGAGGTTAATTGTATCGCTTCGGTGGAGGAGCATCATAAGTCACTGATTCCTGCTTCCACCCTGTACGTTTCTCTGGAGCCCTGTGCCCACACTGGCAAAACGCCTCCCTGTACTCACCTTATTCTCAAACATGGTATACGAAAAGTGGTGGTTGGTTGTTCGGATCCTTTCAAACAGGTTAATGGAAAAGGTATACAAATGCTTCGATCCGCAGGGGTGGAAGTAGAGACAGGCATCCTGGAAAAGGAGTGCATCCAGCTCAATAAGCGATTCTTTACTTTTCATAAAAAACATCGCCCCTTTATTGTTTTAAAATGGGCACAGACAGCAGATAAGAAGACTGGCCTGGAAGACTATTCACGCATTTTTATTACTAACGAAACCATGAACCGCCTTGTTCATAAATGGAGAAGTGAAGAAGCTTCTATTCTCGTCGGAACGAACACTGCATTGCACGATAATCCTGCATTGACCAACCGCTTGTGGACCGGGCCAAGTCCTGTTAAACTTGTAGTGGACATGGATTTAAGACTTCCTGCTTCGCTTACAATCTTTGCAGGACAAACACGTACGATCATCTTCAATAAAAGATTGCATGAAGAAAGAGAACATTTACTGTACTACCAGGTAACAGAAGAAGTGAATATTGTACATCAGATCATTAATGGATTATATCATCATAACATTCAGAGTGTCCTGGTGGAGGGCGGAACCAAACTATTGCAATCCTTCATTGACGAGGATTTATGGGATGAAGCCCGGGTGATTACCAACCTGGATATGAATGTGGTCAATGGAATTCCGGCTCCTCTGTTACAAAAAGTCCGACAAGTGGAAAGCATAACATATGGCAGTAATCTGTTAAACACATATCATCATTATTAATAAGATTTAAAACTCCATGTTTTTCCTGATCATCAGTATTGTGCTCACTTCTTATCTGACGCTTTCATTTAAGGTAGTACAACGATTCAATCTGAATAATCTTCAGGTGATCGTTTTTAATTATTTCACTTGTGTTATAACCGGTTCCATCTTGAATGGCAGATTTCCGATTACTTCCGGAAATGTACAATCAGAATGGTTCCCCTGGGCTTGTGGAATGGGAGCGATGTTCATTATTCTTTTCAACATTATCGGATACAGCGCACAACGAATAAGCGTAGCTGTTACATCTGTAGCCAACAAACTTTCGCTGGTTATTCCATTCTTGTTTTCTCTTTACCTCTATGATGAGCATGCTACATTTATACGGATTCTGGGAATTGCGCTGGCACTGATAGCGGTATTACTTACCTGTTACAGAAAAAGGGTGGTGGCAGGCGTAAAACCAGTAACAGTTTTCTTGTATTTCCTTCCCTTTATTCTTTTTATAGGCAGCGGATTGCTTGATACAATGATCAAATTTGTTGAGCACAGATTTTTGAACGACAACAACAAAGACGATTTTCTGATCCTCGCATTTCTTTTTGCTGCAGTGATAGGTCTTATTGCAGTACTTATACAACAACTTGTAACAAAATCAAAAATCAGCAGGAAAGCTATTGTTGCCGGAATTGCAATAGGAATTCCTAATTATTTTTCCATCTGGTGCCTGATAAAAGTTTTAAAGTTGTATGAGGGTAGTAGTTCAGCAATCATTCCGATTAATAACATGGGTATTGTATTATTCAGTTCTGTAGCTGCCTGGTGGATTTTCAAAGAAAGGTTATCTATTTTAAATTGGACAGGAGTATTCTTATCGATAATAGCCATTGCACTCATAGCTTATGGATAAACTAACATGATCGATCACTATAATACCATTTCGAAAGACGGCCAGGCGGAATTTAAAGATAGAGGAAGCACATTCGTCGCCTTTGCGTTCTCAGTAAATACAGTGGAAGCATTCAAAATTAAACTTGCTGAAATAAAATCTCTCCACCCGAAAGCAACCCATCATTGTTTTGCGTACAGGATGGGCGTTGATGGACTAATATTCAGAGTCAGCGATGATGGGGAACCATCAGGCACGGCAGGTAAACCAATACTCGGCCAGATCGACAGCAAACAGTTAACCAATGTGTGCATTATTGTTGTACGTTATTTCGGAGGAACACTACTGGGAGTCGGGGGTCTTATTCAGGCATATAAAACAGTTTCGGTCCTTGCTTTACAAGTAACACCTGCAATAAGAAAATTGATCGAGGTTTCTTACCGGCTTCAATTCCCTTACCCTACATTGAACGACATCATGCGGGTAATAAAAAAACACGAGCTCAAGATTACTTCCCAGGAGCTGCAATTATTTTGCTTCATTACGATCAGTGTTCCGATCAGGGTATTGGATACCGTTAGCAATGAATTCAGTCAGATGAATCATGTTGAACTCAAAAGAGAAGTTTAGATGTACTATTCACTATTGTCCCAAATACCCTCACTGTGTCACGGGCGAGACGGGAGGCTCCCTGAGGGGTAAGTGAAACAAAATTGGTTGTTCCTATATTTGATGCATGGAAAAAATTGCTGTCATTGGCGCGGGAACCATGGGAAATGGCATTGCTCATGTTTTAGCCCAGTATGGTTTTCCTGTCACACTAATCGATGTTAGTGCTGAACAACTTGAAAAAGCTATGGCAACGATCGGTAAAAATCTTGAACGTCAGCTGACGAAAGGCTCCATCACAACAGAACAAAAAAACAGTACCTTAAAAAACATCACGCACAGTACCATATTAAAGGAGGGAGTTCAGTCGGCAGAACTGGTTATTGAAGCTGCAACGGAAAATATGGACCTGAAAGTAAAGATCTTCAAACAACTGGATGAATATGCTCCTGCGCAAACTATTCTTGCGACCAATACTTCCTCTATTTCAATCACGAAAATTGGTTCTGCAACAAAGCGGCCTCAACAGGTAATTGGAATGCATTTCATGAATCCGGTTCCGGTGATGAAATTGGTTGAAATCATTAACGGATATGCGACCGGTATTCAGGTCACAGAAAAAATCGTTCAGTTGACAAAGCAGCTGGAAAAAGTGCCATGCGTGGTAAATGATTATCCCGGATTTATTGCCAACCGGATCCTGATGCCGATGATCAATGAAGCGATCTTTAGTTTATATGAGGGAGTGGCAGGAGTGGAAGCAATAGACACTGTAATGAAACTTGGTATGGCTCACCCGATGGGGCCCTTGCAACTGGCAGATTTTATTGGGTTGGATGTTTGTCTTTCAATTCTGCAGGTTTTACACCATGGGTTTGGTAATCCTAAATATGCTCCCTGCCCTTTATTGGTTAATATGGTAACAGCAGGTAACCTGGGAGTAAAGTCAGGAGAAGGTTTTTATCAATACACTCCGGGAAATAAAAATCTGATCGTAAGTGCCAGATTAAAATGAATATTTTCAATTATTAATTATTAATTATTATTCCTACTGCTTCTTCTTATAATCCCCTCTCTTCCATGCCTTGATAAATTCATTCCAGGCAAAAGGATTGAAAATATTCTGAGGAGGTGCCTGCCCTGCATAGTAATACCTGTTTGCATTGTTCCTTAAGGTTATATTCGATGCTTCCCTGCCATCTGAGGGAAGCGATTTTGCCAGGATTCTCCTTTTCGAAGCCTCGGTATTTTTTCTTGCAATCTCAAGGTCATCGTCGGGAACCTGGACGTTCACAAAATCTCTTTCAAACTGTTCCCGGCTCGGTCGCGGCTTGATGATGGTTACAGGAAGATAAACAGTATCGGTTACCATTAATTGGATCATGCTCAGCTGATTTCCTTCCGAGTCACGCGGAATGTCCACCACTTTTGGTTTATAACCAATTGAGCTGAATTCGATACGGTCGCCTTTCAATACAACGATAGAGAACACACCTTGTTCGTTTGTCATCGTTCCACGATTTTGATCTTTTACAATAATACTTACGAATGGAATGGCCCGAAGACTATCGGCGGTCATCACTACACCAAATAACTGCACAACGGAATCTTTGAATTTTTCAAATTGAGCGAAGGATGAAAAAGGAACAATTAAAACCAGGAGCAGTAAGTAACGTAAAGGTCTTTTCATTGTGTTCAAACGTACGCGTTTTTTGTTTAATTGATCAGGCAGGAGAATAATTTTAACAGAGCTGAAATAGTTTGATTCTTAGGTGTTCATGAACCGGGATATAGTGTTAAATACTTTATCTTAAACGGAAGGCTTTGGTTAATTTTGCACCAAATTTGAACCGATTGTGATTACAAAGGACCAGGTGATAGCGGCATTGAGCAATGTACAGGAACCAGACCTCGGCAAAGACTTGATTACACTGAATATGGTGAAAGATATCGCAATCAACGGGCGGGATGTTGGTTTTACCGTAGTGTTAACTACACCGGCTTGTCCCTTGAAAGACCTTATCAGGAATGCTTGCATCAACGCAATCAAATTACTGGTAGATAAAGAAGCAAATGTGGAAGTATTATTCACTGCAAATACTTCTTCTTTACGTAAAGATGGTCAGAGTGTATTACCTAAAGTCAGGAATATCATTGCTGTTGTAAGCGGAAAAGGAGGAGTAGGGAAAAGTACTGTTGCCGCGAATCTCGCACTGGCATTTTCTCAGGGTGGAGCAAAGGTTGGATTATTGGATGCTGACATATATGGTCCCAGTGTCCCCATCATGTTTGGTGTTCGGGGTGAAAGGCCCATGATGAGAGACGTGAATGGAAAAGGGATGATTGTACCGCTCGATCGTTATGGAATTAAATTACTAAGTATAGGATTACTGGTGGATGAAAAAAGTGCTGTTGTGTGGCGTGGCCCGATGGTAAGTAGTGCTATTCGCCAGTTTGTGAGTGATGTGTGCTGGGATGAACTGGATTATCTGGTTATTGATATGCCACCAGGCACAGGGGATATACACCTTACTTTGGTACAGACAGTGCCATTGACCGGAGTGATCGTGGTGACCACACCACAGGAAGTAGCACTTGCTGATGCTAAAAAAGCGATTGCGATGTTCGGACAGGCACAAATAAAAGTCCCTATTATCGGGTTGGTGGAAAATATGAGTTACTTCACTCCGGCAGAATTACCAGCAAACAAATACTATATTTTCGGAAAACAGGGCGGCAGAAGGTTGGCAGAAGAATATGATATTCCCTTCTTAGGCGAGGTTCCACTGGTACAAAGCATCCGGGAAGGCGGTGACATCGGCATTCCTATTATGGTGAGTGACGATACTGTATCAAAAAAAGCATTTGAAAATTTCGCTGGACTTGCTGCCAGAAGCATTGCAATGCGGAATGCACATATGAAGACGGAGGAAGTGATAGAGGTGGTCTGAACTAGGATTTTTAGGATTGAAAGATTATAGGATTATTATATACTGTTACCATCCTATTATCCTAAAAATTCTAGTTCAGACAAAATCCTAATTCAGATACTTTCAGGATGTTTGGAATTGTATACTCGTTTAAATTCCAAACTTTTATTGCCAAAATTCAGGAGCAATCCAACAGGAAGGTTATAAGCTTCTAAATAATTCAACGCCTGAGCAAGATGTAGATCATCTAATTTGCTTACTGCTTTTAGTTCGACCATAACATTCGTCTCAACAAAAAAATCTACTCTTCGGGTTCCTATTTCAATGCCTTCATAAAATATTATCATTTCATGCTCTTTTGAAAAAGTCAGTTGTTGTATCCGCATTTCAATATTCATTGCCCTTTGATAAATTATCTCCTGAAACCCCGCTCCTAAATTTCTATGCACTTTCATGGCGCAACCAATAATTTTATGTGTAATTGTCTCGAACAACATTTAATAAACTTCTGCATATTTTTTTAAAGTAGTAGGGGTCTTTTCTTTCTATTAAGCTTAATTTTCCCGTCTGAACTAGGATTTTTATGATTAAAATAGGATGGTAGTATTATATAATAATCCTATAATCTTTTAATCCTAAAAATCCTAGTTCAGACAATAGTCAGACAAAAAATCCTAGTTCACCCAATGTACAGTCTCCCCTACTTCAAAGAACAAGACACTGAAGTGATTCACACCTTCATGCATGAGCATCCTTTTGCAGTGGTCACTGGCTGCACTGCCAATGAACCTGTTGCTACGCAACTTCCTTTATTGGTTGAATGGCGGGAGCAAAAACTATTTCTGATCGGACATATGATGCGAAAAACTGATCATCATCTTGCCTTTGAAAAGAATCAGCAGGTGTTGGTGTTGTTTACCGGACCAGATACATATGTGAGTGCAAGCTGGTATACGGATCCCGTCGAGGCTTCTACGTGGAATTATATGACCCTTCAGGTAAAAGGAACCTTGCAATTTCTGCCTCCTGAAGATCTTCCTTCCATCCTCCAACGTGCAACTGCTATATTCGAAAACGATCCTAAATCTCCAAGTCTTTTTGAAAAATTGCCAGAGAAATATGTGCAAAGCCTGAGCAAGGCCATCATTCCTTTCGAAATTGAAGTAACTGCTATCAATAACGTTTTCAAGCTTTCGCAAAACAGGGATGCCCAGAGTTATGATCGCATAATTCATGAACTTTTAAAGGGAAATGCCGATGCCAAAAATATTGCTGAAGAAATGCAAAAGCGAAGAACACAATTGTTTTCCGGCGAAAAGCAACCTGTCTGAAATGAAATATAAGATCTTCTCCTATACTGTATTTACAACTATTATCATACTCCTTGTATCCTGTTATAATAAAAAAATGGCAACATCCGGTTCAATAACATTTGACAAGCAGGGGCACAGAGGATGCAGAGGCCTGATGCCGGAAAATACAATTCCTGCAATGCTTAAAGCAATTGATCTTGGTGTGACTACATTGGAAATGGATGTGGTGATCACATCAGATAATGAAGTGCTTTTGTCACATGAACCTTTTTTTAACCCGGAGATCAGTACCCGAACAAATGGGAAACCGGTTACGCAACAGGAATCACTCAGTCTGAATATCTATAAAATGACCCTGACCGAAACACAGAAGTTCGACATCGGCTTAAAACCGCATCCGCGATTTCCCCGTCAGCAAAAGCTGGCGGTAACTAAGCCTGCGCTGTCAGATTTGATTGATGCGGTTGAAAAATATGTAGCAGAAAATAAAAAACCCCGCCCGTTTTATAACATCGAAACAAAATCCACTCCTGCAACAGATAATATCTACCATCCTGCACCGGACGTTTTTGTAAAATTGCTTTTGGGAGTAATCGCCGCAAAGAAAATAGAAGACAGGGTAATTATTCAATCATTCGACAGAAGAACTATCCAGCACGTGCATCAGTTCTATCCCGGGATCAAAACAGCATTACTCATCGAAGACTCAGATACCATTAATTTAAAAACCCAATTGGAACTTTGTGGCTTTACTCCTGATATATATAGTCCCCATTATTCACATGTAACAGATCAACTGATTAAAGATTGTCACGCCCGTAAGATGCAGATCATTCCCTGGACGGTAAATGACAAGAAGGAAATCGACCGGTTGAAAAGCATGGGAGTGGACGGTATCATTACTGACTACCCCGATCTTTTTGACTGATCGATTGCTCTCACGAATTTTGTTTACACTTGCATCATCAGATTAAGTAATTACAGATGAATACATCACTGGCCGGACGTTTCGCAGTAGTTTGCGGCAGCTCACAGGGAATCGGGTTGGCAATCGCAAAGGAGTTTGCTGCTTCGGGTGCGAACTGCATACTGCTCGCCCGGAATGAAGAAGTTTTGAAAAAAGCAGTTGAAAATCTCCCTGTAACGGGGGGATCAAAACATATGCACCGTGTTGCAGATTTTTCAAAGCCGGATGAAGTAAAACAGGTGATTGAAGATCTTGTAAAATTTACACCGGTACATATCCTGGTTAATAACACGGGCGGACCTCCTCCGGGACCTGTCTTTGATGCGGAGGAATCCGCTTTCCTGAATGCATTCAATCAACATTTGATCTGTAATCAGATCCTTACCAAAGCAGTGGTGCCCGGAATGAAAGCCGCACAGTACGGACGGATCATCAATGTCATTTCCACTTCGGTAAAAATTCCGTTGAAGAATATGGGCGTATCCAATACGATACGCGGCGCCGTGGCTTCGTGGGCGAAGACGATGTCGAATGAATTGGGGGAATTCAATATAACGGTCAACAATATCCTGCCGGGTTTTACGAATACACAGCGACTTGAATCGCTGATTTCGAATATTGCAAAACGGCGTAGTGTAACCGAAGAGGATATCCGCAATGAAATGAAACAGGAAATACCGCTTAAAAGATTTGGAGAACCTTGGGAAATTGCAGCAGTGGCTGCATTCCTGGCTTCTCCCGCTGCTTCATTCGTGAATGGGGTAAGTATTCCGGTAGATGGCGGGCGTACAGGGTCTATTTGATAAAGTTTCAAGCAAAGATCCTTTGCATCTTTGCTTCCTTTCTTTGACCGCCGAAGCTTTTAGCGAAGGAGGTGCATCTTTGCGTGAAATTTCCCTAACATTAACCAACATGCAATTCACAAACGACATAAGCTTTGCCCACGAACTCGATATAGCTGATCCCTTAAAGCATTTCAGGGATCAATTCTTATTTCCCGGAGAGATTAAAAAGAAGCAGATCTACTTTCTGGGCAACTCCCTCGGGTTGCAGCCTGTCACTGCGAAAGACAGGATTGAAGAAATTTTGAAGCAGTGGGCTGATCATGGCGTGGAAGGATTTTTCCACGGAACAAACTACTGGTACGATTACCACGACCGGTTAACGAAGCCTTTATCAAACATCGTGGGTGCGTTGACGGAAGAAGTGGTGGTGATGAACCAGTTGACGATCAACTGTCACCTGATGCTTGCCAGCTTTTATCAGCCCTCGCAAAAAAGAAATAAAATTATCTGTGAGTACAAAGCATTTCCCAGCGATCAGTACATGCTGGAGACGCATGTGCGGTTTATGGGATTTGATCCGGCGGAAGCAATCATAGAAGTGAAACCGCGTGAAGGAGAAACAATCATCCGAACAGAAGATATTCTTTCTGCTATCGAAAAACACAAAGACGGACTTGCATTGGTCTTCTGGGGCGGCGTGAATTATTACAGCGGTCAGTTATTTGATATGAAAACGATCACTGCTGCTGCGCATAAAGCAGGAGCGAAAGCAGGATATGACCTGGCACATGCGGCAGGGAATGTACATCTCGCGTTGCACGACTGGAATGTAGATTTTGCCTGTTGGTGCAGTTACAAGTATTTGAATTCAGGTCCCGGTGCGGTGGGAGGCGTATATGTGCATGAGCGGTATCATACAGATGACAAATTGCCGAGACTTGCCGGGTGGTGGGGATATGAAAAAAAGACAAGATTCGAAATGAAGAAAGGATTTGTACCGGTGCCATCTGCTGAAGGGTGGCAGTTAAGTACGCCTCCTTTTTTGCAGATGGCTTGTCATAAAGCGGCGCTCGATATTTTTGAAGAAGCTACCATGGAAAGGTTGCTGGCAAAGACAGCTCTGATGAACAATTATCTGCGTTTCATCTTAAAAGAAATCAATAGCAGATCGAAACCGGTGATTCAGATCATTACTCCCGAAGAGGACGCAGGGAAAAATTGCCAGGTTTCGATGCTGTTGTTACAAAAAGGGAAAGAGTTATTTGATTTGGTTAGGGCCGAAGGGATCATGGCGGATTGGAGAGATCCCGATGTGATCCGGATTGCACCGGTGCCGTTATACAATACATTTACGGAAATACATACATTCAGTGAAGTATTAAAAAGGAACATGCACAAATTGTACAACAATTAATTTGATTACATGAACAGACCGGCGATCATTCAGCAGATACAGGAAAAAAAATCTTACCTGTGTGTCGGTCTCGATACGGATATCGCGAAAATTCCTTCTTTTCTGTTGCAGAGTGATGATCCGGTCTTTGAATTCAACAAGAAGATCATTGATGCTACGGCAGAATACTGTGTGGCCTATAAGATCAATACCGCCTTTTACGAATCGATGGGGTCAAAAGGGTGGGAGACGATGGAAAAAACGGTGCGGTATATTCCTTCTTCACATTTTAAAATTGCGGATGCGAAGCGTGCTGATATCGGAAACACTTCTTCACATTATGCGCGTGCATTTTTTGAAACCATTCCTTTCGACGCGATCACCGTAGCACCATACATGGGTGCAGACAGCATCCGGCCATTTCTGGAATACAAGGAAAAGTGGACCATCCTGCTTGGGCTCACTTCCAATCCTGGCGCAAAAGATTTTGAGATGCTGGAAACAAGTAATGGTTTGTTATACGAGCAGGTGATGATTACGGCCATGAAGTGGGGTACGCCGGACAACCTGATGTTTGTGGTAGGCGCCACTCAGGCAGAAGCATTTTCTTCTATCCGCCAGTCAATCCCCGATCATTTCTTTCTGATACCGGGAGTGGGGATACAGGGCGGTAGTTTGAAAGATGTATCAGAGAAAGCAACGAATAAGGATGTTGGGGTTTTAGTGAATGTAAGCAGGGCGATTATTTATTCGACGGATAAGGAGAATTTTGCAGAAGAGGCGGGGATTATAGCGAGGCAGTATCGGTTTGAGATGGAAAAGTATTTGGAGGGGACTATTATTTAGACATCATTAGGGTGATAAAGTTTGAAGATTTTGAATAAACGTTCATAGTGTATTCAAAGTAACTGGTTTTTTGAATCGAAAATTTGGATTAAATATTAGAGCTCTTGTATTATGCACTGTAGAACAAAAATTTTATTGACGCTACTTGTTTGCTTAGTTTATCAGTCACAAACTTTTGCTCAAAAACCTGACTATACTGGGTCTTGGCTGCTTAATTTAGTAAAAAGCAAACTGGAATCCCGACCAGCAGGTTTGACGAGCAGTGTATTTATGATAAAGCAAGAGGGAAATAAATTTAAGCTTACCAGATATCACCTGTTTGGAGAAAAGAAAAAGAAAATAACTTTCGAGATGACTGCAGATGGAAAAACAAGGCGAGTGAAATTGTTATTTAAGGGAAAATTAGAATGGAAGGAAAATAACCTGCAAGCAACACTATGGAGAAATAATTTTTTAAACATTGTTAACTACAGATTTGGAAATAACCAAAATGAATTTGTTGCGGACGAAGTATTTACCGGCAACCCAAAGAATCATCATAATATTTGGGTGTTTGATAGAGACAACTCGAAGTAGATAATCTTATTATAAGTTTAAACTTAATCTTAGCGACGCCCGGGAGTTATTCGGTCATAGTAACGACAGCCACAGACACGAAATAGTTTCACAACCAATATGACGACAATGAAATCCAACAGCAGTGAGGATAAGTCAAAAGAGTCCCACGACCTGACTTCACAGAAGTTCTATCATGGGAGTAAGGGCAATCTGAAGCACGGAGCCCTTATCGAACCGGGCTATAATTCAAACTACGGTAAGAGGAAGAAGGCGTCGTATGTTTATCTGTCCGCCACTTTGGATGCTGCTATTTGGGGAGCCGAACTTGCCTTAGGCAAAGGACCTGGCAGAATTTATATAGTAGAGCCGACAGGCCCGATTGAAGATGACCCCAATTTGACAGACATGAAGTTTCCTGGAAATCCAACAAAGTCATACCGTTCCCGGAGTGCGCTTCGGGTCACTGGTGAGGTCACAGATTGGCAGGGACACTCTCCGGAACAGCTCACGGCCATGAAGGAGCATCTTGAGCGACTTAAGCAACTTGGTATTGAGGCAATCGAGGATTGAGAAAAGATGTGAAAATAAATTTGACACTTTTAAATACCAAACCAACGAAGATCTAACATCGGTTTTGAAATATGGTGGCTGACTTGCTTCTATGAAACATTTGGGATAAATTCAACTTTAGAAATTCTGATAAACTTTATTTCTAATGATCTGCCACTTCTCTACGCCTAACGTTATAAGAGTATTAAATAAATAAAATGAAAGGAACATTAACGACATTGACGCTATTGTTTGCCCTTACCATTTCTATGTTCGGGCAAAAGAGTGAAGAAAAGCTGGTAAAAGAAGCATTTGACAATTACAAGTCTTCTATACTTAATGACAAAGGAGAAGAAGCAGTAAAGTATGTCGATAGTAGGACGATCAAATATTATAACGATATGCTCGATCTCGTTCGGCACGGAGATTCTGCAAAAGTTGAAGCACTTTCAATTCTTGACAAAGTAATGGTTTTTTCTATTAGACATCGGGCCTCCAGAGAAGACATTTTATCCTTTGACGGAAGAACGCTATTAATTTATGCGATCAAAAGTGGAATGGTTGGTAAAAACGGTGTTGCAAATCTTTCTATTGGAGACGTGACACCTACCGAAAACTTTGCAAAAGGACAATTTGTTGTAAATGGTCAAAAGGCACCGCTTTACTTTCATTTTTATAAAGAAGAAGAAAAATGGAAAATTGATTTGACTTCTCTCTTCCAGGTTTCTACCACCGCCTTCAAAAAAATGGTGGACGACAGTGGTCAAACTGAAAATGAATACCTATTCTCTATCCTTGAAATGTTGACAGGCAAAAAACCAGGACAAGAAATATGGCATAAAGTGCAATAAAGCGGCTTATAAAATTCGCTTTGTAAATTCGGGCTGATTTTATTTAATCAATAGTCTCTCCTAACATTCACCTGCAATCAATATCGGTTTTGCTCAAATAAGTCCGTTCATCTAAATCATCAGCTATTCAAATTCATTTGCTTAGTATCAGCGTCGCTGCCGGGGAGAGGGCTTCCGGTTCGCACTCCCGAAAATCCTTTAAGAAATGTTATACGCGCATTTTCACCTTCAGCATGCCGAAAAGTTTAATAAACAGGCTTTAACAAATTCATTTAGTCATTCAAAAACCCTCAACAACTTAACAATACTTTACGCGTTGTTTACTTGTATCTGACCGACTGTTTTCCAATCTTGTAACCATAAAGAATTCGTTTCACTAAACCCTGACGTATGAAAACCTTTTTACTCAGATTAATGATCTTTCTGATCGTGTTCAGTGCCTGCACTGCTTCTCACAAAAACAGCACTAACATTCCCGGGATCCAAGTGAATTCAGAATTTCTATCAGCACAACCTGCCA
>Ga0180121_10000673_pt1 | contig 14448 bp, 14 predicted proteins | sample AntDrymUQ5402106_2_FD_129676 | JGI IMG/M metagenome (GOLD analysis project Ga0180121, IMG submission 129676) | Polar desert sand microbial communities from Dry Valleys, Antarctica - metaG UQ540 (21.06) (version 2) (version 2) | ecosystem: Environmental > Terrestrial > Soil > Desert | place...
CGAGGGCGGCGACGAGACCGGCCTCGCCGCACGCGTGGTCGAGCTGATCGGCAACGGGACGGCGGGCGAGGGCAGCCCGGGCCTCGCCGGGCTTCGCTAGACCGTCCGGGTCCGATCGTGCTCCGCCACGCCCGTGGCGGCCATCCTCCGCTCTAAGATCACCCGCTGACGAATGGACCTGTTGAAGGAGATCGGCCCGATTCTCGGCTTCGTCGCCTTCGGCGGCCTGGCGGTTCTCGCGTTCCTGACCTTTCAGCAGGCCCGGCACCTACGCCGCCTGCGCGACTGGGCCGGACGGCAGCCGGAGCGAGCGGCGGCCGAGGCCGAGGCCGTCGCCGAGCGCGCCGGTGAGGTCACGATCCCCACGATCCGCGAGGAGGGAACGGGCCCGACTCGCCTCGATCGCCTCCGCGGGTCGGCCTCCGTCCAGTACGAGGAGCTCGATCGCCGCAGTCCGGTCGACCCGAGGATCCTCACGGGTGGGCTGCTCGCCGTCCTCATCGGCGTCGGCGTGGCCACGAGCGGGTTCGGTTTGGTCGGCGACGGCGCCTCGGACGGCGAGACGGATGCGACCCCCGTGGAGGCTGGGCCGAAGGTGGAGGTCGCCGTCCTCAACGGCACGGCGCCTGAAGTCGGAGGCGTCGGGGTGGAGGGGGTCGCTCAGCGCGCCAGCAAGATCGTCAAGGCCGTCGAGGACCCCGTCTACAAGGTCGGCGCAGTCGAGACGGCCGGCTCGTTCCCGACGAGCGTGGTCATGTTCAAGGACGGATCGAAGGCGGAGGCGAAGGAGCTCGCCGCAGCGGTCGGGGCAGCGCTCGGGGAGACCGGTGTCGGCCTGATGACGGACGACATCCGAGGCCTCGCGAAGGGGGCCGACCTCGCTTTGGTGGTCGGTCAGGACGACCAGGGCATCGAATAGATGGCCCCGCCGGTCGCGCTCGCCTGATGGATCCCGCCGCCCTCCCGCTGGCGCTCGATCTGTTCGGCCAGGACCTGAGCAATGATCTGATCGAGCCGCTCGGCGGCGCCGCGGCGGCGCTCGCGCTGTTCGGCCTGATCCTGCTCCTGCCGCTGTACGTGACGCATCGGCGCGAGATCGCCCGCCTGCTCGACTGGCAGGAGCGCGAGCCCGAGCTCGGTGAGCCCGAAGGCCCGCGCGCCTCGGCGGCGGACACGACCGCGCCCACGACCGGCTCGATGAGTGCCGCGGCCGCGCGGGTCACGTCCGAGCGTCCGGCGCTGGCCCGCATCGGGACCGCGGAGCGCGCTGCGATCGACCTCGAGCAGGCCCCGTTCTGGCGCCGCGTCGTCGAACGTGGCCCGCGGCACCCGCTCGTCGTCTCCCTGCTCGCGCTGCTGCTGGCCGGTGCGGTCTTCGCGGGCGCTGCCCTGCTCCTCCGCGCCGACGACGAGCGTCAGCCGTCGGGCAAGAGCATCGTCGCCTCCGAGGTCGACGTCGTCGTCCTCAACGCATCCACCGCGACCGGCCTCGCCGGCAACGTCGCCGACGACGTCGAGGCGAACAACTTCGTCGTCACCGGGACGACCGCCGCTTCCGAGACGGCCGACGAGAGTGTGGTCCTCTACGCACCGGGGGCCAAGACCGAGGGCCGGGCCGTCTCGCGCAAGCTCGAGATCCGCAGCCTGCTCGAGTTCGATCGCGAAGCCGAGGCCGCAGCCGACGGCGCCTCCGTCGTGGTCATCGTCGGCGAGGATCTCGCCGAGGCCGCGAACGGCCCCGAGTAGCGGTGAGCAAGCTCGGCGGCTCCCTGTTCGTCGCGCTGGCGGTCCTGACGCTCGCCGCGTTCGCCCTCACCCGCGCCGCCCGGGCGGGGGACGACCTCGTCAACACGGTCGAGCTCTCGCCGGCGCTCGAGCGCGGAGGCGAGGCCACGGTCAGTTTCACGCTCGCCGAGCCCGACGATGCGGTCGACGTCCTGATCATCGACGGCAACCCGGACTCCGACCGGAGCCAGGTCCGAGCGCTCGCATTGGCAGCGCCGCTCATGGCTGGATCGCAGCAGCTCACCTGGGACGGCCGCGGCGATGACGGTGACCCGGTGCCACCCGGTCTCTACGCCCTCCGCGTGATCCTCGGCGAGGCCGAGCGCGACATCCTCCCGCCGGGGCGGATCCGCGTCCTCGGACCGGCCGCCGGAGCGGGCTGATGGACGAGCCACTGCTCTGGCTCGGACTCGTTGCGTGCGCAGCCGGAGCGGCATGTGGTCTGCTGCCGATGCCCCGCCGCACGCGCCTGTTGGGACTGAGCGTCGCCGTCGCGCTCGGCCCGGTTCTCGTCCTCACCGACAACTGGGACACCGAGCGCCTCACCGATCTGCGCGACCGCCCGGTCCTCCTCGCGGCCGGGTTGGTGGCCGCCCTCGTCGGGGTCGTCGTGCTCGCGCTGATCGTCCGCCGCCGGCCTTTGATCCTGGCGCCGGCGCTGATCGCGGCGCTGCCGTTTCGCGTCCCGATCGACCTCGGCGGCGCGGGCGAGGCGGCGAACCTGCTGCTGCCGCTCTACGCGCTGATCGCGGCGGGGCTCGTGGCGGCGCTGATCGGCGAGTGGCGGGGGTCGGAGTGGGACGCCGCGGAATCGGTCGCGGCCGAGCCGCCGGGACTCCTGCGCTTCGTCGCCCCGGCCCTCGGCGGCTTCGTCTTGCTCTACGCGCTGCAGGCCGGCTACGCCGACGACCTCTCGAGTGCGGTCGAGAACGTCAGCTTCTTCCTCGCCCCGTTCGCCGCGCTCCTCTACCTGCTGTCGCAGGCGAGGTGGGACGCCTCGACGCTCCGTCGGATCGCGATCGTCCTCGCCGCGCAGGGCCTCCTGCTCGCGCTCGTCGCCAGCTTCCAGTACGGGTCGGGCGAGCTCTTCTGGAACGACAAGGTGATCGAGGGCAACGAGGCCCACCCCTACTTCCGCGTCAACTCCCTCTTCTGGGACCCCAACATCCTCGGTCGCTACCTGGCGGTGACGCTGACGGCCCTCGCCGCCCTCGTCGCGTTCGGGCGCAAGCGTCGCGAGCTCCTGGCGGCCAGCGGTCTCTTCGTCGTCTTGTTGGCGACGCTCGTGGTCTGCTTCTCGCAGTCGAGCATGATCGCGCTGATCGCCGGCGTCCTCGTCCTGGTCGCGGCGCGCTGGGGGATCGCCGCCGGCGTCGGCGCGGGGCTCATTTCGATGGCGCTCCTCGGCGCCTCGCTCGCCCTGATCGGCGGCGGCGGGCTGACGACGGAGTCCCCCGGCCGCAGCTCGCTCGTCGACGGCGGCCTCGAGATCGGCGCGGGCGCACCGCTGGCCGGCGAGGGATCGGGCAGCTTCGCCGACGAGTTCGGGCAACGCTTCGGCGGCGAGGAGGGGATCGCGCTCGAGAGCCACACCGAGCCGATCACCGTGCTCGCCGAGCAGGGGGCGATCGGCGTGGTCGCCTATGCCGCGCTCCTCGTCGTGACGATCGGCGGCCTGCTCAGCGCGGCCGGCCTCGCCCTCCGCTCGCGCGCCCGCGGAACGCCGCTCGCGTGCGCATTGCTCGCGGTCTACGCGGTCATGATCGTCCACAGCCTCGGCTACGCCGCCTTCCTCACCGATCCGATCACGTGGGCGGTGCTGGCTGTCGCAGTGGGCGCACGCCTAGGCCGGGTCGGGGAGGGTCCGATCGGCACTCCACCCGAACCGGCGAAGCCGGTGCCGATCGGGGCCTCCCCGCCCCGGCCCCCGCACTCCGCGGCTCGCCAGCCAGCGCCGCCCACGGGGTAGGCCGCCATGCTCGACTACCTCCGACGCCTCGCCACCACCGGCGCGGCCTACACCGCGGCGAGCATCGTCTCCAAGCTGTTCGCCGTCGCGCTGCTGCCGCTCTACACGAGCTATCTCGCGACGGCCGACTACGGCGCGGCGGAGGTCATGTTCACGACGGTCGTCGTCGCCAGCATCTTCGTCCGTCTCGGCGTGATCGAGGCGCTGCTGCGCTTCTTCTACCTCCCCGAAGTCGACGGTGACGAGGTCGTCCGGACGGGCTTCGGGGCGATCTTCTGGGCCAGCACCCTCGGCGCCCTCATCGTCCTGCCCTTCGCCGAGCCGATCTCGCGGGCCCTGCTCGACACGGACGGCGCGGCGGACCTCGTCCGGATCTCGATCGGTGGCCTCTGGATCCTCACCCTCTACGAGTACCTGGTCACGCTCTTCCGGCTCGACGAGCGGGCCCGCGCCTACTTCACCTACACGATCCTGCACGTCCTCGTCGCGGTGGCGCTCACGGTCGTCCTCGTCGTCGGCTTCGGCGAGGGAGCCCGCGGCCTCCTGCTCGGGAGCTATCTCTCCGGCGTGCCGTTCGTGCTCTGGTTGGCATGGAGCGAGCGCCGGCGCCTGTCGCTGCGTCCGGACCGCGCCTTGCTTCGGCGCATGGTCCGCTTCGGTCTGCCGACGATGCCCGCCGAGGTCTCGCTCTACTCGCTGCAGTTCATCGACCGGATCATCATCGTCCGCTCGATCGGACTCGCCGAGGCCGGCCTGTACGCGCTCGCCTTCAAGTTCAGCCAGGCGATTCAAATCTTCGTCCGTGGATTTCAGCTCGCCTGGCCGCCGCTGGCCTACTCGATCGCCGACGACGAGGAGGCCCGCCGAACCTATGCGGTCGTGCTCACCGCCTTCACGGCGCTCTGCGGCTTCCTCGTCGTCGGCCTTTGGCTCGAGGCGCGCTGGATCGTCCGCCTGCTCGCCGACCCGAGCTACTTCGAGGCCTACGAGGTCGTCGGCCCACTGGCTCTCGGTGCCGCCCTGTACGGCGTCTATCTCGCGCAGCTGGTGATCCTCGGCCGCACCGGGCGGACCGAGCGCAACCTCCCGGCGACGCTCGCCGGGGTTCTCGTCAACGTCGCGCTCAACCTGCTGTTGGTGCCCGAGTACGGAATCGTCGGCGCCGGCGTCGCACTGATCGTCTCCTACGTCGTCGTGATCGCGCTCATGTACGCCTTCACGCAGCGCCTCTTCCCGATCCCCTGGCAGTGGGGGAGGCTGGCGGTCATCACGTTCGCCGGCGCCGCGCTGGTCGTCGTCGGTGAGCTGGCGCTACCCGACGAGGGCGCGAGCGGCCTGCTGCTCCGGGCCGCGCTCTGGGTCGCCTACCTGCCCCTGATCTGGCTCGGCGTCGTCCGCGAGAGCGAACGAGCCGCCGTCAGGGAGGCGCTTCGTGAGGGAGATCTGAGCGGCCGCTTCGCGGGACTTCGGTCCGGGGAGGGAGGGGCCGCGGCGACGGAGGAGGAGGCTCGGGCGGCCGCGCTGTACGAGGCCGAGGCCCGGGATCAGGATCGCGGCGGGCTGTAGGTCACCGCGAGGCGCGAAATGCACGCCAGGCGACCCACCCGCGCTTTTCGTCCGCCGCTCAGCAGGTCGGCGTGAACGCCGGATCCGCCGGCTTGCCCTGACGGCCCAAGGCGTTTCTCACCCACCCAAGCGCGACCCGGTCGTAGATGATCCCGCGGTGCTGGGCGAGGTTGCCCGGGCACTTGTCCTGGAGCAGGACGTTCGTCGTCTTGGGACCATCGAGGAACGCCGAGGTGAAGGGCGTGACGATCGTGTCGTAGCGGGTCGTGATCTGCGTGAACGAGACCCTGCGACCGGGCGTCTCGTCGCCGGCGTTGAGCTTCGTGATGAAGTCCGAGCCCGCGGCCTGCTGCCGGCAGGCGATGCAACCGGGGACGAAGGGCGCCAGGGGGTTCGTCGTGCCGTGGTTGGATGGGACCAGCCCGATCAGCTCGGCGACCTTCGGCGCGCCGCCACCGAAGCGCATGTACTGACGCGGCATCATCCCGCCTTGGGAGTGGCCGACGATCGCGACCTTGCGGGCACCGGTCGCGTCGAGCACTCGGTCGACGAACGCGCCCAGCTCGACCGCCGAGTCCTCAATCGGCCCGGTCCCACGGCCGCCGTAGTCCAGTGCGAAGACGCAGTAGCCCTCGGCCGCGAGCACGGGCGAGATCAGGTTCCAGGAAATGGTCATATCGCCGCCGGTTCCATGGACGAGGATCACCGGCCGGGTGTGTCCCTTTGCGGGCTTGCAGTCGAAGTCATTTGCTCCGGGCGGGGAGACGCCGGGGCTCGGAGCCTGCCCGATGGCAGCGGGCGCGGCGACGGCGAGCGCTACGGCGGCAACGACGGATAGGAACCCGGAGGATGCGGCAATCACGGTGCGCACGATTCCCGAACCCTAACCGCCGCGTGCTGCCGGTTCGCCGGTCGCCAGCTCCCGCAGGCCCGCGCCGCTCGGGCGCAGGGCCTTGCTCGCGTGGAGCAGATACCAGCGTGGGTCGTGACCGGGGAGGACGAGCGCGGCGAGGGCGCGCGGAAGGTAGGAGAGAGCGGTGAGCCCGCGGACCGCCGCCGCCGCCGCGGCGCCGTGGTGCTTGCGCATGTAGAGGTCGCGGTTGCGGTGGAACTCGACCACGCGGCGCTCGCCGGCGGAGCGATCGGTCGAGAGCTGCTCGTGGTGGATCGCCCGCGCCGCGGGGACGTAGAGCGTCGCGAAGCCGGCGTCGCCGAGCCGCTTGCAGAAGTCGGTCTCGTCGGAGTAGACGAAGAATGTGGGGTCGAAGTAGTCGACCGCCTCGGCTGCGGAGCGGCGCACGAGGAGCGCGGCCGACTGCGCCCAGCCGACCCGCCGGATCTCGCTCCCCCCGCTCTCGGTCACGAGCGCCTTGTGCAGGAAGAGCACCTGGGCGAGCGCGGTGCCGACCCCCGGCAACCGCCACGCACACGGCTGCGGAACCCCCGCCGGGTCGAGCAGTTGCGCTCCCGCCGCTCCCGCCTCCGGGTCGCTATGCAGCGCGCCGATCAGCGCCGCCGCGGCGCCCGCCAGCAGCTCGCTGTCCTCGTTGAGGAGCAGGCAGAGCTTGCCCCGCGCCTCCGTCAGCAGGCGGGTGTCGTTGGCCGCCTTGCCCGCGCGGCGCTCGAGCGGGATCACGCGCAGCGCCTCCGCAAGCAGCCGGTCGTCCGAGGCGATCACGCTGGCCTCCTCGACCGAGCCGTCGTCGGAGGCGTTGTCGAGCAGCAGGACCTCGCAGCTCACGCCATCGGGGTGCGTCGCGGCGATCGCTCCCAGGCAGGCGCCAAGGTGCTCGCGCCCGTTCGTGTTGACGATGCAGTAGGAGAGCTGAACTGAGGGTCCCGGCATTGGGGAGAATCGTCGCCCATGCCGCCGAACAGCACACTGGGCGTCTCGCTCCTGGACCCGTCCGCCCAGACGCCGCCCTACGACCACCTCCTCGCTGCCGCCCTGGCTCGTGCCGGAGCCGACGTCGAGCTGATCACCAGCCGTTTCCTCTACGGCCCGGTCCCCGCGCCCGACGGATACGCGACGAGCGAGTCGTTCTACCGGCGCAGTACCGCGCTCAGGCGCGGCTCGAGGCTGCGGTTGCCCGTCAAGGTGCTTGAGCACGGCGGGGACATGCTGCGCGTGCGATCCAGCCTCGCGGACGCGGACGTCGCCCACTGGCAGTGGCTCACGCTGCCCCGGGTGGACGGGGCGCTGCTCGGCCGCCGCCCGGGCCGGCCGCGCGTCTTCACGCTCCACCCCCCCCTGCCGCGACCTGGCGAGGCCCGCGCCCTGCGCCGCCAGCGCCGTCTGCTGGAGCGCTTCGACGCCGTCGTCGTTCACACGCGGGCCGGAGCCAACCGCTTGGCCGCCGACGTCGGGCTCGACCCTGCCGCCGTCCACGTGATCCCCCACGGCCCGCTCGACTACCTGACCACGCTCCCGCGGGAGGACCCCCTGCCACCCGAGCTGGCCGCGGTCGAGGGCCCGGTGATCCTCTTCTTCGGCCTGCTTCGCCCCTACAAGGGGATCGACACCCTGCTCGAGGCTTTCGCCCGGATCGATCGCTCCGCGGGCGCCGAGCTCTGGATCGCCGGGATGCCGAGGATGCCGCTCGCGCCGCTGCGCGAGCTCGCCGATCGCGCGCCCGCCACCGTCCGCTTCCTGCCCCGCTTCATCCCCGACCCCGAGATCCCGGCGCTGATGCGCCGCGCCGACGTCCTCGCGCTGCCCTACCGCGAGATCGAGCAGTCTGGCGTGCTCCATGCCGGGCTCGCCTTCGGCATGGCGATGGTGCTCGGGGACGTCGGCGGCTTCTCCGAGGTCGGGGCGAGGGGTGCGGCCCGGCTCGTCCCGCCGGGGGACGCCGACTGCCTCGCCGCGGCCCTCGACGACCTGATCAGCAATCCCGATCGCCGCGCCGCGCTCTCCGCGGCGGCGTCGGAAGCCGTCGAGGGCGAGTTCGGCTGGGATGCGATCGCCGTCCGTACCCTGGCGCTGTACGACCGGCTCGGCGCCGGGCGCCGATAATCCGCTCGATGCGGATGAGCGCCCTCACCAAGGCGATCTTCTGGGCTTCGGCGGGCATGCTCGTCCACACCCACATCACCTACCCGATCGCCCTGGCGGCGCTCGCGCGTATGCGCGGCGGCCCCCGCCGATCATCCGTCCGCGTAGCGCCGCCCGAGCCACCGACCGTCTCCCTGATCGTCGCAGCGTTCGACGAGGCGGACGTGATCGAGCTGAGGGTCGCGAACGCCCTGGCGCTCGACTACCCGCGGGACCGATTCGAGCTGATCGTCGCCTCCGACGGATCGGCAGACGGCACGGCAGAGCTCGCCCGAGGCGCCGGCGCGCACCTCGTGCTCGACCTGCCCCGCGGCGGCAAAATGCGAACCCAGAACGCCGCCGTCGAGCGCGCGGCCGGCGACATCGTCGCCTTCAGCGACGCCAACTCGCTTTGGGATCGCGACGCGCTGCGCCTGCTCGTCGCAGCGTTCGCCGACCCCGTCGTCGGCTACGCGTGCGGGGAGGTCTCCTACCTCGACGCGGAGGGCGACAACGAGGAGGGCGCCTATTGGCGGCTCGAGATGCGAATTCGCGAGCTCGAGTCCGGGCTCGGCGGGATCACCGCCGGCAACGGCGGCATCTACGCCGTTCGCCGCGAGTCCTACCGCTTCCTCGAGCCCTCGCGCAGCCACGACCTCTCCTTTCCGTTCGAGCTCCGCAAGGCCGGCTGGCGCTCGGTCTACGTCCCCGACGCCCGCGCCGAGGAGCGGATGGTTCCCTCGCTGGAAGGCGAGTTCGCCCGCAAGCGCCGGATGATGGTCGGCATCCCCGACATCGTGCTCGCCGACCGGATGTGGGACCCGCGCGGCTATGGGCCGCTCTTCGCCTTCCAGATCCTCTCTCACCGCGTGCTGCGCTACGCGAGCCCTGTGCTCCACCTGCTCGCCCTCGGCTCGAGCCTCGCGCTGCTGCGCCGCCGACTCGTCTACCGGCTGGCCCTGGCAGCCCAGCTCGCGCTCCTCAGTGCCGCCGCCGGCGCGAATCTGACGCCGTCGCGCGTGCCGCGACTCGCCCGCTACTACGTCCTCGTCACCGCGTCGATCGCGCTCGGGTGCTGGGACCGCTGGCACAGCGGGCCGCCCGCCGCATGGGAGAAATCGGAGGGAACCCGGTGAGCGAGTCGGCCGCGGCGGAGGCCGCGTTCAGGGCACCGCGCGCAGCCGACTCCGAGCTGCGGGAGCGACAGGGGCGCGATCCCTACGCGGCAACGCCAACCGGCCTGCCGCGTCTCGCCGACGCCATGATTGCCGCCGCCGTGCTCCTGCTGCTGGCGCCCGTGCTGCTGGCGGCGATGGTCTTGATCCGCCTCGAGAGCGCCGGCTCTCCGATCTACCGCCAGCGCCGGGTGGGCCGGCGCGGCAGCGAGTTCGAGCTGCTGAAGCTCCGCACGATGGCGCTCGGCAGCGACCCTCTCGGCGCCGGCACGGCCGTCGGCGCCGGCGACCCGCGCGTGACCAGGGTCGGCGCCGTTCTGCGCCGGACCTCCCTCGACGAGCTCCCCAACCTGCTCAACGTCGTGCGCGGCGAGATGGCGATCGTCGGCCCGCGCCCGACCATCCCCGCTCACATCCCCTACTTCGACCCCCATCAGCACCGCCGTCACGCCGTCCGACCCGGGATGACCGGCTGGGCTCAGGTCAACGGCCGCGTCGCCGTCTCGTGGGGCGAGCGCATCGAGCTCGACAACTGGTATGTCGAGCACCGCTCCCTGGGCCTCGACCTGCGGATCCTCGCCCGCACGGTCAGGCAACTGGCGACTGGGGAAGGCCTCGACCCGGGCTGATCGGTGGGGACGGCGACGGGCTCGGAGGAGGCAGTGGGTCCCCAGCAGCCCGTATCCTGCCGCCGCGATGACCGCCGAACGTGGATCAGAGGTCGAGGTCCGGATCAGGTCGTTCCGGCCCGATGACGCCGAGGCGGTGCATCGGTGGTTCAACAACGCCGAGGCCACGTCCTCGTTGATGGAGACTCGCGCCGCCTTCACGCCCGAGAACGCACGTGGGTGGACGGAAGCCGCGATCGGTGCGGACGGCGAGGACCGCAAGTGGGCGATCGAGGTCGAGGCGCGCCCCGAGCCGGTCGGCTTCACCGCGCTCTACGGCCTGTTCCGGCAGACCGCGCCGGAGCTGGGTGTGCTGATCGGCGATCCGCCGGGGGCGCGAGGGGTGGGTCGCGAAGCGGAGCGCCTGACGGTGGTGAAGGCGTTCGAGGAGTTCGGGGCCCACCGGGTCTATGGCCGAATCCCGGCCTTCAACGGGCCGGCGAGGAAGGCCGTCAGCTGGCTGGGGTGGCAGCACGAGGGGACGATGCGGGAGCACATCCGCCGCCCCGACGGGTCGCTGATCGACTGCGAGGTCTGGGGCGTCACCCGCGAGGGCTGGCTCGCGCGCTGGGCCGAGACGAACGACGAGGGCGACGCATCGCCATCCAGCTGATCGACGACCGAGGCGCGGCGGCCCTCGAGGACGAGTTCTTCCGCGGCCGCGAGTTCCTCGAGGCCGAGGGCGTCACCCACACGTTGGTCGTCGAAGCAGGGGACTCGCGCGCCGCCGTGCCGCTGCTCGTCCGCGGCATCCCCGGCTCCGAGCGCCTCGACGCGATCTCGCCCTACTCGTATCCCGGCGCGGCAGTCAGCGGCCCGCCGATCGATCCCGCCGCGATCGACCTGAGGCCTGCGGGGCTCGTCAGCGTCTTCGTCCGTGACCGGCTCGGCGACGACCCGCCCGCGTTCGCGGGCGGCACGGACCGCTCAGTTGTCCTCGTCTCCGATCCCGACCTCGAGCGCAAGTCGCGGATGAGCGATCGCCAGCAGATCCGTAAGAACGCCGCGGCCGGCTACCGCACGTCGGTCGTTGAGGGCCCCGCCTCCACGCCAGCGAACCTCGCCGACTTCCTCGCCGTCTACATGGAGACGATGCGCACCGTCTCCGCCGCCGAGCACTACTTCTTCGACGCCGACTACTTCCGGACGCTCCTTCGCTCACCGAAGAGCTGGCTCGTCGAGGTGACCGGTCCCGACGGCGACATCGCGGCTGCGGCGCTCGCCGTCCGCAGCGACGGCTACCTCCACTACTACCTCTCCGGGACGGCCGATGCGCATCGGCGCCGGGCGCCCTCGAAGAACCTGATCATCGCGGCGAACGACCTCGCCGACGAGCTCGAGCTGCCGCTCAACCTCGGCGGCGGCCTCAGCCCGGGCGACGGCCTGGAGGAGTTCAAGCGCGGCTTCGCCAATCGCGAGCTCCCCTTCCGCACCCACGAGATCGTCGCCGATCCGGACGCCTACGCCGAGCTCTCGGCCGGGCGCGAGGACGCCGGGTTCTTCCCGCTCTACCGTGCCCCCGCCTGAGGGTGTCAGCCCGGAACCGGCGCGTCAGCGGCCCGGCTTGGCGGCGCCGCCGGGATCGACCTCACCCGATCCGAACTCGTCCATCCGACGCTGAACCGCTCGCCTGATCTGCGGGAGCTGAGCTTTGAGCTTGAGACCGGCGCACTCGGTGAAGTTCGTGTCGCTGTGGCTGAGGATCCGGTTGACACGGATCGACTCCCCGAGTGGCGTGCGAGTGCTCGAGCCGCCGCTCGACTTCAGCGAGGTCTTGTCGAGCGCCTCGATCTCCGCGACGCCGAGCCGCCAGGCGAGGTACTTGATCAGCGTCTTGCGCTCGGATCCGCTCGGCGCGGCCTCGGAGCGGTTGCCGATCACGGCGACGCCCGCGGTCTGCAGGTTGTGACCCTCCGCCTGGGCTCCGACGATCGACTCATCGACGCCGCCGGCGCGGCCCTCGTAGAGGTTGCCGAAGCGGTCAACGAGGGCGTTGTAGCCGATGTCGTTCCAGCCGTTGGCGTTGCGGTGGTAGCGGCAGATGCCGAGCACCAGGCCGGGGGCCTCGGCCTCGGAGTAGCCGTTCGTCGAGACCGTGTGATGGACGACGGCGGCCTTCACCTCTCCCCGCACCGGCACCTCCCGCGGCAGGCATCCGGTCTTCCTCCCCACCGCTCCCCACTCGGAGCGGGAGACGAAGCGAGGCTTCGGCGCCAGGCGGCGATCGTCGCGGCCGCCTCGGGACCGGCGCCCCCGGGCTCGAGCCGGAGCCGAGCTCCCGTCCACGTCGACGTAGTGGAGCTCGCCCTCGACCGGGACGCCGCGGCTGCGAACCTGCACCTCGTCGGTCCCGCCGGTGTAGACGGGGTCACCGTTGTCGGCCTCGACCCAATCGCTCCATGGCCCGCCTTCGCGCCGCGCGCGGTATTCGAGCGCGTGCGTCTCGCCGGCCACTCCGACCAGGTCGAAGCGCCGCGGGGCCACGACGGCCCGGGTTCGGTAGAGCAGCGGGCCCTCGATCCCGTATCCCTTGCGACGCTCGGCGATCCGCGCGGCCTGCGGCGAGCGTTCGCGGAGCTGCGTCCCCGCCGGCAGCGCCTGCGTGAAGTCGCTCGCCTTCGGGACGCCGAGGGTGGTCCGATCCGCCGCCATCGCCGGGGCAGCCGATGAAACCACGGCGGTCGTGGCTGCGGCCGCGAGGCAAATGGCGAATCTCAAGCGTCTGGCGATCATCGCGTTAGCGGCCCCTCACAGAATGAATAACACGAATCGGCGGCCGAAGTATTGCCACCGAGCTAGAACACGACGGGCTCCGGCCCCTGACCGCGGAAGGAATCACGGAACGCCCGGATGACGTCCAGCGTCGGCGCGCCCGCGTAGGTCTTGCAGCCGACGAGGTTGGTCCAGGCGGTGGCCGCGACCTCGTAGGGCATCTCCGCATTCGGGAACAGGTCCACCCCGGGGCGGTCGGCGTCGAAGACCCCCTTCAGGGCGAGCTGGTCCTCCTCGGGCAGGTCGGGGCTGTACTGGATCGCGATCCGCCCGTGCTCAAGCGAGTGAACGACCCGGTTCTCCGGCGGCGTCTCGAGGAAGGCGCCGTCGGCGAGGGCGCCGGTCCCGACCTCGTCGGGGCTGAAGAAGTGATCGCCCGAGGTCGCCGGGTTCGTCTCGCGCTCGATCTTCCGGCCCTCGTCGGTGAAGTGGGTGTTGCCCTCGTCGGGCAGGTCCGTCTGCAGGTTGCAATCGGCCTCGTTGGCGGCTCCGGTGAGATCGCCGTTGACGACGGTCGGCGGCTGCGTGCCCTCGCGCTCGTCGACCGGTAGATCCTCTGGGAGGAACCCGAACTCGGTGTTGACGTTGTCGCTTCCGTCGTCGCCACCACCACCACCGCCCCCCGAGGCGATCGCGAAGAGCGCCCCGCCGACCACGGCAACGCCGAGGATCCCGGCGACGACGTAGCCGAGCAGGAGCCGCTTGCGCGCCTCGGCGCTCGACCGTCGCTCGGCCTCCAGACGTTCCTGGCGGAGGCGCTCCTTCTCCTGCTTTCGGCTGGCCATCGGCGCGGGAATGTAGCGATCTACGTTGCGGCGCCCGCCATCAAGCCGCGGCGACCCGCACCGACGCCGGGCGGTCCCAGACCTCTCCGAGGAAGCGATCGAGCTCGCGGTTGAGGCGTCCCGGGCTGATCCTCCACTCGATGATCGAGTTGGCGTCGACGAGGCGGCCGTTCGGCATCTCGCGCGTGAGGTCGTCGGAGTCGCTGAAGGGGTGGATCGGATCGGAGGGGTGACCGACGATCAGGGCCGGCGTCTCGATCGCCTCCCGCTCGAACCGCGGCGGACAGGTCCGACCGAGCAGCAGTCCCTGCAGCACGCGGGTCGAGCTTTGCGGGTCACGCCGCGCCCAGTCCAACCCGATGTCGACGAGGTAGTGGCTGCGCGGGATCCCCCGCGTAACCCGCGCGAGGGCGCCGAGCAGGGGAGCGCCGAGCTGAGCGCCGACGAGGACCGGGGTGAAGGCGATCGCGACGGCGACGAGGGCGTTATCGAGCACCGGCATCTCGACGAAGAGTCCCTGAGCGCGGTCGCCGTGCTTCACGCCCAGCTCGAGCGCGACGTTCGCTCCCAGCGACGTGCCGCCGACGACAGCGCGTTCCAGCTCGAGGTGGTCGAGAAGGGCGGCGATCTGATCGCCGAAGGCGGGCATCGAGTAGAGGTTGAGGTCGACCGGCGCGTCCGACTCGCCGTGGCC
>Ga0180121_10000674_pt1 | contig 14447 bp, 7 predicted proteins | sample AntDrymUQ5402106_2_FD_129676 | JGI IMG/M metagenome (GOLD analysis project Ga0180121, IMG submission 129676) | Polar desert sand microbial communities from Dry Valleys, Antarctica - metaG UQ540 (21.06) (version 2) (version 2) | ecosystem: Environmental > Terrestrial > Soil > Desert | place...
CTCTCGACAGAAGAACCGCTCTACGCGCCGGATCCTGCGCCGCCGCAGATCGATGTGAGCGGGCAGGGGCCCGTCGTGCACTTTCAGCGCCCCGGGGCGGTCATCTTCCGCAAGGCGTAGACCGCCATCCCTCGTCGCGTCCCTTGAGACTTACATGAAGACTTCGGAAGAGTATGCTGGCGAGCGCCCCCGGTACGTGCCGGCCAGCACTTACCGCCTCCAGGTCCATCATCGCTTCCGGCTGACCGACGCGGCCGCCATCGTGCCGTATCTGGCGCGTCTCGGCGTTGCGGCCTGCTACACGTCCCCCTACTTCACGGCGGCGCCGGGCAGCACGCACGGGTATGACGTGGCCGATCACAACGAAATCAACCCCGAGGTCGGCGGCGCGGAGGCGCACTCGGCATTTGCGTGTGCGATTGCGTCGCACGGCATGGGCCACGTGGTCGACTTCGTGCCGAACCACATGGGCATAGGCACGGGGAACAATGCCCGGTGGAACGACCTGCTGGAAAATGGCCCCAGCTCCCCCGCCGCCATTTTTTTCGACGTGGACTGGAGCCCCGTCAAAGCCGAACTGCGGTCGAAGCTGCTGCTGCCCATCCTCGGCGACCAGTACGGGAACGTCCTCGAGCGCGGCGAGCTGCAGCTGGCCTTCACGGACGGGTCGCTCGTCCTGCGGTATTTCGACCAGCAGCTGCCGGTGAACCCGCGGCAGTCCCCCCGCGTGTACAGAACGGCGGCCGACGCGGTGGCGGCCTCGCTCGGCGCTGAGAGCCCCCCCGTACACGAGTTCCTGAGCATCATCGCGTCGCTGCACAATCTGCCCGCCTACACCGAGAGCGAGCCGGCGCGGATCGCCGAGCGCCAGCGCGAGAAAGAGGTCGCCCGCACGCGGCTCGCACGTCTGTCCGCTGATGTCCCTGAGGTACGGCAGTCGATCGAGGAAGCCGTCCGGCGGGTGAACGGAACGCCGGGGAGTCCCGCCAGCTTCGACGAACTGCACGAACTGCTCGAGGTACAGGCGTACAGGCTCGCGTACTGGCGCACCGCCTCGCACGAGATCAACTATCGTCGGTTCTTCGACATCAACACGCTCGCGGGCCTGAGAGTCGAGCACCCCGAGGTGTTCGAGGCGACCCACCAGTTGCTTGCCGCGCTGCTTCGCGATGGCAAGGTGCAGGGGGTCCGGATCGATCACCCGGACGGGCTGTTCGATCCGGCGCGGTATTTCGCGATGCTGCAGCGCCTGGCGTCCGACGCGTGGGACCTGCCCGCGGGGGGGGCCGAGGACCGTCGCCCCGAGTCGCCGTTGTACGTCGTCGCTGAAAAGATCCTGTCGGCGGCGGAAGAGCTGCCTACCCGGTGGGGGGTGCACGGCACGACCGGGTACAACTACCTGAACGAACTCAACGGCCTGTTCATCGATCCGGCGCAGGCAAAGCGGACCCGCCGCGTCTACGCGAAGCTGACGGGACACGACGAGCCCTTCGAGGACGTGCTGTACGCGGCCAAGCGGCTCATCGTGTCGACCGCGATGTCGAGCGAGTTGAACGTCCTGGCGAACATGCTCGATCGTCTTGGCGAGAACAACCGCAAGTCCCGTGACTTCACCCTGGACGCCCTGCGCGACGCCATCACGGAAGTGGTTGCGTGCTTCCCGGTGTATCGCACATACGTCGATGAGCACGGCTGGGTGGCCGAGGATCGCGCGATCGTGGCCCGGGCCATTGCCCGCGCCCGTCGGCGCAACCCGGCGATGGAATCGTCCATCTTCGACTTCTTCCGCGAAGTCGTTCTTCCACGCGATCCCAATGACGAGCCGGCGCCGCCGGGACAGGAACGCCGCGGGGGGTATCCGCCCGCGGATCAACCCGAGGTGCGCGAGCGGCTGCGATTCGCGATGAAGTTCCAGCAGTACACGGGTCCTGTCCAGGCCAAGGGGCTCGAAGACACGGCGTTCTACCGGCACAACGTGCTGTTGTCGCTCGCCGAGGTCGGGGGAGATCCGCTGCGGTTCGGCCGGCCGCCGGAAGAGTTTCACAGCTCAAATGCGGCGCGTGCCGCGCAATGGCCCTTCGAGATGCTGGCAACTGCCACACACGACACGAAGCTGGGAGAGGACGTCCGCGCTCGCATCAACGTGATTTCCGAAATGCCGGACGAGTGGGGGCATCACGTTTCCAGGTGGATGCGCATCAACAGGACGCACAGGGCGATTCTGGACGGAGAGCCCGCGCCCGACCGTGTCGACGAGTATCGCCTCTACCAGGCGCTCGTGGGGGTATGGCCGCCGGATCTCCCAGAGGGGCTGACGGAAGCGCCCGGCGACCTGATCGACCGGCTCTGCGAGTACATGCTGAAGGCGGTCCGTGAAGCCAAGGTGCACACCAGCTGGCTGACCACGAATCAGGCGTACGAAGACGCGCTCGTGCAATTCGTGCGGCGCTCGCTCGGCGGTCCTGGCGCCGCCCGGTTCCTTGGGGCGCTTCTCCCCTTTCAGGCGCGACTGGCGGCGCTGGGGATGGTCAACTCGCTCGCGCAGGTCACCCTGAAACTGGGCTCTCCTGGCGTCCCGGACGTGTATCAGGGGACCGAGTTATGGGACTTGAGCCTCGTCGACCCCGACAACCGCCGACCCGTCGACTTCGAGCACCGCACGCGTCTGTTGGCCGAGGTCGACCGCCTTCTCGCGCTAAGTCCCCGGGAGCGCGCGGACCTGGTATCCGAGTGGCTGCGCGAGTGGCCCGACGGCCGGATCAAGCTCCTCGTCACGGCGGTCGGTCTTCGCCTGCGTCGCGAGTTGCCCCGTGTGTTCCTGGGCGGAGGGTACCTGCCTCTCACCACGGAAGTCACCGTCCCTGGCGGTGCGATCGCGTTCGCAAGAATCGCGCGGCGGGACACCGGCGCCGATGATGTCGCCATATTCGCCGCGCCACGGCTGTGCCACACGCTCGCGGGGGAACGTGCCGCGCCGATCGGCGGCGAGTGCTGGAAGACGTCCCGCGTGCTGCTGCCTTCGGCGCTCGCGGATCGCACGTTCCGCCACGAGCTCACCGGCGCCGAGATCCGGCCGACTCGGTCCGGCGACGCGGCCTGGATCTTCCTGGGAGAGGCCTTTCAGACCGTACCCGTCGCCATGCTCCGGGCCATCATCGACTCGCCGCGCTAACGCTTCGGCTTGCGTTTGCGGGGGGGGACGTTCTTCCCCTCGTCGACCACCGCCAGCCGCGCGACGAAGTCTTCGAACAGCACGCGCGTCTGCACCTGCGCCTCGTCGATGGCCAGGCGCAGTCCGGTTTCGACCGAGTGAATCTCCTCACGCAGTCCGGTCCCGAGCGAGCGAATCTCCTCACGCAGTCCGGCCTCGACGGACCCCAGGCGAACGTCGACCAAGCGAATCTCCCCGCGCACGGCGGAAAACTCAGCGTGCATCTCCGTCCGGAGCTGCACAATCTGCAATTCCAGGCCGGCCATGCGGGGCGGCAGTTCTTCGAGGCTGGTCACGCGCTCCTCCAGCAGTTGCACTCTGATTTCAATAGGTTGCGGCATCCGGTGCCCTCCACGCGCGCTGCGCTCGTCACCACGAAGAGCGAACGGCACAGGAGGGGTCTCGGCAAGGCCCGCGCCCGCCCCGAGCGAGGGGTGAGCGATTGCCGGACGACGGTAGCGTCGTCCGGCGCTCGGGGTCAAGAGCTGCCTGGGATCAGAACGTGAACTTCGCCGCGAACTGGAAGTTGCGCTGCGGATCGTTGTTGAAATACGCGGTCGAGTTGATCCGGCCGGCGTTGGTGTTGTTGTTGCCCGGGACGCCTATCTCCGAGTCCGGATTACCCAGGTTCACGTTATTGAAAAGATTGACTGCTTCGGCGCGGATCTCGAGGCCGCGCGCCGCGCCGAGCCGGAAGTGCTTGAAGATGGAGGCATCCGTTCTCCAGTAGCCCGGCCCCCGCAGCGAGTTGCGCTTCATGGTGCCGAAGGTGCCGCGTGCCGGACGTGAGTACGGGCTGCCGGACGCGCCGATCGGCGTGACGTTGAACCACTGCTCTTGAGTCTGCGGCCCTTCGGGATCGCCGGTGAGATTCGGCCGGTTGTTGCCGCCCGCGTCCCGATCGGCGCCCGCGTCGCGGTAGTTCACGCTGAAGGGGAGGCCGCTCTGGACGATCGTGTTCGTGTTGAACTGCCATCCGCCGAGAATGGCATCCGCCAGTGGCGAGATCGACGACAGGAACCTCCTGTCGCGACCCACCGGCAGCTCGGCGACCAGCGACAGCACGAAGTTGTGCTTCCGATCCCAGTCGGCCGGTCCCTTGTTCAGCTCCCGGTCGTAGATGAAGTAGTCACCGTTTTCCTGCAGCTGGCGCTGCAGCGTGTAGTTCACCTTCGCGGAATACCCGTCAGAGAACTGCTTGGTGAACTTCATCTGCAGGGAGTCGTACGAATTCTCGGCGCAGTTGCAGAAAAAATCGATCCCCTGCGTCCAGCCGAAGGGTCCGCCGAGACCGAGGTTGTTGGCCACGCCTCCTGCAAAAAACGGCTTGCGTAAGTTCTGAGGAACGTTCGGGTATCCCACCAGCGTCGGCTGATTGACGTTGAAGGCCGGACCGTCGCCCGCAAACACGTTTCGGCCACGGTTGCCGACGTACGCCGCCTCCACCGACAAGGTGCTGGTCAATTGCTGCTGGACCGTGACGTTGAAGGCGTCGACCGTCGGCGGCCGCTGCCGCTCGGGCAGCGCGCGCGCAAACACGCCGTCGGGCAGCGGGAACCGGCCGTTGCTCGGCACGACAGGGAAGACCGGCGGCGGCGGTCCCTGCGCGAGCGTGAAGACGCGCTCGAAGTTCTCCGGCGGGTTGATCTCCTGGACCGAGAGCACGGGCAGATTCTGCGTCACCGAGTGGCCGAAGAGCGACCCGAACACCCCCAGGTCGTAGCTGCGGCCGAATCCGCCGCGCAGGACCGTTTTCTCGGTCAGCTGGTACGTCGCGCCCACGCGTGGGGCCCAGTTCAGCCGGTTCTTTACGTCCCCGTTCAGGCCGATCCCCCCGACCCCGGCCACCCGGATCTCGCCGGTACCCAAGTCGAGGAAGCCGCCATTGCCCGCTTCGTTTACGGTTTGCGGATTGATGATGTCCAGGCGCAGCCCGTAATTGAGGGTGAGTCTGCTCTGCGCGCGCCACGTGTCCTGCGCGTAATACGCCGTCCGCCACTGCTGCTCGCGGGCATCGGTATTCGGACTGACGTAGCGCCGCAGCTGCGTCACATCGCCGAGCAGGAACGTGGCGAGCCCGAGTCCGCCGCCTTGAGGCCCGCGCGTGCGGTTCTCGGAGAACGACAACTCGCCAGACCGATGCGCGTCGCTCGGCACCCGCAGGTTGTTCGCGCGGCGGATGTCCAGACCGGCCTTGAAGTTGTGGCTGCCCACCATCTTCGTGATGTTGCCGACGAGCTGCCATTGCTTCTCGTCCTGATCCAGCGGGCAGTTGCAGCGGTTCACGCCCAGCCCCGAGCCGAAGTTGAACCCACGGTCCCCCCCGACGAACCCGGCCGGCAGACCCGAGCTGAACGTGTTGTCCAGGTTCAAACCGGGAATGCCGGCGTCGGCGGCTGGCGCCGTCCCGAAGTCGAACGGCAGGACGTTCACCTTGTATTTGAACCAGCCGAACCGGAAGTCGGCGAGCAGCGACGTCGAGAGGGCGTGATCGATTCCGTACGCGAGGCTCTGATTCTTGACGTCGGACACGCCGCCGAGGCTCACCAGCTCCTGCCCTCCGCCGGACCCGAAGGAGGTCGGGCCGTCGCGGAAGAATTTGCCCTGACTGTACCGCCCGAACGTGTTGACGCCGTCCCGGATGCGCCCGTCGATGCGCACGTTGATGGAGTTTTCCCGGAAGGCCTCGGAGCCGGACGCGAGGAAATTGTCTCGCGTGCCGCCGTCCCGCCCCGGCGCGTTCGGCATCGGAATCAACCGCAACAGCGCCTGCGCCTGTGGCGAAAGACGGGCGGACGGAATCATGTTGCCCGCGAACTGCTGCCGCTGCTCGGGTGCGCCGGTCGCAGGGTCGAAGATGTTCACGCCATAAGCGCTGAGGTTTCCCCCCCGCGCGGCGGCCGTCGGCACCGTCAGCAGGCGTGAGCCTCCCACCGTGCTCCGGGTTCCCTGGTAGTCTCCGAAGAAGAACATGCGGCTCTGAACGATCGGCCCTCCGACCGATCCGCCAAACTGGTTCTTCTTGGTCTCCGGGAGGAAATTGCCGGTCAACGGATCCCTCTGGAACTGCGTGAAGGGATTGCGCGACTGGAAGCGATCGTCCTGGTAGAACTCGAACACGCTGCCGAACAGATTGTTCCGCCCCGACTTGGTCTGGACCGACACGACACCCGCGGTCGCCTGGCCGAACTCCGCATCGTAGTTCTGGGACGTGATCTTCGTCTCGCCGATCGACTCGAGCGTGGGGTTGATGACGATGATGCCGAGGATGGGATCCCGATTCTCCGTTCCGTCGAGCTGGTAGCCCGTCCCGCTGAAATGCTGCCCGTTCACCATGGTCTGCGTCGAGCCCTGCGGGTTTTCGCTGGCGGCGTGCTGCCACTGCAGCTGCTGCGTGCCCGGCGTCAGCAGGATGAACTTGGTGAAGTTGCGATCGAGCACGGGCAGATCCGTGATCTGCTTCGAGTCGAAATTCGTCGCCACGTCGGCGCGGTCGGTCTTGAGCAGAGGCGATCCGCCCGTGACCTCCACCTGCTCGCTGATCTGGCCCAGCTCGAGCGCGAAGTCGACAGGCGTCTGCGTGTCCACGCTGACGGTGACCCGGGGCAGCACCGCGGTCTTGAACCCCGCGAGCTCCGCGCGGACCTCGTACGTGCCGGGGAGGAGACGATCCTTCAGATAGAATCCGGACTCGTTCGACACGACGGTATCGACGGTCTTGCGTTCGAGGCTCGTGACGGTGATCGTGGCGCCGGGAATGATCGCGCCCGACGCATCCTTGACGATGCCGCTGATGCTGCCGGAGACCGCCTGCGCGGCGGCGTGAGGAGCCGGCGCCGCCCATGCCAGCGCGAGAATGATTGCCCCAGCTCGGATTACGCGAGTCGTGGTTGCGGGAGAAGGGAAAGAGACGCTAGCCATCAGGTGAAACCTCCCAGGGGTCCGGGTGGTCGTGCCGGGAGAAGCCACTTCTCCCGCATTGCGAGCGGGACTGGGACCCGCAACGCCCGCATCCTAGCACCGTTTCACGCGCAGTAAAGCTGAATGTCGCGGCGCAAGCCCGCCGGCTGAGCCGCGCGGCTGTCCAGCCTCCGCGAACGCTACCGCGGTCCGCTATGCCCCGTTCGTAGCGCGCAGCTTCAGTTGCGCGTCAGGGGTGCGCCGCTGAGGGGGCTGAGGCGGGCTCTTCCCGGATCCGGACGACGCGCCGGCCCGCGATGTTGGTGAGTCTCTGCATCCCCCCGCCAGGCCAGGTGATCGCAATCTCGTCGGCCTGCGTCGACGCGCCGAGCCCGAAGTGCAGGCGCAGGTCGTCGTGGGAGTAATAGCTGCTCTGACTGAGCACGGCGCGTGTCTGCTTCAGTCCGCCGGAAGTGACGACGACCGTCGCCCCTATGGCGGAGCGGTTCGATTGCGTCCCTTCGAGCCGGAGGACGATCCAGCCCCGGCCGCCAGCGTAGTCATTTCTGAGGAGCGATGGCCGCTCGTTCATGTTCATCACGAGCACATCGAGGTCGCCGTCGTTGTCGACGTCGCCGAACGCGGCGCCCCGGCTGGAGTGCGGGATCGCTGCATCACCGCTTCGCGCGGTGACGTTCTCGAACGTTCCCCGGCCGGTATTCCGGAAGATGATCCGGGGGCCGCGATGCGGATAGTGGGGCAGCAGCCGTTCGATCTCCGGATAGACGTTTCCAGTGACATATACGAGATCCTGCAGGCCGTCGTTATCGAGATCCGGGAGCCCCGCACCCCATTCGACATAGCGGTTCTCCACCGCGAGGCCCGCGGCGACGGCCGTATCCTCGAAGAGTCCTTTACCGAGGTTGCGATAGAGGGCGGGGATGTCGTCGGCGAAGTGCGTCTTCAGGAGATCGAGCAGACCGTCGCCATTGAAGTCCCCCGCCGCGGCACCCATGCCCGCCTGGGCGTTACCTCCCTCGCCGTAGGCCGTCCCACTCTCCAGCGCGGCGTCCGTGAAGGTGCCGTCACGATTGTTCCGATAGAGAATCGCGGCGGTGGAATCGCAGGCGACGTAAATGTCCGGCCAGCGGTCGCCGTCCAGATCCGTCGCCAGGGCGGTCATCGGGTACCGGCGCTGCACCCGCGCAACACCCGTCGCCTCCGACACGTCGGCGAAGGTGCCGTCGCCGCGGTTGCGAAAGAGAAGATTCGTGTCGGCGGGCAGCCCCTTGGGTCCGCAGTTGACGGGGATGCCTTTCCACAGGCAGTTGGGCCCCGTCCCGGGCTCGCTCGCCGTGGCGAGCTCGAACCGCAGATAGTTCGCGATGAACAGATCGAGTTTTCCGTCCCGATCGTAGTCGATGAACGTGCACCCGGAGCCCCATCGGGGGTCTGCCTTCAGGCCGGCGCGGGTGGTGACATCCGCGAAGCGCCCACCCCCCGTGTTCCGGTAGAGCACGTTCTCACCGAAGTACGTCAGGAACAGGTCTGTCCGCCCATCGTTGTCGACGTCGCCGGCGCATACGCCTGACGCCCACCCGGTACGGCGAAGCCCGGCCGCGTCGGTCACATCCTCGAAGGTTCCGTCCCGACGGTTTTTGTACAACCTGTTCGTTGGCGCCGACCCGGACGGAAAGTCGACCGTCCCGCGCGAACCTTCCTTCAACCGCGTGCCGCTGAGGATCAGCGCATCCAGCCAGCCGTCGTCGTCGTAGTCGAGAAGCGCGACGCCGGAGCCGTTCGTTTCGATGATGAAGCGCTTTTTTTCCACACCACCGTAGACCGTCGCATCGTTCAAGCCGGCACGCTCCGCGATATCGGTGAACGACACCTCCCAGGGCGCGGTTCCAACGCGGAGCTGCTCCGCGGCACGAGATCCCACGCGGAGCTGAAGCTCCGCGCTACGAATGTCGCGCTCGGGTCCGACGCCGCGATTGGCGCGCCCCACCGATTCCCCCGCGAGGACTGCCGCCAGGGTAGCCGCGCTGAAACCCGTCAGCATCGGACCGGGCAGCGAGCGGAAGGAGCGCAGTGCGGCTCTCGTCGATTGCATGTCAGCGGCCAGGCTGGTCCTGAAGCCGCTCGGCGATTTCGAACTCACGCCTCGCGTCGGCAACGCGCCCGAGCTGCTGATACAACTGCCCGAGCAGATAGTGGGCGGACCTGTTGTTGGGATCGTACTGGATGGCACGAGTGAGCATGCCCTCTGCTGTCGCGGGCTGCCCTTTCTTCATGTAGGCCCGCCCCAGCACGATGTAGGGAGCGCTGTAGAAGGGATTGAGCCAGATGGACTTCTGAAGCGCCAGGATCCCTTCATCCCACTTCGATTGCCGCACCCGGGCGTCCCCCAGCTGGTGCAGCGCCATGGCATTTGCGGGATTGAGGGCGACCTCACGTTCGGTCAGCGCGATGCCTTCGTCGAGGCGCCCCCGGAAGATGGCAATCTGCCCGAGCAGTGCGTGCGCCATCGGCAGCTCGGGATTCTTTTCGATGGCGCGTTTCAACTCCGCCTCGGCATCGGGCTCGAACTCGAGCCGGATCATCATCTGAGCCGTGACGAGGTGGGCGGCCGCCGAGTCCGCGCGCAGCCCGAAAGTGGCTGCGAACACCTCCCGCGCACGATCCGGCTGACGCGTCTGCACGTACGCCTGGCCAAGGACGTATCCCAGCTCCGCATTCGAGGAGGCCCACTGGCGCGTCTCTTCGAGCAGCGGCACGGCTTCAGCGAAGCGGCCGGTGACGAAGCGGCTCAAGCCAAGCACCTGCACCGCTTCCCTGCGCTCCATCGAACCCGCGGGCAGCTTGTCGAGGACCGTCGTCAGGTGCTCGATCGCGCGAGTGTGATTGTCCGCATGATAGTAGGCAACGCCGAGCAGGTGCGCCACATCCGTCCGTCCGCCGTCCGCGATCGCCTCGAGCTTCTCAATCGCGGCCTGGGGCTTGCCGGCGTTGATCAGTTGCCGCGCTTCGGCGATCGGGGATGGTGGCGCCGGCGCCTCCTGGCCGAACGCTGCCACGGACGTGCCCACGACCACGATCACAACAGCGAGGGCGCGTGACATCACTGGCGGGACACCGCGCTACCGCTTCCTTCCGTCAGGGTGACGATGCGATCGATCGCCACCTCTGTCCATTGCTCTTCCCTGCCGTTCGGCCAGCGGACTTCGATTCGATTGAGGTCGGTCGACTTTCCGAGGCCGAAGTGCACACGCAGATCGTTTTGTGAGTAGTAGCTTCCGCCGCCCCGCACCTCCTGCACCTGCATGCCCCCCTCGCCAAACAGGCGAACGCGCGCGCCAATCGCGCTGCGGTTGGAGTGGGTGCCGACGAGCTTCACAGTCGTCCAGTGGGCCCCGCCGCGCAGATCCAGCTTGAAATAGTCGGGCGGCGCATGCATGTTGTTCACGATGACGTCGGTGTCGCCATCGTTGTCGAAATCGGCAAAGGCGGCGCCTCTCCCCGCGGCGGGCGTCGTGACGGGCGGCCCGAGCCTCAGGGTGATGTCTTCGAACCGGCCGGTGCCCAGGTTCCGATACACCACCTTGCGCTGCTTGTAGGCGCCTTCGGTCTTGAGCCGCTCCACCTCGGGATATACGTGGCCGTTGACGAGGAACAGGTCGAGCCAGCCGTCGTTGTCGAGATCGACGAAGCCAACGCCCCACCCCAGCCAGCGCGTGTTCAACCCGATGCCGGCGGCGAACGTGCGATCTTCGCAGAGTCCCTTGCCGTCGTTCGCGTACAGCGTGGACGTGTCGCCGGCGAAGTTCGTCTTGAAGAGATCGATCGTGCCGTTGCGGTCGTAGTCGCCCGCCGCGACACCCATGCCTGCCTGCGGCTTTCCGTCCTGGCTGTAGGCACATCCGGCAGACACGCCAACGTCCCGGAAGGTGCCGTCGCGGCCGTTGATGTACAACGCGCTGGGATTCGAGTCGTTCGCCACGTACACATCGACCCACCCATCGTCGTTGAAGTCGAGCGTGCTGACGCCCAGCCCGTACGTGCCGCTCGCGCGCGTGATGCCGGCGCGCTCGGAAACATCCTCGAATCCGCCATTGGCGGTGTTGCGGTACAAAACGTTCTTGCCGCCCGGCAGGCCCGGCGGCCCGCACGCAACGGGGAGTCCCTTATAGCGGCAGAGCCCCGACTCTGGCACCGGCGCCGACGCAAGATCGAAGTCGATGTAGTTGGCGGCGAACAGATCGAGCCGGCCGTCACGGTCGAAATCGAGGAAGGCGCACCCCGCGCCCCAGCGCGGCTTCGCCGTCCGCAGGCCGGCGCGTTCGGTGACGTCTTCGAACGTGCCATCCCCCTGGTTCCGATACAGATGGTTCTGTCCCCAGTACGTGACGAACAGGTCGTCACGCCCGTCATTGTCGTAGTCGCCGGTACATGCCCCCTGCCCCCATCCGCTCTGCGCCAGTCCCGCGGCGGTCGTTACATCGCGAAACGTGCCGTCCTGCTGGTTGCGATACAGGTGATTGGTGGGCGCCTTGCCGGCAGGGAATCCCTCGAGTGTCGATCCGTTCACCACGAACACGTCGAGCCAGCCGTCGCTGTCGTAGTCGAGCACCGCTACACCCGCCCCGGTCGTTTCGAGCAGGTACTTGTTGGTCTCCGTGCCGCCGAAGATCGTGGCGGCGGTCAGCCCGGCCTCGCGCGCGAGGTTGGAGAATGAAAACTTGAGAGAGTCTGGTTCGGGGTTCCGGGTTCCGGGTTCCGGGTTCAGGTTCGGGGTTCGGGGTTCCGGGTTCGCGGCCGGAGTCGCCTGCGGCACGAACGCTGCCGGCTGCAGGCTCATGACTGAGAGTGCCAGCAGTGCAAGACTTCCGACGACGACTGCGCGCAGTGCGGGGCTCGTGCCTGTGCGGCGTGGACGGTGAATCATCGGGTCTCGCTGCGCGGTTCGCCGAGGGCAGGGGCGAGCCGCCGGGCTTCGGCGAAATGCGTTTTGGCTTCCGTCATGCGCCCGATGTGCCGAAGCGCCAGGGCGAGCTGGTAGTGCGCCTGCGGGTTGTCCTCGGCCAGCCGCAACGCTTCGCGGAATTTTTCGATCGCCCCCGCGTAATCGCCGGCTTTGACCTTCTCCTTCCCTACACTGACGGCAAACGTCGAGGCCTGCGCGGCGGCCGTCCTCCGGTTCAACAGGTCGGCGCGCGCCAGTTCGACCGCCGCGGCCTCGTGCTGTCCCGCCTGCGCGAGCGCCTGGCCCAGGCTGAGGCGAGCTTCCGCTGACGAGGGGTCGAAGGTGACCGCCGCGCGAAAGCGCTCGATGGCGTCGGCTGTCGCACCCTTCTGCTTCAGGATGACGCCGGCCATGTAGTGCGCCTGTGCGTAATCCGGCTTCCGCACGATGGCCTCGTGGAACTGCTGCAGCCCCTCCTCCGATCGCCCCGTTTGCCAGAGCACGACGCCAAGCGTGAACGCCGCCTCGGGCAGCTTCGGATCGAGCGCGGCGGCCTTCCGCAGGTGGATCTCCGCCTCGCCGAAGTCGTCCATCTGCTTCCGGGCGACGCCAAGGTTGTAGAGCGCCTCCGCGTTGCCCGAGTCGCGTTCGAGGAGCGCCGTGAATGTCGCGGCGGCCTCGACGAGCTTGCCCTGCTGCATCAGGGCCGTTCCGAGATTCAGGCGCGCCGGCATGAACGCAGGGCGCGCCGCGACGAGTGCCTCCAGGAGCGACACCGCTTCGTCGCCGCGTCCCGCGTGCGTGAGCGCAAGCGCGAGACTGTTCTGCGAGTCCGGGAGGGATGGATCGATCCGCACCGCGGCTTCGAGGTGGTCAATGGCACCATCGATATCTCCCCCGGCCTGAAGCGCCACTCCGAGCCGCGCGTGCGCGACGGCCAGCTGCGGGTTGAGGCGCACGGCTTCCCGGAGATGGAGGATCGCCGGTTCGCGCTCACCCAGCGCATCGAGCGTGAGGCCCAGGTAGTAGCGAGCTTCGGCATGACGGGGGCGGAGTTTGACCGCGGCTGTGAGGGGGACGAGTGCGCCCTGGGGATCCCGGGTCCACCACCGCGTGGCACCGAGATGGTACTGCGCATCAAAAAAAGAGGGCTTCAATTGAACGGCCCGCGCGAACTCGCTCAGCGCTTCAGCGGTCTTGCCCTGCTGGCCAAGAACGAACCCGCGCCGGTCGTGGGCCTCGGCCATTGCGGGGGCGTACTGAAGGGCGTTGGTGAACGCCGCGGCGGCGGCAGCCAGATCCTTGCGCCGTTCGGCCACCAGTCCAAGGAGATAGTGCCCGTCCGCCGAGGCCGGCTCCTGGGCGACGGCGGCCTCCAGGGTGGCGCGCGCGCGTTCGAGCTCCCCCGCTTCCAGGAACGCACGCCCCTGGCTCACCCGTGCCGCAACGGAGGAGAGACCGGATGAACGGCCTGGCTGAGCCGTCTGCCCCGCGTCAGCGCTGGCAGACAGGGAGATGCTGAGGACGAGCGGCGCGATGACCCGCATGCCCGTGGAGGCCGCAAGAGGCATGGCGTCATTCTAAACCCGGGATCCGCCAGCTCGTGCAACAGCCGCAGCCCATCAACGAGGCCACGATTGCACGCGGCCACGCGCGTCTCAGAGAAATTTTCGGAGGTCGGTCCTGCCGGTTTTCTGAAGCAGCGGCTTCCAGAGGTCGCCGAGCGCCGTGAATCGTGCACGGACGTTGTCGATTCTGAAGTCGTCGATCCGGATATCCTTGTCGATTTCGTCCCACGTGACGGGCGTGGACACAGGTGCGCGCGGCCGGGGACGGACGGAGTAGATCGAGGCGAGCGTGCGGCCCCATGCATTCTGGTTGTAGTCGACGAGCACTCTCCCCTTCGGTCGCTTCGCCACGCGGTACTCCGCCGTCATCAGTTTTGGATGCCGCGCGGCGAGCTCAACCGCCAGCGCCTTGGCGAACGTCCAGACCTCTTTCTGCAACGGATCGCGCACGATTGGCACGTACAGGTGCAAACCCTTCGAGCCCGTCGTCTTCACAACGGGGCGCATCTTCAACGTGTCGAGCGCGTCCCGCACGATGCGTCCGCATTCCAGCACCCGCTCCCACGTCGCCCCCTCGCCCGGGTCCAGGTCGAAATGCAGATAGTCGGGGCGATCGACGTCGTCGCACGTGGCGTACCACTGGTTCAGGTCGATGCATCCGAGATTGACCACCCAGAGCAGCGAGGAGGTGTCGTCTATCACCGGAAAGTCGATGATGTTGCCGGATTCGTGCTCGATGCTGCAGGTGCGGATCCAGTCGGGGCGAGGCACGGGTGCGCGCTTCATGAAGAAGAACTCCCCGCCC
>Ga0180121_10000675_pt1 | contig 14446 bp, 9 predicted proteins | sample AntDrymUQ5402106_2_FD_129676 | JGI IMG/M metagenome (GOLD analysis project Ga0180121, IMG submission 129676) | Polar desert sand microbial communities from Dry Valleys, Antarctica - metaG UQ540 (21.06) (version 2) (version 2) | ecosystem: Environmental > Terrestrial > Soil > Desert | place...
AACAAATGGGAACCTATTGAAGATCAGGTACAGATCACTGTTATTACCGGAGGAACTACTCCACCTCCGCCACCACCTCCGCCACCAACCACCGGCAATCTGCCTCCTGTGCCCAATGCAGGTAATGATATAATGATCACCCTGCCAACTAACAATACCATTTTAAATGGTTCGGCAATCGACACCGATGGGTCTATAAATAAATATGAATGGAGATGGATGAACGGACCGGGTGGTTCTACTATTGCCAACATCAACGCTCCTTCAACCGCACTCACCGGCCTGGTGGAAGGTACTTATACATTTGTTTTAAGAGTTTGGGATAATAAGTGGGAACCTGCTGAAGACATGGTAACAGTAGTGGTCAAAGCAGGGGGCTCAATTCCACCTCCACCACCGCCACCGCCACCGCCTACAACTGGAAACAGACCTCCGGTATCAAATGCTGGTGCCGATGTGGTCATTACTTTACCTGGAAACAGTGTAGCATTAAATGGGAATGGGTCATCCGACCCGGATGGTTCCATCATAAAATACGAATGGAGATATCTGAACGGTCCAACACAGTTCAACATTTCGAATATTAATTCAGTTACTCCGACAGTTAGCAATCTGGCACAAGGCACCTATACTTTTGTATTGCGAATCTGGGATAACCTCTGGGAACCGGCCGAAGACCAGGTTACCATAACTGTCAAGGGTACAATTTCTCCTGCACCACCTGCCGGAAATCTTTCACCGATTGCCAAGGCAGGAAATGATGTAACACTTACGCTACCTGTCAATTCAACTACACTCAATGGTTTGGGATCTTATGATGCCGATGGAAGCATCAATAAATATGAATGGAGATTTCAAAGTGGGCCTGGTGCTTATAATATTTCAAATGTAAACAGCGCCAGTCCAACAGTAAATAACCTTATACAGGGCACCTATACATTTGTTCTGCGCATCTGGGATAACTTATGGGAACCTGCAGAAGACCAGGTGGTCATCACTGTAAATGCTTCAGGCATTACACCAATTCCTGGTGGTAATATTCCGCCGGTTTCAAATGCCGGTCCCGATAGTTACGTTGCGTTGCCGGGAACGTTGGCATTCCTGAATGGAAGTGGGTCTTATGACCCGGATGGAAGTATCATCAAACAGGAATGGAGAAAAGAGAGTGGCCCTGCTTCTTATACAATTTCAAATATAAATAGTGGTGCTACCAATGTTACCGGATTAGTACAGGGGACATATGTATTTGTATTAAGAATTTGGGATAATTTATGGGAGCCTTCTGAAGACAAAGTTGTAGTAACCGTTGGAAACGGTATCGGCTTTGCAAATGGAGGCAGTGCCATGGGTGAATTAATCCCGGTCACTGAACAGAAACTCACACTATATCCAAATCCAACCAGTACAGTGGTGAATTTGAGAATGGTCAATAATGAAAATGGAAAAGTATTGATGAATGTGTATGATGTTACAGGCAGAATAGTAAAATCACAGTTGTATCAAAAAGATCAGGCGATATTTCAACAACAGGTACCCGTATCCTCATTTATAAAAGGAATCTATTTTGTAGAATTGATCACTAATAAAAAGTTGCGTTCGCAAATAAAATTCATCAGGAAATAAATTAAAATGCAAAATAAAAAAAGGGCTGCCAGTATGCTTGGTCACCCTTTTTACATTTTGCATTTTGCATTTTTAATTCTACTACACAGAACGACCACTGCCACTCTCAGAGTTCACATCTTCATCATCTTCTGTTTCTTCGTCTTCTTCTGAAACATCGAGATCAAGATCTTCATCATCTTCGTCCAGTTCAACACCTTCGCTCATGCTTCCACTTGTTCCTTCATTTCCGACGTTAGATCTGCTCTGGTCCATTCCAGACTGCCCGCGTCCACCTTCAGAACCCATTGAACGGCCTTTTTCCTGGCCCATTTCTGATTGTTCACCCAGGCTACCTTCCCCGAAACCACTTTCCTGATCTTTTCCCCAGCTGCTTCCACTTCTTCCGCTTTCAGATCCCTGGTTCGATCTGTTCTCATCCTGTCTGTTTTCCTGATTACCCTGGCTTTGATTTTCTTGTTGGCCCCTTTGATTTTCTGCCATAAGTTTAAAATTTTGTCATTAACAATTTGAAATCTCAAAATATTTGATAAAATATTATGCCTTTAGAATCACCCTTACAGTCATTAGTTTTCAAATTGATTTGTAGAAGATCTTCACCACCGATTCCTCTATTGAGGCCATATCAAAACGGATAACCGATTGCAAGATTGAAAATGATATTCTGATTCCTCCAGGCTTTATTTTTCGGATCTACTTCGCGAAGTACCCATTGTTCTCCTTCTGGCAAATAGGCCTTCTTCAGAGGGATGCCCAGGTCAAGTCTCAATATCAAAATGGTAATATCGAATCGAACACCTACACCGGTTCCGATTGCAAGTTCTTTCAGAAATTCTTTGGTGAATTTTCCTCCTGGTTTTAATGGATTTTCATTGAATAACCAGATATTACCTGCATCTATGAAGACAGCGCCTTCAATAATGTTATTGAGTTTTGCGCGAAACTCTGTATTCATTTCAAGTTTGATGTCGCCTGACTGGTCAGGAAAAAATCCCCTTGTATTTACATTCGGGGCCACGTAATGCCCGGGTCCGACAGACCTGCTTCGGAAAGCCCGAAGACTGTTATTGCCTCCAATAAAAAATTGTTTGATAAAAGGTAGTTCTGAAGAATTACCATGGGGTACACCCAGACCAATGATGATCCTGTTAGCCCAAACATTTTGAAGTCCTACTTTCCGGTAATACCTGAAATCCGCTTCCGCTTTCACATATTGGGAAAACTGTGCTTTAAACAATCTTACCGTATCTTTTTGTTTTACGTTAGCTCCTGATAAAAACCCCGCAATATTGCCGGAAAGATCCAAAAGGCCATTGAAATAAAAACCATTTGTGGGACGATTTCCGAGTAACTGGTTGAAATTATAATTGAAATTTGATCCGATAATGAACTGTGTATCGACGATCTTTTTTAATGTTGGATTATTGGCCAGGCTGTCCCTATACAATTGTGTAATGTTGATGGGCTGCACATATTGTATGGAAATAGGATTCAATTCATATTCCTTATAAATACTTTCCTTCCAGGCATATCCAAAACTTCCGCGGTAGGAATTGAGCGTATACAGTTTGAACTTGTTTAAAATGTCATATCCCAATTCAATATTTGTCCTGGGTACATACCCACTCTTCGTATTGAGAGAAAAGAATGGAGTGACAAATCTTGGTATGGAGAATTTGAAACCTACACCATATCTGAAAGTATTATACCCCTGGAATTGTCCGCTGTACTGGACTTCTGATCCTATATTAGCATTTATGTTGAAGATCTCGCCTCCCCTGAAAGTATTCCTGTTCTGAAACCCGAAAGTGATCTGGGTTCCGGTCATGTTGTTTGATTTGGTATTTCCCCCGATTTCGCCACGAATAGATTTCCTTGGTAAAGGAGTCAGGTAATAAACGGCATCCAACCTTGGTTCACCCGTGCTGGCAGATACATTTTCAAACCTGTTTTTGACGAATTTGAAAATATTGATATTGATCAGGCGGTTTAAAGTCTGGTTGTGCATGGTTCGGTTATACACATCCCCTTTATGAAATTGCATAGCCTGTTCGAATAACCGGGGTTTATAAACCTTATTAGGGTCAATAACAAAATATCCTCTGTACAATTGAGCATCTGCCCTATTAGTGTCCAGACGTGCCGTATTCAACCTGTAATTTGGGTAAATATATATATCATTGATATGAAAAATTTTGGTAGCATCCACAGGAGTTTCGGGTTTCACTCTCACATACATATTCACTTTAGTATTACCTACCGTAGTGTCTACCTGTACCTTCAGGAATTCGGGATTAAAATAATAAAATCCTTTTTCTTTTAGGTTTGCATCTATCCTTTGTCTTTCTAATTTGATAATTTCCAGGTTATAAGGATCATTCACTTTCAGTAATGATTTTTTTATCGATTGCAAAATAGTTGAAGAAAGCGTACTTGTGTCATCTGGAAAGTGAACCTCACTGATGGTATACTGAACATCGGGTTTTACAGAGTAAACAGCCATTGCTTTTTTCTTTTTTACGACTGTATCTGATTCAGTAGAAGCATGGAAATAACCCCGATTATTCATGTGGTTGGTAATAATATCAGCATTGTTTTTCAGATTCACTTCACTCAATAATACTGGTGGCTCACCTAAACTTCTGATCCATCTTCTAATACCTTTCTCTTTTTTGGGATCATCTGTTGGATCAGGTTTGCCAGCCAGATTGTATAACATCAGCTTGAATGGAATTCCTAAAAAACGCGAGTTAGGCCTGGGACGTGTAATAGGCCTTAGTTCAGCAGTAAGGATTTTATTTTTTTTCTTTGTTCCGGCACCTTTTACCTTAATACTGGCGCCCTTGTACAAAGCATCGTTTGCAGGTACGTTCTTAGTGACGTTGCAGCCTATTACCATAACAATTATCGTCACCCAAACAGCGAAATATCTTTTCGATAACATTTTATTCATTTGTTTTCGAGACAGGTTCAGGAGTAGTTATTTTGGGTTCGGTTTTATTTGGGTCTGTAACCGGATTACTTTGCACAGGTTTTTTTCTTTTAATGAACAATTCGCGGAAACGGTTATAATCCAGGGTGATTGCAAAGCCAACACCGGTTTCCACAACATATCCTTCTACGACCGCTTCATATTCATTTTTTCGGTAAGCACGCACTTTGTAGCGACCATCCCGGCTTAACTGGTAATCTATTGATATATTACCTGCCAGATTGCTACCCGAATTTGAAGTAGATTTCTGCGATCCTTCAAGTTCAAAATTACTACCAACGGTTACGGTTAACCGATCATCAAGTAGTCGCTTTGAAAGAGATACGTTGAAGTCGGTTCTGTTTTGCATGCTTCCTGAGGTATAATCTTCTGTTGACACCAGGTCGAAATTGATATCCACCCCCTGTATCAGGTTGCCAGCCAGTTGATTCAATTGCTCTGAGAGTATTTTACTAACACTTTGTCTGGCAAATGTTTCTGCATTCAAGCCTCCTCCACTGGCGCTGCTCTGGAAAGGATTCTCACCAACAAACCTGTTCAAAAGCAACAATGCAAATACCTGCTTATTAAGTTCCCCCGGTTCCTGTCTGATCTGGTCGAGTCTGTAGGTAACATTTTGCACCAGGTCATTTGCAACGCCATAATTTCTTTCAGGTAATAAAATATTGAATGAAATTTCAGGCTGCATGAGTTGACCATTCAACATAAGATAAACTTCGAATGGTAATTTTTGCCGGTAAGTATTTCTGAGCGTTGCCGGCGCTTCCCCCAATTGATCAGATACAAGATCCAACGGCGAAGTGTTAGCAACATAAATAGCCGTGATACTCAGGTCTGCATCGGTTGGTTCTCCTGTCCAGATGATCTTGCTTCCTTTCTGAAGCGTAAATTTTCGTTTCAGAAAATTGAAGGATAATTCATATGCTCCTTCCTCAATTTCATAAGAACCCGATAAGGTCACTTTACCGCTCGGATCAATTCCTCCCGTTAGTAATCCTTCTCCACGCATTCTTAAAAAGTCGCCAGTACCCTGGTCAACAATCAGGCTGAGTTCCGCTTCTTTCTTCAATTCAATATTAACTGCTATATCAAATCCCATGATAGTGGATTTGTTCAGGGAATCATAAGCAAGAAAAACGGAATCCCTGGCTAGCGAATCCATATCGATGAATTCGACAATTCCTTCCCCATCAACCATCCCCACCTGTTTTTGCGGGAGCACTACACTTAGTTTCGTTTTTTCATTAATTGTAAGACTACCATCAATGACAGGCTGCTTTTCAGTACCACCAATATTCAGGTTGCTGGAAAAATAGACTTGTCCCCAATACATTTGATTTGGCCTTTTTATGGTATTCAGTGCCTGGAAATCATCAGCCTGAAGGGTCATATCAAATTTGTAATTGAAAAAATTGCTGGTATAGGCCATTCCATTTAGTACCAGCGCATTACCGACTGTATCATTTACTGTGAACGTATTGAACCGCATCCCTTCATTATTCAAGACTGTGATGTTTTCATTCTGGATCCTATAGGGACTTCCAAGGACAGCAGGAGTAAATCCGGCATTCACGAAACTGACTGTTCCATCGATATTTGGTTCTTTGAAAGTTCCATTGAATAAAAATTTTCCTTTCAGGTAACCGGAACCGTTATAATATGCTCCCATGCTTGCCCCTTCAAGAGTTTGCAATTGCAGTTGCCTGATATCGAGGTTCAGGTCGAAGCTGCTGTTATTTAAGGGCTTCACATAATAATTACCTGCCAGTTGAAGATCATTTCCCTGCCCGGTCAGCGTTACATCAGCAGCGAATGTATTCGCAACCGTATTATTCACTTTCATTCGGAGATCTCCGACTGTATCCCGGCGAATGCTCAGGTTGTTGATTGTTAGATCACTGGTAAAAGTGGGTTGTTTCATCAGATCATTTAATACCAGCTGACCATTTATAGAACCATCTGCCAATAATGTATCCGACTGGATGAAACCAGTAATAGTTCCTATCCGGAAATTTGTAAAACGAACTTCTACCGGCGCACTTCCGGACGGGGTTAGGCTGTTTATGCTTAGACTTTCATTGTTTTTAGAGAGCACGAAATTGCGGGCAAAAACTCCAGAGGTTCCAAAGTTGATTGAATTGTCATTATTGATAGTCCAGCGATCATAATTCAGCAACAGAGTATCCTTTCGTAATGAAAGTGAATAGTTATCTTTTTGTGGTTGTTGAAATAAACCGGCCAGTTGATATTTATTCTTTAATTGATGGTCTTTAATATTCAGCATGAAATTCACCTGGTTATTATCTACAATGCCTGAAATACTTGTGCGATGCATATGCATGCTAGTTCCACTCTTGAACAGATTCAGGTTTGTTTCAAAAACGATGGCGCCATTTTGTGTACCGGCATTGAATCGTATTCCTTCTATTTGGTTTACACCAAAAACTACCAGTGGTGCATCCATATTCAATTGCCATCCGTTTGTATTTGAAAATCGCCCGTCGATATTCACAGGTTCCAGTTTTTCGAGACCCGGGATAAAAGCCTGCAGCGTCGGATGATTTATTACAGTGCCTTTTAGCGTGAAATCATATGGGTCAAGTGTTGTGGCTTTATATGCAGGCAGTACGGCAAAATACGGCTGAATTGCATCCTGAAATACAGTGCCCAGTTGAAGCAGGTTGTATTGACCCACCATCATAATATTCGCGGCATCACTTCTGACACGTATATACCGGCCACTATCGCTTTTCCCTGCGCCGACATAAATAGAATCGAAAGCGATCCGTTGTCCTTCATTTACCAATACGGATTCCGTTACAAATAATTCACCTTCCAGATTAGACGGGTCTGTAACAGGAAAATCTGCGGTTATACGTCCATGATAGTAAACCGACTGCGGCGTCAGCTGAAGAGGTTTTGTTTTCAAGCTGTCTACAAATGCATCCACATGAATGGATGGATATTTCGAAGAAAGATCAGTGCTTCCTTTTAGTGTAAGATCAATATTTGGATCGTTGATATCAATATTGGCGGTAGCTCGCTGATTGGCAAGTGTTCCATTCAGATTTACATTTTTATAATTGTATTTATTTAGAAAAGCTGAATGGATTTTACCATCGAATTTAGCATAGGCAGTCTTCGGATCGGTACCTTTCCCGGATGCCGATAGATCTGCACTGAATGCGCCAAATGATGTATCATTTTGAAGTATGGTACCCAATGCAATGTTTCTTGCACCCACTTTTACATTGTATTCCAGATTGGCCGGACTCATCAGGTTCTGCAGCGTCCCGTTTACAGAGGCATTACCCAGCGAAGTGTTGATCTGCAGATTCGTATTTAAGGCTATTACCCCACCTTTCAGATTACCATGAATATTGATGTTTTCCGGAATCGTAATAGTCGCAGGTATGCTTCCTTTTGGTGAAAGCAACATAATATCTCTTCTTCCTGTTTGGAGTGTACGAATTACAAGATTACCACGTGTCTGATTGATATCAGGTAAGCCACTGATATTACCACTGATGTCAATGCGAGTTTTTTGTAATCCGGACAATTGGAAAGGGTGGAAATTCAGATTTGCAATGCTCCCTGTTATGTTACCATTGGCTCGCCAGACCGCATTTGCATTTGCAAATGCCGGTTGAATTCTAAGATCCGGAGCAAATACAAGAATGTCTTTTACCTGGATTCTTGTGTCTGCAAGGTCTATATCGAGTTGCAGCTTACCCGGATCTTTCTGAAGTGCAGTTAGAGATGGATAGGTGATCTCAGCCGACCTTCTCAATACCGACCCCGGAGTTTCAATTAAAAGATCGCGTAAATAGGTTTGTTTCTGCGCATATAAAAAATTTGCCTGAAATGTTTTCAGATTGAATCCTGATTTTTCCCTCACAGTTCCTTTTGTGATTTCCCCTGCTGCAGAATCTTTACTGAAAAGAAGATTATTTACGTGAAATGTAAGTTCCTCCGCTTTCATATGAGCGTAATCCATTCCGTATTTTAACTTGGGTTTGTTATCATCATCCAATTGAAAGTTATTGTTATTTAATCTTACACTTCCGATTACCACGCGCCAGTCATTCCGGGCTTCCAGCTCAACTTCTTTTTTTATCTCTTTTACTACAACTTTGGCAGCTTGTTTTCTCCCAAGTCGGATTACCGTATTGGATTCGTTTACCTGAAGGTCTTGCAAATCAATAATCCGGTTCTGCAAATCAAGATTGTTTGCATGCACAACGAGGTCGCCCAATTTGAATTTCGTATACAAAGCAGAAACATCATTTCTATAGTCCACTTCAATATCTTCCAAAGTCATTTCTCCAAAGGAAAATTTAATCGGTATAGGTGCTGCTGCCTTTACCAAATCCTTTGCCAGTGGTTCGGCTTCCATCAAAGGTTTAGACTGATAAATATTTGCCCGTATACCACGTATATGCGTAGTGGGAACATTGTAATTCATTGCGGAAGGATCGAAAGTCTTAATTCGGGAATCGAAATGTCCAAGCCACAAATCCATATCATTTCCTGTGATCACATCCTTGTAAATCATTCGTATTTTATCAAGCGTGATATAATCGATCGCCATTTTCAATGCCGCCTTTTCCGTGTTATTGACCGGTTGCTTCGCGGGAGTAAAGGCATCAACAATGAATTGAAAATTGTAAACGGTATCCGGAAGGATTCGCTTCACCTTGGCTGTTATTGATTCCAGGTTCAATTCATTGATTACAATCTCATTGCTGAAGAGCTTGAACAGGTCTATGTCTACTTTCACTTTCCCGCCGGAAAGAAGGGTATCTTTTTGTCTGTCTTCCAGGTAAATGTTCTTTAGTATTATTTTTTTTGGAAACCCAATGTACAAGTGACCGATCTCTACCCGGGTCTGCAGTTTAGAAGAGAGAAAATTTTGTATCTTTTTTCTTGCAAAATTCTGAACCGGAGGAGTTTGTATCAATAATATGATAAGGATAAAAAGGGCCAGAATACCGATAATTGTTTTGAGAAAAATGCGCACGATCTTTTGCGGTACGCTATATCGACTTTTGCCCGAGGCTTTGATGTCGTTCATATGGTGAAATTACGCTTTGACGATGAGGGAATTGAGGAGTACTACAAAGATGCAAATCACAGACCTTGGGCAGGCAGGGATGATTGAGAATAAAATGCTAAAAACCTTACTACCAGATAATTTCAGAGATTTAAACGTGGAATTAATTACCCAGCGGTTTCCTGCATGTCCGATTTGGTTTTTACAATGAAATACATGCATTTTTTGTTAATGTGCGGTGATTTACAAAATCCACTTTTTTAACCTGGAATAGAAAGAGGAATGGTTATCAATTCCTAAAACTGATAGGAAAAATTTGCTGGCAGGGAAATTCCATGTATAATTCAAACTTTAAATTTTATGGACGAAGAAACATTGGTAAAAACAGAGGAAGTGCTACACAACGCGAATGAGACCCAACCAAATCTTACAGAAATGACGCAGTGTATGGATAAGGCTACGAATCAGGGGTATACCGCACAATTCAAGGCAACAGAGAATGGATTGGAATTACTGGGTACAGATAAAATTTATGCCCCTAGTGATATAAAAGTTGCCAATTATTTTCGGGATGAAGGTATCTCAGATCCGGATGATATGATGATTGTTTATCTTATTGAAACGTGTGATGGTGTGAAAGGAACTTTGACGGATGCATATGGAACGTATTCAGACCCAGATGTAGCAAGGATTATCACGGAAGTGGAGGATATTAAAAAGAAGGTGAATCAGAAGTAGCGGTCAGCGGGCAACAGTCAGCTATCAGCTATCAATGAGTGAAGGAAATAAAAATATTTTAATTGTATAACTTTTGAGGTTAATCATATCGATGGCATCACACGCTGTCACCTGAAAGATTACTTGAAATTTAATTCATTTCAATTAGAATCTTGTCTTTGGCCACTTCCCGTATTTCCTTTTGATTCATTCGTATCGGTCGATTCTTTTTTAGCGGGATCTTCCTGAGTTTTTATAGTCTTGTCATCATTTCCTTTCCTCGAATCAGTATCAAATTGTTCACCACCTTCCCGGCGATTACCGATATTTTCCTGCTCGTTCAGATCATGTGTTGCTTTACCCATAATTCGTTTTAGATACAAATGAAAAAAAATGTGCCAGAAGGTACTGAGCCAACCCTGATTATTATCAAACTATTATTTGCGGATTCTCAGAGCCTCATAAAGTCCTTCCTGAATTCATGGCTCATAGCTTATGGCTAAAGGCTCAAGCTCATAGCTCAATTCACTCACGAAATAAATCCATCGCCTCAGAATTTCAATTCAGGCCAGCCATCTCTGTATTTTCTTTTTACAAATTGATTCACCTTCTCGAAATTGGTCACTTTCATTTCAGGTCCATTCCATTTCAACGTGATATTTCTGCCCGGGTAATTAAACCCGCGAGCGCCATCTGGACGTGGTTCTCTGAAATTGTATCCCAATAAAGCAAGATTTCCGGTGAGAATACATTCAGTGAGGGGACCAGCATATTCTACGAATGGAGAGTCCACTGACATTTTACCAAAACCGGCTCTGCATGCATCTACCCATTGAACATAATGACCTTCTGCTCCGCCTGGGATACGCGGATACTTTTGTGGTAAAGTGGTTTCTTTTGTTTTAATGGTTGGCAACAATTGCGGATTCTGGCCATATGTCGCGCACATCATCTTCCCTTTTGTACCAATGAACAATGCCCCGTTTCCTCCATCTCCCATGATTTCATTCGGACCGAGTTCTTCCGGTCTTTCCGGTTGAATTCCTCCATCCATCCAATTTAAACGGATGGGTTTTTGCTTTTTGTCGAGATAAGTAAAATGAACTGACGAAGAAACCGGTCCGCTGTCAGGATAATGCGCCTGACCGAAATTGCTGGTATATATGGAACTGACACTACAATTTACATCTGTTGGATAGCCAAGTTCGAGTACTTTAAATACGGGCCCAATGATATGACAACCCATATCACCCAAAGCTCCTGTGCCATAATCCCACCAACCACGCCAGTTAAACGGAACCACATTCTCCACAAATTCTTTATGAGGGGCAGTACCCAGCCATAGATCCCACTTCAATTCAGCCGGAACGGGAATATTCTTTTGAGGCCAGGGAATTCCCTGCGGCCATACGGGCCTGTTAGTCCAGCAATGCACGGTATGGACATCACCAATTAATCCCGCCTCGTGCCATTCTTTCAATGTACGTATCCCATCGTTAGATGATCCCTGGTCGCCCATTTGAGTAACAACTTTGTATCTTTTGGTAGCTTCTGTCAGCATACGTGCTTCATAAATGTCGTGAGTGAGGGGCTTTTGGACATACACGTGCTTTTTGAGTTGCATAGCATGGAAGGCCACTACTGCATGGTTATGATCGGGGATACCAACTGATACTGCATCAAAATTCTTTTTTTCTTTATCGTACAGTTCCCGCCAGTCGTGGTAGAATTTTGCTTTCGGAAAAAGTTTTCTTGTCTCCACTGCTTGTCTTTCATCGACATCTACCAGGAAAGCGATCTCTGCGTTTGGACTTTTGGCAAATTTTCTAATATCATCACCTCCTTTTCCACCTGCACCGATGCCTGCGATCAACAATTTATCACTGGGCGCAACATATCCTTTTCCCCCCAGGACATGCCGGGGTACGATATAAAAACCTGCTGCAGTAAGGGCTGTATTGCGAATGAAATCTCTTCTTCCTGAATTATCCTCGGGTTTGTTTTTATCATTCATAAGTACCTTGTTTTTTTATAGTGTGGTTCTAAAGTTATAGCAAAAATGCAATTACCCGATCATTGATAAAAAGGTTTTCAGGATAATTTTACACTCCGTTTACGGGGTTGGATATTTTTGTCCTGAATATTCTACTTGATTATTAAGCGTATTAGGGTTGATTACAAAAAGATCAATTCTGAATTGGGCTTTTTCAGGGTTATAAATATTTACACTCCGAACTGCCTTAAATGATGATCCAGATGTTTGTACTGTAACTGGTCCCATTCTTCCGGTGTAAGCTTTCCAAAGAATGGATGTTCGTCCATTGGCAAACCTTTCGGTCCCATTTGGTAAAATTTTTGTACAAGACTTATCAGTTTTTTCCGTTCTTCTTCGAAGTTTACATTTCCTCTTACTAAAAAGCTGGGTGCGGTAGGGAGATTTTTTTTGAACTCGGCATCAGCAAGCATTTTCCTTTTTGCCATTTTACCAAATAACATTCCAATAATACCGCGCTTCAATTTTAATTCACCAAATGCAACTTGTAAAGGTGCCTGTGAATGTGCCAGCATTTCTGCAACATGCATTTTACCCCACAATGCTTTTGATGCCGGTGTGAGGACATTAATGCGATCTATAATTTGTTGATTATAGGAAGGATTGAAAAGACTTTTCATATCCCTGAAGTTATGAAGAAATGAGTTGTCCGATAAATTATCAAATAGCTTAAGTGGCACAATTTTACACTTGAATTATTATCATTTATTTTTTAGTGTAATTATTTGTTTCAGTTGTATTTTCCATTGTGCCATCTCGTTATGATTCATTTAAGTGCGAAATTATTTTTGACACTCACTCGTATCAAAGGAAGTTGGAAATGCTGACCGCTGATAACTGACCGCTGATAGATTTCAGTGAACACACTTTCTACAATAATAGCTGCTTATAATTTCTTCATCATCAGCAAATCGGTTTGTGCATCATTTCCTAACATAAATACATGACTTCCGAAAATTGTAAATCCCCATTTATTATAAAATTCTATCGCACGAAAATTTTTTTCCCATACTCCAAGCCAAATAACCTGGTATCGATTCATTGTAGCATATCCTAATGCATATTCTATAAGTGTGGCTCCAACTTTTTTACCAATATACTCCTTCAACGCATAAATACGCTCTAATTCCAGTGTACTGGTATTTTCAAAAGGAGCAGGAGGTTTCTTTTTACTAAATTTCGCATATCCGGCAACGCTATTTTTATCAATTGCAAGTATGTAATGAGTGTCAGGATCCTTTAATTCATTCTCTATTATCGAAGGCTGAAAGTTCTCGCGGAGATAGAGTTGCATATCTGTTAGCGAATTATCCTTCGCAAACGTTTGCTCAAAAGTGCTCCAGCCGATAGTCGCTATCAGGTCTGCGTCATTTCTGGTTGCTATGCGTACCTGCAAATTCATTTGATACTGTTGAATTTTCTGAGCTCAGATTCCATCTAAAAGAAGCCATCTTTTTCATAAAGCGTTGAAAATTAAATAATTAGGATTTTTAAAAACTAGTCATTTTGAAAAATTGAATTAATGAGATTCCATCTTTTAGATGGAATCTCATTGAAATTTAAATGGCGCATTTTGACTCTGATTTCGTCTTTCCATTACGACGCAGATTCCATCTAAAAGATGGAATCTATTTTATAAAATATTGATTATGAATGTAATATTTTTCAGTTTAAGATGGTTACCAAATAAGGTTTTACTGCGGAGATGCCATCTTTTAGATGGAATCTATCAATCGTAGATGTAACCTAAAAGCATTTCAAAGTGTAAACAGATATCATTAATTCAGTAAATGTTAAGTTTTGACGATTCAGGTAAATGGATTGATATTCATCATTTCTCTTGTGAATTTGACAAAAAAAAAGCCACTAACAAGTTAGTGGCTCCTGACTTTTGTCAGCAGATATCTTAAATGGACTCCTTAACTGTTTGTTAAGGTAAGTGTCCATGTTTGATCTGTAGATTGCATGAATACCTCCTTTTCTTTGGTGAGGGACAAATTTAAGTAAA
>Ga0180121_10000676_pt1 | contig 14438 bp, 11 predicted proteins | sample AntDrymUQ5402106_2_FD_129676 | JGI IMG/M metagenome (GOLD analysis project Ga0180121, IMG submission 129676) | Polar desert sand microbial communities from Dry Valleys, Antarctica - metaG UQ540 (21.06) (version 2) (version 2) | ecosystem: Environmental > Terrestrial > Soil > Desert | place...
AGCGCAGGTATTCACGCATGCGCTCGACCTGGTCCAGCACGTCCGGCGAATCGGCGAAGCGTGAGCCGGTCACGTCGAGATCACGGAAGCTGTCAAGGGTCGACACGAGCTTCGCGCTCGCATCCGGGTTACCAATCGCCGCGCGCAGCTTGTCTTCGGTGACGGTGCGCGGCTCGCGCCCCATCTTGTCGATCGCGCCATACACTCCGGCAAGCTCATCTTCGGCCACTCCACACACGAGCAGAACCGCGGCAAGAAGCCGGCGATCGGACACGCGCGCCCTCACGTCAGCAGCGGTGAGCCCAACGCCGCGCATCACATCGATCGCCACCGCCAGCAGCTCGGCATCTGCCGCCGCCGAAATCTCGCCGACGATGTCGACGTTCAGCTGGAAGTGCTCGCGCAGCCTCCCCTTCTGCTGCCGCTCGTACCGAAAGAGCTGCGGAATCGAAAACCAGCGCACCGGCTTGCGAAGTGCGTTCGCCTTCGCAGCCACCATGCGCGCGAGCGTCGGCGTCATCTCGGGACGGAGCGCCACTTCCCGGTCGCCCTTGTCGGTGAAGGTATAAAGCTGTCCGACGATCTCGTCGCCGCTCTTCTTTTTGTACAGGTCGAGGGGCTCGAGCGGTGGGCCATCGTACTCAACGAAGCCATATCGGGCCGCGACATCGCGCCACACCTTCATCAGGTAGTTGCGCTCGGCCATCTGCTCGGGATAAAAGTCGCGAAATCCGGGTAAAGCTCCCTGTGACATGGAGGAAAGCTACGCGGCGAACGGAGACACCTGCAAGCGCGACATCACGTCGCCGACGGTATGAAACGACCCCGTGACGATGACAGTTCCGCATCGCTTCTCCGCCCTGAGGATGGCGATGTCCAGGTCCGGCTCGAGGTCGGCGGCGATACCCTGCCCGATCGCGAAGGCGTGCGCCTCTGCCGGATCCCATGCCCGGTCGGCCGGCGCCGAGGGACAATTCGTAATCAGCAGCCGGTCCACCGCCGGCGCGAGCGCCGTAATGATCCCTCGCCAGTCCTTATCGCGGAGCACCGCGAGCAGCGCCGAGCGTGGGGCCGGCAATCCGAGAGCCGTGATCGTTTCCGCGACAGTCTTCGCGCCCGCCGGGTTATGCGCGACATCGAAGACGAACCTCCCGACCCGTTGAAAGCGCCCCGGCAGGCTGACCGCGCCCAGTCCGCTCTGAAGAACATCGCGCCCCGCAACATGTTGCTCCCCGATCGCTTCGACCGTCGCGATGGCAATCGCCGCATTGCGGGCCTGGTGCGCGCCGACGAGTGACGTGCGGAGACGGACGTTCTCTCCCGCGCGGGCAATCGTGAACCGCGTGCCCTCCCTGCTCACCTCCACCTCTGTGGTCGCGTAGCGGTCGTCTACCACGATGATGGGACGCGACCCGGCGTCCTCGGCGCATCTCACCAGCACGTCCCCGATTTCCGGGTTTGTCTCCCCGATGACGGCAGGCGTGTGCGGCTTGAAGATCCCCGCCTTCTCTATCGCGATCGCGCGCAGCGAATCCCCGAGCAGGTCGGTGTGGTCCAATCCGATCGAAGTGACCGTCGCGACACGGGGTGAAAGCACGTTCGTGGAATCGAGACGGCCGCCGAGGCCGGTCTCGATGACCGCGAAGTCAACGGCGCCGTCAGCGAAGTGCTGGAACGCCATCGCCGTCGTCAGCTCGAAGAAAGTCGCGCCGAGCTCCTCTCCGCTGCCGATCCACCGCTCGAGAAAGGAGAGCACTTGCTGCTCGGTGATCGGGACCGCGTCAATCGTGATGCGCTCGCGGAAGTCGACGAGGTGCGGCGATGTGTAGCGGCCGACGCGGAAGCCTTGCGCGCGGAGGATCGCCTCGACCATCGCGACGACGCTGCCCTTCCCGTTCGTTCCGGCGACGTGAATCGCGCGCAGGCTCTTGTGGGGCGAGCCCATCTTCGACAGCAGGGCGTTTGTACGCTCGAGACCGACCTTCGTGCCGCTCGTCGTGCGCGCGAACAGCGCACTGATCGCGGCGGCGTAGTCGCTCAGGAGGTGGTCCACCCCGCCGATGACGGCTTGCCGCTCATGTGGCGCAGAAGCTGGCCGACGGTGCGCTTGAGCTCCGAACGTGGCACGACGCTGTCCACGATCCCGTGCTCGAGCAGGAACTCGGCTGTCTGAAAGCCTTCCGGCAGGTCCTGCCCGATCGCCTGCTTGATCACCCGCGGGCCTGCGAAGCCGATCATCGCACCCGGCTCTGCAAGTATCGCGTCGCCGAGCATTGCGTAGCTCGCGCTCACACCGCCGGTCGTCGGATTGGTGAGGATAGAAACGTACGGGATGCGCCGCTCGGAGAGCTGCGACAGTATCGCCGCCGCCTTTGCCATCTGCATCAGCGACAGCACGCCTTCCTGCATGCGCGCGCCGCCCGACGCCGAGATGATGATGAACGGGTATTTCTTCTCAAGCGAACGCTGACCGAGTCGCGCAATCTTCTCTCCGACAACGGAGCCCATCGAGCCGCCCATGAATGCGAAGTCCATCACTGCGAGGCACACCGGCATCCCGCCCAGCTTGCCGGTAAAGGTAAGAATCGCGTCGCCCTCGCCCGCGTTTGCGGTCGCCTTTTTGAGCCTCGCCTCGTAGTCCGGGAAATTGAGCGGGTCGATCGAGTGAATCTCGATCTCCGTTTCTTCCGCCGTGCCCTCGTCGAGAAGAATCGCCGCGTACTCGGTGGCGCGGATGCGGCGGTGGAAGCCGCAGTTCGGACAGACGTTCAGGTTGCGAACGAATTTCTCGCGCAGGTCCGTGTGTCCGCACGAGTCGCACTTCTCCCACGCATCGGGAGGAATTTCGTGCTTTTCGCGGCGGGGGAGCCGCGCCTTTTTCTCCTTGCGGAACCAGGCCATGCCGGAATTTACCCCGCGCGGCCTAGCGGCGCAGCGTTGCGGCCTGCCCTCGGCCTTCGCCGGAGATGCGCATCAGCACACCGATGGCGAGCCAGCTCGCCATCATGAACGAGCCGCCGTAGCTGAAGAACGGCAGCGGGATTCCGGTGATCGGCATGAGGTTCAACGTCATTCCCACGTTCACGAGCACGTGCACGAACCAGCTTCCCATCAATCCGAACGCGACCAGGCTGCTGAACGAATCGTTGGCGCGCTCGGAGATCTTCGTGATGCGGATGAACAGCCAGAGGAAAAGCGCCAGCGCGATCGTCACGCCGATGAAGCCGAGCTCCTCCCCCACCACGGCAAAGATGAAATCGGTGTGCTGCTCGGGCAGGAATGCGAGCCGCTTCTGCGTGCCCTCCGTGTAACCCTTGCCGAGGAGTCCGCCCGACCCAATCGCAACCTTGGACTGAATGACGTGATATCCCGAGCCGCGCATGTCGGCCGACGGATCGAGGAACGTCTTGAGACGATTCTGCTGATACGGCGCAAGCTTCTCCCACATCATCGGTGCAACGACGCCGGTGGCGACGTTCAGCACCATCAGCACGATGCCTTCTATCAGGTACGGGCGATACCAGAGCACGAGGGCGAGCAGCACAAAGAACCACGCTCCCCACATGAACACGCTGAACGACAGGATGAGGCTGATCGCCGGACTCGCGATGAGAAGCAGGAGCGGCCACGACACACCGGACCAGAAGAGCATCGCGAAGAAGATCCCGATGAACACGATGCCGCTGCCCAGGTCGGGCTGGAGCATGATGATCGCCCAGGGTATGGCGACGATGATCGCCGGCTTCCACAGGTCGAGCAGCGACTTGGCCGGTTCTCGCTTGCCTGACAACAGCTTGGCGAGCATCAACACCACCGTCACCTTTGCAATCTCGGAGGGCTGGCCGAGCCGGACGCCGCCGATTGCCAGCCAGCTCTTGGTGCTCGCGGCCGTTCCTGCGCCGGTGCCGATGACCAGTGTCAGCGACAGCAGGAACAGCGAGAACGCATACAGGGGCACCGTCATCCACTCGATGAAGCGAACCGACGAGCGGCTCACCGCATACGCGAACCCGAGGCCGATAAAGGTCCACAGGATCTGCGTGCGATAAAGCTTCCGGACAATCGTCGGCGTGTCCGTCTGGCCCGCCGAATAAACCATCGCGATGCCAAAGATCGAGAGAATTGCCGCGGCGGTAAGGAGCTGATAGTCGGCAACGATGCGCCGCTGCATCAGCCTTCGTCCAATTGGATTTCTACAGGAGCGACCTTCAGGTAGTGGGAAATGATCTTGGACGCGATACGTGCCGCGCGCGAGCCGTGCAAGCCGAATTCGAGGAACACCGCCACCACGACCTGCGGATCACGGGAGGGCGCGAACCCGACGAACCAGCCGTGATCCTTGTCAGCACCGGCGGAGTTCTGTGACGTTCCAGTCTTGCCCGCCAGCTTGATTCCTTCGATTGCCGATCCGCCGGCGGTACCGCCAGCGGAAGTCACGGCCTCGAGCGATTCACGCATGGCGGCATCCTGCACTGCATCGAGCTGATATATCTGCTTCCGCTCCGGCGGTGCCCTTACCAGAAGCGGCCTTGCCGCATAGCCATCGGTGGCAAGAGCGGTGTAAAACTTCGCCATGTTGACCACGGTCTGCGAATTCGAGCCCTGTCCGATCGACAGATTCAGAACTTCCGCATTGCTCCAGTTGCGGCCGAATCTCTTGTTGTAGTAGTCGATCGCGTAAGGCCAGATTGACTGGTTCTCCTCGGGAAGATCGATGCCGGAACGCTCCCGGAACGTCATGTCGATCCCGCCGGCGATCATGTTCTTCAAACCCACCCTTAGACCGAGCTGGTAGAAATACACATCGCACGAATGCTTGACGGCACCACGAAGGGACAGTGAGCCGTGGCCGCGCTTTTCCCAGCACTTGAAGTATCGCCGGCCATACTGGTAACCGCCGCCGCACGAAACGGGCATGCGTTCGTCGATCTTGACAACTCCCGCCTTGAGCCCGAGAATCGCCGTCGCGAGCTTGAACGTCGAACCCGGCTCGTAACGACCCTGGATCACTTTGTTAACCAGGGGCCGGCGTTCATCAGTAAGAAGCTCCTTGTAGTAATCCGCGGGGATCCCGCCGGTGAAGCGGTTGGGATCGAACGCAGGAGCGCTGTAGATCGCCAGGACCTGACCGGTCTTCGGGTCGATCGCAATGGCTCCGCCCTGCAGCGAGTCGGAAAAGATGCCCGCCATGAACCGCTGCAAACCCATGTCGATGTTGGTGTACATCGGCGGCGCGCCAATCGGAAGCAGATCAGGACGCGGTCCGCCGCCGCGCACAGGCCTGCCGCGGGCGTCCACCTCGTCGAAGCGAACTCCTTCACGCCCGTGAAGCTTCGGCTCGTACGACTTCTCGAGTCCGCCTTTCCCGATCTGCTGGCCAGGCTTGTAGCCGGCGAACTGGGGGAGGTTGAGCTCGGACTCGCTGATCTCACTGGTGTATCCGACGAACGACGCAACTGTGGGTCCGTCCGGATAGTAGCGCTTGGGAACCGACTGGATGATCAGGCGCGGATAGTCGAGCCGGTGCTCCTCGAGTACGGAGATGACGTCGATCGAGGCATCGGGAAGGATGACCGTTGGCCGCGTCGGCGCACGACGATAGCGCCGGATGGCCTTGTTGATCTGATCGTCGGTCAGCTGCAGCGTCGGCGTCAGCGCGACGAGCGCGGTGCGCAGGCTGTCGACGTTGGCTGACGTAATCGAAACGGAATACCCCGGAAGGTTCTCCGCGATCACTTCGCCATTTCGGTCGAAAATAATTCCGCGAGGTGCGGGCAGCGGAATCGGCCGCAGGCGGTTCTCTTCCGACTGCAGCTGGAACTGCTCGTTCTGCAGCACCTGCGTACGGAAAAACGCCGATGTCAGGAGCACGAACCCTATCGAGAGGGCGAGCGAGCTCCAGCGGGCGCGGCGGGCGACATCGTTCGGGTGAAAGCTCATGCGGTCGAAGGCTCCAGCAGAGGGCGCATGATGAACAGTAACAGGACGCCCACCGCCGCGGTGACCGCCGCCGAAAGGGGCGACCACAAAAAGATCTGCTGGACCAGCTCGGCCCCGTGAACGCTCTGGGCCACCAGGAAGTAGATGACGTCGAACATCCACTTGCCGAGGAAGAAAAAGAACGCGTTCAGGACGATGTTATCGGCAAAGAACACCGCCTTCAGGTACGACGCGCTGAACCCGACTGCCGTCATCGCCAGGGCGCCCGCGCCAAGCGCTTCCGGGGCGAGTGAGTCGGACACGAGGCCGAGGGCGAATCCGATCAGCGCCGCATTGCCGGGCCTCACGCGCACCGCCGCCATCAGCAGGCCGAGGAGGAGGAAGTCCATCGGCGCACGCCATCCGAGAAGCGGACGGAGCGTGTAGTGGAGAAGTATGAAGATGAGAAAGACGATAACGGCGCGAAAGGCGCCGCCCATGCTCATCTCGGCCGCCTCGGCGCTACGGAAATGGAGTCTCTCGTGACGGTAGTGTCGCGCGGCTCCGGCTCGGGCACCGGCGGCTGCGTTACCGGGACCGGCGCAGGCGCGCCCGTGTCGGTGAGCACCCTGGGAGCGGGGCGCGGTACCCGCGATGCCGCTGCACGGGCACTGTCCCCGGTCGGGCCGAGGGGAGCAAGCGCGGCGCGGCGCGCGGCAGCTTCGGCCAGCGCCGAAGCCTTGGCAGCAGAGTCGCCGGCGACGACAATGCGCTGCGCCGCCGAATCAGCCTGCGCCACGCTCGCCCACACTCCATCGAGGCCCTTCGACACGCGCTCCCGTCTTAGAATCATCACCGAGTAGACGTCGGCCGGATTTACCGCCGGGCGCAGCAGGTAAGTACGCGCCCACGCTTCCGCCGTCTTGATCTCCTGCATCACGGTGCCAACCGGAATCCCGCGCGGCCACACACCGCCCCACCCCGAGCTCACGATGAGCGCACCGGGCTTGAGCGTCGCGCGAAACGGCACGCCGCGCAGCTCGATAAGGTAGCCGCCGGTCGCGCTGGCGAGGTGCGACTGGGCGATGCCGAAGGCGGTACCGTCGATGGACATCGCGCTGACGCGGAAATCAGGGTGCGTCCACAGCATCGCGTGGCTCATCGTCGGATCGACCCCGTCAACCACTCCAACGAGTCCTTCGGGCGCGATGATCGGGCTGAGGCGATTCACGCCCGACCTTCCGCCGGCACTCAGAATCACTGTCGTTTCGTCGCGGACACCGCGGCCGTGCAGCGCCTCGGCGGGAATGAATCCCCAGCGCAGGCGCGCGCCAAGTCCCATGATCTGGCGCAGGCGATCGTTTTCCGCTTCGACCGCCGTGACACGCAGCGCCTTGAGCGTCAGCGTGTCGGTGTTGGCAGTCTTCTCGTCCACGAGCAGCATCGCCCGGCGACTCAGCTCGGCGCGTTCCTGCAACACGACCAGCGGCGCGAGGAATGTCCTGCGCATCGTCGTCGACACCGGATCGCGCATTGCGTCCGGCAGCGCGCGGGCAGCGAGCGCCAGAACGAGGCAGGTGACGAGAATTATCAGATCAGTTCTTGGGTTGCTGCGTACGGCGCGAGCCACGTATTACCTCAGGTGGCGAGTACGGACCAGTACTTCGCCTCGTCGTCGAGAATGCGTCCGGTGCCGCGCACCACGCAGGTGAGCGGATCTTCATCTACGTGAATCGGGAGTCCCGTTTCCTGCGAGAGCAGGACGTCGAGGCCACGGATGAGCGCGCCGCCGCCCGTCATGACAATGCCGCGGTCGACGATGTCGGCGGCAAGCTCGGGCGGAGTGATCTCGAGTGCACGGCGAACCGCATCCACAATCTGCTGAATCGGCTCCTGCACCGCTTCGCGGATCTCGGCCGAGCCGATGCGAACAGTCTTTGGAATTCCGGACACGAGATCCCTGCCCTTCACGTCCATCTCCCTCTCGTCGCCGACCGGCGCCGCGGATCCGATCTGGATCTTCACCTGCTCGGCCGTCGATTCACCGATGAGCAGGTTGTAGTTCTTGCGCATGAACTGGACGATCGCCGTGTCGAGCTCGTCGCCGCCGGTGCGGATCGACGTGTCGCTGACGATTCCGGAGAGCGCGATGACGGCGATCTCGGTCGTGCCGCCGCCGATGTCGATGACCATGTTGCCGGTCGGGGTTTCCACCGGCAGTCCAACGCCGATCGCTGCCGCCATCGGCTCAGCGACCATGAACACTTCCTTCGCGCCGGCGCCGAGCGCCGAGTCGCGCACGGCGCGCTTCTCCACCTCGGTGATGCCGGACGGAACGCAGACGATGACGCGCGGCTTCACCTTGAAGACGTGGTTCTCGATGATGAGCGCGAGGAAGTAGCGCAGCATTTTCTCGGTCACGTCGAAGTCGGCGATGACGCCGTCCTTCATCGGACGAACGGCAATGATGCCTTCGGGCGTGCGCCCGAGCATCCGTTTCGCCTCGAGGCCGACGCCCTTGATCTTCTTCGTCTCGCGGTCGAGCGCGACGACTGAGGGCTCGTTGAGCACGATTCCCTCACCCTTCACGTAGATCAGAGTGTTGGCGGTGCCGAGGTCTACGGCAATCGCGTTCGCGGGGAAAAGGGCACCCGGCTTGAAGAAAGGCCAGCGCATTATGTCAAATATGAATCAGGAGGTGTAAACGGCAAGCCGAATGCCTCTGCAACTGCTGCATAAGTCACCTGTCCGTCAGCGACGTTGAGTCCCTTCTTGAGTGCCGCGTTGTCCCTGAGCGCCTGCTTCCAGCCCTTGTTGGCGAGCTGCATGGCGTAGGGGAACGTGGCGTTGGTGAGCGCGAGGGTCGAAGTGCGCGGAACCCCGCCCGGCATGTTCGCGACGCCGTAGTGAATGATACCGTCGACCACGTAAACCGGGTTCTCGTGCGTCGTCGCCTTGATGGTCTCGACGCAGCCGCCCTGGTCGATCGCCACATCGACGATCACCGCTCCGGGCTGCATCGTCTTCAGGTCTTCGCGGCGAATGAGCCGCGGCGCGATGGCGCCGGGAATGAGTACGGCGCCGACGACCAGGTCCGCCGTCTTGATCTGCTCGAGGATGTTGTGGCGGTTCGAGTAAATGAGGGTGACGTTGGCCGGCATCACGTCGGACAGGTAGCGCAGGCGCTCCAGCGACAGGTCGAGCACCGTGACCTTCGCTCCGAGACCGGCCGCCATCTTCGCCGCGTTGATGCCGACGATGCCGCCGCCAAGAATGACGACCTTCGCCGGCGCGACGCCGGGGACGCCGCCGAGCAGCACGCCGCGTCCGCCGTAGAGTTTCTCGAGGTACTTGGCGCCTTCCTGCACCGCCATCCTCCCCGCGACTTCGGACATCGGCGTCAACAGCGGAAGCTCCCGCGTCGGCAGCTCAACCGTTTCGTAAGCGATGCAGATTGCGCGGCTCTTTATGTGCGCTTCGGTAAGCTTTTTGTCAGCCGCGAAGTGAAAGTAGGTGAAGATTGCCTGCCCCTCGCGCATGCGCGGCCACTCGGGCGCAATCGGCTCCTTTACCTTCATGATCATGTCGGCTTCCTGCCAGACGGTCTCGACGCTGGCGCCGACCTTTGCACCGACCGCCTTGTAGACCTCATCGGGAAATCCGCTTCCCTCGCCCGCTCCTTTTTCGATCATCACGCTGTGACCGGCCGCGACGAGCGCCTCGGCGCCAGCCGGCACGAGTGCGATCCTGTTCTCGTTTGTCTTAATCTCTTTCGGTACGCCGATCTTCATGTTTCGGTATTGCCGTTATGAGTTTGAATTACGCCTGTGCAGCGGCCTGCGGGCCGAGGCTGACCAGTGTCTGCCGCGCCGGCGCAAAGAAATCGCGGCACACCGCCGAGACGGTATCGCCGTCGATCGCATCCACCAGCGCGAGCACTTCATCGAGCGTCCGGAACGGTTCTCCGTACAGCTCGACTCCAGCCGCCCTGTACATCCGTGAAGAAGGACTCTCCAGAGACAGTGTAATCTGCCCTTTTAGCTGGCTTTTACCAGCGGCAAGCTCTTCTTCGGACAGGCCGGCCGCGGCGAGCTTCTCCATCTCTTCGTTGATCGTCGCGACTGCCTCGCGCGCCGTTTCCGGCGTCGTCCCGACGTAAACGCCGTGCATGCCGGCGTCCTCGTGGAACGACTGGAACGCGTACACGGTGTAAGCGAGCGCCATCTCCTCGCGGATGCGCTGAAAGAGCCGCGAGCTCATCCCGCCGCCGAACAGCATGCCGACGAGCGACATCGCATAGCGACGCGGATCGCCGTGGGCGAAGGCAACGCTGCCGATGACGACGTGAGTCTGCATTGTATCCCGTTCGACGTGCACGGCGGCGGGCTGTTGCACGAAGGGAGCCGGGGACACCAGACGCGGCAGAGATCCAGCGGGAACATCCGCCCACCCGGCGGCGGCCAGGGTATCGAGCAGCGCGTCGTGCTCGACGTTGCCGCCCGCCGCGACGACGATCTGGTCGGGGTGATAGGCGCGCTGGTGCAGGTCGCGCAGGTCCTTGGTGCCGAGCGCAGCCACCGACTCGCGGGTGCCGAGTATCGAATAGCCGTACGGGTGCGCGCCCCAGAGCTGGCCATTGTGCAGCTCGAAAACGAGGTCGTCGGGAGTGTCGTCGACGGTGTTGATCTCCTCGAGCACGACCTTTTTCTCGAGCTCGAGGTCCGCTGCGCGCAGCGCCGGGCGGAAGATCAGGTCGGCGAGAACGTCAGCGGCCTGCGGCAGGTGCTCGTCGAGAACCCGCGCCTGGTAGGCGGTGTGCTCGCGCGCGGTGTAGGCATCGAGGGAGCCGCCGAGCGTCTCGAGGGCGAGCGCCAGCTCTCTCGCGCTCCGCGTCGCGGTGCCCTTGAACACCATGTGCTCGAGCATGTGCGAAACGCCCATCGTTTCCGGGCTCTCGTGCAGCGAAGCGGCGCGTACCCAGGCCCCCAAAGCGACCGACCGTACTCCCGGCATGTTCTCCGACAGTACGGTCAGTCCGTTCGGGAGAACGGTGCGGCGCAGCTCGATATCAGCCAACGGCGCGGCGAGGCTCACTCGCGCGAGCGCCCGCCTCCACTGCCTCCGCGCGACGCGCCACTGCGCGGCCGGCGTGGACGATCACCACGGTCGGGGCGCGGTCCGCGATCGGACTTGTCGCCCTCTTCTCCGCCATCGGCCTGAGCGGCAACTGGCTCGCCACTGGATGCGCCTTCGGACGATGAGCTGGAGGACGGCCTCCCCTCTCCACTGCCGCCGTTTCCGCCACCGGTGCCGCCGCCCGACTGCTCGCCTTCCGGCTTCGGGGTGAGCGCCTTCATGGAGAGGCGAAGCCTGCCGCGCTCATCGCGCTCGAGCAGCTTGACCTTCACGCGGTCGCCCTTCTTGACCACGTCCTCGGTCTTCTCTGTGCGGCCGTGCTTGAGCTCGGAGATGTGAACGAGCCCCTCCGTTCCCGGCATGATCTCGACGAACGCACCGAACGCGGTCGTGCTCTTGACCATGCCCTCGTACGTGTCGCCGATGATCGGCTCGGCGGTCAGCGCCTGAATCATCTGGCGCGCCCGCTCCATCGCCTCGCCACCGACTGCCGCGATCGTCACCAGTCCGGTGTCGTCGACCGTCAGCTCGGCGCCCGTTTCGTCCTGGATGCCGCGGATCGTCTTGCCCTTCGGTCCGATCAAGTCGCCGATCTTCTCGGGGTTGATCATCATCGTCACGATGCGCGGTGCGTATGCCGACAGGTCGGCGCGCGGCGCGGAAAGCGACTTACCCATCTCCTTCAGGATGTGCAGGCGTCCTTCCTTTGCCTGCGCCAGCGCTTCCTTCACGATCTTGAGGTCGAGTCCTTCGACCTTGATGTCCATCTGGATGGACGTGATGCCGGTCTCGGTACCCGCGACCTTGAAGTCCATGTCGCCAAGGTGATCTTCGGTGCCGAGGATGTCGGTGAGGATCGCGTACTTGGATCCTTCCTTGATGAGGCCCATCGCCACCCCGGCGACTGCCGAGCGGAGCGGGACACCGGCGTCAAACAGCGCGAGCGAGCCGCCGCAGACGGAAGCCATGGACGACGATCCGTTCGACTCCAGGATGTCGGAGACGATGCGGATGGTGTACGGGAACTCCTCGAACGCCGGCAGCACTCCCTGCAGCGCGCGCTCGGCGAGATTGCCGTGTCCGATCTCGCGGCGGCTGGTGCCCCGCATCGGGCGTACTTCGCCAGTGGAGAACGGCGGGAAGTTGTAGTGCAGCATGAACGACTTCGTTGTCTCGCCGGCATCGTCGATGCTGTCGAGGCGCTGGACGTCGTTGGCGGTGCCGAGCGTGATCGCGACAAGTGCCTGCGTCTGGCCGCGGGTGAAGAGCGCCGAGCCGTGCGCACGCGGCAGCACCTTGGTGTCGATGGTGATGTCACGCACTTCGTTCGTTGCGCGGCCGTCAACGCGCTTGCCGCTGTCGAGAACCTGGGCGCGGAGCACGTTGTACTCGACGTCGCCGACAAGGGTGTTGAGGTCCTTTGCGTTGTCGGGGAATTCAGTGAGCAGCTGTGCCTCCGCTTCCTTCTTCACGAGCTCGACGGAGTGGATGCGGGTGTGCTTGTCCTTCTGGTTGATGGCGTCGGTGATGCGGCCCTTGGCAAGCGCGTCAACGCGCGCCTTGAGTGGGGCGGCGGTCTCCGCCTTCTTCCACTGCATCTTCGTTTCGCGCTTCTCGCCCAGCATCTCTTCCTGGATTGCGATCAGCTCCTTGATGCCGCGGTGACCGACGGTCAGCGCCTCGAGGACATCGGCTTCGGAAACTTCAAGCGCGCCGCCTTCGACCATCATGATCGAGTCCTTTGAAGCGGCAAGGACGATGTCCATATCGCTGTAAGGCAGCTGCTGGAAGGTCGGGTTCAGGATCCACTTCTCCTGGACGCGTCCGACGCGGACGCCGGCGATCGGGAACTTGAACGGAATCTTCGACGCATTCAGCGCGAACGACGCGGCGAGAAGCGCCATGACGTCGGCGTCGTTCTCCTGGTCGGCGGAGATGACGTAGATGAACACCTGGACTTCGTTCTTGAATCCTTCCGGGAAGAGCGGCCTGATCGAGCGGTCGATGATTCGCGCCTTCAGGATCTCCGGATCGGAGGGACGACCTTCGCGCTTGATGAAGCCGCCGGGAATCTTGCCCGCTGCGTACGCCTTGTCCTTGTACTCGACGAGGAGGGGGAAGAACGGGAGGGGGCTTTCCTTGTCGCTGACGGTGATGGCGGCGAGGACCATCGTGTCGCCGTACTGCACGAGCGCTGAGCCCGCTGCCTGCTTCGCCATGCGGCCGGTCTCGATGACCAGCTTTCTACCGGCGAAATCTCTTTCGATGCGTTGCATGATTTTCGGTGGTTTGCTCTGATTGACACACAAAACCGCGCGGACAGCGTCGTGCGCCCGCGCGGTGGATTCAGGAAGCTGAGTTAGTAGCGGAGTCCAAGATCGGCGATGATCTTTCGATAGCCTTCCACGTTCGTCCGTCTCAGATAATCGAGGAGGCGGCGGCGCCTGCCGACCATCTTGAGCAGCCCGCGGCGGCTGTGGTGGTCCTTCGCGTGTGCGCGGAAGTGGCCGGTGAGGTAGTTGATCCGCTCTGTCAGAAGTGCGACCTGGACTTCGGTTGAGCCGCTGTCGCTTTCGTGGGTGCGGTACTTCTGGACGGTGGGTGCTTTTTCGAATGCCATGGAGTTCGCTTTGCTTGCCTGAAATCGCTGTAAGCCTTGGAATATAGGCGACTTACGACCTTCTGTAAAGGCGCTCAGGCTTCACCCTTATATGGTGGTGGAAGTCTCGTTGTTCGCCTCAGTCTTCTCCACAAGCTGCCGTTCGTTACAGCGCCTCGGGAGATACGTCGTTCGCGGTTGACGCAACGCGTCCATCGCGGAGGAAGAGGTCGAAGTCCATGCCGGGATGGAACTGGTGCGCAGATGTAAGGGCTGAGCCATCCGGCGCGCGCGCGACTGAATAGCCGCGCGAAAGAGTAGCGAGCGGGCTGAGAACGTCGAGCTTGCCGGCGGCTTCACGCAGCAGCGCGCGCTTCCCGCCGACGACGCGCACGAGCCCTCGCTGCATTGCCGTCGCATTCCGGTCGATGCGCCGGCGCGATTGCGTGAGACGCGCGCTCATCAACGCGTCGAGATTCCGTCGCGCTCGCGAAAGTGTTCCCTGCAGCTCCTCGCGTGTGCCCGATGCCGCCTCGGCCGCTGCGGACGGGGTAGCCGCGCGGTAATCGGCGACCGCGTCGCAGACGGTCGTGTCCACTTCGTGGCCGACCGCCGAGATGACCGGGATGGGGCACGCGGCGACGATACGCGCCAGCCTCTCATCATTGAACGCCCAGAGGTCCTCCTGCGCTCCACCCCCGCGGCCGATGATCATGACCTGCGCGCCATTCCATCGTCCGGCGCGAAGAATTCCGCGCGCGATCTCGGCGGCGGCGCGGTCGCC
>Ga0180121_10000677_pt1 | contig 14436 bp, 11 predicted proteins | sample AntDrymUQ5402106_2_FD_129676 | JGI IMG/M metagenome (GOLD analysis project Ga0180121, IMG submission 129676) | Polar desert sand microbial communities from Dry Valleys, Antarctica - metaG UQ540 (21.06) (version 2) (version 2) | ecosystem: Environmental > Terrestrial > Soil > Desert | place...
ATTTTCTATTCTCTTCGAATTCATTTTTTGTTTTCAGATAATTATCGTAAGAGTTTACCACATCTTCAAGCCCCGAATATTCTTTAGAAAGCTTTCTGAATTCATTTTGATCATTTGTTATATCCGGTCCGGCCAAGAGTTCGGATATTTCATGATAACGGGATTTAACTTTTTCTAGTTTTTCAAACAAGGTTCTTTAGTTGATAGTTGACAGTTGATAGTTGATAGTTGATAGTGAAATAGTCGATATGGCACAACTCTCAACTATCAACTATCAACTGGTTAGTAAATTTCTTTTTCCTGTAAAAAAGCCTTAACATGTTCTTTACTGAGATATGTCAATATAATAATTCCAAAAATAAAACTTACTATGTTGCCAGTAAGTATTGTCACTATCTGAAATACTGCGGCTGTTTGTATTGTCCCAAAGGTACCTTTCTGGTTAAGGTTATTCAGTTTATTATATGCGATGAAATCCATTATGCAGCTTATAATATTTATTACCGGCAAAAATCCTATAAAACAACCAACACCGCAGGTTGCGATACCCCCGATCACAGTCGAGCTTCCCCATCCGAGAAATCCCAGTATGTTTATTATTCCTGATACAAGAAAAAACGTTTTAGCCGTTTGTAATTCCGATGGCATGTTATTCATTTTGATTAATTAATTCGCGTTGACTGTTTATTAAAAATGTTTTAAAGAAACCACTCTGCTGTGTTAGAAAGTAATCCGTGACTTTAAACCTCCCCCTCGGTCCCCCTCCTTGCCAAGGAGGGGGAAGGGGGAGGTGGATAAATTTAAAGGCGGTGAACTTGAGTGAGCTAATTTATTTTAACATTTGATACGTGTCCAGGAACAAAATAGTTTTCGGAAACAAAAAAGCAATCAACCAATAAAGGAAGATTGCTTTTTATATTTTTAAAAAATGTATCTACTTTACTAGGTTGAACTTTTCTCCATATTGACCAATTACCGGTAGAGGTTTTACTTCACCATTCGCCGCATTCATAATTCCCATTATCAAAAGTATAAGCCATGGAATGTAAAGAACCAGTCCGATTCCGCATGTTATAGTTCCAATAATCCCCGCAGCTATATTTAAAATTAACAGAAGTATAGATTGCTCTGTATGAAACATTACAAATTTATTTTTTCTCATATCATCCATCAGAAGCGGAATAAAAAAAATCAGGTAAGCAACTATAGCCATAGTTTTCCCGGATTGAATTTCTTCAGGTGTTATATTTAAAGATCGTGTAGATTCTGGCATGTAATTTGTCCTTTCGGGGTAATTAGGTTATTTAAAAAGAAAGAGATGTCACAAAAATATTTATCTGAATATTGCCTTGATACTGCCCCACGTGCTTCTAATTCCGGAAACTGTGTGTGAAACGGTAATGTGATTTGTATAAGTATAATTTCCGCTGCCCTCGAGGCATTTTAATCTATAATAATATATAGATGCCGTTCCGCCGTTACCGAAATCAACTGAATTATCCTGATATGAGTAATAGGAGTTGTTACCCGTTGCGTTCTTGTAATTGATGTAAATGAAATTATCTGGAGTGTCAGCGCTTCTTTCGATTTCAAATATCGTAGTACCGCCTTCATCACCAGTCTTCCATTCTACTAAGACGCCGCTCGCGTTATCCCTGGCTGTAAAATATTGAAGTGTCACAGCGCCATACAGTAATCCTGAACTTATAATTAATAGTAAGAATACCTTTATGTGGAATTTTACTTTTTTCATTCTGTTCAATATAAACTCATTAACAAATAATATCAAGTATTTTAATTGAGTATCAAAAAAAAATTTAGGACTCTCCAAAACTAAATTGAAGAGCTTTGCCACTAATTTCAACTGCCTGTAGCTGGTAGGCGAATTATCACAAAATATATTTGATAATGAAAGATAATTGAATTTATTAATTTGAATAGAACAAAGGAATAAACATAAATTATAAGCGCTGTTTTGTGTGTGAACTATTAATTTTAAAATTATTCTTAAAATTTATGAAGCTAGCACCTGTAATTGCAATTTTATTTTTTTATGCTGTCCAATAAAGATTTTTTATTTAAGCAGACTAATTGCGATGATGTTTCTAAATTCGTGCTAAATCGTTGAAATTAGTGGTAAAGCTTTTCGGTTATTGGACACGAGTAAAAAAATTCACTCCCCCCAATAAATTAATCCGTATAATTTTATCTTAAAATTTACTATTTTTGCCAACATATTTATTAAAAATTAAATAAATTATACTTTATAAGTGTCTTTTATATTGACCAGCTAACCATTTTGAAATAACATATAACTAAGGAGTAAAATAATCTTAATGAAAAAAATCGGAATACTATTTGGACAGGAAAATTCATTTCCACAGGCATTCGTTGAAAGAGTTAATGAAAAAAATGAAAGCGGAATCGTTGCGGAATTTGTTACAATTGATAAAGTAATACAGGCAGAATCCAATGGATATGATGTAATAATTGACAGAATATCACAGGATGTACCTTTCTATAGAGGATTTTTGAAAAATGCTGCTATCACCGGAACAGCAGTTTTAAATAATCCATTTTGGTGGGCGGCCGATGATAAGTTTTTTAATAACGCACTTGCTGTAAAGGTCGGTGTTCCTGTTCCAAAAACCGTTTTACTTCCTTCAAATAAAAATCCGCCGGATACAAATTCAAACTCTTTCAAAAATCTTTCATTTCCCCTCGATTGGGAAGGAATATTTAATTACATAGGATTTCCTGCATACTTCAAACCATTTTCAGGGGGCGGATGGAAGAGTGTCTATAAAGTTACGGATCCTGAAGATTTTTTTGCAAAATATGATGAAACAGAGCAGCTTGTAATGATGCTTCAGGAAGAAATTCAGTTTGACCATTATTTCAGATGTTACTGTCTTGACAGAAAAGACGTATTAATTATGCCTTATGAACCAAGAAATCCGCATCATCTAAGATATGTTTCAAATGCAGGGCCTGCCGAGCAAAAACTTTTGGATACTGTCAAAAATTATGTGTTAAGACTTAATAATGCTCTGGGCTATGATTTCAATACAGTCGAATTTGCAGTGAGAGATGGAATTCCTATTGCAATAGATTTTTGTAACCCAGCGCCGGATGCTGAGGTGAGTTCTGTTGGACAGGAAAATTTTGACTGGGTTGTTGAAACTGCGGCTAACATGGCAATAAGGAAAGCGAAAGATCATAAAGCCGGAATGAATAACCTGACATGGGGGACTTTTGTAAAAACTTCTGCAAATGATGAATCATTAACAAACGGAACTGTCGAAAAAAAAAAGTCTAAGTCAGGAAAATCCGAAATAAAAAAGAAAAGTAAAACGAAAGAAGCTTAATTAAGAAACATGAACGAAGAAAAATATACTCTCGGAATTGAAGAAGAATTTCAGATAATCGACCCAAAGACAAGAGAGCTTCAGTCACACATTCAGACGATCTTTGAAGAGGGAAAAATATTACTGCAGGAAAATTTCAAACACGAGATGCATGCTTCGGTTATTGAGACCGGGACTAACATTTGCAAAAACATTCAAGAAGCCAGGACAGAAGTAACTAACCTAAGAACATCACTGGCAATGCTTGCTGATCAGCATGGATTGAAAATTGCCGCTTCCGGTACTCACCCGTTTTCACACTGGAAAGATCAGGAAATAACTGATCAGCCAAGGTATGTGGAGATAATAAATGAGATGCAGGAGGCAGCTAGAGCAAATTTGATTTTCGGTATGCATGTTCATGTAGGAATCGCAAACAGGGAAATCGGTATTCATATTATGAACGCAGCGAGATATTTTCTTCCTCATATTTTTGCTTTGTCAACCAATTCACCTTTTTGGCTGGGAAGAGATACAGGTTTTAAATCGTACAGAGTCAAGGTATTCGATAAATTTCCTAGAACAGGAATACCGGATTTTTTCAATAGCTTATCAGACTATGATAATTATATTAATCTCCTGATCAAAACAAACTGTATTGATAACGCAAAAAAAATCTGGTGGGATGTAAGGGCTCATCCATTCTTTAATACAATTGAATTCAGAATTTGCGATGTACAAATGAGAGTTGATGAAACTATAGCTCTTGCTGCACTGATACAAGCCGTTGTTGTAAAGCTTCATAAACTTATTCAGCAAAATCTCGGATTCAGAATTTATGAAAGAGCGCTCATGATGGAAAATAAATGGAGAGCGGCAAGGTACGGCATAAGCGGCAAGCTGATCGATTTTGGGAAGCAGATAGAAGTTCCTTTTATCGAACTGGCAGGTGAGCTTCTTGAATTTATCGATGATGTTGTAGATGAACTCGGAAGCCGCGAAGAAATAAATTATATTTTTAAAATGATGCAAAATGGAACAGGCGCAGACAGGCAATTAAAGGTATTTTACGATTCCAAAGAGGATTTTAATAAATTAGTTGATTATATAGTTGATGAAACATATACGGGACTTCCTTACAAACCATTAACTAAAGCGTCGGAACCACCACCTAAAGCCACTATGCTAACAACTAAACCTAAAAAAACTAAATCTAACACTAATAAAATTACTACTAAATGAAAAATTCTTCTACTGCTGATATAGAACTTGACAAAGACCTGGTTGAAGGAGCTTATAATGCAATAAATGTTTGCCTTCGTCTGAAACCTGAAGAAAGAATTACAATAATTACTGACAATGATACAATTCATATTGCTCAATCATTAGTTAATGAAATAATTAAAGTTGGCTCTGAATATAGTCTGATGGTAATAGAAGATTACACTTCGAGACCCACTCAAAACATGCCTCAGCCAATACTTGATGATATGGCAAAGTCGCAGGTTACAATATTTTGCGCTCAGGCACAGATGGGAGAGTTAAGAGCACGAATACAAATGACTGCAGTTGTAAATGCCAATAAGATACGTCATGGACATATGGTTAATATTAACAAACAGATCATGATGGAAGGCATGCGAGCAAATTTTTTAGAAGTCGATATGCTTAGCCAGAAACTCATCAATATGACAAGAAAAGCAAAGTTTATAAAATGTAAATCTAAAGGCGGGACAGATATAGTTACTGAGCTTTCTCCTGGATTAAAATGGCTCAAGACTAGTGGTATTATCTCCGTTGATAAATGGGGTAACCTTCCCGGTGGAGAAATATTCACATCGCCATTGAATGTGAATGGATTATTTGTTGTAGACGGCGTTGTTGGCGATTATCTTTGTCAGAAATATGGCGACCTGAAAGAAACTCCTTTAAACATCCGGATTGTAAACTCAAGAATAAGAGAAATGAGTTGTGTTAATACAGATCTGCTCGAAGAGTTTACAGCTTACACGATGACTGATGAAAACAGCAATCGTGTAGGAGAGTTTGCAATCGGTACAAACACCGCATTGAAAAAAGTGATCGGCCATATTTTACAGGATGAGAAACTTCCAAGCATTCATATGGCTTTTGGGCATCCATATACCGAGCACACCGGAGCCGACTGGGTATCAACTACACACATTGACTGCGTTGGAATTGATTTTGACATTTGGCTTGATGATGATAAAGTAATGGAAGATGGAAAATTCTTAATTTAGTTTATAGAGTTCATAGAGTTTTTAGAGTTTATAGAGCATTGAAGTTATGTGATACTTGTATTATTTCTACTATACTAACTTAACATACCTAACTCACTCAACAAACTCAACAAACTCAACAAACTCAACAAACTCAACAAACTCAACAAACTCAACTTGATTCCACACCTCCGAGAAAAATACAACTCCGAATTTACTGAAGAAAATTACCAGGCATTTCTTAAAGATTTAGATTCTACTTTTAATTATCACATCGATTTCAGGATTGCAGAAACACCCATATTTCTTCCAAAAGATCTACTGAAAGAAATATTGAATGCCTCCGATCTGATTGTTACGGCGCTTCAGACAGAAGAATTCAAAGAGTATTCAAAGAAGGCGCTTTCAGAAGGACTTGCAGTACCCAATGAAGATGAACATACATCTTTGCTTGCAATTGATTTTGCAATTTGCAGAGATGAAAACGGAAACTTCATTCCTCAATTGATTGAGCTGCAAGGATTTGCGTCGCTGTATTGCTATCAGCACCTTCTCAATGAAAAGGTTCGGCAATATTTTGACATACCGTCTAATTTAACAAACCATTTTAGCGGACTCGATGAAGATCAATATATTAAAAAGTTTAAAGAAGTTATTGTAGGAGATTCAGATCCTGAGAATGTAATTCTGCTTGAGATCGAGCCTGAAAAACAGAAAACATACATAGATTTTCTTTGCACGGAAAAATATATTGGTATAAAACCTGTTTGCCTGTCAGAAGTTATTAAGAAAGGAAAAAAACTTTTTTACGAAAATAACGGAAAGAAAATTCCCATTGACAGGATTTACAATCGAGTGATTCATGATGAACTTGCAAAGAGAAGAGACATAAAATATAACTTCCGGTTTACGGAAGAACTTGATGTAAAATGGATAGCACATCCTAATTGGTTTTTTAAAATCAGCAAATATTCTTTACCGTTCTTAAAAAACAAATATGTTCCCGACACAAACTTTCTCGATCAGATTGAAAAATATCCCGAGGATCTGGAAAATTATGTACTTAAGCCGCTATATTCTTTTGCAGGCGTCGGAGTAAAATATGATATTACAAAACAGGATCTTGATTCGATTAAAGATAAATCGAATTATATTCTTCAGAGAAAAATAAATTACGAACCCGCAATTAAAACCCCTGATATTCCTGCTAAAGCAGAACTCCGGTTGTTATATATCTGGCAGGATAAACCCTTGCTGGTAAATAATCTCGTTAGAATGAGCAAAGGAAAAATGATGGGCGTTGACTTTAATAAAAATCAGACATGGGTTGGATCGAGTATTGCTTATTATGAGAAGTAGTATAAGTCTGTAAGTCTATAAGTCTGTAAGTCTGTAAGTTTATAAGTCTATAAGTCTAAGTCTGTAAGTAGATAAGTCGTTATTAAAAGAAATTAGAGCCTTTAAGCCCTTTAAGTAAGCTCACTTAGAGGTTTGATTAATAGAATTATTTTACTACAATCATCTTCTTTGTGTCAACTAATTGCTCACCTGCAAACAAGCTGTAGAAATAAACTCCCGAAGAAATACTCGATAAAGGCTTCTATTTTCAAAACATTTTTCTTTGTGTCTTAGTGACTTCGTGGTTTAAAAGTTGTTTTGAGACAAGCTCTGCAAGGAGGGGGAAAGTCCAAGATGCTATATGGGAGACGATGTCGAACATAAAAGTCTAAGTAGGTCTACTGCTCTCTACAAATGCTCTGAACAATCTGGCCATCTCAATCCCCCCTCTTTGCAAAGGAGGGGGAAGTTTTGCCGAAGGCAAACGGGGGAGGTTCAAGGTATGTTACAAATTTAAATTTTCAAATGACAATTTTGAATTTTAAATTTGAAAATTAAAATTCAGAAGAGCTACTTCAATACTACAAGCTTCTGAATAGCCGTTTCTATTTTGGAATCATCTTCAGTGACTATTTTATAAAGGTAAGTTCCGTTTGCAATTTCATCACCGTCACTGTCTCTGCCATCCCATACAATCTGATTATAACCGATGGATGCTGGATAATTTATTTCTCTGATCAATCTTCCCGCAGAAGTATAAATTTTTATTTTAAAATTTCTTGGAGCATCTGCGCCAAAGAGATTAAAAACAAAATTCGTTTCCTCTCTCATCGGGTTCGGAAAATTATAAAGTTCTTTAACAAATAATTCTTCGCTAACAATAAAGTCATAACTAACCGTATCGATATTATCCGAACCAACGTCATAAACAAGTGCGAGTTTGTTAGTACCCGATTTGAATTCCGGAAAATACAAAATAGTTTTTATATTTTCGGAGCTGCCGTCAAGAATTTTGCTTTCGGAGATTTTTAATCCGGAATTCGAAACGCCGTTAGTATAATAAGGAACGTAGACATCATTAAGCTTTATAGATAACTGCGTTGTGTCTGAAAGTAAATTCCTTACTGGATTTGACATAGTTACATTAATTTTCATTTCGGGTTTTGCCCGAACATAATCCCCACTCTTTACCAATTGCCCGTCGCTGTAAACATCTACAAGCGGAGCGTTTTGTGAAACACTCAGAGTCATACTGAAATTCACAAAATTGTTATAAGTATGGAATTCATTGCTCTGACTCATTGGAAGTATTTCAACTAATATCGGCAATTTCCTATCATCCGTTGTTCTATAAAAAGGTACTCGATATTTACCGCTGAATTTCAATGAGCTGTCAACTTTCAATTCCTTCAATACAGTATCAGACTTAATTAAATTTGAAGCTAATACTGAAGCTTTATAAACATTAACTATTATACCGGGGACTTGTATGAAACCAACATTGTGATAATCAAAATGAATTTTAAATTCTTGGCCCACAATAGCAATAGTATCAGAAATTGTCAGGGATTGTTTGTTCAGAACATTTTCAGAAGGAGTGTTATAATTAACTTTTAAAGAATTAAGAAATGAAGACTGATAACCTGTTATCGTATCCATTGATAGCTTCGAAAGCAAATTTAAATAAGGGTATTGGTAAGCATTTATTGAATTTAAATTTACAAACGAATTTGAATTTTGATTTGTAAGCAAAGTAGTTTGACCGCCGTTTCTATCAATACCTATAACATCAAATAAAACTGTGCTGTTAGAAAACAATGTTTGCTGCCATGAAAAATCTTTCCATGTCTGTGCAGGACCAATAATGTTTGAGATAGTGCCGTTAGTTTCATAGCAGGTTCTTATTAAAATGCTGTTGGATTCTCTCCAGCCGGTGGATACAGTATAAAGAAAGAATTGTTCGGAAACATTCTCCGGCGACGTTCCGAGAGAACCTATAAAACTCCATGTATCAAACCATCCAAACTTTATCACGCTGTCTATCTTAGTGCTACCGAAAGTTTTGAATTTATTTCTCGCAGCAATGCTCATTTGCTGAACAGACCCATAATCAACATACGAAGCGTTATGCGCCATAACATAATAAGTGGCATCAAATGTATTAAGATAATTTATTACAGAATCAGATGAAGTGCCGCTTGTCATTTTGAAATTTTTCCAATCGATAATATGTCCATTCAGCTTTTTTACTTTCATTATGTTTAAACCAGTCTTTTTACCTCCGTCGATATTTACGCCTTTGTCATTTACATTCAGAAAAGATATCTCCGCGCCGCTGCTTCCCATTGATCTGACTGAAAGAGTCAATGTTTTGATATTGAGTGTCAATCCGTTTGAACTGTAAATTGTATTATACAGATCGGTTTGCGGAAACTGGCTGCCTTTAAATTTCAATACAGTCATATCATCCGACCCGGCTAACTTATCGCCATTCGGAATCTCATCCGTTTTTTTTCCAGAAGATAATTCAACAGGATTATAGGAAAACATCTGGGCAGTTGTCCAGCCGGTGCTATCATTATTGATAATCGCATTTGTTCTCCAGAAGTAAAGTATGTTTGAATTTAAAATCGGTATCGAGGTTTTAAACTTTGTTACAACACCTGAAAGGCTGCTGTTAGCAAAAGTTTTTTTTAATGGAGAGTTGAAAGTTTTAACTGTATCCATTTCAAGAATTACTTTTACAGTGTTTTTAACATGATTTGTATTAGGATTCAGACCCGTAAATTCAACGCTGTCAGTTCTGATCATTTCATTATTGACCGGCTTAAGGGGAACGTAAGAAATATTTTTTATCGGAATATTTACTTGAATCACATTATTGTTTTTATTTTCAGCAGGATGCCAATTATCATAATCCAGCACAACCTGAACAAAATAATTCTGCGCCGAATCTAGTTTAAAAGTGAATTTAGCCGAGTCATTCAATTTGAATGCTCTTAAAACTGTATCTCGTGTGACTGTAGTCACATTATCTTTTTTCAGTTTAAATCTCACTTTGCATGAGTCCGCATACAAACCATAATTTTTTGGATAAACTGTTAATGTCGGGCTTTCGTTAATTGCTGGAAATTCATTTGATAATTTATGATCTTCAGAACTAATTGCAAATTCAGGTCTTACAGGCAGCGCAAGTTTTACTGCAGGATCCCCGATAAGCCCGTAACAATTAAGAGTGTGCCTTATATTAGCGCTTGAAGAGTCATAAGAAATCTTTTTCATTCCGTATTTTAAAATATCACCAATTCTTCTCAGGGTATCTTTAGCAATTCCATACAGCATCCAGTTATGAAAAGAGTTTCCAGCAAATTGCCAGCCCCAGCCAGAAGAACCTATAAAACCGACAGCTCCGCGGTTTGTCATATTCATAAATCTCTCTCCGAAAACCCTGATATATGGGTCAGCTATTTTTCCTGTATAACATGTCATGCTCATAACTAACGGCAGTTTGCCGTAATTGCTAAGGGTTGTCGGATCCTGCATTCCATCTTCCCAATCCTGATTCCCTGCATGTCCCTGAAAGCTAGCGATTAAGGTTCCGTTGTCAATATCCCTTCTAATAGAATCTTTATAGTTGTAAGTTACCATCGGATTATAATCCGTTCTATAAATTTTATGCGGATCACCTGAAACCGGTGGAGGTACAACGTGATTTGTAATAAGCGGGTTTATCAATGCCTGAAAAGTTGCCTGCTCCGACGAATCTCCGCCTCCGACAATAAATGTGAAATTTTTCCACCATCGTGAAGGAGGAGTAGTTTCATATGCAATTATATTATCAACCATATTCTGAGCTTCGGTAACAGTATAAGCAGTCAGTCTTCCGATTGCCACTTGCGGAGTAAATGAAAAAGCTCCCAAACCGAAATTAGCAAAATAAGTGTCGGTTGTTGGATTACCCGCGACAGGTATAAGATTATTATCATAAATGGTTGCGGTAGAATTTTTCTTTGGATCCAAGGAACCTCTTCCCATCAGACAGATGTATCTTAATTTCGGTAATTGCCAATTATCATATACATATTTTGCAAAATTCCTAATCGCAACCGGCTCCTGAAGACCGTAATTGAAGATGTCAAATACATCTTTTATTTCTGCCTTTGTAAATCTGAAATCGTCGTAAGTCTCTCTGTGATTTTTCAATTGATTGGCCTGTGTTTCAAATATTGAATTGTAGATCAATAGGTAATCTGCCCCGTTTGAAATAGATGCATAGTTCGGAACCTGCCTCTGTGCAATTCTGAAGGGCTTCTTAGTTATTGTCTTATTTATAATTTCAAATTTAGCATTGCTTTTCCCGGTGAATATAAGAATATCAGAGATTGAAGTGTAATTAGTAATCATCAGATTATTTTTGACATCATAAATGTTGACAGGGTTTGCAGAAACATATCCGGAAACTTCAAACTTTTTAGAAGTTGTATCTGTACCGCTAAGCTTTGAAGCGTAATGATTATTCCTGAATTCAAATATTTTAGGATATTGTACTGACATAAAATCAAAGTATAAATGCCCGTCATAGCCGTTTGCAAAATATTGTGCATAGACTGTATTCACTCCAGAGCTGGATAATAATGAGCTTGAAAAAGTTAATGTCGTATCAAATCTTGCAAAATCATTCTTATATAAACTCGCTATAGCAGTGCCGTTAACTACTATAAGTAAGTTATGTTCATTTATAATTGAGGTATTGATATCATAGGGATATGCAAAAACCTTTAAAGAACAGGTTTGTGCCACAGGTGACAATAATGGGGCAGAAAATGTATCAGACACCAAAAAATTATTATACATTGATGCCCAGTACCAGCCCTCTCCCTGAAACAATTCATTGTTAAAATTTCTAAAATCATTCGCATTTGCTCTTTCACCTTGCGTATATATTTTATCCTTTTCAAAATGAACTTTATCTAATACAGAAGTAAAATTATAAGGTGTAGAAGTTGAAAAAGTTGAATTAATGAATCTCTGGCCATTGATCCCGTCCCATCCGACCCAATAAGCGTTTGTATCGGAATAATAACTGTAAAATTCATCTTTTGTGTAGATTAGCACATTATCAACATTATAATGTTTTGATGGTCCGCCGTAAACTCTCGTTCCGTAAAAGTCAAAATAATCGCTCGCGTCGAATTTTAGGTCACTTTCGCCCTGGAAAAAAATGGGAATCTGTACTCCTTTATTATATACTTTTACCGTACGAGGATCTATTGTAGATGTGCTTATACCTGCATTTGTAAAATCGGTACTTGTTATTCTGTAAATTCCGTCGTCAATTACCGATAATTTTAGATATGCTTTATTTGGGGTGATCCAGTTGTAGCTTTGTGAGAAAGAAAAATTTGAAAAAAATAAAAGAGCTATCAATGAGTAAAGAAATTTTTTCATTATTATAATAGGAAAATTAATTTAGAATTAATGGTGTATTACTGAATGTAACTTACAAACCCATAACCATATAATCAACACAATCTTTTTTTGTGATTTTGATTCTTTTTAAAATAATACACAGTGTAAGGTTAATTGTAGATTTATTCGATCAAACCACATTAATATTTACGATTAATATTAGACTATGGATTTTAACGGCCTTTTAAATATGGATTTAGCTATTATTAAAAAAAGCGGTCAATAAAATAAATTAAGTTACTTAATTAACTAAATTAAATTAGACTGCCTTAAAAATTTGTCGAATTCCACCTCAGTCTGTTAAAAAAAATAATAACCACAAAAATACGAAGGCTATAAAGATATTTTTTTTATATTAATTTTTTCAAGTTGACCACTTTACTTTTAAAAGTTGTTAGCCACGAATTACACGAATTGTCACGAATTTTTTAAAAATGTTTTTAAAGGATAAAAAAAATAATTCGTGAAAATTAGCGCAATTAGTGGCAAAAAATAAGTTCTGAAGTTTCTAACAGTCAACTAGTGTTAATTTAGGTAACTATGTCTCTTTGGGGCAAAATACTTTTAACAAATTAAGAATTGAATTTTTAACGAAACAATTAAGCATTAAGCCAAGTTTTGGGAAGTATATGATTTTCTATTTGTTTTGTTCGACGAACTTTATAAATTAAATCCCTTTAAAATAAAATCATGGAAACCGAAAATATTCTTCCAGACCAAGTTATAGACCTAAGTGAGATCCTTAAAGGGTACGAGGATAAATGGGTTATTTTATCAGAGGATTATAAAAAAGTTTTAAAAGCTTCAACTAAGTTAGAAGATTTATTAGATTATTCCAATTTAGGCATAATGATGCGTGTTCCTAATCCAGATTTTATATTCATTTCTATTGCGCAAAATTGAGATTCCTTTGTAAAAAGTTTCCAACTTCAGGACCAAAAAAATCCTTCTCTTACTATCCGTATTTGACAGTAGAGTTATTTAATAGCAAAGATAGATCTAAATCAGCTAAGGTTGAAGGTTTAATAGACTCAGGAGCTGATTGTAGTATAATAGAAGCGGGTTATGCTCATATTTTGTTAGATGTAGATTATAAACAGGAATTCATGTTGGAGCAAGATGGGTTTCTGGAAAGCCATTAGATGTTTACTACCATGAAGTAGATATGGAAATTGTAGGAATGAATGACAGTAAATGTAAGCTTTTACTTGGATTTATGGAGTCTGCAAATGAAGGTTTATTATTAGTTCGCTTAGATTTCTTTGATAATTTTAGAATAACATTTGATATGATGAACTATGCTTTTGAAATAGAAACTTATTTAAATATTTTTTACTCCCGCAAATAAGTTAATTCATTTTTATTCCTTGACTCTTTTTATCTAGGTTGAAGGACTATAACTTAAAACCTTCAGTACATTATCTAACTCACATGTCTTTTTTGTGTTTTTGTGCCTTGAAAAAATACTCTCAGGATACCGAATTGAAAGGAAATTATTTTCAAAATTATCTCTTTCAATTTTAAAAATCTGATCCTACATTTCAATCTTGCTTCCAGATCTCAGCCAACTCTTACAACTTTCGGTGCCACTTCCTTTCTCTTTTTCAATAAATACAATCCTATGAATGTTATCAGCCCGTTTAATATCAATATTTCAAATCCGAATTTATAGCCGCCGAACAGTTTTACTGAATTCGTATCCAAGAAATATGAAATCAAGGGAGAAAGTATACAGACAATCGGCACGTATTTATCTTTTATCGAAATTTTTGTGTAAAGTCCGAATGCAAACAGCCCTAATAATGGCCCGTAAGTATATCCTGCGGCTCTGAATACAGAATTGATAACAGCGTCATTATTTACCTCGCGGAAAAGTATGATGATCAAAAGCAGTATAACTGCAAAAGATATGTGAACAATGTGCCGGATCTTTTTTTCTTTTAAAGTTTCCTTATCGCTTTTCATTTTAAGGAAGTCGATGCAGAAGGAAGTTGTCAATGTTGTTAACACCGAATCGGCGCTGGAAAACGTTGCCGCTGTAA
>Ga0180121_10000678_pt1 | contig 14432 bp, 17 predicted proteins | sample AntDrymUQ5402106_2_FD_129676 | JGI IMG/M metagenome (GOLD analysis project Ga0180121, IMG submission 129676) | Polar desert sand microbial communities from Dry Valleys, Antarctica - metaG UQ540 (21.06) (version 2) (version 2) | ecosystem: Environmental > Terrestrial > Soil > Desert | place...
CTGGGCCTTGCCCAGCACCTACTGGCCCTGCGAGGTCGCGGTCAGGTCCACCCGGACCCGGCCGTCCTCGAGCACCGCGGCCACCACGCCCGACACCTCGACCGTCGCGCCGACCTCGTCGTCGGGGACGGGCACCGGCCGGGTGAACCGCACGCCGTACTCCACGACGCGTCCCGGGTCACCGGCCCAGTCGGTCACGACGCGGACCGCCAGCGCCATCGTGAACATGCCGTGCGCGATGACGTCGGGCAGCCCGACCGAGCGGGCCACCCGCTCGTTCCAGTGGATGAGGTTGAAGTCACCGGACGCTCCGGCGTAGCGGACCAGGTCGGCCCGACGGACCGTAAAGGTCTGCGGCGGCAGCTCGGTGCCGACCGCGACGTCCTCGAGAGCGGGACGGGCGGGTGCGGGGCTGCTCACGAGGCGTCCCCCCGGACGACGATCATCGACCAGGCTGTGGCCACGTGCTCGCCCTCGACGGTGGCGATGTCGCTGCGGGACGTGAGCATGTCATGGCCGCCGGCCGACCGGACCGTCTCCAGCGAGACGGTGACCGTGAGGCTGTCACCGGCGCGGACCGGACGGGCGTGGGCGAAGCGCTGCTCACCGTGCACCACCCGGCTGTAGTCGATGCCCAGCTCAGGGTCCTCGACAAGGCGCCGGGTGGCTCCGAAAGTCAGCAGGACCGGGAACGTGGGCGGGGCGATGACGTCGGGATGACCGAGGGCCCGGGCCGCGTCGCGGTCGTGGTAGGCGGGGTTGTCGTCGCCCAGGGCGTTCGCGAACTCGCGGATCTTCTCCCGACCGACGTCATAGGGCTCGGTGGGCGGGTAGGTCCGCCCGGCGAACGAGGGGTCGACCGGCATGGGCGAGACGCTAGCCGACGTACGACGGGTCAGGCCGCGGCCGTCCGGTCGTCGGTGTCCGCGCGCTCGGGGAAGCGCGTGGCGATCGTGATCAGCAGGTGGGCGACGCCCAGTCCGATGAACAGCGCCGTCGGCGCCCCCTCGTCGGTGAAGCCGAGGATGAAGGGCAGCGCGACGAGGAGCCCGGCGGCCACGAGGTCGACGGTGGCATGGACACCGGCGGAGATCCCGCGGACCAGCCCCGTGGGCAACCGGGAGGTGGCCGTGAAGGCCAGCAGGACGAGGCCCACCACCACCGAGGCAGCCGTCGCGGAGCTGTCCTCGAAGGCGAACACGAAGGGGGCGACGATGAACAGCGCGCCCGCGGCGTACTCGATGACGCCGTGCACGAACGCGGGGATCGGCCCCTGGTGCAGCATGTCGACAGCGTTCCCGGCCATGGGTGCCTGAACCGTCAGCGGGTTTCGCGGTGCAGGGTGTGGCGCCGCTCTCGAGGGCAGAACTTCTTCAGCTCGAGCCGGTCGGGGTCGTTGCGGCGGTTCTTGCGCGTGATGTAGTTGCGCTCCTTGCACTCCACGCACGCCAGCGTGATCTTCGGACGGACATCGGTCTGCTTGGCCACGGCTGGCTCCTAGCCTTGTCGGTCGCCGGGCCCGGTCGGGCCCTGCGGGAACGCATGTAGCGGAGGCCGGACTTGAACCGGCGACACAACGATTATGAGCCGTTTGCTCTACCAGGCTGAGCTACTCCGCCGAGTCTAGAGCCCCCTTACGGAATCGAACCGTAGACCTTCTCCTTACCATGGAGACGCTCTGCCGACTGAGCTAAGGGGGCACGAGCGCGTCGAGGATACATGGTCGCGAGCGCCGGCCCGAAATCCCTTTCGCCGAGATCTGGCGGGCCCGACGAGGGCGCCGCCGCGGTGCGGTGGCGCCCTCGTCCCGTGCGTGGCAGGTGTTGGGTTCGAACCAACGTAGGCTGAGCCGGCGGATTTACAGTCCGCTCCCTTTGGCCACTCGGGCAACCTGCCGCGGCGCCACAGAGGATAACGGCAAGCGCCGGCTCCCGCCCGTCAGCCCTCCTCGCCGGAGGTCTGCACCTCGTCCCTCGAGCGGCTCCCGCGCAGCGCGCCGGCCAGGCCCGCCACCCCGAGGCCCACCAGCAGAGCCGGGGCCACCCACCGCCCCTCGATCGCGACGTCGCTCACCTGCCCGACGAGGTGGGAGACGGCGACGACCAGGAACACCAGGCCGGCGACGAGGGACAGGACATCGAGCTCATGACGTCGCACGGCGCACCTCCAGGGCTCCGACGCCGACCTCGGCGTCCAGGACGATGACAGGAGCGTCGACACCGACCGGGTCGACCACTCGTTCCTCCAGGCCAGGGCCGTCGTCGGCCCCTTCCTCCAACACCTGCAGGTGTCCCACCCCGACCTGGGCGTCGATCTCGACCGACGCCGTCGCCGGCAGGATCACCGTGAGCTCGCCTGCGCCGAGGCTGGTGCGGACCCGTACCTGATCGCCGGGGGAGAACGTCAGCGCGCTCAGGTCGAGCTCGGCGTCCCCCGCCCCGTGGTCGTAGACCGGCTGCAGGGCGGACACGCTCGTCGGCGCCCAGCTCCGGTCGCCCGTCCCGCCCTCGAACGTGTCGGTCGCCGCGGCCGCGACGGAGGTGGCGATGGCCAGCACGACCCCCAGGAAGACGAGCCCACGGGCCCGACCGCGGAACGCGCCGACGACGAGTCCGGCGCCGACCACGGCCAGGGCGCAGGCGAGAACTGCTGCGCCGGAGACGTCGCGGTCGGTGGCGGAGTTCCAGCCGACCAGGAGGCCGACGACGATCAGCGCGGAGCTGACGGTCACCCGGCCCAGCACGGACTTCTCTCGCGGTGGCGCGGGTGGCTCGGGTCGGTACGGGTGCGGCGACGTGGGATAGGACGGCGGGCCCGGTGGCATGTAGGCGGGTGACGTCGGCGACGCAGGTGCGTACGCGGTGCCGGGGGTCTGCCCGAAGGCGCCCGGCTCGGGCGGGGGCACCGGACCGTACGCCGGGGTGTACGGCGCCTGGCCGGTCACCGGGCGCTGGCCGCCCCGCAGCAGCAGCACGACGATCACCCCTATGACGACCAGCGCGCCGAGCCCACCGAGGCCCGCGCCGGTGTCGAGCAGGGCCCCCACCGCGGCCAGGCCGAGGACGATCACCACGACGAGGGCGATCACCTTCGACGCCGACGAGGTGGACCGGCCGTTCAGCAGCCGTTGGCCCTCGGACTCGTGCGCCCCGTCCTCCGCGACGAGCAGCCAGGCCAGGGCGTAGAGCAGGATGCCGGAGCCGCCGAAGAACGTCAGCACCACGAACAGGATGCGGAAGATGAGCGGGTCCACACCGGCGTACCGGCCCAGGCCGCCCGAGACGCCGGCGACCTTCCGGTCCGACCGGCTGCGGCGCAGCGCCGAGACGGGCGGGTAGGAGCGCGGCGGGTTGCCGTAGTGCGGCTGGTCCTGGGGAGTCGGCGGGTCGTGGGGAGGTGGCTGGTCCTGGGAGGGCGGCTGGTTCTGGGGCGGTGGCTGAGTCTGGGTGTCTTCTGTGGTCATGGAGCCATCGTGGGCCGGTGACGCACCTGCCGCATCAGGTGGCGTCCCTGGACCGACCCTGAGCCGACCCTGAGCGGCACCTCCGGCGGCACCCGGATGCGGCGCGCCCCTGCACGCGGGAGTATCGACAGGTGACGACGACCGGTACGACCAGCTCCGGCCTCCCGGTCGAGGCGGTCGAGGCGCCCGTCCGGCGGCTCTACCGCAGCAGCGAGGGCCGCGTCCTCGCCGGCGTCGCCCATGGCCTGGCCGAGCACCTGGGGGTCGAGGCCGTCGCGGTGCGGATCGCCTTCGTCGTCCTGGCCGCTGCTGGTGGCGCGGGCATCGCGGCGTACGGACTGTTCTGGGTCCTCGCCCCGCAGAGCCCGTTCGGGGCCGACGCCCCGCGCGACCGCGGGCGAGACCTCACCGTGCTCCTCGCGCTGGGGTCGCTGGCCGTCGGCCTGCTGCTGCTGCTCTACGCGCTCGGGCTGGGGCTCAACCCGGGTCTCGCGGTGCCCCTTGTCGCGGTCGGCATCGGCGTGACCATCCTCTGGCGGCAGGCCGACGACGACTCCCGCGCGCGCTGGCGGCAGGCGACGGGCACGTCCCGGCTCTCCGGTGCCGCACGCGCGGCCGGCGGCATCGCCCTGGTCGTCATCGGCGCGGGCGCCATCCTGCTCGGTCCGGCCGACCTGGACGGCACAGCCGGCGGCGTGGTCGCCGCCGTGGTCGTCGCCGCGGGGCTGGCCCTGGTCAGCGGGCCGTGGTGGGTCCGCATGGCCCGCGACCTCACCGCCGAGCGCAACGCCCGCATCCGCGAGCAGGAGCGCGCCGAGGTGGCTGCGCACGTGCACGACTCGGTCCTGCACACGCTCACCCTCATCCAGCGCCACGTCGACGACCCCCGCGAGGTGACCCGACTGGCACGGTCGCAGGAGCGGGAGCTGCGCGGGTGGCTCTACCGTCCCGTCCGCGGGGGCGGCGCCAGCTCGTCGGCGACCAACTCATCGTCGCTGTCCCTCACCCTGGAGCAGGTGGCCGCCGAGGTCGAGGACGCCCACGGCGTGGCCATCGAGGTCGTCGTCGTGGGCGACTGCCCCGTCGACGAGCGACTGGTGGCGATGCGGGACGCCGCCCGCGAGGCGCTGGTCAACGCCGCGAAGTACGCCCCGGGCTCGGCGATCTCGCTCTACGCCGAGGTCGAGCCCGGCCAGGTCACGGCGTTCGTGCGCGACCGGGGACCGGGTTTCGACCCCGACGCCATGCCCGCTGACCGGCTCGGCCTGCGCCAGTCCGTCGTCGGCCGGATGGCCCGCCACGGGGGCAGCGCCGTGGTCCGCTCGGTCGTCGGTGAGGGCACCGAGGTCCAGCTCGAGATGCCGCTCGACCCGAGGAGCCAGCCGTGACCGACCAGCCGCCGACGCCCACGACGCCACCGAGGCCACCGACGCAGGGGACGCGGGCGACGCGGGTGGGCCCCGTGCGGGTGGTGCTCGTGGACGACCACCGCATGTTCCGCACCGGCGTACGGGCGGAGCTCGGTGCGGCCGTCGAGGTGGTCGGCGAGGCCGAGGACGCCGAGCAGGCCGTCGCGGTCATCACCGCGACCCGGCCCGACGTGGTGCTGCTCGACGTGCACCTGCCCGGTGGTGGTGGCCGCGCCGTCCTCGCCGCCCTGGTGGGCACCCTGCCCGACGTACTCTTCCTGGCCCTCTCGGTCTCCGACGCCCCCGAGGACGTGATCGCGGTGATCCGCGGCGGTGCCCGGGGCTACGTCACGAAGTCGATCACCGGGCCGGAGCTCACGACGGCCGTACGCCGGGTGGCCGACGGCGACGCGGTCTTCTCACCGCGGCTGGCCGGCTTCGTCCTCGACGCGTTCGCGGCGACCACCGAGGTGGCCACCGTCGACGAGGACCTGGACCGGCTCTCCCAGCGCGAGCGCGAGGTGCTCCGGCTGATCGCCCGTGGCTACACCTACAAGGAGGTGGGCAAGGCGCTGTTCATCTCGGTGAAGACCGTCGAGACCCACGTCTCCGCGGTGCTGCGTAAGCTGCAGCTGTCCAACCGGCACGAGCTCACCCGGTGGGCCAACGCCCGCCGGCTGGTCTAGACCCGCCACCGCCCTCGTCGAATGAAACGTTGCGCGGGCGATCCGCGCTGATCAGGTCGCGCATCATTTCAGTCGATCTTGTGTACGTCGTATAGCGTGCCGCGCATGGCTGACTCCTCCTTCGACATCGTGAGCAAGGTCGACCACCAGGAGGTCGACAACGCCCTCAACCAGACCGGGAAGGAGATCTCGCAGCGCTTCGACTTCAAGAACGTGGGCGGGTCGATCAAGTGGTCCGGCGAGACGATCCGGATGGAGGCGAACAGCGAAGAGCGGGTCAAGGCGATCCTGGACGTCTTCGAGACCAAGCTCATCAAGCGCGGAATCTCGCTCAAGTCGCTGAAGAAGGGCGACCCCACGCTGTCCGGCAAGGAGTACTACCTGGTCTGCGAGATCGAGCAGGGCATCTCCACCGAGAACGCCAAGAAGGTCTCGAAGATCATCCGCGACGAGGGGCCCAAGTCGGTCAAGGCCCAGATCCAGGGCGACGAGCTGCGGGTCTCCTCCAAGAGCCGCGACGACCTGCAGGCCGTGCAGTCGCTGGTCAAGGGCTCGGACCTCGACTTCGCCGTGCAGTTCGTCAACTACCGCTGAGCCCGGGCGGCTACGCGCTGTCGACCACCGCGTCCATGGCGCGCTCGGCTGAGGCACCCGGCAGGATGGTCGGGTGGCCACGGACTGTCCGTTCTGCCTGGTGACCGAGGACAGGGTCGTCCTGCGTGACGGTCCGTGCTTCGCGATGTGGACCGGTGACCATCCGATCGGGTCCGCGATGGTGCTGCCGTCGGCTCACCGGGTTGCACCGTGGGACCTCACTGTCGAGGAATGGTCCGCGACGCAACGGCTGCTGACGGCACTGTTGAAGGACATCGAGGCTGCACATCGCCCCGACGGATGGAACGTCGGGTGGAACGTGCTGCCTACAGGCGGCCAGTCCATCCCTCACGCGCACTGCCACCTGGTTCCTCGGTACGCCGACGAGCCGTACGCGGGCAGAGGGATCCGCTGGTGGATCAAGAGCGAAGGTAACCGGCGGCCGACTGCGTGACAGGGTGACGCGTGAGTCCCGGGCGGGTGTCCAGCCGTTGGTCCGTAAAGACCCGCCAAGCTGGCCTGTCGTGGGCACTGATCGGATCCGTGATCGGCACCTCGGGAGAGGCAGCCCGCCAGCGCTACGGCCAGCCGCACAACACATGCCGATAACAAGCCCAACAGCTGCGTCACGTCGTCGCCGACGTCCACCTGGGAGAAGGCGTCTTGCTCCGAGTCCCCTACCGACCGGCGGTCAGTCGAAGCGGAGGATCGTGTCGGGGACGACCGAGAGGAGGAGGGCAGCGCCGAGGGTGATGCCGATGGCGAGGCCGTCCGACCACGAGATGCGGTACGCCGGGGGGCGGGCCTCCTCCGCCGGGCGGGCGTACATCGTGGCGGCCCACGCGAGGTAGTAGTAGAGCCCGATCACGACGTTGACCGCCATGACGGCCACCAGCCACCCGGCCCCGTTGTCGATGGGCGCCTTGAAGACCACGACCTTCGCAAAGAGACCCAGCAGACCGGGCGGCAGGCCCGCCAGGCAGGCGAGGGAGAACGCCAGCGCGAAGGCCGAGAGCGGCTCGGTGCGCCCCAGCGCGCGGTAGTCCTCGATCCGGTTGGCGGCGCGGTGGCGACCGACGAGGGTGACGACCGAGAACGCGCCGAGGTTCATCACGCCGTAGGCCACCACGTAGGCGATCAGGGCGGGCAGCACCGCGTCGACGTCGCCCACGGTCGCCGCCCCGAGCGGCACCAGCATGTATCCCGACTGCGCCACCGACGACCAGGCCAGCAGCCGCACGGCATGGCGCTGGCGCAGGGCGGCGAGGTTGCCCACCGTCATCGTGACGGCGGCGACGACGGCCACCGCGGGCGCCCACACGTCGGCGTACGGCGCGAAGCCACGGGTCAGCAACAGCGCGAGGCCGACGAACCCCGCTGCCTTCGACACGACGGAGAGGTACGCCGCGACCGGCACCGGCGCGCCCTCGTACGTGTCCGGCGCCCAGAAGTGGAAGGGCACCGCCGCCACCTTGAAGCCGAAGCCCGCGAGCGCAAGGGTCACGCCGAGGACCAGCACCGGCTCGCGGAGCGACGGGTCGTCGAGCGCGGTCGCTATCCGGTCGAGGTGCACCTGCCCGGTGACGCCGTAGACCAGGCTCAGCCCGAAGAGCATGACCGCGGTGGAGACGACCGAGACGAGGAACAGCTTGAGGGCAGCCTCGCTGGAGCGGCTGTCGTGGCGCCGCAGCCCGACCAGGGCGAAGGCCGGCAGCGAGACCACCTCGAGGCTCACCACCAGCGTCAGCAGGTCACGGCTCGCCGCGAGCGCCAACGCGCCCGAGACCGAGGCGAGCAGCAGGAAGAAGTACTCCCCCGCCGGGATCGCGCTGTCCCGGACCGTGTCGAGTGACAGCAGCACCACCACGACGGCGCCGGCGAGCACGAGTGCCTGGAACGCCAGGGTGAGGTCGTCGACGGCGTAGGAACAGGCCGGCAGCACGACGCCGTCACCAGGCACGCAGAACGTGGCTCGCCGCTCGCCCACGAGGGGCACCAGCGATCCCGACGCAGCGACCAGTCCCGCGACCGCGAGCCACCCGGAGACGTGACGACGGCGAGGCGGGAGGAACGAGTCGAGCACCAGCACCGCGAGCGCCACCAGCGCGACCACCAGCGGTGCGGCGATAGCGAGGTAGTCGATCGACTGGACGGCACTCACGACGCGCCGCCGAGCAGCATGCGCACCACGGGGTCGCTGGCCTCGAGCAGCCAGCCAGGCCACAGGCCGAGCGCGACGACGAGGACGACCACCGGCGCCCAGACGAGCAGCTCGTGCCGGCCGGCGTCGCGCAGCAGCACCGCGTCGCGCCACGCCTGGAAGCTGGTCCCCTGAGCCACTCGGCGCAAGAGCATCACGAAGTACGTCGTGGTGAGCACGATGCCGAGGCCGCCCAGGGCCATCAGCAGCAGGTAGTAGCCGCGGGGCAGCCCGGGAGCCGGGTCAAAGGCGCCAAGCAGGACGAGCATCTCGCCCCAGAACCCCGCGAGGCCCGGCAGCCCGAGGCTCGCCACCGCGGCGAACGCGAGCAGGGCACCCAGCCGGGGCATGCGCTCGTAGAGGCCGCCGCCCAGCAGGTCGAGGGAGGCCGTGTGGTGCCGGTCCTTGATCGCGCCGACCAGGAAGAAGAGCAGGCCGGTGATGAGGCCGTGGGCGATGTTCGCGTAGAGCGCGCCGTTGACACCGACCGGCGTGAGGGTCGAGATGCCGAGCAGCACGAAGCCCATGTGACCGATGCTCGAGAACGCCACCAGCCGCTTGATGTCGCGTTGGGCGAGACAGGCCAGCGAGCCGTAGACGATGCCGACGACGGCAAGGGCGCCGAGGTACGGCGCGACCACCTCGGCACCCTCTGGCACGATCGGCAGGGCGATGCGCACGAACCCGTAGGTGCCCATCTTGAGCAGCACCCCCGCGAGGAGCACCGAGCCGACCGTCGGCGCGGCGGTGTGCGCGTCGGGCAGCCACGAGTGCAGTGGCCACATCGGGGTCTTCACGGCGAAGCCGAGCCCGAGCACCAAGAAGGCGACCACCTGGACGCTGCGCGACATGTCGGCGCCCTGGCGCGCCGCGAGCTCGACCATGTCGAACGTGCCCGCCTGCGTACCGACGAGGAGCATCCCCAGCAGCATCACGACGCTGCCGAGCAGCGTGTAGAGGATGAACAGGTTGGCGGCGCGCCGGCGGCCGCCCGGCACCGAGTCGTCGCCCCACTGGGCGATGACGAACCACATCGGGACGAGCACGACCTCGAAGAACACGAAGAAGAGCAACAGGTCCAGCGCCACGAAGGTCCCGAGCAGGCCGACCTCGAGGAGCAGCAGCAGACCGACCAGGGCGCGCAGGTTCCCGGCCTCCGGGCGGACCCGCAGCAGGTAGGCAATGCACAGGGCGGTCAGACCCGCGGTGAGCAGCACAAGCGGTGCCGAGATGCCGTCGACGCCGAGGTGGAAGCGCAGCCCGAGGCTCGGCACCCACTGCACGTCGGTCCCGGGCGACGCGCTCGCCGCCCAGACCGAGACCGCGAAGGTGGCCGTCGCGACCACGGTGCCGAACCGGGCCGCGAGGCGCTCTCCCAGGTGCGGTGGCGCGACGAGCAGCAGCAACGCACCCGCGAGGGGCAGGGCGAGCAACAGCGGCAGGAGCAGGTCGCTCACGTCAGCGTCACCACCGCGAGGACGAGCAGGAGTACGCCGGCGAGCAGGCCGGTCAGGTAGGACTGGACGTTGCCGCCCTGGGTGCGCGCGACGGCAGCGGCCAGCCGTCCGGACTGGGTGCCGATGCCGCGCACGGCGCCGCCGACCACCGACTCGTCCGTCCGGTCGACGCCGCGGGTCGCGCCCCGGACCGGGCGGACGAACACCCGCTCGTACAGGTCGTCGACGTGGAACGCCTTCTCGAGAGCGTGCCGCGCGCGAAGCTCAGCGGTCGGGTCGGTCCCCGGCTCGCGCCGCCAGGCGGCGTAGACCACTCCGGCGCCGACCAGCACGAGCACCGTCGACAGGGCCGAGGTCACGAGTCCCAGGTGCAGGCTGCCTTGTGCCACCTCACGCTCGGCGAAGACCAGGGCATCGGTGTCGGAACGGTGCAGCAGGCTGATCTCCACCGAGGCCCAGGCAGGGAGCCAGTCACCCTTCATCCCCACGACCCCGAGCAGGGCTGACGGGACCGCGAGGGCGATGAGCGGCCACCGCATCGCCGGTGGCGACTCGTGCCCCGCTACAGGGCCGCGCGCCCGGTCGAAGAACGTCAGGAGCCACAGCCGCACGACGTATGCCGCCGTGACCGCAACGGTGAGCAGGCCGATCACCAGCACCAGCCACCCGGTCCAGGCCATGGCCGGGCCGTCACTGTACAGCGCGGTCTCCTCGGCGGCGCCGAGGACAGCCTCCTTGGAGAAGAAACCGGAGAACGGTGGGACACCCGCCAGCGCAGCCAGGCCGACCGTCATGGTGACGAAGGTGACGGGCATCAGCCGGCGCAGGCCGCCCATGTCCGGCATCAGGTTGGTGCCCACCGCGTGGATGACCGACCCGGCGGCCAGGAAGAGGAGCGCCTTGAACGCGGCATGCGTCAGCAGGTGGGAGGTAGAGGCGATCGCGGACCCCACCGCCAGGGCGGCCAGCATGTAGGCGAGCTGGCTGACCGTCGAGTAGGCGAGCACCCGTTTGATGTCGTCCTGGGCCAGCGCCGCCAACGCCCCGCCCAGCATCGTGACACACGCGATGACAGCCATCACCGCGAGCGTCGCGGGAGCTGCGAGGAACACGTCGTACAGGCGGATGACGAGGTAGATGCCCGCCGCAACCATGGTCGCGGCGTGGATGAGCGCGCTGATGGGCGTCGGTCCGGCCATCGCGTCGGGCAGCCAGGTGTGCAGCGGGAACTGCGCGGACTTCCCGACGACGCCGCAGAGCAGCAGCAGGGACGCGATGGTCCAGGTGTGCTCCGGTACTCCGGTCACGAGCGGCGCGATGTCGAGGCGTCCGTTGCTAATGGCCGCTCTCGTCACGACGGCGTCCATGCTGAAGGAGCCGACCGTGCTGCCGAGCAGGAAGATGCCGAAGAGGAACCCGACGTCACCGAGGCGCGTCACCACGAAAGCCTTGACGGCACCGGCGCGCGACCCCTCCTGCTCCCAGTGGTGCCCGATCAGGAAGTACGAGCAGACGCCCATCACCTCCCAGCCCACGAGCAGCACGAGCAGGTCGTCGGCGAAGACGACGAGCAGCATCGCGGAGGTGAACAGCGAGACCAGGGCCGCGTAGGAGGAGTAGCGAGGGTCACCCTTGAGATAGGCCGTCGAGTAGACCTGGACGGCCAGCGCCACCACGGTCACTGCGAGCGACACCAGCGCCGCCAGGCCGTCGACACGCAGGTCGAGGCCAAGTGTCAGACCCGCGCGGCCCTGCGAGGAGAACGCTCCGGTCTGCGCGGTCGCGAGCTGTGCCCGCTCGAACAGCGGAGCGTCGACGACCGCCGCCGCTGCGAGCAGCAGCGTGGAGAACAACGCGGCGCCCATCGCACCGACTGCGATCGGCACGACCAGGCGCGGCTGTCTCGGCCCGACCAGCAGGCCCACCACCGCGGCGAGGAACGGCGCGAGGACCGCGACGTAGACCAGGGTCACGAGGTTCCCCGTGGTTCTGGTGCGCCTTCTTCGCCCGCAACCGCAACTGCATGATCAGCACCGAAGTTCGGGGGGTGATCATGCAGTAGTGGTTCTCGGTCCTCGCTCAGCTCGGTCAACTCGTCGAGCTGCGAGGTCGCCCGGTTGCGGAAGACGAGCAGGACGACGGCCAGACCGATGCCCACCTCGGCGGCGGCGATGGTGATGACAAAGAGCGTGAGGACCTGACCGGCGAGCAGCTCGTCGCGCAGCCAGACGTCGAAGGCGACCAGGTTGATGTTGACCGCGTTGAGCATCAGCTCGACCGACATCAGGACGAGGATCGCGTTGCGACGGGCGAGCACGCCGTAGACCCCGATGCAAAAAAGCAGACCGGCGAGCACGACCGGCATCAGGACGGGCATCAGCGGTCCGAGTCCAGACGATCTCGAGGCGGCGCGCCGGGTGGGTCCCGGCGGGTCGTCATACGCTCCAGGTCAGGGCCGATGTCGCGTCGGGACAGCACGATCGCCCCGACGAGAGCCGCGAGCAGGAGCACCGAGAGCACCTCGAAGGGCAGCACCCAGCCGCGGAAGATCGCCTCTCCCGCGGCAGCCGTCGAGCCGCCGACCCGGTCGTCCCCCAGGTCGATGCGCTCACCGCGGAACGCGTCAACGCTGGTGACGAGGATGACGCCCGCCAGCCCCAGGGCGACGACGGCCGCGACGAGCCGCTGGCCGCGCGGCGCGTCGAGGTCGGTCGAGACGCCGATGGGAGCCCGGGTGAGCATGAGCCCGAAGAGCAGCAGCACCACGACAGCGCCGACGTAGATGAGGACCTGCACGAGGGCGACGAACTCTGCCGAGAGGAGGAGGTAACACCCGGCCACCGACCCGAGGCAGACGACCAGCCACAGGGCGGCGTGGACCATCTGGCGGGTGGTGACCACCAGCAGCGCGGAGCCGACAGCGACCACCCCGAGGAGGCCGAACAGGAGCTCGACCAGGCTCATCCGTCGGTTGCTTTCCCGACCGCCTTCTCCTCGACCGCCTTGTCCGCGGCCATGGCGTCGGACTTGTCGACGGACTTGTGTGCCGCGTCGAGCTCCTTGGGGCGCGCTCCGTGCTCGTCGTGCGCGGGGGGCGGCGGCACCGTCTGCATCCACTGGCCGAGGCGGGCCTTGTCGTGGGTGAGGTCACGGATGTCGAGCTCGGAGTACTCGAACTCCGGTGTCCAGAACAGTGCGTCGAACGGGCAGACCTCGATGCAGATCCCGCAGTACATGCACAGGGAGAAGTCGATGTCGAAGCGGTCGAGGACGTTGCGCTGCCGTTCTCGACCGCCCTCGGGAGCCGGGATGGTCTCCTTGTGCGAGTCGATGTAGATGCACCAGTCGGGGCACTCGCGCGCGCACAGCATGCAGACGGTGCAGTTCTCCTCGAGCAGCGCGATGACGCCCCGGCTGCGCGGCGGGAGCTCCGGCAGGACGTCGGGGTACTGAGCCGTGACCGACCGTCTCCCCATCGTCCGCAGGGTGACCGACAGACCCTTCACCAGTCCGCTGCCCCAGACGCCCATCAGCTTGTCCCCTTCGTCACGAGACGGCCACCGCGATGACCCCGGTCAGCGCCAGCTGCGCCAGCGCCGCCGGGACGAGCACCAGCCAGGCCAGCCGTTGCAGCTGGTCCTCACGCATCCGCGGGTAGGACACCCGCAGCCAGATCACCACGAAGGCCAGCACGAACGTCTTGGCCATGGTCCACACGACACCGAAGCCGTCCCAGCCGAGGTCGAAGGGCCCCTTCCAGCCGCCGAGGAACAGCACCGTCGTGAGCGCGCAGAGCACGACGATCCCGGCGTACTCCGCGAGCAGGAACAGTGCGAACCGCAGCCCGGTGTACTCCGTGTATGCGCCGAAGATGATCTCTGAGTCGGCTACGGGCATGTCAAAAGGCGGGCGCTGCAGCTCGGCGAGCCCCGCCACGAAGAACACCAGTGCGCCCGGCAGCTGCCACAGCAGCCACCACGGCTCCCACGCCACGACGATGCCCGACAGTGAGAGCGTCCCGGCGGCCATCGCGACCGAGGCGGCGGCGAGGAGGAACGGCAGCTCGTAGGCCAACAGCTGGGCGGCCGTGCGCAACCCCCCGAGCAGCGAGAACTTGTTCGCGCTCGCCCAGCCGGCCATCAGCGAGCCCAGCACGCCGACGCCCATCACAGCCAGGACGAAGAACAGCCCCGCGTCGAGGTCGTGGCCGACCCATCCCGGGGCGACCGGGATGGCCACGATCACCACGAGGTAGGGGATCAGCGCGACGGCGGGTGCGATCCGGAAGACCGTGGAGTCGGCGGCCGTCGGGACCACGCTCTCCTTCTGCGCGAACTTCACGCCGTCCGCGACGAGCTGCGCCCAGCCGTGGAAGCCCCCCGCGTACATCGGTCCGAGCCGGCTCTGCATGTGCGCCATGGCCTTGTGCTCGGTCTGGCCCACGAGCAGCGGCAGCACGAGGAACGCGCCGAGCACCAGGACGATGCGCAGCACGACCTCGATCACCTCGCTCACTGCGCTGCCGGTTCGCTCGTGCGCCTCGCTGGCGCTCGTCGCTCGCTCACTGCGCTGCCGGTTCGCTCGTGCGCCTCGCTGGCGCTCGTCGCTCGCTCACTGCGCTGC
>Ga0180121_10000679_pt1 | contig 14408 bp, 13 predicted proteins | sample AntDrymUQ5402106_2_FD_129676 | JGI IMG/M metagenome (GOLD analysis project Ga0180121, IMG submission 129676) | Polar desert sand microbial communities from Dry Valleys, Antarctica - metaG UQ540 (21.06) (version 2) (version 2) | ecosystem: Environmental > Terrestrial > Soil > Desert | place...
ACCCCTGACGAGGCGCGCGCTGCCGCGGAAGAGCTCGGCGAACCGGTCGTCGTCAAAGCGCAGGTCCTCACGGGTGGACGCGGAAAGGCCGGAGGCATCAAGCTCGCGGAGACGCCGGAGGAAGCTCAGGCTCGAGCCGCGGAGATTCTCGGCATGGACATCCGAGGCCACACGGTTGAGAAGGTGTGGGTGGAGCGGGCTTCGGACATAGCGCATGAGCACTACCTCTCGATCGCCTTCGATCGCAGCGCCAAGCGTCCGCTGTTCATGTTCACGACGCAGGGCGGGATGGACATCGAGGAGGTCGCGGCGTCGAGCCCGGACGCCCTCGTCCGGCTGCACGTGGATCCGCTCGAGGGCTTTCACCCCTGGCATGCGCGCCAGCTCGTGTATCAGGCCGGGGTCGAGGATCCGGCTGAGCAGAAACAGATCGTGGCAATCATCGGGAAGCTGTACGAGGCCTTCGTCGGCTGCGACGCGACGCTCTGCGAGATCAACCCACTCGTCGTGACGCCGGACGGCGAGGTTCGAGCGCTCGACTCGAAGTTCACCGTCGACGACAACGCCCTCTTCCGGCACCCGGACCTTGCCGAGATGCGCGACGTAGCGGCCACAGATCCGCTGGAGGCGCTCGCTCGCGAGAAGGGCGTCACGTACGTGAAACTCGCGGGCGATGTCGGGGTGCTGGGGAACGGAGCCGGATTGACGATGGCCACCGTGGATGTCGTGACCTTCGTCGGCGGCCGGCCTGCGGACTTCTGCGACCTCGGCGGTGGCGGCGACGCGCAGGGCGTCGTGGACGCGCTCGAGGTCATCGCGAAGGATCCGCACGTACGCTCGATCTTCTTCAATATCTTCGGGGGCATCACCCGCTGCGACGAGGTCGCTCGCGGAATCCTGCGGGCGCTCGGGCAGATGGGAATCGAGCACCCGATCGTCGTCCGCCTCGACGGGACGAACGCCGAGGAAGGACGCCGCCTCCTCCGCGAGGCGGACGCGACGAACGTGCACACCGAGGCGACGATGCTCGACGGCGCCCGGCGGGCCGTTGAGCTGGCGGCGGCCGTCTAGCCATGGCCATCCTCGTCGACACCGAGACCAGGCTCGTCGTTCAGGGCTTGACGGGCTCCGAGGGCCGCTTCCACGGCCTTCGCAACCGGGAGCACGGAACCCAGGTGGTCGCGGGGGTGACCCCCGGCAAGGGCGGGCAGGACGTGGAGGGGATACCGATCTTCGACACGGTGGCAACGGCGGCGGCCGAGACCGGCGCGAACACCGCCATGGTCTTCGTGCCCGCGCCGTTCGCTGCCGATGCGATGTACGAGGCGATCGATGCCGGTGTGGAGACGATCATCTGCATCACGGAAGGAGTGCCCGTCCACGAGATGCTGCGAATCCATGCGTTTGTCGAGGCGCGTGGGGTCCGGCTGATCGGTCCTAACTGCCCTGGCGCGCTCTCACCCGGGAAGGCGAACGTGGGGATCATCCCCGCGGAGATCTTCCGGGAGGGAACGGTCGGGCTCGTGTCCCGTTCGGGCACGCTCACGTACCAGATCGGGCATGAGCTGACTCAGCTCGGCCTCGGCAACTCGACCATCGTCGGCATCGGCGGCGACCCGGTCGTCGGCTCGTCGTTCGTGGACATGCTCTCGCTCTTCGAGGCCGACCCGCAGACGGAGCAGATCGTCATGGTCGGCGAGATCGGCGGTGACGAGGAGGAGAAGGCCGCCGCGTTCATCGAGGCCGAGATGTCGAAGCCCGTCGTCGCGTACATCGCGGGTTTCACCGCGCCCCCCGGGAAGACGATGGGGCACGCGGGCGCGATCATCTCGGGCTCGGCGGGTACGGCCCAGGCCAAGAAGGACGCGCTGGAGGATCGAGGAATCCGCGTCGGGACGACTCCGACCGAGACTGCCGAGCTCGTCGCTGAGCTCATTCGCGCATAGGTATCCGGTTTCTGGACGGAACGTGCCGAAGGTGCCGACGGCGTTCTTTACAGTGCCTGTCCCTGTAAGGGTGGAAAGTTTGCGCCAGTTTGCTCACAGCTAGGCTCGTTCGCGTGGCCACGTCTCCGATCTCCTTTGCCCGCGGAGCGCCCGCACCGCAGCTGATTCCCGCCGCCGAGCTCGCCGACTGTGCTCACGCGGTGGCTCTTCGGGACGGAGCGCACGTCTTTTCGTACGGGCCTGGTGGCGGGTACGGGCCTTTGCGGGAGTGGGTCGCCGGGCGTCACGCCGTCGAGCCCGGCCGGGTCGTCCTGACCGTCGGGGGCCTCCACGGGTTCGTGCTCTACCTCGCCGAGGCCCTCGCACGCCGGCCAGGCCGGGTTCTCGTCGAAGGCCCGACCTACGACCGCCCGCTGAAGATCCTCGCCCGCGAGTCCACCGAAGTCGTGATGCTCGACATGGACGAGCAGGGGCTCGACCCTGACGCGCTCGAGCGCGAGCTTCGGCGAAGCGGAGACCAGCCCTCGTTCCTGTACACCATCCCGACTTTCCAGAATCCCAGTGGACGGACGCTCTCGGCCGAGCGCAGGTTGCGGGTGGCCGAGATCGCCGAAAGGCACGGGCTCCCGGTGCTCGAAGACGACCCGTACGGGCTCGTTCGTTACGAGGGCGAACCTGTGACGACGCTGCACGAGCTGATGCAAGGCGACCTCGTCACACACACGTCTTCGTTCTCGAAGACCGTCGCACCAGGGCTCAGAACGGGGTACTTCGTGCTTCCGGTCGCGGAAGCGAAGGCATTCGAGGAGCGAGCCGTCTCGACGTACATCTCGCCGCCGTTCCTCCCTCAGGCCACGATCGCCGAATTCGTGGAGCGCGGGCGCTTCGAGCCAAACTTGGAACGCGTCCGGGGGGAGCTGCGAGGGCGCCGCGACGCGATGATCGCGGGGCTCGCGCGCACGTTTCCCGCCGATGCTTCGTGGAGCCGGCCCGAAGGTGGGTACTTCATCTGGCTCGAGCTCGGGGAGGGCCGAGTCGCCTCGGAGCTCGTGGTCCGCGGTGGCGAGAGCGGCGTCGGCGTCGTGTCGGGTCTGGACTTCTTCCCTTACGAGTCAGGTGGCGGTCGCTCGTCGGTACGGCTTGCGTTCAGCTACGAGACACCCGAGCGAATCGCCGAGGGTGTCGAGCGTCTCGCGGCGCTGCTCTAGACCTACGAGCCGCCGATGCTACGGCGCGCACGCATGCGCTCGAAGAGAAAGCCGCCGACGAACCCGATGGCGACGCAGAGGATGATGAGAGGGAGTAGGCGGGTGGAGGTCGAGAAGAAGAGGAAGTCCACCCTGACCTTGTCGCTGTTCTTGAGCGCGATGACGACGGCGTAGAGAGCGAGCACGCCGAGGACGATCAGCGTCCAGGGAGTGTCGCGCTTTCGCGCCGGGCTCGAGTCAGGCCCTGCCACGAGAAGAATCCTACGCTGCGTGACCGACGGGGACGCGGGCGAGGGGACGCGGTACGAGCTGGGGCTGTCTCGGCGGGGAGAGCACGCCGGCTTGTGCCGCGCGGAAGGTCGGGCACGCCTGGTTCCCGGGAAGAGCGCAGAGGCTCTCGCGTCGGAAGTAGCAGTCGTCGCAGGTGGCTGGTGAGCGTGTCTTCGTCATTTTCCGAAGGCCGCCCCTCAACGACCAGCCCGCATTCTGTCGAGCGGATCCGGTTCCGACAAGCCCCAACCGAACAAATGCCCCGCAATTTGCGTCTGTTCTCAGAACGGTAAAAATACCTGCAAACTCAGCACTTCTTGGAAGACGTTGTCAGCATCTGCAACGCCTGTTGAAAACTGTCCACAGGGATGATGACCAGATCTCCCGCATGCCGCCGTGCCTCCTCGGCGTTCGGGCCTGCCGGCACCACGAAGACATCCACATCCGCGTTGCGTGCCGCGATCGTCTTCTGCTGGAGCCCGCCCACCGAGAGCACGGTTCCGTCGAGGGCGAGCTCTCCGGTGGCTGCGACGTTGCAGCCGTGGGTGACATCGCGACCGAGCGCGCGGGAGATCTCGAGCGCGAAAGGCAAGCCGGCGGACGGGCCACCGACGCGGCCGAGATCGATGTCGATGTCGATGGGCACATCGATGTCGGCCTGCTGGTCGACCCTGATGCCGACGATCGCGCGGTTGGGATCCTCGGGGCTCGCGACCGTCTTGACGGTGACCTTCTCGGTCTCGCCGTCCCGCCGCAGAGTGAGCTCGACCTCGGCTCCGGGCTTCCGCCGCCCGATCTCGCGGCGTAGCTCGTCGGGCGTTGGCACGGAGACGCCGTCCACCGCGACGATCACGTCACCCGAGTCGACCTCGGCTGCGGCCGGCACGTCGGAGGCGACGTCGATCACGAGTGCGCCCTCCGGCGTGGTGACCACGTCCTTCCCTAACGCCCGCAGGGCGACGGCAGATGCGACGAGCTCGGAGCGACTCATCTCTGCAGACGTCTGCCGGTCGCGCTCGGCCTCGGAAGTCCCCGACGGCAGAAGCGCCTGCTGCGGGACGACGGTCGAGCCTTCCGGGCGCAGGAAGGGAAGCAGGTCTTCGAGTCGCGTCGTTCGGCGAACGAACACGTCGACGTAGTACACGTCTCCCTCCGCGACCGGACGTGACCCCTCCACCGTGACGCGCTCGGCGAGCGGCTTTGCATTCCCAGGGGTGAAGATGAACTCCTCAGCAGGAAGGATCCAGAGCGTGAACGCCACCGCCATGCCGATCAGACCGAGCGCGACCAGAATGCCCGCAAACCGCTTCACGGTCGTGTCACGTTCAGAGAAGCCCGCGAACGAGGCCGCCGTCGACGGCGATCACGGTTCCCGTGACGTAGGACGCCCGCTCCGAGCAGAGGAAGGCGACGACGTCCCCGATCTCGCGCGGTGTGCCGAGCCGGCGGAGCGGGATCGCCTCCAGGTCGGCCTCACTCGGTCCGTCCGGATACACCTCGCGAATGCGCTCGGTGTCGATTCGGCCGGGGGCTATCGAGTTCACGGTGATGCCGCCGGGGCCGAGCTCGCGGGAGAGCGACTTCGCCCAGCCGATCACTCCGGGTCGCACCGCGTTCGAGAGCGCGAGGTTGTCGGTCGGCTCCTTCACCGTGCTCGAGGTGATGTTGACGATGCGGCCCGCCTCGCTCCGCTCGAGATGGGGAAGGCAGAGCCCCGTCAGGCGGATCACGGAGACGAGCAACAGCCGTACCGCCGTCTCGACCTGGTCGGCCGACAGCCCGACGGCGGCCGTTCGGGGCGGCCCGCCGGAGTTGTTCACGAGGATGTCGATGCCGCCGTGCGCGTCGAGCGCGGTCTGTACCAGCCGCTCGAGATCCTCGGCGCTCGTGACATCGCCAGGGACTGCGATACCGCCCAGGCGCTCGGCTTCCTGGCCAAGCGGATCAGGTCTGCGAGCCAGCATGACGACGTTCGCGCCCTCGGCCGAGAGCGCCTCGGCGACGCCGAGCCCGATGCCGGCCGAGGCGCCGCAGACGATCGCGGTGCGCCCTTCGAGATTCAGATCCATGGCGGCCGGGCGAGGCGAGCCTCGCCGCTACGACCTCTCGAGAACCGAGACGACGTCCCGCACGGCCGCCGCCGACTCTTCGAACCACGCCTGCTCTTGCTCCGAGAGGTCGAGCTCGACGATCTCCTCGATCCCCGCTGCGCCGAGCTTCACAGGGACGCCCATGTAGAGCTCGCTGACTCCGTACTCGCCCTCGAGGTACGCGGTACACGGGAGAACCCGCTTCTGATCGAGGAGCACGGCCTCGACCATCTCCGTGACCGCCGCAGCCGGTGCGTACCAGGCCGAGGTGCCGAGGAGCTCGACGACCTCGCCGCCACCCTTGCGGGTCCGCTCGACCATCGCGTCGATCCGGTCTTGGGACACCAGCTTCGTCAGTGGCACGCCCCCGACCGTCGTCGCCGACACGACGGGCACCATTTGATCCCCGTGGCCGCCGAGGACGAGCGCGTGCACATCGCGAACGGATGCGCCGGTCTCCCAGGCGATGAACGCCCGGAAGCGCGCGGTGTCGAGAATTCCGGCCTGGCCGATCACCCGCTCCTTCGGCAGCCCGGATGCGCTCTTCGCTACGTGACACATCGCATCGAGCGGATTCGAGAGGACGAGGACGATCGTGTCCGGCGAGTACGCGAGCGCCTGCTCCGTGACCGAGCCGACGATCTTCTCGTTCGTCGTCACCAGGTCGTCGCGGCTCATTCCGGGCTTGCGCGGGACGCCCGCGGTCACCACGACGACGTCTGAACCTGCCGTGTCGTCGTAGCTGTTGGATCCGGTGACAGTGGGCTCGTAGCCGAGCACCGACGCTGCCTGGTCGAGGTCGAGCGCGATGCCCTGCGGAAGGTTCTCGACGATGTCGACGAGGACGACGTTCGCGTAGTCGCGCCGCGCGAGCTCCTGGGCGATGGTGCGCCCGGTGAGCCCAGCGCCGACGACCGTGACCTTGCTTCTCACAAGCTCTCTCCTAGTTCCTCGATGATCGCGTCGGCGAACTCGGCGGTGCCGACCGCGGTCGGGTCGTCGCGGGTGGGCTTCAGGTCGTACGTGACGTGTGCGCCCTCGGCAATCACCGCGGACACCGCGCGCTCGAGCCGTTGCGCAGCCTCTCGTTCGCCGAGGTGCTCGAGCATGAGCTTGCCGGAGAGGATCATCGCGGTCGGGTTCACCCTGTTCAGGCCCTTGTATCTCGGCGCCGAGCCGTGGGTCGCCTCGAAGACCGCGGCCTCATCGCCGATGTTCGCGCCCGGCGCGACTCCGAGCCCACCGACGAGACCTGCGGTCACGTCGCTGACGATGTCGCCGTAGAGATTGGGGAGCACGAGCACGTCGAACTCCTCGGGCCGCTGGACGAGCTGCATGCAGAGCGCGTCGACGAGCACCTCGCGCGACCCGATATCCGGGTAGTCCTGTCCAACCGACCGGAACACGTCCAGGAAGAGCCCGTCGGTGAATTTCATGATGTTCGCCTTCGTCACCCCCGCGACCTCGCGGCGATGGTTCGCCCGCGCGTGCTCGAAGGCGAAGCGGATGATCCGCTCCGACGCCTCGACGCTCATCGGCTTGACGGAGATTCCCGATCCCGCGGCGATCTGCTTCGGCTGCAGCCCGTTCAGCGTCTCGATGACCTTGGCCGCGTTCGCGCTTCCCGCTTCGTACTCGATGCCCGCGTACAGGTCCTCGGTGTTCTCGCGGACGACGACGATGTCGACCTTCTCGTAGCGGGTGCGGACTCCGGGATACGTCTTGCACGGTCGCAAGCAGGCGAAGAGCTCGAGCTCGTGCCGGAGGGCGACGTTGACGGACCGGAAGCCCGTCCCGATAGGTGTCGTGATCGGGCCCTTCAGCGCGACGCCGTTCTGCTTGACCGAGTCGAGCGTCTGCTGCGGAAGCGGCGTCCCAGCCTCGTCCATGACGTCGACCCCGGCCTGTTGCACGTCCCAGTCGAGCTCCACTCCGGTCGCCTCGAGGACGCGTCGAGTCGCCTCGGTGAGCTCAGGGCCGGTCCCGTCCCCGGGAATGAGGGTTACGCGATGGCCCATGGGCGCGGCCGATCGTACCTGGACGCTCGCTGAAAACCGTGCTACCGCGGCCGCGAAGCGGACGCCTTCAGGGATTTTTGCGCGTCTGGAATCCGCGCGAGCGGATTCCAGACTTGCGCTAAGTACGGCTCAGGTACCGTCCCGGCCGATGAGCGAGGTCGCAGACTTCAAGCCGGGGCTCGAAGGCGTCGTCGCCGTCGAGACCGAGATCGCGGAGCCCGACCGCGAGGGAGGCTCGCTCCGGTACCGGGGCGTCGACATCGAAGAGCTCGTCGGCCAGGTCCCGTACGAGAACGTCTGGGGCCTGCTCGTCGACGACGACCCGCATTCGAAGATGCCCGACCCGGAGCCATACGAGCCTGCCGGGTTGACGGGCGATGCACCCGCAGATCTCCAGGCCGAGACGGCGCGCCTCGCCGGCGACTGGAAGCTCGGCAAGCTCAACGAGATCTCGGACGAGCAGGCACGCGAGGATCTCGGCCGGCTCTCGGCGCAGATGATGACGATCGTCGCGCGCTCCGCCCGTGTCGCCGATGGTCACGGCGACTCGATCTCGGACGAGATCGTCGCGCAGGGCAAGACCGCCGCCGAGAAGTTTCTTCTCCGGTGGCGCGGTGAGGCGGATCCGCGCCACGCGAAGGCGATCGACACGTACTGGATCTGCACGGCCGAGCACGGACTGAATGCGTCGACCTTCACCGCGCGGATCGTCGCCTCCACCGGTGCGGACTGCGGCGCCTCGCTCTCCTCGGCGGTCGGAGCGCTATCCGGGCCGCTCCACGGAGGAGCGCCCGCCTACGTGCTGCCGATGTTGAACGAGGTCGCAGCCACGGGCGACGCCGAGCGCTGGGTTCAGGAAGCGCTCGAAAGCGGCAAGAGGATCATGGGCTTCGGACATCGCATCTACCGTGCGGAGGATCCTCGATCGCGGATTCTCAAGCAGACCGCGAAAGAGCTCGAGTCACCGCACATCGAAGTGGCCGAGGCGCTCGAGAGCGCTGCATTGGAGGCTCTCCAGAAGCGTCACCCCGAGCGCGTGCTGGCGACGAACGTCGAGTACTACTCGGCGGTCGTGCTCGACATCGCGGAGATTCCGCCCGCCCTCGCGCCCGCGATGTTCGCGTGCTCGCGCGTGGCTGGATGGTCAGCGCACATCCTCGAGCAGAAGAGGACCGGGCGGCTCTTCCGCCCGTCGGCCCGCTACGTCGGTCCGGAGCCTCGCGCGCTCTCCTCTGTCACATGAGCATCGTTCACCTTCGGCGAACGATCGCGGAGGAAACCATGTTTCCCCCGCGTGCCCCCTTCTTCTCGAGAGTGTGGGAAACCTCCCGGTTCCCCACCGCCCTTCACGAGCCGTTCGGCTCATGAGTCTCGCCGAGGCGGCGATCCGTGCGGACGCGCTTGCGCAGGCTGGCGACGAGCGGGCGCTGGCGACGCTGCGCGTGCAGTGGGACGAAGAGATCGAGGCGGCTGCTCGGGATAGCGACTATCGCGTGCGGGCGCAGGGATACCGGGCGATCGCCCAGTTCCGGTTTCGACAGAAGCGCGAGCTCCTGCGGCGAGGGCTGGAGGACGACAGCCCTGCCGCCCGCGGTTCGGCCCTGATCGCGCTCGAAGGGCTCTCTCGTGGGCATCCCGGTGACATCAACGCGTTTCGGCCGCTGCTGCACGAGCTCGCCGCGCGCGATCCGAACCTCGCAGTGCGCCGTCTGGCTGTCATCTGCCTGAAGAACGGCGCCGCCAGGAGCGACACGCTCCAGCTGCTCGAGGGGATCGCGGAGTCGGACGAGACCGATGCCGAGCTTCGCAAGACCGCCCGTGTCGTCCAGGCTTCTCTCAAGAAGAAAGCGCTCGCGAAGTGAGCCCGGCAGTTGCGGTGATCATGGGCTCCAGCTCCGACTGGGAGACGATGGAGCACTGTGTGACGACACTCCAAGAGCTCGAGATTCCGTATGAGGTGCGGGTGCTCTCTGCGCACCGCACGCCCGGCGCGCTCGAGGCGTACGTCACCGACGTCGAGGCGCGTGGCGTGCAGGTGTTCGTCGCAGCCGCAGGTGGTGCGGCTCACCTGGCAGGAGTCGTCGCCTCCCGGACGCTGAAGCCCGTGCTCGGGATACCCATGGGCACGCAGCTCGGAGGGCTCGATTCCCTCCTTTCGACCGTGCAGATGCCCGCGGGAATCCCGGTCGGCACGCTCGCGATCGGTCGAGCGGGCGCGGTCAACGCAGCGTTGCTCGCCGCGGCGATTCTCGCGCGCTCCGAGGGCGACATCGAAGGGCGCTTGCGTCGCTTCCGGGAGGAGCAGACGCAGAAGATCCTGAACGAGCCGGATCCGAGCGCATAAGGGAGGACGAAACGCATGGCGACAGTCACCTGCGGTGACAGTCACCCGCTGTCGATGGCGGCCAGCACGTCCTCGGCGTAGCGCTCGAGCTTGACGGGCCCGAATCCCTTGACGCCTGCGAGCTCGCCATGCGTTTGCGGCCGGATGGCTGCGAGCTCCTGCAGCGTCGAGTCGTGCAGCACGACGTAGGCAGGAACTCCGTCCGCCCGCGAGCGCTCGAGGCGCCATGTGCGCAGGCGAGTGGCAACCCCTTCGTCGACGTCGTCCGCCGTCACGGCCGCTCTGATCGTCGGGCGCGGGGCAGCAAGGTCGGCGGTGAGCACTCGGAACCCGTCGTCGGTGGTCTGCTCGACCAGCGCTCCCGCGCGCTCGAGGAGCTGCACCCAGCGCTTCACGTCCGCTTCCGTCGCTGCCGCTAGCAGGCGGTAGGCGAGTGAGCTTCGCGCGGACGGAGGGGCCTTCAGCGACCCGCAGAGCGTGGCGACGAGGCTGCGTCTTCCGATCGGCCACCTCAACCCGGCGACTGCCTCGACGATCGCTTCCCCGACGTCCTCCGGCATGGGCGGAGCCGGCGTGATCGCATCCGACGTCGAGGCGAGCGGGGCGCACACGTCGCACGTTCCGCACGGCGGGACGAACTGCTCCCCGAAGTGCTCGGCTACCTGCGCATGGCGACACGCGCGGGTCTCGGAGAAGGCGATGATCCGGTCCGCTCGGGACTCTGCGACGAGCCGAGCACGGTCGAGCAGCGCTTCGACGCGTGGCGCGGCGTCGTCGGGAACGGCGAGGAGCTCGACGTTCATGCGGCGTCCGTCGTCGAACCCGCGGCGCACGAGCCCGGCCTGCTCGAGCATCCCTACGAGCACGCGGGGATCGCGCTCGGGGACGAGGGCATTGAGCTCGGCAGGATCGATGCTCCTGTCCGTGTCCCGGAGCGCCCGGTAGATCGCGCGGAGATCGGACGACGCAGGCACATCCGAGACCGCAAAGCGCCGGAGCGCGACCGCGTCGCTCGGGCTCGCGAGTAGCAGCGTCTCGCTCGGGACACCATCGCGTCCGGCGCGGCCGACCATCTGCACGTAGCCCTCGAGCGAGTCGGGATAGTTGACGAGGCAGACGAGCCGAACGTCGGGCTTGTCGATACCCATGCCGAACGCCGTCGTCGCGACAACGGTCTGCACGCGACCTGCGACGAAGTCGTCCTGCACACGCGTGCGCTCCTCCGGCTCGAGCCCCGCGTGGTAGTGCTCTGCGCGGAAGCCATGCCCGCGAAGTACCCTCGCCACCTCCTCCGTCGAGCGTCGCGAGCGTGCGTAGACGATCGCCGAGCCGCCGCGTAGGTCGCGAAGGCGCTCGACGAGGATCTGCAGCCGGTCTTCCGCGTTGGCGACTCGCGCGACGTCGTAGCGGAGGTTCGGTCGCACGACCGAGGTGTGCACGACCTCGGGCCGACGGCCGAGCGCGACACCGATCTCGCGGGCGATCTCCGGCGTCGCAGTCGCGGTCATCCCGAGCAGCGTCGGGCCGCCGAGCTCCTGGAGCGCTCGTCGGATGAAGAGATAGTCCGGTCGGAAGTCGTGGCCCCACATGCTGACGCAGTGCACTTCGTCCACCACGACGAGCCCGATGCCGATCGTGCGCAGCATCTCGACGAAACGCGCCTGGCGGAGACGCTCGGGAGCTGCGTACACCAGCCGCGTCTCGCCCGATGCGACCTTGTCGAGCCGCGCTGCGCTCTCCTCGACGGAAAGCGACGAATTGACGAACGTCGCCGTGGCCGCGATCTGCGGGGGAAGCTTGTCCACCTGATCCTTCATCAGCGCGATCAGGGGCGAGAGCACGAGCGTGGGCTCGGGCCGAAGCATTGCGGCGAGTTGGTAGGTGAGGGACTTTCCCGACCCCGTCGGCATCAGCGCCAGCGTGTCGCGGCCTTCGATCGCAGCGCGAACGACGTCTTCCTGCCCGGGGCGGAACGCCTCGAATCCGAAGAGCTCACGGAGTGGGGTGGTGAGAACTTGTTTCACATTGACGGTTCGTCGTCGGGGTGCGCTGGGGGGTGCGAGGCAAGGACGCAGGGAGCGCCCATATGACACATATGGGCGCGACTGAGGACGCTGCATCTCGCCGCCCAGCGTGGCCCGACGGCACAAGGCTTCATCGTGAAACGAGTTCTAAAGTCCTTCAGGCGGGCGAGTATAGGGAGCCGGTCGAACGACGCCCGAGGTCGTTGCAGAGTTGTTACACGTCGTTGTTACGCTGGCGCGTCCGAGCGCGGAGCCTTGCGGCGGGCGTGCGGGTGGGCGAGGAAGTAGACCTCCCGGCGGCGACGGTCCGAGATGTGCGTATAGCGCTCGGTCGTCCCGAGGTCGGCGTGCCCGAGCATCTCCTGCACGGAGCGGAGGTCGGCGCCACCCTCGAGCAGATGCGTTGCGAACGAATGGCGGAGAAGGTGGGGGTGCACGCGTTCCGGCTCGAGCCCCGCCTTCTCGGCGAGTCGGCGCAGGATGAGGAACGCGCCAGCGCGGGTGAGCGCGCCACCCCTGGCGTTGAGGAAGAGCTCAGACCGGTAGCGACGGTCGAGCTGGGGCCGACCGAGCGCGAGATAGCGCCTCGCGGCTTCCGCTGCCGGTCGTCCGAGTGGGACGAGTCGATCCTTGCCGCCCTTCCCGTGCACGCGGACGATCCGGTTCTCGAGATCGACGGCGTTCTTCTCGAGCCCCATGGCTTCGGAGACCCGCAGGCCCGCGCCGTACAGAAGCTCGACGAGCGCCCGGTCACGAAGGGTGCGGGGCGTGGTTCCGGTCGCCGCGTCGATGAGTCGCTCGGTCTCCGAGGGGGAGAGTGCTCGCGGCAGCTTTCGCCCCCGACGGGGTAGCTGGATCGCGGCAGCGGGATTCTCGGTTCTGCTGCCGACGAGGATGAGGTGTCGGAAATAGGTCCGCACCGCAGATACGCGGCGTGCGAGCGTCGCGGGCGCAAGGCCTTGGGCGCGCATGCCGGCGAGCCAGCCCTCGAGCTCGTCGACCGTCGTATCCCCGACGCTCCCGCCCCGAAACGTCGCCAGCGACACGAGGTCCCGGCGGTACGCGTCGACGGTCCGGGGCGAGCGCCTGGCTGCCAGAGTCAGCAGGAACCGATCGAGCTCCGGGTCGACGAGCGGGGTGGTGGCCATGGGGCGCGGACCGTTTCGGCAGGGAGCGCCCGGCTCCTCTCCCGGCTGTGTCTGGCCGGCAGCATGGCCGTGCTCCTGGCGACGGTCGTTTCTGCTCCGGCGCAGGCATCCCAGCTCGTCGCCCGAAACACGTCGGCGGAGCGGTTGTCGGTGTCTCCGGACGGACGAGCCATCGTCACGTATCGCGCCGACGGTCGTCTGCGGCACGTGCTCGTCTGGGGAGCCGTGGACGCGCGAATGCCGAGCACCAGCCGGGAGCAGGTCGAGTTCCAGATCGACTACTCGGGCGGCTGGAAGCGATTCGGCCAGCCATTGTGGAAGGCGCGACGGAATGCGTGCGGGCAGTACGCCGGTCCTGCGCTCCCCTGGGTCGTCGCCAGCTGCACGGCTTCTGACGGCTCCCATTGGGCGCTGCAGCGCTGGCAGCGGTCTCAAGCGAACTTCGCGCGTCCGCCGTTCAAGGCGGGTCACGCTGCTTGGGAGCTCCGCCTCTCGCACTGGAGTGGCCCGGTCGCGCGACTCGACGTCTGGCTCGATTGGAGCTACGGGGGCCGTTGGCAGCACCTTTTCGGGCGCCTCAGCTATCGGGGCCACCCCGTTCATGGCTTCACGACAACCCCAACGGGGGACCCGCTCGACTCCTACGGTCGCGTCCTCCACCTCGACACCCTCGACTCGGCATACGGGACTGGTTGGCGCCGCGAGAACGGTTTCGTCGCTCGGCGGCCCTACGGGACGTTCTGTTATGGCTTCGTGCCGCACCGAATCCCTACGGGCGAGACGCTGCCGCCTGGAACGGGACGCCGCTACCGCCTGGCGACGAGCGGCCCCGGTGTGACGCCGGACGTCAGCTGGGAGGGCGACGCGCTGGGTGATTACGACTCCGGGAGCACACTCGATCGCGAGCATGAGGCAAGGATGAACGAGCTGCAGCAACTGATCGCCAGCGGCTCCGATTCCTGCCATTCGTAGTGCTTATCTAGGACCGAGGATGCGAGCGGTCGTACACGCGACGTAGGCGCTTCGCGTCCACGTGGCTGTAGATCTGCGTCGTCGACAGGGAGGCGTGGCCGAGGAGCTCCTGGATCGTGCGCAGATCGGCTCCACCCTCGAGCAGGTGCGTCGCGAACGCGTGCCGCAGGCGGTGGGGGTTCCGCACGAGCCGGCGAACGGTGCTCGTGTCGAGGCGGCGGCCCCGGGCGGAGAGAAAGAGCGCGTCGACGGCCCCGTGCGCGAGCTCGGGCCGGCCGTCGCGGAGGTACAGGGCGACATGCTGGGCGGCCTCCTCCCCGAGCGGCACCATGCGCTCCTTTCCGCCCTTGCCGCGGACATGGATTGCCTCACGTTCGAAGTTGAGGTC
>Ga0180121_10000680_pt1 | contig 14406 bp, 16 predicted proteins | sample AntDrymUQ5402106_2_FD_129676 | JGI IMG/M metagenome (GOLD analysis project Ga0180121, IMG submission 129676) | Polar desert sand microbial communities from Dry Valleys, Antarctica - metaG UQ540 (21.06) (version 2) (version 2) | ecosystem: Environmental > Terrestrial > Soil > Desert | place...
GAAGACCACGCCGATCGGACCGCCGAGGTAGAGCCACCAGGTCGTGGGCAGCGACGACGGCAGCCCGGCGACGGGGACGGTCACCGCCGCTGCCAGTACCAGCCAGCCGGTGCCGACGGCGAAGTTCACCCACGCCGCGGCCCAAGGTCCGCCGGCGATCGACACCCGGCCGTTGACCGCCTGCTGCCAGGCCATCCCGGCACCGGCAGCCAGCGGGAAAAGGGCGAGCGCCAACGCTGCCGCCGACAGCTGGTCAGAGCCGCCGAGCCGGTCGGAGGCGGACACCGCGACCGCGCCCACGGTTGTCGCCGCGCCGAGCACCCGCAGCAGCGACAGCGCCTGCAGACCCGCCGGTCCGAATCCGTGGTGGTCGACCGCGAGCCCGCTCGCCGTCTGCCCACCGACGACGGCGACGGTGAACAACGCCACCCCGATGGTGGTCACGGTCAGGCCCTGCGAGACGACGAGGAACGCACCGGCGGTGCCGCCGACCAGCTGCCACCAATGCAGTCCACCGGTGCGTACGGCTGCCCGCACTGCGCCCATGCCCCGCCGAGCGGACGGCGAGGCAGTCACCACCGCGCACAGCAGGGCGAACCCGGTGCCGAAGCTCACCAGCGCCGCGACCACACCTCCGGTTGCACCGCCACCGAGGCGGGTGGCCAGCTCACCGTTGATCTGCGACTGCACCGCCACCATCGCGCCCATCGCGAGCATCGCCGGCACGGCGACGGCCCGCAGCCACGGCGGGTCGCGCTCCCCGGGTGCTGGCATGCACTCATCATCTCCGCCGCCCGAGTCGTCCGAACGGCCGTACCTCGGCGTGCGTTCGTACGGTGATCAAATCGGATCCGGAAGTGCGACCCCCCGGCTCCTTAACCTCGGCACATGTCCGACGCATCGGGCGGATCCCTGCCTGCGCAAGACTTGCCTGCGCAAGACCTGCCTGCGCAAGACACCGATGTCCGATTCCTCCCGCAGGCGGTCGCAGGAACGCTCCCGGAGCGGCGCTAGCCAACTCCGGCGCGCCGTACGATCCTGCAGGTGACCAGCAGACCCGCAAGGAGCGGTGCCATGAAGACAATGACCTGCAAACAACTGGGTGGGCCGTGCGATCTCGCACACCACGGAGAAACCGCAAACGATGTCATCAAGGCGCAGGACAAGCATCTGAAAGACGTGGTCGCGAGTGGTGACGAAGCGCATGATGGCGCGTTGAAGGAGATGCGGGGCAGATGGAAGAACCCGATCTCAGGCATGGGTTGGTATCGCGAGGCCAAGCGTGATTTTGCGGCTCTTCCCGAAGCCTGATGAGCGCGGCCAAGAAGACTGCCAAGAAGACCGGCACGCGATCGTCGGCGCAGCGGAATGCCGACAGCCACGACTTGATCCGCGTGCACGGCGCACGGGTGAACAACCTCAAGGATCTGAGCGTCGAGATCCCGAAGCGCCGGCTGACGGTGTTCACGGGCGTCTCCGGCTCGGGCAAGAGCTCGCTGGTGTTCAGCACGATCGCTGCTGAGTCGCAGCGGCTGATCAACGAGACCTACAGCTCCTTCCTGCAGGGCTTCATGCCGACGCTGGCGCGGCCAGACGTTGACGTGCTCGACGGGTTGACTACGGCGATCATCGTCGACCAGGAGCGGATGGGCACCAACCCACGCTCCACCGTCGGCACCGCCACCGACGCCAACGCGATGCTGCGCATCCTCTTCAGCCGGCTCGGGAAGCCGCACATTGGTCCGCCCACGGCCTTCTCGTTCAACGTCCCCAAACGGACGGCGAGCGGCGTGATGACCGCCGACAAGGGCAAGGGCGAGAAAACCGTAGTGCGCAAAGTCGTCTACCAGGGCGGCATGTGCCCACGGTGCGAGGGCATGGGCTCCGTCAACGACTTCGACCTGTCGGCGCTGTACGACGAGGACAAGTCGCTCAACGAGGGCGCTCTCACGATCCCTGGCTACAGCATGGACGGCTGGTACGGCCGCATCTACCGCGGCTGTGGCTGGTTCGACCCCGACAAGCCGATCCGCAAGTACACCAAGAAGGAGCTACGCGACCTGCTCTATAAGGAGTCGACCAAGATCAAGGTCGAAGGGATCAACCTGACGTATTTGGGCCTAATCCCGCAGATTCAGAAGTCGTTCCTGTCCAAGGACGTCGACTCTCTGCAGCCGCACATCCGCGCCTTCGTGGAGCGGGCGGTGACGTTCACGACCTGTCCCGACTGCGACGGCACCCGGCTCAGCGTGGAGGCCCGGTCGTCGAAGATCAAGCGGAAGAACATCGCCGACGTCTGCGCGCTGCAAATCAGCGACCTGGCCGACTGGGTTCGGGACCTCGACGAGCCGTCCGTGGCACCGTTGCTCACCGGGCTGCAGCACCTGCTCGACTCGTTCGCGGAGATTGGGCTGGGGTACCTGTCGCTTGACCGGCCCACGGGCACGCTGTCCGGGGGAGAGGCGCAGCGCACCAAGATGATCCGACACCTCGGCTCGTCGCTCACCGACGTCACCTACGTCTTCGACGAGCCCACAATCGGGATGCACCCGCACGACATCCAGCGGATGAACGACCTGCTGCTGCAGCTGCGCGACAAAGGCAACACAGTGCTCGTCGTCGAGCACAAGCCAGAGGCGATCGCCATCGCCGACCACGCCGTCGACCTCGGCCCTGGCGCTGGTGCTGCCGGTGGCGAGGTGGTCTTCGAGGGCACGGTCGAGAAGCTGCGAGCGAGTGACACCACCACCGGTCGCCATCTCGACGACCGGGCGGCACTCAAGGAGTCGCTGCGCTCGGCCTCCGAGGCGATGGAGATCCGCGGAGCGTCGACGCACAACCTCCGGAACCTTGACATCGACATCCCGCTCGGCGTCCTGTGCGTCGTCACCGGCGTCGCCGGCTCCGGCAAGAGCTCCTTGATCCAGGGCTCGGTCGCCGGTCGAGAGGGCGTGGTGGTGATCGACCAGGCAGCGATCCGTGGTTCGCGGCGGAGCAACCCGGCGACGTACACCGGCCTGCTCGATCCGATCCGCAAGGCGTTCGCGAAGGCCAACGACGTGAAGCCCGCGCTCTTCAGCTCCAACTCCGAAGGCGCCTGCCCCACCTGCAACGGCGCCGGCGTCATCTACACCGAGCTGGGCGTAATGGCCACCGTCGAGTCCACCTGCGAGGACTGCGAGGGGAAGCGGTTCCAAGCGTCGGTGCTGGAGTACACGCTGGGCGGGCGGGACATCGCCGAGGTGCTCGCCATGTCGGTGACCGAGGCCGAGGAGTTCTTCGGCGACGGGGAGGCGCGCACGCCGGCCGCGCACAAGGTCCTCGAACGGCTCGTCCAGGTCGGACTCGGGTATCTAAAGATCGGCCAGCCGCTCACCACCCTGTCCGGTGGCGAGCGGCAGCGGCTCAAGTTGGCGACCCGTATGGGCGAGAAGGGTGGCATTTACGTGCTCGACGAGCCGACGACCGGCTTGCACCTCGCTGACGTGGAGCAGCTGCTGGGACTGCTCGACCACCTGGTCGACACCGGCACTTCGGTCATCGTCATCGAGCACCACCAGGCCGTCATGGCGCACGCCGACTGGATCATCGACCTCGGCCCCGGCGCCGGCCACGACGGCGGCCGGGTCGTCTTCGAGGGCACACCCGCCGACCTCGTCGCCGCCGGCTCCACGCTCACAGGCGAGCACCTCGCGGCCTACGTCAGCACCTGACCTTTGCGCCGATAAGCCACATTATGTCAATCAGAGTCTGCGGATTGCATCAACGCTGACCGCACGCCACTCCCCGCGTTCGGCGCTGAATGCGGCTCTGACCAGCGAGAACAGCAACCAGTCGAGCGTCCCTGGGCCAACTACGTGGGCAGATCCATCGAGTCGCCGTGACCGACCGCCTCCCGAGTCGGTGCGCCGCTGTCGAAACGCCATGCTCGGCATCGCCGACGCCCGTGGCGAGATAGCCGGAACGCACTCAATGCGGCAATTGCGGGCATATCTTCAATCGCCCCTCGGGTTTAGGACATCACGCGATAGGTCAGGTGCGTGACTGCGCTTGCTGCCCGCGAGTACACCTGCTCCAGATTCAGGGGCGGGACACCGTCGAATAGCCGGGTGCCGACGCTGAGCGTGCAGGGCACGATGTGCAGCCGCAGCTCGTCAATCAGGCCGGCGGCGAGATACTGGTTGATGGTGTTCGCGCCGCCATGGATCGAGACATCGCCGTCCCCGGCCGCCTCGCGCGCCTGGGCCAGCGCCGACTCGATTCCGTCGGTGACGAAGTAGTACGTGGTGCCGCCATCCATCGGCTGCGGCTCGCGCGGATGGTGGGTGAGCACGAACACCGGGGCGTGGAACGGCGGATCGTCACCCCACCACCCCTTCCACAGCCGATCCCATTCGCCACGGACTGGGCCAAACATGTTCCGGCCCATGATGACTGCTTTGGCGGCGTTGATCTTGTCGACCTCGGTCCGGTTCTCCTCGGGATCGTCGAACATCCAGGCGTGCAGCCTGCCGCCCCAGCCGTCGCTGCCGTCGTCGCCGAACGGGCGCTGCTCGGTCTGGTTTAGCCCAGCCGAGTAACCGTCGGCCGAGATGGATTGGTCGCAGGTGACCCTGCCCATGGGTGCCTCCTCATTTGAGTTTCCTCGTCCATGATGTTCCGTGTCAGGTGTGTGATCACGATCCGGTAGAAGGGGTCGCGGCCAGCTGCGGCGGTTGGATCGTCTGTCACGGTGTCCCACCCGTGATGACGATCGGCCTCACTGGTCAGCCCTCTGCTCGTAGCTGCGACGCACGCTGGTGCCGCTGCGGAGGTCTGCGCCGTACATCTCAGGTAGTGACCGCGCTGTTCGCGGAAATGCGGGGTTCCGGCTGCTGAGCGGGCTCTCGGAGCAGCCACTTTCCCGCATTTTTCGCGTCTGACGCCCTGGTTACCGGACCTGGCGCACTCGCCCTGCAGATCCCCAGGCCTGGTCGGCAGTCCACACGGATGCGTCGAGCCGGTCTGCCGTGGCAAGCGCCAATCGATCGGCGAGCGAGAGTCCGCTACCGGGTCGCCATGCGTAAGCGGCGATCTCGGCGTCGGCTCGCGTCACCGACTCGATGCGCAGCCCGTAGCTGAGCAGCAGTCCACGGGCGAGCTGCCAGTCCTTGCCGTGACCGAGCACCTTCTGGGCCACCTCGGACCAGTTGACCGCGCTACACGAACCGCCGCCTTCCAGCTCGCGCTCGACGACGTCGCCGCCGTGCTCACCCCGGAGCAGGCACAACAATGCCGACGCGTCGAAGAGCTTCACGCCGCGTCTTCGGAGGCTGCCGCGGCGCGGCGATCGGCCAGTAGCTCGGCGACGAGATCGTGCTCCGCGAGCTCACGGCTGACCATCGCCTTCACCTGGCCTCGGGTGGCGAGGACGATCCCGCTCGGTGTCTCAACCAGGAGCAACGGCGAGCCTGACCGCAGGCCGTGGCGTTCGCGCAGCTCGGCGGGGACCACCAGCCTCCCCCGGTCTCCGAGCACCACAGGGTATGTCCCATTCATAGATGCAGCGTACCACTCAGCATTGTCGAGTGGGAAGCTCAGCTACATCCGGACGATCATCTCCACGCTCACCTCATCACCGGGCGCGAGACCACGCTGCTTGCGCACCGCGTCCTTCAGCGGCAACAGGTAGCCGCCATCCTTCGGGAACAGGGAGGTCTTGAAGTCGACCGCGTCGATCCGGGCCTCGACCGGGATGACACCCCAGCCATAGCTTGCCCTGGCGGCCACCTCGCGGATGTCGGCCGACTCCTCGTCAGGAACCGCGACGAAGTAGTACGGAGCCGGGCCGCGCCACTCGATCACCCGGCTGGCGAAGGTGAGCTCCATCGGTCAAGCACGCTCCTCGAGGACGCTCAGGTCCCGCTCGGCGTACTGCCGGTGCCACCACTCCTCGTTGAGCACGATCAGCAGGCACTCGCGGACCGGGAAGGTCTCGCCCTCAGGCGGCCAGCCGGCACCGACGAGCGGGGCGGTCTCGGCTGCCAGCTGCTCGTCGGTGAGGTTGTCGACCACGCCACGGACGAGGCCCATCGCGTCCTGCCGCAAGGCGAGTGCTTCGTCGAGCGACGGGCGGGCGTCGCGGTCGCGTGGCACTCCCGGTGTGGCGGCCATCTGGTCCCAAGGCAGAGACAGCTGGTGCCACGGGGTTGGGTCGCCGAGGATGCCGCGGCCCACCCACGACTCGCTGGCGAACGCCAGGTGGCGCAGGGTCTGGATGAACGACCACTCGCCGTCGACCGACTCGTGCAGCTGTTCGGGATCGAGCAGGCGGGCGCGCTCGACGGTGGCGGCCCACAGTCGCTCGTTGATGTCCCATGCCTCGCGGCACCCGTCGGCCGTCGTGGGCCGGAACCTTGGCCGGTCGGGGTGACGCTTGTCGAGCTCGGCCTCGATCAGGGGCGCCACGTCCACGTCGTTGATGACGAGGTTGTGGATCTCGCCGGCGATCGTGGTGTTGACGATCTCGACGCCGCGCATCGTCACCTGGTGCAGGTCCGAGTGCCGGATGGTCGCGCCGTTGAGAAGAACGGTGGTGAACCTAGAGCCCGACAGGTCCGCCCGTTCGAACTCGCTGCCTTTGAGATCCTGAAAGTCGCTCACGCGGGTCAGGCTAGGACAGCAACGACATGGACAGCACGCTTGAGGACATCGCTCCACCAACCTCTTTGGCTCGCCGACCTGCTACCTGTCACGGGTCGACGAGGGACGAGATCGGGAGGGAGAGGCCGTCGGGCGCCCGGGCACCGGTCGACGTGTACGCCCGCTCGACCGGCGCGGGCAGTGGCTCCAGCCCAAGCAGACCGAGGCTCGCCCGGCGGACCAGCGCGTTCCACTCCCGACCGCTGCCCAGCATGAAGTGCCCAACCATCGGCAGCTCGAACCGAGCAATTCGGACACCTGCCGTTCGTGCGCGCTCGGCCCACCGCAGGCTGCCCCGCGGCGACGTCCACCGGTCCATCAGCCCGTGCGCCACGACCAGCCGCTGTCCGGGCGGGGCGAGCACCGGCTCACCGTCCGGCAGCCACGGGGCCAGCGCCACAACGCCGCTGACACCGGCCGCGCCGGCAAGCGCGCACACCGCGCGGCCGCCCATCGAGTGGCCGACCAGCACGACCGGCACCTGCCCGTACCGCTCCTCGATCCGCTGCAGTGCCCACCGCCCGTCCCGTACCGGCGCGGGCTCGCGGCCGGGGGTGCCGTTCCACCCGCGTACCGCGTAGCGGAGCAGCTCGACCGCAACCCCGGCCGGACCGGCGTGCGCGGCCAGCCGCCGTTGCAGCAGGGCCATCCGCCACCACGACGCATGCCGGCGAAGAACCGGGTCATCGCTGCGGTCCCGTCCCCCATGCAGCATCAGCACCACGGCCCGCGACCGACCGGTCTTGGGCGCAATGGTGGTCAGCTCTGGCGAGGGCACCCGACGATCGTAGAGAGCAGGTCAGCCACAGTCGTCGAACACCGCCAGGCCTGACGTCGGCATCCCCGGGAAGGTGTCGCGCATGTATTCCGGCAGCGCTGCTTCGGCGGCTGCCCCGCGCAGCGCCGACACCTCACCAGCACTCAGCGCATATGCCGACACCTCGGACGCCGTCGCGCGAGGATCCGGCGTGGTGGCGTGTACGAACCCGCCATCAACGCAGCCGAGCAGCTGTGGCGACCCACCGCCGTCGTCCACGGTTCCGAACACACTCCACGGCTTGCCACCCTGGCTGACCTGCTCCAGCTCGCTGCCGACGAACGAGAACATGCCGAGCTCGCCGCCGCCGCGTGGGTTCCAGGACGTGGTGACGACGATCTCATCGCCCCCTGTCCCGTCGATCTGGGCGAAGGTCGGCTCGGCAAGGGACTGCTCGCTCACTGCCTCGGTGGCGCCGGCCACCGGCGCGGCCAACGCACCGTCTGCCGTGGTCACTACAACCGCGACCGCACAGTCCGCTCCCCCGCCGGGAACCACGCCCATCGCGACGTCGTCGACCGAGCCGTCGCCGTCAACGTCCGCGCTGCCGAGCTCGGTGGCGTCCTCCAGTTGGCCAGCGGTCAACGCCGCCGGACAAGGACCAGCTGCGGCCTCTCCCCCGGCCGCGGGCTCAGTGCTCTGGCCGCAACCGGCGACCAGCAACGCCAGCCCGGCGGCCCCGATGGCGACCACCGACCTGTCCACGCGGTGGTTACTCGGCATGGTCCACATTTGTCTCACCTCAGTCCTGCTCGGTCCGTGGATGAGACGCGGTGCGCTCGCCAGTGGTTCCGTGCGAACGCCGGGTCCACCCCAGCCAGCCCAGCCCGATCAGCGGCAGCACCAGCGGGACATATCCGTAGCCGGCACCGAAACCGGACCAGACGGTCTCGTCCGGGAACATGCCCGGGTCGACCGCGGTCAGCGTGCCGATGGCCAACACCCCGACAAACTCCAGCCCCACCGCCGTCCACGCGACCAGCCGCGGTCGCGGCCCCAGGCCGGCGAGCGACAACGTCGCCACCAGATAGACGACGGCGGCCAGCACTGACAGCGAATACGCCAGCGGCGCGGCGTCGAACGACTGCACGACCTGGAACCCCGACCGGGCTCCAGCCGAGATCGCGAAGACCCCGTAGACGGCCACGAGCACCCGACCCGGCCCCTGGTTGGTGCGCACCGCTCACGCCTGCCAGACGTCGAGGATGCGTCGGACGAGCGCAGCCGTGGCCACGCACGCCACCGCCAGCACGCCCGGCCCCCAGCGAGACTTTTCCGACGCCGCCCAGGCGACCCCAAGCGGCAGCACCAGCACCGCGGTGAGCAGGTAACCAACGAACAGGCCGGCGGCAACGTCGCGCTCGGTGGTCGCCAGCGCCACACAGCCCCCGGCCACCTGCACCAGCAGCGCCAGCTCGAGCGCGGACAGCAGCCAGACCAGCGGGTCGCTCACCCGGCGGTTGACCGCGACCAGCACGAGCGACCAGAGCCCTGCGAGCAGACTCACCGCGATCAACGCGTACGCAATGGCGGGGAGCACCGCGACATCGTGCCAGCCCTACAGTGACCGGATGCCTGCAGAAGGCGCCGTGGCAGCCCGCAGCCTGACTGAGACTGAGGCGCGGCGGCGCGCCGAGGACCTGCAGGTGCAGCGCATGCAGGTGCGCCTCGACCTCGACCGTGGTCCCAAGACGTTCCGGTCCAGCACGTCAATCTCGGTCGAGGCCCGGCGTCGCACCGACACCTTCCTCGACGTCCGGCCGCAGGCGCTGCACTCCGTATCCGTCGACGGGAACGATTTCGACCCCGGGCTGCTGGCCGAGGGCCGCTACCCGCTGGCGCTGGAGCCCGGAGTGCACGAGGTCCAGGTCGAGGCCGACGTGGCCTACAGCCACGACGGCGAGGGCATGCACCGCACCGTCGACCCCGCCGACGGTCGCACCTACACGTACCTGATGAGCTTCATGGACGCCGCACCGCGGTGTTTCGCCTGCTTCGACCAGCCGGATCTCAAGTCGCGCTACCGCATCGCCGTGCGAGCGCCGGCCGACTGGTCGGTCCTCGGGAACACACGTGCGACGAGGGTCGGCGACGGGTGGTGGGAGCTGGCCGAGTCGTTGCCACTGTCGACGTACCTCGTCACCGTGGTCGCTGGTCCGTGGCACTCGGTGACCGGCGAGCACGACGGCATACGGCTCGGCCTGCACACCAAGCAGTCGCTGGCCGGCGCCCTGGACGCCGACGCCGACGAGCTGTTCGAGGTCACCGGCCAGTCGTTGGACGCCCTGCACGAGCGGTTCGGGATCCGCTACCCGTTCGGCGACTACCACCAGGCGTTCGTTCCCGAGTTCAACGCCGGTGCGATGGAGTGCCCCGGATGCGTCCTGTTCCGCGACGGGCTGGTGTTCCGCTCGGCAGTCACCGACGCCGAGCGTGGCGTGCGGGTCAACGTCGTGGTGCACGAGATGGCACACATGTGGTTCGGCGACATCGTCACGCCACGCTGGTGGGACGACTTGTGGCTCAACGAGTCGTTCGCCGAGTACGTCGGGTACCGCGTGGGTCAGGAGGCAACCCGCTTCGACGACGCCTGGGTCGACTTCGCCTATAGCCGCAAGCGTTGGGGCATGGTGGCCGACCAACGCCCGTCCACGCACCCGGTCGCGTCGAACGGCGCCGCCGACGCGCACACGGCACTGTCCGACTTCGACGGCATCTCGTACGCGAAGGGCGCGGCCTTGCTCAAGCAGCTCGCGGCCTACCTCGGTGACGAGGTGTTCTTCGCCGGCGTGCGCGCTCACCTCGAGGCGCACGCATACGGCAACGCGACACTCGCCGACCTGCTCGACGCCTGGGAGCGAGCCGCGGCCGACGATGTCGACCGCGGGCTCGACGTGCACGCATGGGCGAAGGCGTGGCTGCGAACCACAGGTGCGGACACGCTGCGGGTGGACGGTGGCGAGCTTGTTCGGACGGCCTCTGATGGACAAGCCGGGGTCGATCGGCCGCACCGCTTCGCGCTGTCCCGGGTGTCGCTCGCCGACACCACCACCGAGACCCACGAGGTCGTGGTGACCGCGGACCGCACCCCGCTGCCGGTCACCAGTGGTCCCGGTCATGCACTGCTGCTGGACACCCGCGACGACGCCTGGGCCAAGCTGCGTACCGACGCCGCGACCTACGCCGCCCTGCCCGACCTGCTCCCCCGTGTCGCAGACCCGGTCACCCGCGGCGCGGTGTGGCTCGCGGTACGGGACGGGTTCGACGATGCCGAGCTCGACCCGTCCTGGGTGCTGAACCTGCTGTGTGCCGTGCTTCCACATGAGGACTCCGACGTCGCGGTTCGTAGCCTGCTCGGCTGGGCAGAGGTGACGCTGCTCGGCAGCGTGTACGGCGGCAGCGAAGAGGCGACCGACCAGCTCGCGGCCGCCATCGCCGTCCGGATGCGATCCGCTCCCCCGGGTTCGAGTCTGCAGCTGGCGGCGGCGCGCGGCCTCGTGTCGATCGCCCATGACCCCGGGCTGCTAGCCGACTGGCTCGCTGGGCGGGCCCCCGAGGGCCTTGCGGTCGACACCGAGCTGCGCTGGCACCTGCTCACCCAGCTCTGCCGCTGGGGCGCCGCCGGGCGCGACGACGTCGACGCCGAAACCCGGCGGGACCGGTCCACCGAAGGGGTGGTGCACGCGACCCGGTGCCGCGCTGCGCTACCCGACCCTGAAGCGAAAGCCGAGGCTTGGCGGATCCTCACCACCGATTCCGGGGCCAGCAACTACGAGCTGTACGCGATCGGCGAGGGCTTCTGGTGGCCGGAGCAGCAGGCTCTGCTCGCGCCGTACGTCCCGCGCTTCTTCGCCGAGGTCCCCGCGACCGCGCGGCTGCGCAGCGGCTGGGTGGTCGCCGAGACGGTCCGTACGGCGTTCCCGGCCTACTCCGTGGACAGTGCAACGCTCAGTCTCGCCGCTGGTGTCGTCGCTGACATGAACGTCGACGCGGCCGCGCGCCGGGAGGTCGCAGACACCGCGGACACCCTCCGGCGGGCGCTGCGGATCCGGGACCGCTGGCTGACCTGACCGGGGCACCAGCGTCACTCTCAGCGGACCCCCAGCAGAGCCGGGAGCTCGGCCATCTGGTCGAACACCTCGGCCCCGGCCCCGCGAAGCCGGTCAGCCGGGGTCAGACCGCCCGCGAAGCCGAGCGTGCGCATCCCCGACGCCACTCCCGCGGTGACCCCGGGCGTGCTGTCCTCGACGACCACGCAGTGGGCGGGCGCGACCCCGTGCACCTCGGCGGCGCGCAGGAACAGGTCGGGCGCCGGTTTGCCGTCGTCGACGTCGGTCGCGCTGTGGATCCGATCCGCGAAGCGCGCTAGCAGCCCGGTCTGCCCGAGCACCAGCCGCAGCCGGTAGTGGTCGCTGGACGAGGCTACGCACATCGGCACACCCGCCGCGTCCAGTGCGTCCATCGCGGCGACGACTCCGTCGACAGGCGTCAGCTCCGTCCGCAGCAGCTCGTGCGAAGCGGCCCGGAGGTCGTCGAACCAGCCCGCCGGCACGCGGTCGACGTGACGCTCGATCTCGGTCGCCATGTGCTTCTCGCTGCGACCCACGAACCGAGCCACGACCTCTGCCTGGGTCAGGGGCCACCCGAGCGCGGTGATCCACTGGGCCTCCAACCGGGTCACCAACCGCTCGGAGTCGACGAGCACTCCGTCGCAGTCCCAGATCACCAGCCCTGGTGGCACGGGACTAGTCTGACCAGGCCTTATCGGGCCGTTCCCAGGCACCCATCCCCTGTCGGAGCGGCAGCGAACTCCCAGGTAGACGGGAAACCGGGCGCTGACGCCTTCTGACTCCAAGGGGAGGTGACGGGTGGTCGAACCCGTCAAGGACACCGACAACGCGGCTGAGGCAGCCGAGCCGGAGCCCGGTCAACGACTGACCGAGCTGCTGGTTCGCGCGGCCAAGGGTGACCAGGCCGCGTTCGCCGACTTCTACGACCGTACGAGCGCGGCCGTGCACGGGCTGGCCCGCCGGGTGGTCCGTGACCCGGCGCGGGCCGAGGAGATCACCCAGGAGGTCTACTTGCAGGTGTGGCGCACCGCCACCAGGTTCGAGCCGAGTCGCGGCTCGGCCCGCAGCTGGCTGCTCACGTTGACCCACCGCCGTGCGGTCGACGTGGTCCGGCACGACCAGGCAAGCACCAACCGGGAGGCCAGGTACGACTGGTCCGGCGGTCCGGACATCGACGTCGTCGAGGACACCGTGAGCACGAGGCTGGAGCACGAACAGGTTCGGCGCTGCCTGTCGACCCTGACCGAGCTGCAGCACGAGGCGGTGACGCTCGCGTACTACGGCGGCAACACCTACGCCGAGGTGGCCACGCTGCTTGCCGTCAACCCGGCGACCGTGAAGACCCGGATGCGGGACGGCCTTATCCGGCTGCGTGACTGTCTGGGGGTGACCCGATGAGTACCGAGCCGCACGCGCTCGTGGGGGCGTATGCGTTGGATGCGCTGGAGGACCCCGAGCAGGTGGCCTTCGAGGCGCACCTCGACGGCTGCCCCATCTGTGCTGCCGAGCTGGAGGGGTTCCGGGCGACCGTTGAGCGGCTCGGTGGTGCGGTGGCACTTCCACCGGCGCCGGAGCTGCGCGCGGAGCTGCTGGGTTCGGTCGGCCGTACCCCGCAGGAGCGCCCGGGCGTGACGACGTTGGCTCCCCCGACCAGCTGGCGCCAGCGTGCGCCCTTGTTGCTGGCCGCTGCGAGCGTGTTCGCGACAGTCGGTGCCGTGGGGGCGTACGTCGCCGAGCACGACCGCGTATCGGACCTGCAGACCGCTGACGAGCAGAAGGCCGCCGTGCTCGCTGCCGACGACGCCACCCCGACGACCAGTCGCATCGATGGAGCGACGCTCCGGGTCTGGTCGTCGGAGTCGATGGACAGCGCCGTCGCCGTGATGAGCGGCGCGCCGGAGCTGCGGGCGTCCCGGAGCTACCAACTGTGGGCCGTCGAGCCCGGCGAGTCGCCGCGCTCGGTCGCCGTGATGGGACCGGACGACCTGGGCGGTAGCACGAGCATCCTGGTGCCGGAGATCGACGAGGCCGCCACCATCGCGGTCACGGTGGAGCCCGAAGGCGGCTCGAAGCAGCCGACGACCGAGCCGGTGCTCAGCGTCAAGGTCGCCTGACCGTAGGATCGCGGGTCGTCCACACGGCCAGCGTAAACAAACTAGTCGGCCCACAAGCTGGCGCAATCCACGCCGAAGGGGCGAAATGAGTGCACCATGGGTGACGTGAGGGACACCACAGCGCACGACCCAGTCCGGACCCCCCCGGTGGTCGCGATCGGCACCTGCCGTCACGAGCCCTGCTGCCCGCCCGCGGACGCCCCGGGTCGGGAAGCAGCACACACAATCTCCGCACACCCCGAACAGGGCTGGAGCCTGCTGTGCAACGGCGTGGTCCTGTTCGAGGACACCGGCGAGCTCCTGCCGGACGGCCAAATGATCGCGCCGCACCGACCGACCGACACCAACCCGGGCGCGTTCGGTCTGATCGCAGTCTGATCAGCCGCCGTACGGCTGTCGGGTGAGCTCGTACGTCCCCAGTTCCAGCCGTGCTGCCCGAGGGTTGAGCACGCTTCCCCAGGCTTACAACTCCCGGGCAGCGTACTTTTCACGCGGTACCCCGTGAAAAGTCGCAAAGCCCGCCGTCGACGGCAGCACTCTCACTCGAAGGCCTCCGGCGGCGGACACGTGCAGACCAGGTTGCGGTCGCCGTAGGCCTGGTCGATCCGCGCCACCGGCGGCCAGTACTTGTCCTGACCGGCACCGCTCGGGACGGCCCCCCGCGCCCGGTCGTACGGGCGGTCCCACTCCCCGGTCACCGCGGCCACGGTGTGCGGGGCGAGCC
>Ga0180121_10000681_pt1 | contig 14403 bp, 19 predicted proteins | sample AntDrymUQ5402106_2_FD_129676 | JGI IMG/M metagenome (GOLD analysis project Ga0180121, IMG submission 129676) | Polar desert sand microbial communities from Dry Valleys, Antarctica - metaG UQ540 (21.06) (version 2) (version 2) | ecosystem: Environmental > Terrestrial > Soil > Desert | place...
AAACATACCTTTCGGCGGAGCAAAAGGAGCCGTGAAATGTGATCCAAAAAAATTATCCATGAGAGAACTTGAACAGATTACAAGAAGATATACTGTAAACATGCTCGAAATTTTTGGGCCGGATTCAGACATACCTGCTCCCGATATGAATACAGATGAACAGATCATGGCGTGGATAATGGACACTTATAGTATGCATAAAAAAGAAACTGTGACAGGTGTTGTAACAGGAAAACCGATCATTATCGGTGGATCTTTAGGAAGGCGCGAAGCAACAGGAAGAGGAGTTATGATAGCTACAATGGCAGCATTGAAAACACAGTCTATTGATCCGGCTACAACTACAGCGGTAATACAGGGATTTGGAAACGTTGGCTCAGTGAGCGCACAGCTATTAGGCGAGAAAGGTGTTAAGATCATAGCGATCAGCGATGTTTCCGGTGGATATTATAATCCTCAGGGTATTGATGTGAATAAGGCAGTGGAATACGTTTTTAACAATAAATCACTCCAGGGAGGAAACTTTGGAACATCGGTAACAAACGAAGAGCTTCTTGAACTTGAATGTGACATACTTGTCCCCGCAGCCAAAGAAGACCAAATCACTGCTTATAACGCCGACAGAATAAAAGCAAAACTAATAGTTGAAGGTGCGAACGGACCGATTGCGGCAGATGCTGATGATATTATTTCTGGAAAAGGTATAAGAGTTATACCGGATATTCTTGCAAATTCCGGCGGAGTCATAGTTTCATATTTCGAATGGGTACAGGACAGGATTGGATACTTCTGGGATGAAGATGACGTTAACAGCAGGCTTAACAGGATGATGACTGAGGCATTTGATGCAGTGTATAATACGGCTGTAAAATATAACACTTCTTTCAGACTAGGTGCGTATGTACATGCTATAGATAAGGTCTCAAGAGTATTAAAGCTTAGAGGCATATACGGATAAGAATGATATTAAAATGCCTCCTATGTATTTTTAGCTTATTAATACTAAGGGGTACTTCCTTTTCACAGGAAAATACGATAACAAATTTAAATGCGGTTGATAATCTGATTAATGAAAGTCTTGATCCTTTCAGTAATAAACTTTTGCAGCTTGGAGAAGAAAACTTTTATAATCTTGTTACTGAGGAGAGCAGTGAGCAACATTTATATCTCATTGAGAGTATAAAAAGAAAATTCAATAACTATAAAATATTAGTTAATGAAGATTCTGGCAGCATTGACTATTTAGTTACTATAAAAAATCCGAAAATAGAAATAAAATACAATAGATTTTTTACTGATAAAATATTAGGAACGAAAAAAGTTGCCCGTGAAGTTTTGGTATCTTACGATTTGGAGTTAATCAATACAAAAAATTCTTTATCGATTTTCAAAAAACATTTTTACAAAAAGATCAAAGACAGTTTTGACCTGGATAAATTTAGTTTTGTCAATGATAACCGATACTCATTTTCCCGATCTGTACTCCCGGAAGAAAGCTCTCTAAACAAATTTTTATTTCCGGCTATTTTAATAGTTACATCGGCAGCAGCAATAATTTTATTTTTTACCATTAGAAGTAAGTAACACTAAGGATATTTAAATATTAAGATTGGAGAGTTTGAATTTTCACAATAGTTTTCTAAAGAGTTTATTATTAATATTCGTTCTGACATTTAGCACTTCTGTTTTTTATTCATGCGGCTCATCCAAAGGCAGTGACATAACTACCGATGACCCGGAAAGAGCTTACCTCTTAGCAAAGTCTCGTTATGATAAGAAGGATTATCTTGATGCTATCGACGATTTTAATTTAATCAAATTAAAGTTTTCGGGAAGCAGCGTAATTGACAAAGCGATCTTTTACCTCGGGATGAGCTATTATAAACGAGAGGAATATATTCTTGCAGTTTATGAATTTGAAACTCTTATCAAGAGCTACCCTACAAGTAGTTTGATCGAAGATGCTAGATATAATCTGGCGTTGTGTTATTTCAGGCTTTCACCTGCTTATAATCTGGATCAGACCTATACTAGATATGCAATCAATGAGTTTCAGAATTTTGTGGAGCTTTATCCCAGAAGTAAATATGCAAATGAAGCTGAAACAAGAATAAAAGAATTAAAAAATAAACTTTCTCTTAAAGCATACAAAAGCGCGGAGCTCTATTTCAATCTAAGCAATTATAAATCTGCTCTTGTATATTTTGACAATGTGTTGGATGAATATTTTGATACGGATTATGCTGATGACGCTCTATACGGAAAGATTCAGACACTTATTATTAAGAAACAATATGATAACGCAAAGAAAGAAATTGAAAGATTTGAAAGCAGATTTCCTTCCAGTGAATATCTGTCCCGTGTTAAATCTCTTAAAAGTAATATTCCTTTATAAGATATGAGCCCCAAGACCGTTAAAGAATCTAAGGTAGAAATGATTGAGCTTGTCTTGCCCAACGATACAAATATACTTGGAAATTTGCTTGGGGGGAGGCTGATGCATTGGATTGATATTGCAGGCGCTCTTACAGCTTCAAGGCATTGCAACACTGTTGCAGTTACTGCCGCAGTTGGAGACTTGAATTTTCATCAACCGATTCAACTTGGAAATATAGTTCGATTAAAAGCTTCAGTAAACAGGGCCTTTAATACTTCAATGGAAGTTGGCGTGAAAGTTGAAGTGGAAGATATAAAGACAGGAAGGATCTCTCATTCAAACAGTGCTTATCTGACATTTGTCGGCATAGATTCCGAAACTAAAAAAAAAGTAAAAGTACCTGAGATCATCCCGGAGACAGACGAAGAGATTAGAAGATATGAACAGGCTTTGAAGCGCCGTGAGCAAAGGTTTTCGGAGCGCCATGGAATAATTCAACAATAATCACGCTTTCATATTTTCATTAAAAGAATGAGTAATATTGAAATAGCTTGCCATAAAATTTCGAAAAATTTCTCCGGTAAAATAGTTTTTGAAAATCTCAGCTTTAAAATCTCATCTGGAAAATCATTGAGCATTGTTGGAAGAAATGGCTCCGGCAAATCAACTCTTATAAAGATTATTGGAAATCTGATTCAGCCTTCTAAAGGAGGAATAAATATCAGGGAAAACAATTCGGATATTCCGAAGGAAAACTGGTTTTTGAAAACAGGTCTGCTTTCTTCCTATCTAAATTTATATGATGAACTTACCGGTTATGAAAATCTCGATTTCTTTTATAAACTGAAATCATCAGAATTAAACGATTCATCCGAGAAGATTGATTCACTTTTGAATGATGTTAACCTTTATGAAAAGAGAAATGAATATTTAAAAAATTACTCTTCAGGAATGTATCAGAGATTAAAGATTGCGTTTGCACTCATTAATAATCCTGAAATTTTATTAATGGATGAACCCCGATCGAATCTGGATAAAGCCGGAGTTGAAATAGTAAAAAAGTTCGCTCTCAATCAAAAAAAGCATGGTATTCTGATAATAGCAACTAATGATGACGAGGACAAACAACTTTGTGACGAATCAATTAACATTGAAGATTTTAAGTAATGGCGAACCTTTTCCGTACATCAATACTAATTTTCAAAAAAGATTTTAAATCTGAACTAAGGACAAAGTATGTTATTAACTCTTTATTGATGTTCGTTCTTGTAACTGTTTCAATAATAAAATTTGCGCTGGGTGATGAAAAAGTTGACAACGAAATTTTAACAGGGTTGTTATGGATAGTAATATTTTTTTCTGCATCAAACGGACTTTCAAGAACTTTCGTTAAGGAGGAAGAAAAAGAAACTTCATCAGCATTAAAACTCTCGGCAGATTCCTCGAGTATAATTATTGGAAAATTAATCTTTAATTTATTTCTGACATTTGCGCTTAATACATTAATACTAATTCTATTTATATTAATAACTGATTATCAGATTAAAAACCCTACCGGTTTTTTTTTAACAGTTATTATCGGCAATCTCGGATTAGTTTCTGCTTCAACTATAATTGCGGCTATCATTTCAAAAGCAAATTCAAAGGGAACGCTCTATCCTGTACTTTCATTTCCTATATTAATCCCTTTGCTCATTACAGCAATCAACGCGACAAAATTGGCGAGCATCGGGGTTGGTACAGATAGGCTTCTTGGAGAATTTCAGATATTGATTTCGTATTCTGTTGTTGTAATCGTCGCATCTCTTATGCTTTTCAGATATGTTTGGGAAGATTAATTATTTGAATTGGCTTAAAGGAATTTTTAGAGTAATTTTGTGCGTTAAAAAAAATGTAAATCTCATACCAATATGCTAAATAATTTGAAACATAGTTTATCGATCCTTACACTTTTTGCTTTCATTTCAGGCTGCTCTAAGATGGAAGAAAAGAAAACTGCCGGAGAGAATAAATCATCATTTAAAAATGATTCAAATACTATTCAGCAGGATAAAACTCAGACTTCAGGACAGAAAGATGACAAAGCTGAAGAGTTGGCAAAGTCTGCTGATGATGCTCTGGTTAAATATTCAGGTGATAAATCAGAAAGCAACAAAAAAGAAGTTGTGTCAACCTGTGTTGCAGCTGCAAACTATCTTATGTTCGAAGCCAATTTGCCCGCAAGAGAAAAGTACAGACCTGCTCTAAAATATTATAGAAAGGTGCTTGAGCTTGATCCGAAAAATGAGGAATCAATTAAAAATAAAAAACAAATAGAAGACATTTACGAGAGTATGGGAATGCCGATTCCTCAGTAAAATTATTATGAATAGTTTTTTAAAGGTATTTACTTTTATTTTAATCTCCTCTGTAATTGTTTGCGGAATAATACTTCCAATCCCAAATATTCCCGCTCTCGGAGATAAAGCTCGCGTTTTATATTTTCACGTACCGATGTCGTGGATTGCAGTAATCGCCTTCTTTATGTCGATGTGGTATTCGATAAAGTATTTAAAAACAAGAAATCTCGATTATGACATAAAATCCTACTCTTCCGCACAGCTCGGATTTTTATTCTGTATACTCGCAACAGCAACAGGCTCGTTATGGGCAAAGTTTAACTGGGGTTCATTCTGGAACTGGGACCCGAGACAAACTTCGATATTTATTTTACTTATGATATACGGCGCATACTTCGCGTTAAGATCTGCAATTGACTCCGATGAACGGCGTGCAAGGCTTTCGTCGGTTTATTCAATTCTTGCAGCGGTCACTGTTCCGTTTTTTGTTTTCATAATGCCGAGAATAGTAGAGAGTCTTCATCCGGATCCTATCATTAATAGCCAGGGAAAAATTAACATGGACACTGCAATGTTTATTATATTTTTGACTTCTTTAGTTGGATTTACAATGTTATTTTTGTGGGTCTTAAATTTAAAAATTAGAATTGAAAGATTGCAATTCAGGGAAGCAAGGAGCATCGCAGATTAAATGAGTTCTTTGTATGACTTCTTGGAAACAAATTCGATGTATGTTGTTATGCTTATCGTGTTAATAATCTGGATTGGTATTTTCGGTTATATCTGGAGCCTGGATAAAAAAGTGAAAAAGTTAGAAAAAGGAAAATAGTTTTAAAAAAAATATATTATGGAAAATTCAACTTTTGTTTTTGATGCAATTATAATCAAAGAAAATGATGGCTATAGTTCTTTGTGTTTAAATGTAGATGTAGCTTCCGAGGGTGATACGATGAAAGAAGCCAAAATGAATTTAAAAGAAGCAGTTACTTTATACCTTGAAACAAGTATAGAAAATAATTTGCCAATTATAAGACCAGTCCCCGAAGAAGAAAATCCCGCGACGTTAAGAATGAATGATATTGTTGAGAAATTCTTTATGAAAGTTGATTTGTCTGTATATATTTATGTCTAAGTTACCTGTTCTTAAACCAAAAGAATTAATAAGAATACTAAAGAAAATAGGATTTGTTGAAATTAGGACAAAGGGAAGTCATATTCAGTTTAAGAAAGCCAATTTAAATGTTACTGTCCCATTTCATAATAAAGATATAAAGTCTGAAACATTGAGATCTATATTACGGCAAGCTAAACTCAACATTGAAGAATTAAAAGAGTTAATATAAATTTATGTCAAAGAAAGCTAAAACAATACTTGGAATTTTAATTATACTCGTATTTCTTGCAATTGGATTTATGTCTTTTATGGACAGCAAAATAGAATATGTAAATTTTGTCGAAGCAAAAGAAAGAATGAGAACTGTTGAAGTAAAAGGTCAGTGGGTAAAAGGCAAAGAATCTAAATTTGACGGAGCTACTAATACTTTTACTTTCTATATGGTAGATGATTTTAATAATGAGATGAAAGTAGTTCTCGATGGAGCTAAACCGAATAATTTCGATGTGGCCGAAGCAGTCGTAGCAAAAGGAAAAATGAAGGATGATCACTTTCACGCAAAAGATGTTTTGACAAAGTGTCCTTCAAAGTACGAAGCTGACGGTAAAGAAATTCAAAATAATACCGGGAAATAATTTATGATCGGAAAAGTATTAGTATATATTTTTTTTACAACTGCGCTATTGTCATGCATAAGTTTTTTTCTTACTCATTTAGGTAAAGAAAAATTCTTAAAGTTCGGACGCATCTTTTATCATTTGACGGCGGCGGGAATTTTGGCAACAGCAGCTTATATGATGTATCTTATCTTAACTCATCAATTTCAATTTGCATATATCTGGGAACAAAGTAATACCGAGCTTCAGCTTCCTCTGCTGATGTCAACATTTTATTCAGGACAAGAAGGAAGTTTCATGCTTTGGCTGACAATGACTGCAGTCATTGGAATTTTTCTTCTCAATTATGTTTCAAAGGGCGATCGCTTAGAGCCGCAAGTCATGACTATATTCTCTCTTATAGTTGCTTTCTTATCCTTCATATTAATTTTAAAATCACCCTTTCTTTATGTCTGGGAAAAATTTGCCGGAGATGTTGAGTTAGGATTTGTGCCTCAAGAAGGAAGAGGTTTGAATCCCTTGCTGCAAAACTTCTGGATAACTATTCATCCGCCAACTTTATTTCTCGGCTTTTCATCACTGGCTGCACCGTTTTGTTTTGCAATCGGAACCCTGATGAAGAACAGATATAATGACTGGATTAAATTTTCAATGCCCTGGCTTTTATTTTCTGCTATGATCTTAGGATTGGGCATAATGATGGGCGGATATTGGGCTTATGGCGTACTAGGCTGGGGCGGTTACTGGGCATGGGATCCTGTAGAAAATTCTTCTTTCATTCCATGGCTGGTAATTGTGGCTGCAATTCATACAATGATTGCACAAAAAAGAACAGGTGGTTACAAAAAAACAAATCTAATACTCTGCATCACCGCATATTTGTTAGTTTTATATTCGACTTTTTTAACAAGAAGCGGTATTTTGGGAGATTCGTCCGTTCATTCATTCGTTGACCCAGGCTATGAAGTATATCTTTCATTGATCGTATTCATTTCACTATTTACCTTAATTTCAGTCACCGCGATATTTTATAGGTATAAGGAACTCAAAGCATTAAATGCAGAAACAAACAAGATGCTTTCAAGAGAATCGACCCTGTTCATAGGTTCAATCACTTTATGTGCAGCGGCATTAGTAATCTTTGCGGGAACTACCTGGCCTATCTTTCAAAAAGGAACTATCGACCAGGAATTTTATAATAGAATGAATCTACCCATTGCTATTCTTATAGCTTTGATAAACGGAATAAGTTTATTACTCAAGTGGAAGCAAAACGATGAGCGGACATTTTTCAAAAGTTTATTGTTTCCTTTAACACTTGCATTTGTAGTTACAGTCGGACTTGTATTTATCGGTGTTCAGGATTTTTTAATTGCTTTATTTGCGCTTGCTTCACTCTTTACATTTTTTGTGAATGCTGAATTGGCGGTAAATGCTTTCCGAAAGAAAAAATCTTCGATCGGCGCTTACATTGCTCACATTGGGATTGCTCTGGTGTTTTTGGGAATTATTGCCTCATCAAAATACAGCAAAGAGGAAAATCTTTCTCTTGAATTGAACAGGCCTCAGAACGCATTCGGGTATACGCTAACCTACATGGGAGCTACGCCCTTTCAAGATCCCAGTAATAAGACAGATACTAAATATCATTTCAATGTAAAAGTAGAAAAAGATAATAAAGAAATGATGTTACAGCCTGTTATGTATTATAGCGAATATTCAAAAGGTATTATGAAAAATCCTGATATAGCCAACTTTGTTACTAAGGATTTTTACCTCTCTCCGATGGGGCTTGTAGAGCCGGAATTATTTTCCGAAGATGAGTTATTAGAATTAAAAAAAGGTGAAGAAAAAAAGATCGGTAATGTAAGTGTGCAGTTCAATGACTTTGATTTTGGCAATATTGACAAAGGCGGAAAAGAAATTCAATCGGGAAATTATACAATCGGCGCGATAATAAAAGTCAAAGATATCAAGTACACCGAGACGTTAGAGCCGAAGATAAAGTACACTGAAGGAAATCCAGAATATCTTGTTGCTAAAATAACCGGCAACGATATTTACAATTTTTATTTTGTTAAAATGGCCGTTAAAGGCGAGGATCAAGGCGGTCCCACCGCTACAATCGCAGTTGTAAATAATAAGAATGCATCCCTCACACCTAAAGCGGATGAAACACTCGTTCTCACTGCATCTGTGAAACCATTCATAAATGTTCTCTGGACAGGTACTGTAGTACTTGTGCTTGGATTTTTTCTTTCGATATTGAAGAGAAGGAAAGAGCTGCGAAGTTAGTTAATTTGTTAATTAGTTAAATGGTTAATTAGTTAATCCGTATATTTCTTAATCGGCAATAGAATTTCTTCTTGCATACCTGGCTTAGTTATCTTATTCTTAAGTTTGAAAAAGTATTAAATCAAAATTAAATATTTGAATTCGTACAACAATTTTAGTAAGTTATTATCAAAATTATTTAATCATGTTAACCAAAGAAAAAGTTTTAGCTTCAATTAAAAAGCTGCCCGAAAAATTTTCATTGGATGAATTAATTGACAGAATTATTCTTTTACAAAAGATTGAAATTGGATTGGAGCAATCGAAGCAAAACAAAACAAAAACTACAAAAGAAGCGAAGAAACAACTTGAAAAATGGTTGAAGTAAGATGGACCACGCAATCTTTAGTTGACATTCAAAACATTGCGGAGTTTATTGCAACAGATTCCGAAGGTATGCAAAAATCCAAACAGAAAGATTTTTTAATATCGCTGAAATTTTAACAAACTATCCTAAAGCTGGAAGAATAGTTCCGGAAATTAACGACAAAAATATTAGAGAATTAATACAAGGAAATTACAGAGTAATTTATAAGATTATTAGTGCCAATAGAATAGATATCCTTACTGTTCACCATAGCAAACGACTATTATCAAATAATCCTGCTTTTTAATGATGAAAAATAATTCAAAGTGTTGGAACTTTTTCTTTTGGTGTTGAAGAGAAGGAAAGAGCTGAGGAGTTAGTTAATCTGTTAATTAGTTGATTGGTTATTAATTGATTGGTTAACTATAAAGAGAAAAATTAGATTAATTTTCATTTGATTCTATTCATATTTTAATTCCAAAATTGATACCTAATAGTAAATCAATGTGGCCAGAGTCCTTTGAAAAATAAATTGGCTTTCTTATTTCAGCATTTAAGAAAAAACTTTTTATGCTGTATTCAAATTTAGCTTTGCTCATAAATGATGCATCTAATCCTGGATGTCCATGTGAAAAATATGCAGTTAAACCAGCTCCAAAATATCCTGAAACTTACCATACGAAGTTAAATTTATTTTGTATTCAGGAATAACGTTTAACAATGCCAGATAACTTTCGCCCTGTTTTATTGCGTCAATCTTAATATCTACAAAAAGTTGTTTCGAAATCTTTGGAATTAAATCTATAGAAAATAAAAAATTATTCTTTACCTTGGAATTAAAAGTTAAAGAATAACCTAAACCCACGCTTATTAGCGTTTTATAATTAAACTCATTTACAGAAATACCCTTTTTTTCATTTGGTAAACTTTCATTAATTATAGTTATTTGAGAATACAAATTACAAAAAGTTTCAAAAAATACAATAAAAATTAAGAAAGTTCTGAACATAAGTTTTATTTCATTAAAGTCATAATTGGGACGCTCATGAATAATCTTTCACTTGGTGAATTGCATATTTCGCTTCCCCCATTGTCGGTTACAAATTGATAAACTTCATCAAACTTCTAACGTTTTGTCACTTTTAATAAGGTCGTTATTTCACTTTTGGAATATCTAACTGCTTACAAATTTTTTTACAAAAAGTAGATACCGGACTAAAGCAGTCCACTGAACGTCAGGTCAAATCAACGGAAGAGGCAAAAAAGCAACTTTCAAAATGGTTGAAATAAAGAGCTCCTTGTTAGTTGATTTGTTCAGAAGAAAATAATTTCAAGAACCTCAAGTATTATTAGAATTTACTTTTCTCGGGATCTTGCCTTGTATCAAATAAATTTAATAGTGTAATAATATTTTTATCTACTCTATAAAATAAAACGATTTGCTTAGTAATTAAAATTTTCCTAATATCAACTTCTTTTTCAGATTGCGAACCTAAATATGGAAAATTTGAAATCAACTCAATATTTAAGAAACATTTGTCCAAAAACTCATAAGAAACTTTTAAAGACCATTCTCTTTCTAAATAAATGACAATTTCTCTTAAATCCTCAAAAGCATTTTCTGTCCATCTTACTTCATATACCATTTTCTGATTTCATCTTTTACTTTATCATTACTCATTGTCTTTCCATCCTTAACTTGATCGATAGAACCCATCAATCTTTGTTTTTGCCATTCTGATAGTTCATCAATAATATCTATACTATTATCTCTCTTGCTGTATTCAAGAATCGCTTCATAAAAATTATTCAGAACTTTCTCATCATTGAAGTTATCTATCAACTTGTGAAATTCGGATTTTAATTCTTTGACACTCATATTTTTTTAATTTAGTCTAACTTAGAAATTTCTTGTTTGATAATAAATACAATTATATTATTTTTCAACCTCCAAGGATTATTTTATAAACTCTAAGAATTTATTGAATGGGTAAACATAATTGGGAAATTGCTTTTGTCCTATCCTCATTTTTTGTTCAATATTTATTTTAGAAATTTATTAAAGCAAATTATATATTCATTAATTTTATTTGTTGGAATGAAAATAAAGAAACGTCAATACTCTCTCTCACTCACAAAATCCACAAACTCAATCATAGAATTTTTAACACCGCTTTCTTTGAAATCTTTAATTGAATCTTTTGCGACTGAAGAATATTCCTTTACTTTTTTGACCGCATATTCCAATCCGCCGTTCTGCATTACAAAGTCATAAACCTCATCGAATTTTTTAGTCCTGTCGCTTTTGATAAGCTTCATTATTTCGGATGATCTTTTTTTTGGAGCATTACGAAGTGAAACTATCAGAGGGAGTGTAAACTTTTTTTCTTTTAAGTCATTACCTGTAGATTTTCCTAAAATTTTCTTCCTTCCTGTGTAGTCGAGAATATCATCTCTCAACTGGAACGAGATCCCGATATTCTCTCCGAAAACTCCCAGCTTTTCAACATCTGATTTATTCGTTGCAGTACTTATTGCTCCGAGCTTACAGCATGTTTTTATTAAGGAAGCGGTCTTGTCTGATATAACTTTGAAATAAGTTTCTTCCGTTGCATCAAAATTTCTTGCTTTCTGAATTTGCAGAAGCTCTCCTTCGCTCATTCTCTTCACAGCTTCCGAGGTCAACTGCAAAAAATCGTATTCATTATTTTCGAGGGAAATTAATAAACCTTTTGATAAAAGGTAATCACCAATTAAAACCGAAGCCTTATTTTTCCATACTGCATTGATTGATGCAATTCCCCTTCTGGTTTTTGCATCATCAACTACATCATCATGAATAAGGGTTGCCGTGTGAAGCAGTTCTACTAGATTAGCTGCAATATAAGTCCTTGGATTTATATCTCCACAAAGCTTTGCAGAAAGCAGGACTAAAATCGGTCTTAATTTTTTTCCTTTTTGCTTTAGGATATATTTAGTGATAAGGTCTATGAGTGCGACTTTGGATTTAAGGACGTTTGAAAATTGTTTTTCAAACTCTTTCAGCTCTCCGGCTATTGGTTCGGATATTTTATTTAGGTTCAAACTATGTGTAAACAATAATTAGATTTTATGCAATACTCTCTTTGGTAACTTCATCTTCGCTTTTTTTCTGTGAAAATTTTGATATGAAGATGCTTATTTCATACAAAATAAATAGCGGGAATGCAAGTAACAGCATACTTGTAATATCCGGACTTGGCGTCAGTATTGCCGCTAATAGCAGGATTATTATTATCGCATGCTTTCTGTATTTCCTCATAAACTCCGGCTTGAGAATTCCTATCTTGGAAAGAAAGAATGACACCATTGGTAGTTCGAACACAACTCCTGCTGCGAGCATAGTCGAAATTATAAAGCTGATGTATTCATCAACGGCAATATTATTATCAATAATTGCAGACCCGAAAGTGGCAAAGAAGGAAAGCGCTGTCGGTAGTAATACAAGGTATGCGAAGACAACTCCTGAAAGGAAGCAAATTGAAGAAAAGAATACTATACTAGAAATATATTTTCTTTCATTTGGTTTTAAAGCCGGCTCTATAAATTTCCAAAACTGGTACAATAAATTTGGCAGACTCAGGAGCGCACCACCGAAGATTATTACTTCCATGTACAGAGAAAACTGACCGAAAGGCTTTATATTTTGCAATTGTAATGGAGGCGTAGTAGATGTAGCAGGAAGGAGCAAAATATTATCCATAATCCAGTTAATAAATATCCCGATTATGATACCGCCTGCAAGAATTCCAATAGCTGACTTTATTATTCTCCACCTTAATTCCTCGAGATGTTCGAGAAAACTCATCTCGGTTTCTTCCCCGGCATCTTCTGTCTTTTTATCTTCTGAATCTGTAATCATATTTCATTCAAAATAAGTTATGAGTTAACCTATTTTTAAATCATCATAAAGTTTGAATTTGGAAGTCAGGTTTTTTATTTCTTCACCGACTTCTCTTTTAACATTTTCATCTTTTGGATTTGAAATAATTTTATTTATCATGTCTGCAATAGTCTCCATTTCCTCTTCCTTCATGCCCCGGGTTGTCAGTGCCGGCGTTCCGATCCTAATTCCGCTGGTAACAAGTGGGCTTTTGTCATCAAAGGGAACTGCATTTTTATTGCAAGTAATTCCAACTTCATCGAGCGTCTCCTGTGCAGCTTTACCCGAAATGTTTTTATTTCTAAGGTCAATTAACATCAAATGATTATCTGTGCCGCCGGAAATTACTTTATACTCGTAAGAAATTAATTTGTTTGCAAATGTCTGAGCATTTTTAATAATCTGTTTTGAATATTCAAGAAAATCATCTTCCAATGCCTCTTTAAACGCGACAGCTTTGGCTGCAATGACATGCATCAAAGGACCACCTTGTATTCCAGGCATTACCATTGAATCGATCAGCTCACTCATCATTTTAATTCTTCCAGACTTAGGAGCTTTTTTGCCAAATGGATTTTCAAAATCTTTTCCTATCAATATCATTCCACCTCTCGGCCCTCTCAATGTTTTATGGGTTGTAGTTGTAACGACATGACAATATGGAATCGGATCGTTCAATAATTTTTTTGCTATCAATCCTGCGGGATGAGCAATGTCCGCTAATAAAAATGCTCCAATCTTATCTGCTATCTCTCTGAACTTTTTATAATCTATATTCCTTGAATACGCGCTGGCTCCCACCGTAATCATCTTTGGCTTTTCCTTTATTGCCACCTGTTCGATCAGATCATAGTCCAGCAATTCCGTTTCGGGACTGATTCCGTACTGAGTAAAATTATAAAGCTGCCCGGAAAAATTAACAGGCGATCCATGAGTCAGATGTCCACCGTGAGACAGGTCCATTCCCATTACTTTATCGCCCGGTTTAACAAGAGTGAAATATACAGCCATATTTGCTTGACTTCCGGAATGCGGCTGAACGTTTGCATACTCTGCTCCGAATAATTGCTTCGCTCTGTCCCTAGCAAGATCTTCGACTACATCAACATACTCGCAGCCGCCATAATATCTTTTACCGGGATAACCTTCAGCATACTTATTTGTTAGTGTTGAGCCGAGTGCTTGTATCACTGCATAAGACACAAAATTTTCAGAAGCAATCAGTTCAAGCTTCTCAGCCTGTCTCCGGGTTTCGTGAGTTATTGCTTCAAAAATATCTTTGTCGTAATCTTTAAGATTATGTTTCATTGTTTAGAGAGTTGTTAGTCGGGAAATTTTAATTATCAAATTTTTATAATATTCTTTAAAATCATCTTCATTAAAATTTAAAATT
>Ga0180121_10000682_pt1 | contig 14380 bp, 14 predicted proteins | sample AntDrymUQ5402106_2_FD_129676 | JGI IMG/M metagenome (GOLD analysis project Ga0180121, IMG submission 129676) | Polar desert sand microbial communities from Dry Valleys, Antarctica - metaG UQ540 (21.06) (version 2) (version 2) | ecosystem: Environmental > Terrestrial > Soil > Desert | place...
AGGCGCGTGCAGGCGAGCATCGCCACCGGCAGCTCCGGGACCATGCCCATGTAGATCGCGACCTTCGTCCCCTTGCGGACGCCGAGCTCCTTGAGCGCGTTCGCGAAGCGGACGACCTCCGACTGGAGCTGCCCGTAGGTGAGCTCGCGGCGATCGCCTTCCGGCTCGCCCTCCCAGAGGTACGCGACCCGGTCACCGAGGCCAGCCTCGACGTGGCGGTCGACACAGTTGTACGCGACGTTCAACTTGCCGCCGAGGAACCACTTTGCGAACGGCAACTCCCATTCGTAGAGCTTCGTGAACGGCTCGAACCAGGTGACGCGCTCTTGGCCCTCGCTCTCCCAGAACTCCTCGAAGCTGCGCTCGTAGACGTCGGGCTGCGCCACCGCCAGCGCGGCGAACTCAGGCGGCGGCGGATACCGCCGCTCCTCCGTGAAGATCGTCTCGATCGTTTGGTCGCTCAAAGCTCGAAGTCGTACGGGAAGCTCGTCAGCACCTCCGCCCCGTCCTCCGTCACGAGCACGAGGTCTTCGAGCCGAACGCCGCCGTATCCGGTTCGGTAGAGGCCCGGCTCGAGCGCGATCACATCGCCCGCGACGAGCGGCTCGCTCTCGATGCGGCCGACGCCGGGGCGCTCGTGCACCTCCAGGCCGACACCGTGGCCGGTTGCGTGGTGATAGCCGTCCACGAGCACCTCGCCCTGGTCCTTGTGCAGCTGCGTCTTGTGCCCATGCTCGTGAAAAAAGTCGCAGACCTGACGGTGGATGTCGCTGCCCTTGACGCCTGGCTTCACCGCGGCCACGGCCAGGTCGAGCGCCTCCTTCGAAAGCCGGTGAAATTCCGCGAGCTCCTCGGAGGGCGGCCCGAGCGAAAACGTGCGTGTGAAATCTGCGAAGCAGGCCGACTCGCGGTCGCGCGGGAAGAGATCGAAGAGGACGACGTCGTTGGAGGCGATCGTGCCGGAGCCTCCGTCGTGGCCGACCGCCGTTTGTGCACCATGCGAGATGATGAGCTCCTCGGCCGCTGCGCCGTGCTCGCCGAACGCGCGCTCGACCTCGAGCTTGATCCGCTCGCAGGTGAGCGGCTCGCCAGCGAGCGTGAGGGTGCCGTTCGCACGCGATGCGCCTCGAAGCATGTGGACGCCGACCGCGATCCCCGCCTCGACCGCCCGGCAGGCGCGGCGGATGCCGGCGAGCTCGTACTCGGACTTGACGCGGCGGCGCTCGTCGAAGAAGGGCTGGTCCGCAGCGACCTCGATCCCGCGCTCGCGCAGGAAGTCCGCATCGGCGAGCGGGAAGCTCCCCGGCGTGACCGCGCCCTCGAGCCCCAGATGCTTGCAAGCTGCGAGATTGACCTCCAAACGCAGCGCATACGTATCGAAGCCGCGCTTGAGCAGGTCGTCCAAGCCGACCTCCTCGAGCGTGAGCACGGCGAGGTCTGTGCCGAGATCTCGGATCCGGCTGGCCTCGAGTGAGCCGACAACGACGCTCCGCTTTCCACCGACCTCCGCGTAGAGGAAAGGGTCGAGGACCGCCAGTGGCACTTCGTGCCGCAGCTCGGGCGAGCGGAGTGTGTCGGCGTAGATCAGGACGTCCGGCATCGGGCGCGATCCTATCGGTAGGTTCCGCGAACGTGAGCGACGCACTGGCCGACCTCAAGCAGCGCCTCGCCGAGATCTACGATCTCGAGCGCGCGCTCGGAGTGCTCAGCTGGGATCAGAGGACGATGATGCCGCCGAAGGGAGCTGCAGCCCGGTCCGAGGCCTCGGCGACGCTCTCCGGGCTCGTCCACGAGCGCTTCGTTTCGGACGAGATCGGGCGGCTGCTGGACGAGGTGGCGCCGCTCGAGGAGGAGCTCGGCCACGACTCCGACGACGCGAGCCTGATTCGCGTCACCCGGCGGGACTGGGAGAAGGCGCGCCGCGTGCCCGCCGAGCTGGCCGCCGCCTGGGCGCGCGAGGGCGGCAAGGCGCACGTCGCCTGGCTCGAGGCGCGCGAGGCGAACGATTTCTCGGTCTTCCAGCCGGCGCTCCAACGCGTGCACGGCGTCGCGCTCCGCTGGGCCGAGTGCATGGAGCAAGGCGACTCGCCCTACGACGTCTTCCTCGACGAGTACGAGCCCGGGATGACGACGGCCGACGTGAAGGCCGTCTTCGACGTGCTCGGGCCGGAGCTGACTGCGATCGTACGCGGGGCGGGCGAGCCTGCGGACGACTCCTTCCTCGAGGGCGACTTCCCGGTCGCGACGCAGGAGGAGTTCATCGCCGGGATCCTGCGGGACTTCGGCTTCGAAGAGGGCGCGTACAGGCTCGACCCCACCGTTCATCCCTTCGCCACGTCGTTCGCCCGCACGGACATCCGGATGACGACGCGTTTCAAGCCGACGAATCTGCGGGCGCTCTGGGCCGCGATGCACGAGGCGGGGCATGGCCTGACCTACCAGGGCGCCGACCCGGCACTCGGGCGTACTCCCCTGTACGGGAACGCATCGCTGGGGCTCGGCGAGTCGCAGAGCCGAACGTGGGAGAACCTCGTCGGCCGCTCGCTCCCGTTCTGGCGCGGTCGCTACCCGGAGCTGCAAAGGCGCTTCCCCCAGCTCGAACACGTCGATCTCGAGACCTGGTACCGCGGCATCAACCGCGTCACACCCGGACTAATCCGGGTCGACGCCGACGAGGTCACGTACTCCCTGCACATCATCCTCCGCTTCGAGCTGGAGCAGGAGCTCGTGTCGGGTGCGCTCGCTCCCGCCGACCTGCCCGAGGCGTGGAGCGCACGGATGCAGGAATACCTTGGTGTCGACGTGCCGGACGACGCCCGCGGCGTGCTCCAAGACGTCCATTGGACACGCGCCGCGTACGGCTACTTCCCCACCTACGCCTTAGGCAACGCGCTCTCAGTCCAGATCTGGCGCGTCGTCGAGCAAGAGCTGCCCGATCTTGACGCCCAGCTCGAGGCCGGCGAATTCGGACCGCTCTACGAGTCGCTCCGCGAGCGCCTCTACCGGCACGGGCGCAAGTTCACGCCGATGGAGACGCTCGAGCGCGCGATCGGGGCTGACGCGATCGATCCGCAGCCGTACCTGGAGTACCTGCGTGAGAAGGTCGGCGGCCTGCGCGTCGTGCGTTAGCCGTCCGTCCGTAGACTCCGGCGTGGAGATGGAGGAGGTCCTTCTGCGGTCGCGGGCGCTCGTCGAGAGCTTCGATGCGCTCGTGCGCGCGGAATTGCCCGAAGACATCGAGATCTTCGACGCGCACGTCCATCTCGGCAACGACATCGACGGGAGGGTGGGCGACTTCGACGAGCTAGTCGCTGGGCAGCAGCGGTACGGGATCTCGGGGGCGTTCATGTTCTGCCTCGACGAGCCCGACCGGCACCCGGCCTTCAGCGCCGCGAACGACCGGACGCTGGCCTTCGCAGAACGCTCGCAGGGGCGCTTCGTGCCGTTCGTGCGGCTCGACCTGAACGAGGATCCGATCGCGGAGGCGGCCCGCTGCCTCGACGCGGGGGCACGAGGAATCAAGTTGCACCCGCGCGCGCAGAAGTTCCACCTGAACGACGAGCGGCTCGCGCCGGTGTTCGCGCTCGCGGCCGAGCGTGGCGTCCCGATCCTGATCCACGGCGGGCGTGGCCTGCCGCCGATCGCCGACGGCCTGGCCGAGCTCGTGGAGCGCTACGACACTCAGCTGATCATCGCCCACTGCGGGATCGCAGACCTCGCCGCGCTCGCGGGCCGCTTCTGCGGTCGCCCGGGAGTCTTCTTTGACACGTCGGTGTGGAGCCCGCTGGACGTTCTCGACCTCTTTCGGCTCGTCGCTCCCGAGCAGGTGCTCTATGCCTCGGACTACCCCTACGGCCAGCAGCCGGGCTCGCTCCTGCTCGCCGTGCGCACGTCCCGGCTCGCGGGGCTCAGCGAAGCGCAGCAGCGCGCCCTGTTCGCGGGCAGCGCACGGCGAATCTGCAACGGCGACGAGCCGCTGCAACTCTCGCCGCCGCAAGGCCCCGACTCGGTCTCACAGCCGCTGACGTTCGCGCGCATCCACGCGTACCTCTCAATGGCGACACCGCTCCTCTGGATGCGGCAGGCCGACACCCTCGGCGTACTCGGGCTCGCCCTCAACGCCTGCGACGAGCGCTCCAACGGCCGCCGCGAGGAGACCGAGCAGATCCGGGAGCTCATCCTCACCGCGCGCGACCTCTGGCTGGCCCTGCCGGAAGTTGACGAGGACGCGCGTCCACTCGCGGGCCGCGCCGCGTTCCGGATGGTGCACCTGGCGAACATCCTCGCGCTCACGGCCGATGCCTGAGACTCGGCTGCAAGTCAACGGGCACGCGTACGCCTTCGAAACAGCCGTCGGGCGCTCGCTGGCGGACGTGCTCCGCGACGACCTCGGCCTGACAGGGACGAAGGTCGCCTGCGGCGAGGGCCACTGCGGCGCCTGCACGGTCCAGCTCGACGGCGTGCCGGTGCTTTCCTGCATCACGCTTGTCCACACCGTCGGTGACCGCGAGGTGACGACGATCGAGGGCCTGCGCGACCACCCGCTCGTGGCCGCGTTCGTCCGCACGGACGCGCTCCAGTGCGGCTTCTGCACGCCCGGCCAGATCGTCTCGGCCGCGGCGCTCGTCGCAGCGAATCCCGACCCGACACGCGAGGAGATCCAGCACGGGATGGCCGGCAACCTCTGCCGGTGTGGCACCTACCCTCGCATCGAGGAGGCGATCTCCAGTTGGCGCGGCTGATCAAGTCCGAAAAGGAGGTCGAGGGACGCTACGAGGAGGTTTGGACGCTCGTCGACGAGGACGCCCTCGTCCAGTGGCCGGCCGGCCCCGGCGACGTCGTCGGCCGAGATGCGCCGCGCCTCGACGGTTTCGAAAAGGCACGCGGCGAGGCCCGGTATACGGGCGACATCCGCCTACCCGGGCTAGTCCACGCTGCCGTCCTGCGCAGCCCGCACGCGCGCTGCCGCGTCAGCCGGATCGACATGGCCGCCGCGAGCGCCGCGCCGGGAGTGCTGGCGGCGATCGCCCCCGGCGAGGTAGAGGGAGTCGAAGAGGAGGCCCATTTCGAGGGGAGCGCAGTCGCGGCGGTCGTCGCCGAGACGCTCGACCAGGCCGAGGCTTCCGTGCGCCTGATCGACGTCGACTGGGAGGAGCTCGAACCGCTGCTCGACGCGGACGAGGCGGTCCGTCGCGGCTCACTCCTCTCCGAGACCCGCACGTACGAACGCGGCGACTACGACCGCGGCATCGCCGAGGCGGACGCGGTCATCGAGGCCGAGTACTCGACCCAGACGCTCAACCACAACCCGCTCGAGACGCACCAGTGCATCTGCGAATGGCGCGGCGACGGGCTCGACGTCTACATCTCGACCCAGTACATCTGGGGGATCCGCGCCGAGGTGGCCGAGGCCCTCAAGCTGCCCCCGGACAAGGTGCGCATCGTCTGCGAGTTCATGGGTGGCGGCTTCGGAGCGAAGAACGGGATCGGCAGCTACGTCCTGATCGCGGCCGAGCTGGCGAAACGGACCGGCCGTCCAGTCCGGTGCGCGCTAGACCGGCGCGAGGAGAACGTCGTCTCGGGCAACCGGAACGCGACGACGCAGCGCGTCACCGCCGGCGCGCGCGCCGACGGCACGCTGACCGTCCTGGGCGGCGAGTACACCTGCGCGCTCGGGTGGGACGGCTGGTTGCCCCCCACAGCCGGCCCGACCCAGCTGCTCTACGCCTGCGACAACGTCCGGACTGTGGAGCACGGCGCCAAGCTGAACCTGCCGCCGATGGAAGCCTTCCGCGCGCCGGGCTTCGTCGAGGGGACATGGTCGCTCGAGTGCCTGCTCGACAAGCTCGCGGCGCAGCTCGGGCTCGACCCGCTCGAGTTCCGGAAGCTCAACTACGCCCACGCCGACGCGATGGACGACCGCCCGTTTTCTTCCAAAGGCCTCATGGAGTGCTACAGGCGGGCGGAGCCGCACTGGGAGCGCCGCAAGGAGCTGCGCGCCCGCTCGGACGAGGTGTGGAAGCGCGGCATGGGGATGGCGAGCCAGATCTGGTACGGCGGCGGCGGGCCGCCGAGCTACGCGTGGGTGCGGCTCGGCTCGGACGGGCGCGCGAACGTCGTCACCGCGATGCAGGACATCGGCACCGGCACCCGCACGGCGATGGCGATGATCGCGGCCGAGGAGCTCGGCCTGACGCTCGACCAGATCGAAGTCCAGGTCGGCGACTCGGCGCGCGGACCGTTCGCCTCGATCTCGGGAGGCTCGTCGACGCTGCCGTCGATGGGGCCGGCGGTGCGCTCGGCTGCGGCCGACGCGGCACGGCAGGTGCTCGAGCTCGCCGCGCAGCGGTTCGAGCGCGAGGAGCGGCTGCTTTCTTTGAAAGGCGGCCAGATCGTCTCCTCGGATGGCGGCTCGTGGCCGCTCGCCGAGATCACCGGCCTGCTCGACGACGGCCAGATCCTCGGCAAGGGCGCGCGCGGCCCCAACCCAACGGGGATGCGCGTGCTCACGTTCGGCATCCAGCTTGCCGAGGTCGCGGTCGACATCGGCACCGGCGAGGTCGTCGTCGAGCGCGTAATCGCGATCCACGACGTCGGCCGCGTGATCAACCCGCTCGGGGCGCGGAGCCAGATCGAGGGCGGGATCATCCAGGCGCTCGGCCACACGTTCTCGGAGGTGCGGCTGGACGACCCGCTGACAGGGACGATCCTCACGCGGACGCTCGACTCGTACAAGGTGCCGACGATCGCAGACGTGCCGGAGATCGTCTGCGACCTCGTCGACGAGCCGGACCAGCACCTGACGAACCTCGGCTCCAAAGGGCTCGGCGAGCCGCCGATCGTCCCGACGGCCGCTGCGATCGCGAACGCGATCCGCGACGCCACCGGAGCGGACGTGACGTCGCTGCCGATCACGCGCGAGGAGATCCTGCGCGCCCTCCGCGACGCTGAGGCCAAAAAAAAGGAGCCCGTTGCAGCTGGAACGGCCTAGCTCGCCCGCCGAAGCCGTCGCGGCGCTCGGCGACGGCGGGCTCGCCCTCGCCGGGGGCACCGAGGTCGTGCCGCTGCTGCGGGAAGGGCTCGCCACCGCCGACCGGCTCGTCGACGTCTCCGGAGCGGTGCCGCGCGGCGTCAGCGGGCGCACGATCGGGGCCGGAACCACGCTGGCGGAGCTCGAAATCGATCCTGAGGTTCCGGCGGCACTCCGCGAGGCGTGCCGGCTCGCCGCCTCGCCGCAGCTCCGCAACATGGGCACGATCGGCGGCAACTTGCTGCAGGCGACGCGGTGCTGGTACTGGCGCCTCCAGTTCCCCTGCTACTTGCACGGCGGCGAGCGCTGCCACGCGAAGGAAGGGCAGCATCGCGAGCATGCGTTCTTCGCGAACGAGCGCTGCGCCTCGGCACACCCGTCCGACCCCGCCGCGGCACTGCTCTCCCTCGGGGCGCGGATCCGCACCGACCGGCGCGAGCTCACTCTCGCCGAGCTGTACCGGCTGCCCACGGACGACAACCGGGCGACGACGACCCTCGAGCCCGGGGAGCTGCTCCTCGAGCTCGACGTGCCCGAGGCCGAGTCGAGCGTCTACCTGAAGGCAATGGACCGGAAGCGGTGGGCGTTCGCGCTCGTCGGGGTCGCAGCGGCGCGCGTCGGCGGCGAAACGCGGATCGCGCTCTCGGGCGCCGCGCCAGTCCCCTGGTTGCTCGACTCACCAGACGCGCTGGAAGCCGCCACTCCCCTCCCGGGGACGGCGTACAAGGTGGAGATCGCCCGCGCACTGATCCCGCGCGCGCTCGCAAGCCTCTAGGTGGCGCGCCACGATCGGCGGTCCTCATGCGGCTGAGAATGATCTTCCTCTTGCTCGTGGCGGCGATTTCTGGCACGGTCGTCGGCCTGGCCGACGACGCACGCGCAGGCAAACCGCGCGCCGCCGTCCTGCCGGTTCCGCCGCCGCCGCCCTTCGATCCTCCGCCGAACCCGTGCCCGGCGCCACGCGAGCTGCGCGACGAGTTCCGGGCCGCCGCCACGGACGTCGACCTGCCGCTGGCCATGATCGTCGCCGTCGCCAAAGTCGAGTCGAACCTCGACACGGAGGCGCGTTCGTCGGCCGGCGCGCACGGGCTACTGCAGGTGCTGCCCTCGACCGCCGCCGAAATCGGGCTCGACACCTACCACGTCGGCGAGAACGTGCTGGCCGGGGCGCGCTACCTGCGCCAGCTGCTCGACCGCTTCCAGTCCACCGAGCTCGCGCTCGCGGCCTACAACGCCGGGCCGACCGTGGTTGAGCGCAAAGGCGCGCGACCGAACGACGAAACCCGCGCTTACGTTGCGAACGTGACGACGCAGTGGCGTAGGCTCGTCGGATGCACGTAAGCATCCGTCTGCTCCTCCTCGGCGTGCTGGCGCTGGCCCTGGCCGCTTGCGGCGGGGGCGACGACCCGGCGCCCGAGGCGACGGGGGCCGCGACGACGGCGGCGTCTTCCGCTTCCGGGCCCTGCGCGAGCGTGGAGTCGCCCGAGCCGAAGCCTGACGGGGGCGAGCAGCCGCCGGCCGACGCGCTCGACGAGGCCAAGACCTACGCTCTCGTCGTCGAGACCAATTGCGGCTCGTTCACGATTCAACTCGACCAGAAGATCGCGCCGAAGACGGCCGCCTCGCTGGTCTCGCTCGCCGAGAACGGCTTCTTCGACGGCACCACCTTCCACCGCGTAGTTCCCGGCTTCGTGATTCAGGGCGGCGACCCGACCGGCACCGGTACGGGCGGACCGGGGTACAAGACCCTCGACGTCCCGCCGCCGGGCACGACGTACACGGAAGGATTAGTCGCGATGGCGAAAGCCGGGGCCGAAGCGCCGGGCACGTCCGGCAGCCAGTTCTTCGTGGTCACAGGCGCGGACGTGGGCCTGCCGCCGGAGTACGCCGTCGTCGGCAAGGTGACCGACGGGCTCGAGACCGTCCTCGCGATTGACGCGCTGGGGGTCGGCGACGGGCCACCATCGATGCCGGTCGTGATCGAGAAGGTCAGCACCGAGTCGAGCTAGATGATCGCAGCGGTCGTCCTCGCCGCGGGCGCAGCGACGCGGTTCGGCGCGCCGAAGCAGCGCCTGCTCCTCCCTGCCGTCCTCGAGCGGCTGACGGGTGTCGACCAGGTCGTCGTCGTCGCGGGAGCGCACCCGCTCGAGGGCGCGGTCGACTGCCCGGACTGGGCGCGCGGCCCCGGCGCCTCACTCCGCTGTGGGCTAGCGGCGCTCGACGCCGCCGTCGAGGTTGCCGTGGTCGTCCTAGCGGACGGCCCCGAGCTCGCGCCGGCTGCGATCGACCGCGTCGTCGCCGCGTGGCGAGAGAGCGGCGCGCCGCTCGTGGCTGCGAGCTACGGCGGCCACCGGGGCCACCCGCTCGTGCTCGAGCGCTCGCTGTGGAGAGACATTCCGGATGAGGGGCTCCGCGGCGTCGAGCCTCTGCTTGTCCCGTGCGACGACCTCGGCCCGCCGGGAGACGTCGACTACCGCGGCGATTTGCCGGAGAGGTTCAAGAGCACTCCCGGCGAATCGATGTAGAGCAGATGGAGCTCGTCCAGCCGATCCCGCTCCACCATGGCGCCGCGCCCGACAGGAGCCCACTAGCGTCTGCGCGGCTGCGCCGCCAGCTGACGGTCGTCGAGGCCGCCAGGCGGGCCGACCTGACCCCCGATCAGGTTCAGTGGCTCGAGGAGGGGCGGGTCTACCGCTTCCCGTCCACGGATGCCGCGATCGAGGCGACGCTGCTGCTGGCGGCCGCGCTGGAGATCGACCGACGCGAGGCGCGCGAGCTCGCCGGCCTCCCCGTCCCGCCGCGCCCGCTCGACGTCAATCCTGCCGCGCGCCTCATCGGCGTCGCCGCGCTCTCCGCCGCTCTGATGGGATTCGTTGCGTTCGTGCTCGTGCCCGTGGTCGCGAGGAAACCCACTCCGGCCGTCGATCCGGTCGTCGCACAGGCGGCGACGCTGCCGAAGCCGTGGACAATCCAGGTCGACGTGTTGAACGGCGCCGGGGACATCAACTGGACCCGACTGACGGCGAGCCGGATCCAGTCGCTCGCCTACACAGTCAAGAAAGTCGGCCGCGCCGATCGCTTCGACTACCCACAGAGTGCCGTCTACTACGCGCCTCGCGGCCGACTGATCGCCGTGCGACTCGCCCGCCAAATTGGCTTCGTCACGCGCCCGCTGCCGGGCGGCACGGATCCGCAGCGGCTCGTCGTGATCGTCGGGCCTCGGCGCGGCCCAGGGTAGAGCTAGAGGCCGTCGGCAGTGGGGCCGCGGAGCTCCGCCAGCTTCGCCAGCAGCCCGGCCGGCATCCGCTCGCTCGCGGAGACGCGGATGTACCGGCGTAGGCGCTCCTCGAAGCGGTAGCGCCGGCGGCAGTAATCGCACCCGTCGAGATGGCCCTCCGCGATCACGACCTCCTCGCGGGTCAGGTCACGATCGAGGTAGCCCTGCAGCAGCTCTTCGCATTTCTCGCAGTCGGGGTCGTGATCGGTCACGTGAGGCTCTCCTCCGCCAGCGTCTGCTTCAGGATACGTCGGCCGCGGTGGAGCCGCGACATCACGGTGCCGATCGGCACGTCGAGAATCTGCGCGGCGTCGGCGTAGCTGAACTCGCCGAGGTCGACGAGGACGACGACGTCGCGGAAGTCGTGCGGGAGCGCGGCAAGCGCATCGACGACTCCTCCCTGAGAGAGCCGCTCGACGACGCGTTCCTGGTCGAGCGCCTGTTCTCCCTCGACGGCGGCGAGCTTGTTCGCGAGGTAGTAGTCGCTCTCCTCGAGCGGCTGCAGGTCGGGCGTACGCTGGAGCTTGCGGCCGCGGTCCGTGTTCAGGTTCGTCAGGATCCGGAGCAGCCACGCCCGCATGTTCGTGCCGGGCGTGAACGAGCGCCAGCTGCGAAACGCGCGCGCGTAGGTGTCCTGTACCAGTTCCTCGGCCTCCTCTCGCGTTCCCACCATTCGGCGCGCGACGCGGTAGACCTGGTCGGCGAGCTCGAGTGCCTCCTCCTCGAAGCGAACGCGCTCGCGAGCCTCGCTCGCGATTCGACGTCCTGCTTCCGCTTCGGGGTCGGCTGCACCGGACTCACTCACCGGGCCACCCTAACAATCGTCCGTACGGGGCTGAGAACGCCCGCCGTAGCCCGGCTATTCCCCTCCTACACGTGCTGGAGCTCGGGAAAACCGGCGCGGGAGAGCGTTTCGACGATCGCCTCGCGCGTCGTCACCTCGTCGTCCCAGGAGAGCGTGACATGGCCCATCAGGTTCGCGTTCGCCGCCTCGATCCCCTCGTGAGGGCGAAGCGTCCCGGCCAGCCGGCCGACGCACCGCTCGCAGCGGACGCCGCTGACCTGGATCGTGTCGCTGACAGTTGCCACCTACTTGGATCCTAACGAGAGCTCGGCGTCGGCCTGCTCGATCAGGAGCGGGTCGTGCGTCGCGCAGATCACGGTCGTACCGGAGGTGCGCGCGATGTCCGCGAGCAGCGCGCCGACGGCGAGAGCGTTGGCGCCGTCGAGCCGCGCCGTCGGCTCGTCTGCAACGAGCGCGAGCGGGCGCGCGGCGAGAGCGCGGGCGATTGCCGCTCTCCCGCGCTGGCCCGCCGAGAGCTCGCCCACTGGCCGCTCGCTCTGCTCCTCGAGTCCGACGTCGGCCAGCGCCTCCATTACACCCTCGACCGGTAGGCCGCGGAGCTCGAGCCCGAGCTCCGCGTTCTCGCGCGCTCCGAGGAATGGGACGAGCCCGAGCGTCTGGCCGACGAAGGCGATCGCTCGGCGCCGGAGCTCGGCGCGACCGGTGCGGTCGAGCGTCCCAAGCGACACCCCGTCGACGAGCACGTCGCCCTCGTCCGGGACCTCGAGCCCGGCGAGCAGGTGCAACAGCGTCGTCTTGCCGGAGCCCGACGGTCCAGTGACGACCGTGAGCTTCCCCGCCGCGAACCTCGCGTCAAGTCGCTGGAACGGCGTCTCCGACCCGTACCGCTTCGTCAGCCCGCGCGCCTCGATGGCTTGTGTTGGCGCAACACGAATCGTCTCCGAACGGCTCGTTTTTGGTGCAGCAACGCGAAGTTCTTCGGCCGCCGGCTCGACGACGAGCTCACTGCCGCGCAGGCGCGCCGTGGCGTGACGGTCAATCCCGGCCGAGCGGAGCAGCTCCTCCGGGAGTCGGAGCCAGCCGCCACGGCCGATCACGATCGCGCCGTCGCTACTGCCGCCGCTGGCGCCGGCGATGCGCTCGTCGCTGATGCGACCGTCGCGGATGTGGACGACCCGGTCAGCCCGCTCCGCCGAGGCCGGGTCGTGGCTGACGACGAGCGCCGTCCCTCCCTCCTCGCGCGACAGCTCGGCGATCAGGTCCAGCACCTCGCGGGCCGTCGCGGCGTCGAGCTCGCCGGTCGGCTCGTCAGCGATCAGGAGCTGCGGGCGGCGGGCGACGGCGGCGCAGAGCGCCACGCGCTGCTGCTCGCCGCCGGAGAGCTCGCGCGGGTGGGCGTCCTGGCGTGCCCCCAGTCCGACGCGTTCGAGCAGCTCGCCGGCGCGCGCGTCGCGGCTCGCGCCAGCCTCGCCGGCGAGGCCAAGCTGCACGCCCACGAGCTCGAGTGCGGTCAGCTCTCCGGCGAGTGCCCGCCAGTAGTGCTGGTCGGCATAGCCGATGGCGCGCGAGCGGAAGCGGCCGGCCTCCCACGCACTGAGCCCGGCGACGTCGACTCCGGCGACGCTCACCGCGCCCGCAGAGGGCTTGTCGAAACCGGCAACGATCCGAAGCAGCGTCGATTTTCCAGAGCCGCTCGGCCCCAGCACGACGCACAGCTCGCCGCGCGGCACGGTAAGGGTCAGCCCCTGCAGCGCCGCGACGCCGCCCTCCGCGGACGGATAGACGCGGAAGAGATCGCGGAGCTCGACGAGAGCGCTCACTCCAAGGCCTCCGCCCGCCCGGGTGCCGGCGCCGAGAACGCGCGCCGGGTGGCGAGGAGGACGAGCGCCGCGGCGGCGAGGACGTACAGCACCGCTGCGCCGAGCACGACGAGCACGTCCACCTCGAGCACGAGCGGCGGCTCGGCTGCGGTCGCCCGCGCCGTCAGGCCGACGAGATCCGTGACGACGGCTGCCAGCGCGACGCCAGTGAGTGCACCCGCGACCAGCCCCGCCGCGGCAACGGTGAGCGCGCGCAGCCGGACGATCCTGCGCAGCAGCGAAGGCGAGGCGCCCTGCGCCTCGAGATCGAACAGCTCGCCCCGCTCGTCGCGCAGGTCGCCGAGCACCGTGAGCAGGATTCCGGCCAGCGCGAGCGCGAGCGCCACCGCTGCAGCCACGGCCAGGGCGAGCAAGGTGCCGTGCGCGATCGGGTCGCGTCGTGCGTCGGCTTCGAGCGCGCGGCGCGACTCGATCGCGAGCACGTTGAACGGCTTCGCGGCCAAAGCGCGGTCGACCGCTACCGCCCGGGTCGGGTCGCGCAGCCCGAGCCAGGCCTCGTTCACGCGCGCTCCACCCGGACGCGCCAGATTGACGATCGCTGCCAGCGCAGCGCCGTCACCGACCACCGCCTGACCGTCGATACCAGGGAACCGCCGCACCGTCCCGACGACGCGCACCGAGACGCGCTCACCAGCGATCTGCAGCGGCAGCAGCCCGTCCGCGTTCGCAGCCGACGCGAGTCGCGGGGTGGCGAGCACTGGTACCGATCCGCCGTCGTAGGGCTGGCGCGGGCGGATCCGAGTCGCGGTCGAGTTCGTGAGCGTGTAGTCGACCTTGCTCCCGTCGATCTGAGCGCCGCCAACGCCGATCCAGCCGTCGAGCGCCCCGGGCACGTCCGGGAAGGCGATCTCAACAGAGCCGGTCAGCGCCTTGCCCGCGTCTGCGCCACGCTCCTGGAGCCGCGTGTTCGGCTCGAACACGATTCCCGCGAGGCGGCCGCCCCGCGCCTCGGCGGGAATCAGCTCGTTCGGCCCCACCCGGACGAAGCGCCCATTCGGCGCTTCGATCTCGGCAAAAAGGAGGACGTCGCCGCTTGTCGTGATGAACACGAGCCGCCTCAGCTCGGGCCGCAGCCGCGGCCCTTTCAGCGGCCGGGCCACGTCGAGACGCCGGACGAGCTCCCGGCGCGACGCAGATGTCTCCGAGTCGCGCCAACCGCGCAGCTCGAGGAGCGTTGCCGGCGGCACGCCGAGCAGCGTGATCCCACTCTCACCTTCAAGGCGCGCGACGCTCCCGGTGAGGCGGAGCACCGGCGCGACGCCGACGCCGAGCTCGCGGAAGCGATCGAACGGCGCAGCGTCCTGGACGGGAATCAGCCGCCGCAGGTCCTCGCGGACGACGTAGTCGAGCGGCACGCGATGCGCGGCCTGGTCGCGCTCACCGCGCGC
>Ga0180121_10000683_pt1 | contig 14379 bp, 15 predicted proteins | sample AntDrymUQ5402106_2_FD_129676 | JGI IMG/M metagenome (GOLD analysis project Ga0180121, IMG submission 129676) | Polar desert sand microbial communities from Dry Valleys, Antarctica - metaG UQ540 (21.06) (version 2) (version 2) | ecosystem: Environmental > Terrestrial > Soil > Desert | place...
CTCACGTCGCCGGAGTGAGCGTCGATCGGGTCGAGGCTCACCGTCGGCGCGCGGTGGTCGAGCGCGACCAACGGGAAGCGGTTGGGGATGCCGTCGACGCATGGCTTGCGAGGCGTACACGCCGCGGCCTGGTTGTAGCCGAACACGGCGAAGCGATACGTGCCGGGACTGTCGATCTTGGTTCGCACGATCGCCGTTCGGAACGCTCTCGCACTCGCCCGCGACGCCGGCACGGTGCGACCGACCAGACGGTCGGTCCGGAGGTTCACCAAGATGCCTCGCAGGCGACCCGCGGCGAAGAACACGTACTGACCGAAGTCGTACGTGCGGTCATCGTTCGTGTCGATGAGCACCGCGAAGTTGCCGTTGCCGTGATCGATGGCTGCGTTCCAGACGGCGTCGTAGGTCGAGAACGAGATGGTGTCCTTCGACTTCCCTCGGGAGATCTTCATCGAGCTGAGGTCGAGGTCGCCCTTGACGTCGTTGCCGTCGTTGCGCGAGATCGCGAACATCGCCCTGCCGGGCGAGCACGGCTACTAGCACGAGCAGAAGGGCGAAGGTGCGACGAGACACGGGCGATCTCCTCTCGGTGGGGGCCGCCGGAGTGTATGAGGAGCACAACCCGGGTTCAACGACCTCCCGGCCCCGGGCCATGCCCCGCACGTCACATCACGCGGAAGTAGGCCCACCGCGAGCGACCCGCCCCATGTTCGCCAAGCGCGCGCACCCTGCCCCTGATGCGGAACGAGTATCCCGCCGGCAGCCCGCGGACCAGGAAGAGCCCGCGGCTATCGAGGTTCAGCCTGGCCGAAGACACGTCGAGCACTTGCCAGTGCCTGCCCGCTCGTCTCCACTCCAACCTGGCGCGGACACGCTCGCCGTGCAGGTTTGGCCACACGACCACGCCGAGACGCACGGTGGCGCCTTCCCGATACAGGTGGAAGCCGTCGCGTCGCGCCACCCAGCCGGTCAACCGAGCCTTCACCGTCACCTCGATCCCACCCTGCTGGGCGCGCGCTGCGGACCAGCCGCTGATCGGGGATCCGGCGATCGCCAGGGTCGCAAGGAGCGTCACGGTGACCGTCGTCATGAGCCGTGCCGATCGAAGCACGCCGAAGCCTTCCATCGTCGGGGGATGCGCCCCTCGAGTGTAGGACCGGGCGGGCCGGCGGGCGCGACCCTTCAGGAAACGGGCACCGGCGCCATCGCGCCGACGTTCATCTCACCGAACGACAACACGGCCAAGCCGATCGACTGCGCTGTCACCGCGTCGGGGAACGTGAGCTCCAGGGACGCCTGCTCGCCGGCGTTGATCGCCGCCGCTCCCTGGGCCACGCCGTCGTAACGGCGGTCGTCGGCGCCGATCACGTACAGCGACGGCGCGCCGAGCTCGGACTCGCTCTCGTTGCGGATGTGCAGCGTGGCCACACTGCCGTCGAAGGTGGCCTGCGCGATGATGCTGTTGAACCGGTAGGCGAAACGCCCCGGCACGAAGACGGTGTCGCCCAAGTCCTCGCTGACCACGCCATCACCCTCGCTCGGAGCCACCGAGGGCGACCCAGGCGGGGGGTCGTCACCGCCGGTGCATGCGGGCACCCAGAGCGCGAGCGCCAGCCCGAGGATCGGCGTGACGATGCGGCGAAGGGGCCTCACGGCGCGGCATGATACGCGAACGTCGAAAGGAACCCGCGATGGAAGAGCTCGAGCTTCGACGACATGCCACACGAGATCCTCAGGTGGATCGCCTCTCGCCGGCGGGCAGGGTGCTGGCCGAAGACGTGGGTCGCGCGAGCACTCGGACGTACGACCGCGTGTACGTCTCCCCGGCCCAGCGTGCGGCGGAGACGGCAGCGTGGTTCCTGCGGGGCGCGATGCAGCAGCTCCCCGACCACGCGGTGGTCCCGGGCCTCGGGGGTCACGACGCGAGTGGCGGAAGCCCCGAAGGAATGGCCTCGGGGGTCCGCGCGCTGCTCGACCAGCTTCCCGAAGGCGGGACCGGGCTCGCGATCAGCCATACCCCCCTCGTGGAACGAGCGGCGTTCGGGCTCACCGGCGTCGAGGTGGCACCCTTCCGGGAATGCGAGGGCATCCTCGTGCGTCGCGACGACGACGGCGCGATCGCGATCGAGGAGCTTCGCCGTTAGCGCTCGTCGAGGCTCCCGAAGACGTCGGTGAGCAGCGGCGCGCCGGGGGCGTGCTCCGGCCACGCGATCACGTGGCTCTCGAAGGACAGCGCCGTGCGGCGCTCTTCCTTTGACATGTCCTGCATGCCGCCCGACTGCGTGCGGTGCTCCTCGAGCGCTGCGAGCTTGCGATCGACGACCGTCCGACAGTCGATCAGCACACCGAGCTCGTCGTCGGGCACGCCTCGCGGTTGATAGAGCTGCGTGGGATCCATCGGTTCCTTGCCCGACGCGACCAGACGGCGGTTCCACTCGTCGAGCATCGACTGCGGGATCGCCTGGTGCAGGAGCCGCCGCAGTCCGGGGCCCTCGCCCGCTCGCCGGACGCGGTGGAACGCCTCGGTGGCGCCGCGGCCGGTCGTGATGTGGTCGGGGTGACCCGTGACGCCGTCGGGTCCGAAGGTGATCACGACGTCAGGGCGCTCTTGCTCGAACACTTCGGCCAGACGCCCGACGAGCTCGTCGTAGGGCTGCTCGTCGACCTGATGGTCGGGGTAGCGGAAGAGCTCGTGACGATCGGGCGGGCGGCCGAGCGCCACCCATGACAGGCGGTCCTCTTCCTCTCGAACAGCTCCGAGGGTCTGGCGGGTCGCGAGCGCCTCGTCGGCGATCTGACCGGCCTCGCCGCTCGTCACGTGGATCAGCACGAACCGGAATCCGGCATCGTCGGCGTGCAACGCGACCGTGCCCGCACAGCCGAAGGTGTCGTCGTCGGGGTGGGCGACGACGACGGCGAGCGTCGAGGTCACAACAGCTCGTCCAGGCCGATCGTGAGGCCCGGCCGGTTCGCGACGGCCTTGATCGCGAGCAGCACGCCCTGCATGAACGAGGTGCGGTCGGTGGAATCATGGCGCAGGCTCAGGGCCTCCCCCTGGCCGCCGAAGATCACTTCCTCGTGTGCGACGAGGCCGGGAAGCCGTACGGAGTGGACGCGAACACCGTCGACGTCGGCGCCGCGTGCGCCCGGGTGCGCGTCGTCGCCGGTCGAGGCATGGGGCATCGCCGGGAGGGTGCTGACGGCCACGCCGCGAGCGGCCGCGATGCGCTGAGCCGTTAGCAGCGCCGTGCCGCTCGGGGCATCGACTTTCCCCTCGTGATGGAGCTCGATCACCTCGGCCGAAGGAAGGTGCCGGGCGGCCTGCTCCGCGAAGCGCATGAGCAGCACCGCACCGATCGCGAAGTTCGGCGCGACGATCACACCGACGGACGCGTCGCGCCAGGCATCATCGATCTCGAACCCCGTCGTGCCGATCACGACGTGCACGCCGTTGGCGATGCCCCAGGCGACGTGGTCGGGCGCGTACGCGGCGGCGGTGAAATCGACGAGCACCTCGACGCGGTCCTCGCGAACCTCATCGAGGTGCTCACGGAGCACGACGGCGCCGGCGGCATCGCCGAGCCCGATCGCATCGGCGAGCGTCGAGCCTGCTGCCGAGTGCGAGATGGCGGCGACGAGCGACAGATCGGGGTCGGCCGCGACGGCCCGGCAGACCTCCCGGCCCATGCGACCGGTGGCGCCGGCGACCCCGACGCGAATCACGCCATGACCTCCCGAAAAGCGGAGCCGTTGAAGGGACCCAACACCGTGAGCGTCATCGGCTGCGACAGCACCCGCTCGGCCACCCGGTGCGCGTCGTCGAGCGTGACCTGCTCGACGCGACGCAACGCCTGGTCGACCGAGAGGATCTCGCCGTGCGCGATCTCGGACCTGCCGAGCCGGCTCATGCGCCCGCCGGGGTCCTCGAGCGACAACACCATGGAGCCCTTCACGTGCCCTTTGGCGCGGTCGAACTCGATCTCGGTGATGCTGCCGTCGCGCACGGCCTCGAGCTCGCGCCGGAGCAGCGACACGACCTCGGTCGCACGGCCGGGCGTGGTGCCGGCGTAGGCGGAGAACAGCCCCGCCTCGGTGTACTGCGCGTGATAGCTGTACACCGTGTAGGCGAGGCCCCGCTTCTCACGGACCTCCTGGAACAGCCTCGACGACATGCCGCCGCCGAGGGCCGTGTTCACGACGAGGAACGCGAACCTGTCGGGATCGTTGCGCGCGAGCCCATTCGTGCCGAGGCAGATGTGCGCCTGCTCGGTCTTGCGCCGCTTCACGAGATGCGCGCCCGAGGGCTTCGGCGGCCGCCCGGCAGTGCGCAGGTTCCAGGCCGACGCGGGCGTGCCGCGGTCGCTCAACCGCCGGCCGGTGTCCATGCGTTGCTTCAGCATGCGGATGAGCTCGTCGTGGCGAAGGTTGCCGGCCGCCGCGATCACCAGGTTGCCGGGCACGTAATGGCGGCCGTAGAAGCGCCGGACCGATGCCCTGTTCGCCGCCGCGATCGTTTCGACGGTGCCGAGGATCGGGCGGCCCAACGGATGCTCGGGCCAGAGAGTGTGGGTGAACAGGTCGTGCACGACGTCCTCGGGCGAATCCTCGTGCATGTTGATCTCCTCGAGGATGACCTGTCGCTCCGCGTCGAGGTCGTCGGCGCGGATCACGGAGTGCTGCACCATGTCCGCCAGATGATCGACCGCCATCTCGAGGTCGCGGTCGAGCACCCGCGCGTAGTAGCACGTGTATTCGCGAGCGGTGAACGCGTTCACGTCGCCGCCGACCGCGTCGAAGTTCTCCGCGATGTCCTGCGCGCTTCGCCGGTCCGTTCCCTTGAAGAGCAGGTGCTCGAGGAAGTGGCTCGACCCGCTGATGCGCGGGCGCTCGTCGCGGGAACCCGCGAGCACCCAGAAGCCGAGCGACACGGAGCGGACACTAGGCATCCGCTCCGTGACGACCCGCAAACCCGAGCTGAACTCGGTGCGATCGATCGGCATGCTCGAGTCGCTCGCCCGCCTATTCGGCGGCCGGTGCGTCGACGGTCACCGGTGTGTCGACCGTCACGGTTGTGTCGCTTCCCGCAGGCGCGTCGCCATCACGGAAACGCCGCCCGCGCCGGTCGTCGCCACGGTCGCCCCCGCCGCCGCCGCCGCTGCTGCTGCTGCGGTCGCGACTCCCACGGTCCCGGTCCCCCCGGTCCCTGCCGCCGCCGCGGTTGCCGCGGTCACGATCGCGCCCGCCGCCGGACTCGTCGGCCTGACCTTCGGGAGCCGCCCACTCCTCGCCCACCGGCTTTAGGCTGATCTTGCCCTGCGTATCGATGTCCTCGACGAGCACCGTGAGCTTGTCGCCTTCCCTCACGGCTTCCTCGACGCTGCTGAGGCGCTTGCCCTTGCCGAGCTTCGAGATGTGCACGAGGCCGTCGCGGCCGGGCACAAGATTCACGAAGGCGCCGAACGTGGTGGTCTTCACCACCATGCCGTCGTACTGCTCGCCGACCAGCACCGGACGCGGGTTCGCGATCTCGTCGATCATGTGCGCCGCCTGGTCTGCGCCCTCGGCGCCGAGCGTGGAGCCGATCAGCACGGTGCCGTCGTCCTGGATGTCGATGTCGGCGCCGGTCAACGCGATGATCTCGTTGATGCGCTTGCCCTTCGGGCCGATCACCTCACCGATCTTGTCGACCGGGATCTGGATCGAGATGATGCGCGGCGCCTTGGCGTTGACCTCCTCGCGCGGCGCGGCGATCGCGGCTTCCATGACGTCGAGGATCTGGAAGCGAGCGTCACGCGCCTGCTTCAGGGCGTCGGCGAGCACCGAGCCCGGCAGGCCGGTCACCTTCATGTCGAGCTGGATCGCGGTGACGAACTCGCGCGTGCCGGCGACCTTGAAGTCCATGTCACCGAGCGCGTCCTCGGCGCCTAGGATGTCGGTCAGGGTCACGAAGGCGCCGTCGCCGGCGATCATGCCCATCGCGATGCCCGCGACCGGGGCCTTGATCGGCACGCCCGCGTCCATCAACGACAAGGTCGAGCCACACACGCTCGCCATCGAGGTCGAGCCGTTGGAGCTCAGCACGTCGCTCACGAGCCGCAGCGCGTACGGGAACTCGTCGTCGTGCGGCACCACCGGGATCAACGCCCGCTCGGCGAGCGCGCCGTGGCCGATCTCACGACGGCGTGGCGAGCCCACGCGGCCCGTCTCACCAGTGGAGTACGGCGGGAAGTTGTAGTGGTGCATATACCGCTTGGAATCCTCGAGGTCGAGGGTGTCGATCATCTGGGTCATGCGCAGCATGCCGAGCGTGGTGACGTTCAGCACCTGCGTGTCGCCACGGCTGAACAGCGCCGAGCCGTGCGTGCGCTTCAGCACGCCGACCTCGGCCGAGAGCGGCCGGATCTCGGTGGGCGTTCGGCCATCGAGCCTGATGCCCTCGGAGATCACACGGGTCCGCATGACCTTCTTCTGCACCTGCTTCCATGCGGGGCCGAACTCGCTCATGCGACCCGAGCCCTCGTCGCCGAGCTGCGCGGCCACGTGCTCCTTGGTCTCCGCCTTCAGCGCGTCGAGCTTCTGTTCGCGCTCGGCCTTGTCGGGCACGATCGCCTCGCCGAGACGGTCGGCCGCGAACGCCGACACCATGTCGTGGAGGTCGTCGCCGAAGAGCGGGCGGGGCGTCCACTCCTTCTGGGTGACACTAGCCTCGGCAACGAGCTCCCGCTGGAACTCGATCTGATCGGCGATCTCGCGCTTGGCAGCTTCGAGGCCTTCGGCCACGGTCTCCTCGGTCGGCGCGGCCGCGCCGCCGGCGAGCAGTTCCCAGGTGTTGTCGGGCGCCTCGCCCTCGATCATCAGCACGTCGATCTCGCCTGCGTCGTTCTTGCGGCCGGCGACGACCACGTCGAACGTGGCGTCCTCGATCTGCTGGAACGTCGGGTTCGTGACCCACTGCCCGTCGATCAGGCCCATACGCACCGAGGCGACGGGGCCGTCGAACGGCAGGCCGGCCAGGCACGTCGCCATCGAGGCGGCGTTCATGGCCGGGATGTCGTATGGGTTCTCACCGTCGATGCCGAGCACGGTGACGACGACCTGAACCTCGTCGCGATAGCCGTCGTGGAACGTGGGCCGCAGCGGGCGATCGATCAGACGGCAGGTGAGGATCGCCGTCTCGGACGGGCGTCCCTCACGCCGGAAGAAGCTTCCGGGGATCTTGCCCGCGGCGTACATGCGTTCTTCCACGTCGATCGTGAGTGGGAAGAAGTCGATACCCTCACGGGGGTTGCTGCTGACGCAGGTGGCGATCACCTGGGTCTCGCCGTAGGTGACGACGACCGCGCCGTCGGCGAGCTTCGCCATGCGACCGGTCTCGAACGTGATGTCCTTCGCGCCGAAAGCGCGGGACTTGGTGATGGTGGCCATTTGGCCCTCCTTCTGGTTGACGCGCACGTCTTTGCGTACGGTCTCGTGTGGGCGCACGCCTCGTGCGTACGCACATGGAAGGAGGCGGGTCGGCCGATCCTCAGTGGTGAGTCGCCGGGCGCCGGCCGCGCCGTGGAAACGCGCGTGTCCGGAAGCTCGCTACTGATTACCGACCTGGAGTCCCGCCCCCCGGCGGGTCAGTCGTTCGTTCGCATCACTCCTTCGCGTCGCCCCGCGCGTTCGCGGGACCGCCGCTGGCCTCGAGGCGCGCTCAGCGGCGCAGACCCAAGCGCGCGATCACGTCTCGGTACCGCTCGATGTCCTCGTTACGGAGGTAGTCGAGCAGGCGGCGCCGGCGACCGACCATCTTCAGCAGGCCGCGGCGTGAGGCGTGATCGAGCTTGTGGGACTTGAGGTGTTCGGTCAGCTCCCCGATGCGAGTGGTCAGCACCGCGATCTGAACCTCTGTGGAGCCGGTATCGCCGTCGGAACGGGCGTACTCGGCGATGATCTTGGACTTGGATTCTTTGGTCAACGTCATGGCGAGCATCGAGACTACCAGCGCGAACCGTTCGGTCACGCCAACCCCCTGGTGATGATCGCGAGCCCACCTGCGGCTGCGAACGCGAGGACCGCCGGTCGCAACCAGCGCCCGTCGGTCCGCCGTACGATCGCTGGGCCGGCTGCGAGGCCGATGAGCAGGGCCGGCACGAGCTCGAGAGCGAGGACCACGTCTTCGCGCATGACCTGGCCGGCTGCGAACAGAGCCGCGAACGAGACCACCGTGCCGATCACGAAGAGCGCGGCCAGGGTCGAGCGGAGCTCGGGGCCGGGCCGCCGCTGATAGACGACCGCCAGCGCGGGCCCCCCGATCGCCGAGGTCGTCCCCATCAAACCCGAGAGGAACCCGGCTCCCGTCGCGACCGGGGGGCTCGGCTCGACCGCGAGACCGGCCACCGACAGCAACACGGCGAGGACGATCAAGGCCCCGAGCGCCACAGAGAGGGCGTCGGCAGGAAGCACCGTCACTATCAGCAGGCCCGCGGCAGTGCCGGCGATCCTTCCGGCCAGTATCCACCCGAACCCACGAGCGTCCACGTGTGCCCGCTCGCCCACAGCCATGCCGACGGTCATCGGGAACGCCAAGCACAGCACGGTCACCGGCACCGACCCGGGCCGAAGGAGCTCCAGCGCCGGCACCACCACCAAGGCGAATCCGAACCCGATCGTGCGCTGGACCGAGGCGCCGACGATCACCGCTGCGGCCATGACCGCGAACGCGATCACGGATCGGATCGTGTCAGCGCATCATCGGGTACGAGGTCCCGGGTGCGGTCCACATCATCGGCGATCGCGACCACCAGCTCGTCGACAGAGGGATACCACTCCTCGTCACGCAAGCGTTCCCAGAGCTCGATCGCGACCGGCTCGCCTCGGATCTCCCCCTCGTCGTAGTCGAGCAAGAACGCCTCGACGTGCAGGGGCTCGACGCCGAACGTCGGGTTGGTCCCGACGTCGATCGCGGCGCGGTAACGGCGTCCGCGGACCTCTGCCACGCCGGCATAGATGCCCTGGCCGGGCAGCAGCAGCCGCGGCCTGGTGAGGAGGTTGGCCGTTGGATAGCCGAGACCCTTGCCACGGCCGTGGCCCGAGACCACCTCCCCGTCGAGCGCGAACGTGCGTCCGAGCCCCTCGACGGGCCACGTGAGGTCGCCGGCCGCCAGCGCCAGCCGGATCGACGACGACGACACGGTGCGTCCGCCGAGCTCGACCAGCGGCACTCCCTCCGCGGTCATGTCGAACGGCGCGCCCATGCTCGGCAGGGTCTCGACCGTTCCCATCGCCTTGAAGCCGAAGGTGAAATTGGCGCCCATCACCGCGTGGCGGGCGTGCACGCCGCCGACCAGCACGTCTCGCACGAAATCCTCGGCGGTGATGCGAGAGAACGCGTGCGTGAACTCGAGCACCACGAGCACGTCGAGGCCGCTCGACGCGATCAGGGCGGCCTTGCGCTCCACCGTGGTGAGCAATCTCGGCTCAGTGCCGGGGGCCAGCACCTCACGGGGGTGCCGATCGAACGTGATGCCGACCGATCGCATCGAGCGCGCACGCGCTCCGTTGACCGTCGCCTCGAACACCGCCCGATGGCCGAGGTGCACCCCGTCGAAGAAGCCCACCGTCACGACGGAAGGCTGCTCTTCCAGCGGCAAAGCGTCGATCCCGTGCACGATCCGCATCGCGCGAGAGCCTAACGAGCTGGGGTACGGTTGCGGACATGGGTGTCGCGGCACGTCGGGCGAGCGTGCTCGTAGTGGTGACGCTGAGTGGGTGCACCTCGGCCGCGCCCCCGGCCGAGGTGATCGACGATCAGGCGATCACGATCGCGTCGTTCGACTTCCCCGAAAGCGAGCTCGTAGCCGAGATCTACACGGACGCTCTACGTGAGGTGGGCTTCCGCGCGACGCATCTCCGCCGAGCAGGCGCACGAGAGGTGCTACTTCCCGCGCTCGAGCGAGGGATCGTCGAGATCGTGCCCGAGTACTCGGGCAGCGCGTTGTCGTTCCTGGGCGGCGATGCTACGTCCGATGCGGCGGCAACCGCCGCCTCGCTCGACGCCCTCGTAAGCCCGCGGGGGCTCGACGCGCTCACCCCAGCACCGGTCCAGAGCCGCAACGGCCTCGTGGTGAGCGCGGCGACCGCCGCGCGACTCGGCCTTCGCGCGATCAGCGACCTGGGCGACGACGCCGAGCAGATGTCGCTCGGCGGACCCCCCGAGTGCCCCGAACGTCCTCTTTGCCTCCCAGGGTTCGAGCGCGCGTACGGACTGACCTTCGAGTCGTTCCTGCCGCTCGATGTCGGCGGCCCGGTGACCGCCGAGGCGATCAAGCGTGGCACGGTCGATGTCGGCGGGCTCTTCACCTCCGACGGGAACCTGGCCCAAGGTGACCTCGTGCTGCTCGAGGACGATCGTCAGCTACAACCCGCGGAGAGCATCATCCCCCTCGTGCGAAAAGATGCCGTGGATCGCTTCGGCGAGGGGCTCGTCGAGGTGCTCGACCGCGTGTCCGCACAGCTCACCACCGAGGGCTTGCAGGAGCTGAACTCGCTGGTGGCCGAGGGAACCTCGATCGACGACGCCGCCGCCCTCTGGTGATCGCGTCGACGAAGATGCCGACGACGATGAGCAGCGAGATCAACCCGGAGACGACCTTCCGCGCCGTCGAGTGATGCGGGGCCTCGGCCGGCGGCTCGTCGGTCCTGGTGACGGTGCGAGGAGCGTCGTCCCTCATGGCCGAGGATATCCCGCACGCTGGGGGTCCGCGCACGCTCCGAGCTCGCGCTACGCGGGCTGCAGCACCACCAAGGGCTTCGACCTCGGGCCGTCGTCCTCGTAGACGCCGATCAGCTCGCCGCCCGGCCCGACGATCGCGTAGGGACCGACCAGCCCCGTAGGCCCGAGCACCCGACCGTGGCCCGCCGCCTTCGCTTCCTCTTCGTCGAGCCTCAACGAGGGAAGGTGCGCCACGGCCTGCGCGATGGGCAGCAACGCCGCGGGGTCGTCGGGCGGCGCCGCGCCGGTGACGTCGAACGAGCCGACGCGTGTGCGCCGAAGCGCCGTGAGGTGGGCGCCGCAACCGAGCGCCGTGCCGACGTCGGCTGCCAGCACCCGCACGTAGGTGCCGCCTCCACACGTGACGACCACGTCCACGTCGTGATCGCGGCGCGCCACGACCTCGAACCGCGCAACCGAGATCGGGCGCGCCCCAGCTTCCAGCGACTCGCCTTTGCGAGCGGCGTCGTAGAGCTTGCGGCCGCCGACCTTGACCGCGGAGTACGCGGGAGGACGCTGGAGCGACTCGCCGAGGAGCGTCGCCACCGCGCGGTCGAGCTCGTCGTCGCTGACACGCACCTCTGCCGTGCGGGTGATCTCCCCATCGGCGTCGAGCGTGGTCGTCTCCTCGCCGAGGCGCATCGTCGCCTGGTAGGTCTTGGGCAGTCCTCCCAAGAAGCGGAGGAACCGAGTGGCTCGCCCGGCCCCCATGACCAGCAGACCGGTCGCCATCGGGTCGAGGGTGCCCGAGTGGCCCACCTTCTTCGTGCCGAGAGCGCGGCGCACCATCGCGACGGCGTCGTGCGAGGTGATGCCCTTGGGCTTGTCAACGAGCACCAGCCCCTCAGGCCCGGACGGTGGCCCGCCCGAGGTCATGCGGTCACGAGGCGACGGGCTGGCCCAGCAGCGCCTTCGTCAGCAGGTCGACGGTCTCGGCCGGACCATGCGCCGACGTGTAGCCGGCAGCGAGACGGTGGCCGCCGCCTCCGAACGCCGCCGCCACGGTCGCGAGGTCATGACCTCCTCGGGACCGCACGCTTACCTTGAACCGCCCGTCCTTCTGCTGCTTCACGATCGCCGCCACGTCGACGTCGCGCGCGGTGCGGATCACGTCGATCAGGTCTTCGGTCTCGCCCGCCTTGATCCCGGCGTCGCGGAGGTCGGCCTGCGTGAGATAGGTCCATACGAGGCCGGCATCTGCGACGTGCTCCAGCCGGCCGAGCGCGACCCCGACCAGGCGCAGGTACGACGGCGGGTTGTCCTCGTACAGCGCCTGCACCAAGCGCGAGTGATCGAAGTCATGCTCGCGCAGCCGCGCGGCGATGCGGAGCGTCTCGGGCGTCGTGGCCTCGTACTGGAACTTGCCCGTGTCGGTCACGAGGCCGGCATAGAGGCAGATCGCGGTGTCATCGGGCATCGGGCCACCCATCGTCTCGATGAGCCGGAACACCATCTCGCAGGTCGACGAGGCATCGCCGTCGATCAGCGGGATCGTGCCGAGCCCGTCGTTCGAACGGTGGTGGTCGATCCAGATGAGCTCCCGGGCGCGGTTCGCCACGTGGCCGAGCTGCGCGAGCCGGTCGAACGCCGCGCAGTCGCACGTCACCATGACGTCGGGAGACTTCGGGAACTCGCGCGCCGGCACCAGATCATCGGCGCCCGGAAGCATCGAAGCCCAACGGGGCGGCTCGAGCGGATCGTTCGGATACGAGCATACGGTTCGAACCCCTCGCGAGCGTAAGAACGCTGCGAGCCCCAGCATCGACCCGAGCGCGTCTGCGTCGGGGTTCACGTGGCAGGCGAGGGCGACTTCGGTCGCCTCGGTCAGCACCTCGCCGGCCCGCGAGAAGTCGAGCGTCATGAGGGTTCCTCGTGCGAGCGCAGCCCGGCGATCAGATCGTCGATGCGACGGCCTCGCTCGTACGTCACGTCTTCCTCGAACTCGAGCTCGGGCACGTACTTCAGCCGAACCTGCCGGCCGATCACCGCGCGCAGGTGCGCCTGGGCCGAACGCAATGCGGCCCGGGTGCCCGCCTTCGCCTTGTCGTCGCCCATCGCCGTGTACGCCACCCATGCATGTCGCAGATCACGCGAGACCTTCACGCCGAGGACCGTGACGAACCCCACTCGGGGGTCCTTCAGCTTGGGGATCTCCTGCGCGAGGATCTCTCGGAATTCCTCGCCGACCCTATCGGTGCGCGCGCCTTGGCTCATGACGATGAGGGTACCTTGGCGGCCGACGGACGGAGGTTAATCGTCCGGGACATGCACCGTCACCTCGACCTCGAGCACCTCGACCGCCGGCCAGGTGCCGACGAACCCCTCGATCGAGGCGGCGACCCTGCGCAGGTGGTACTCCTGGGCCGACACCGATGCGACCGCGATCGTGGCGCGCTGCCACAGGTCATGGTGATCGACCTCCGAGACGCTCACGTTGAACCGGTCGCGCAGGGCCGCGGTCAACGCCTTGACGACATGCCGCTTCTGCTTGAGGGAATGGCTCTCGCGGATGCGCAGATCGAAACGCTGCAGCGCGACGAGCATCAGATCGAGCGGGCTACCTCACGCACCTCGAAGGCCTCGATGACGTCGCCTTCCTTGATGTCCTGGAAGCCCGCGATGCCGATGCCGCACTCGTAGCCGGCGGCGACCTCCCTGACATCGTCCTTGAATCGCCGGAGCGAACCGACGCGTCCCGCGTACACGACGACGCCGTCGCGCACCAGGCGCACGGGACCGTCGCGCGAGATCGTGCCCTGGGTCACGTAGCAGCCGGCGATCACGCCGAGCCTCGGCACCCGGAACGTCTCACGCACCTCTGCCTGCCCCAACTCGTGCTCTTGCTTCTCGGGAGCGAGCATGCCCGAGAGCGCCGCCTTCACGTCGTCGACCGCGTCGTAGATCACGCGGTAGGTGCGGATGTCGACGCCTTCCCGCTCGGAGAGCTCGACCGCCTGCTTGTCGGGGCGCACGTTGAAGCCGACGACGATCGCGGCCGATGCCATGGCCAGCGAGACGTCGTTCTCGGTGATGCCGCCGGCGGCGCTGCGCACGATGTTCACGCGCACCTCGTCCTGCGGAAGCTTGAGGAAGGCGTCGGTGAGCGCTCCGAGCGAGCCCTGCACGTCGGTCTTGACCACGAGGTTCAGCTCGGGGATCTCGGCGCGCTCGGCTTGCCGCATCAGGTCCGAGAGCGTCGGTGGCCGGCTGACCACGAGCTCGGCCGCACGGGACTTCGCCTCGCGCTCGCTCGCCACATGGCGAGCCTCGCGCTCATCGGCGACCTCGCGGAACTCGTCCCCCGAGGCGGGCACGGCTTCCCAGCCCAAGAGCTGCACGGGCTTCGAGGGGCCCGCGACCTCGAGCGTCGTGCCGTTCTCGTCCTGCATCGCTCGGATCTTGCAGTAGGTCGTGCCCGAGACGAGCGCATCGCCGATGTCGAGGCTGCCCCGTTGCACGAGCACGGTTGCCACGGGCCCCCGCCCCTTGTCGAGGTGGGCCTCGATGATCGTGCCTCGAGCACGGCCCGTGGGCATGCCTTTGAGCTCCTCGAGATCGGCCACCAACAGGATCGTCTCGAGCAGGGTGTCGAGGTTCGTCTTGGCCTTCGCCGAGACGTCGAC
>Ga0180121_10000684_pt1 | contig 14372 bp, 12 predicted proteins | sample AntDrymUQ5402106_2_FD_129676 | JGI IMG/M metagenome (GOLD analysis project Ga0180121, IMG submission 129676) | Polar desert sand microbial communities from Dry Valleys, Antarctica - metaG UQ540 (21.06) (version 2) (version 2) | ecosystem: Environmental > Terrestrial > Soil > Desert | place...
CGGACGAAGTCCATCGACGGACTGCTCGCCGAGTCGCGCGCGACGGGTGAGGGCACCCTGAGGCGGACGCTAGGTCCCTGGGCGCTGGTCGCACTCGGCATCGGCGCCATCATCGGCGCGGGGTTGTTCGTCCGGACCGCGGCGGCGATTGCCGATCGGGCGGGGCCCTCAGTCACCCTCGCCTTCATCGTCGCCGGTGTGGGCTGCGCGTTCGCCGGACTCTGCTATGCGGAGTTTGCCTCGATGATTCCGATCGCCGGAAGCGCGTATACCTACTCGTACGCGACGATGGGCGAGTTCGTCGCCTGGATCATCGGCTGGGACCTCGTGCTGGAGTACGCGGTCGGCGCGGCCACCGTCGCGATCGCGTGGAGCGAGTATCTGAATCGCGTGCTCGAATGGTTCGGGATGCGAATCCCGTACGAATGGTCGCATTCACCGTTCGAGACGATGCCGGGCAGCGACGTTCAGGGATTCATGAACATTCCGGCGGTGGTGATTCTCGGCCTCCTGTCAGCGCTGCTCGTGCGCGGAACGAGGGAATCCGCATACGTCAACTCGGTCATCGTCGTCGTCAAAGTGGCGATTGTCATGATGGTGATCGCGATCGGGTGGGGATTCATCGACCCCGCCAATCACACCCCCTTCATCCCCGAAGCGACCACATACGTGACTCCGCAGGGCGTTACCCACAACTACGGCGGGATCATGGGCATTCTCGGCGCCGCTGGCGTCGTGTTCTTTGCCTTCATCGGGTTCGACGCAGTCTCCACGGCCGCGCAGGAGGCGAAAAACCCGAAACGGGACATGCCGATCGGCATTCTCGGATCGCTCGTCGTCTGTACCGTCCTGTATGTGCTGTTCGCGTACGTGCTGAGCGGCGTGGCAACGGTCGAGGACTTCAGGACAAGTGGCCGCGAAGCCTCGGTGGCGTTCGCAATCTCGAAATACATGGCAGGGTATGAATGGCTCTCGCGGGCGGTGACCGTCGCGATCCTCGCCGGCTTCTCGTCCGTCATTTTGGTCATGCTGCTGGGACAGTCCCGGGTGTTCTACTCGATGAGCCGCGACGGCCTCGTGCCGAAGCTCTTTTCGGATGTGCATCCGAAATACCGCACACCGTACAAGTCCAACATGGTGTTCTTCGTCTTCACGGGCGCATTCGCCGCGTTCGTGCCGGGAGACATCGTCGGCGAAATGACGAGCATCGGAACACTCTTCGCCTTCATGCTCGTATGCGCGGGCGTCTGGCTCATGCGCCGCCGGCGTCCTGACCTCGAGCGGGGATTCACCGTTCCCGCGCTCTCGTTCGTCGCGGCGTCGGGAATCATCGTGTGTGGCGCCATGATCTTCGGGCTGGGGTGGACGAACTGGCTGCGCCTCGCGGCGTGGCTTGCCATCGGTTTCGTCATTTACTTCTCGTACGGGCAGAAGCATAGCCGGCTTGGAACGGTCTAGTGCTGCGGGGCACGGCCATGCGACGCGCGTCGAGTCGTCCGCTCGAACGACGGGGGCGGTCTGTGGCACGTACTTCAACCGCTCACCGAGGCACCTCGAGGGAGTGGCTGATGCCGCCGTGGTGCTCGGCCGCGCGAGTAGGGCGTTTGAACAGGCGGCGGTATCTTCGCCCGAGCCAGCACGTGTTCGGGAGGTGAGGTGAGCGCGCGCATACTGGACGGCCGCGCGGTTGCGGCGGAGATACGCGAGGCGGTGCTGCCCGAGGTGCATGCCTTCACGTCTCGAGCCGGACGTCCGCCCGGGCTGGGCATTGTCCTGGTCGGCGACGATCCGTCCTCCGAAATCTACGTGAGGAACAAGATTCGGGCGGGGAGCGACTCCGGTCTGTGGGTCGATCTGCAGCGCCTGCCCGCGGCGGCCACGCTGGAGGAGCTTCTGTCGGTCGTGCGCGCGCTCAACGCGAGCGGCACGCACGACGGGATTCTCGTGCAGTCGCCGCTCCCGTCGGCAATGGGCCGCGGCGCGTCGCAGCGGGTGTTCGATGCGATCGACCCGGAAAAGGACGTCGACGGATTTCATCCCGTGAACGTCGGCCGTCTCGTCCAGGGGCGCGCGCATCTCATGCCATGCACGCCGTCAGGCGTCATCGAGATGCTCGGCCGCAGCGGAATTGCGATGGCGGGCGCCAGGGCCGTGATCATCGGCCGCAGTGACATCGTGGGCAAGCCGATGGCGATGCTGCTCCTCCAGCGGGACGCCACCGTGACGATCTGTCACTCCCGGACCACGGACCTTGCCGCGATCTCCGCAACCGCGGATATCCTCGTGGCCGCGATCGGCCGGCCGGCGTTCGTGACACCAGAGTTCGTGAAGCCAGGGGCCACGGTTATCGACGTGGGTATCAGCCCCGTCACTGATGGGGACTTCGCTCGTCGCCTCTTTGAGCCAGGGTCGCAGCGACTTGCCGATTTCGAGCGCCGCGGGTCCGTGGTGGTCGGCGACGTCCACCCCCGCGTCGCGGACGTGGCTGGTGCCCTCACGCCCGTGCCCGGTGGTGTGGGTCCCCTCACGATTGCCATGCTCCTCAAGAACACAGTGGCGGCCGCACGATCGCGATTGCACCACGCCTGAATGATGCTGCGAGTCGCGCTCACCGGCGGGATCGCGACGGGCAAGTCTTTCTCACTCGCGACGTTCGCCGCGCTCGGCGTTCCGGTCGTGGATGCCGACGTCCTCTCGCGCGAGATCGTCGCCCCAGGGTCCCCGGCGCTGGCCGGTGTGCGGGCGAGGTTCGGCGCGGCGGTTCTCGCGGCCGACGGAAGTCTCGACCGCGCCGCGCTTGGTCGCATCGTGTTCAGCGACCGCGCCGCCAGGGTGGACCTCGAGGCGATTGTCCATCCGGCGGTCTACAGGCGCATCGGCGAATGGTTCTTCACGCTGCCTCGCGGCACTCCTGTCGCGATCGCCGACATTCCCCTGCTGTTCGAGACCGGCCACACCCCGGATTTCCACCGGATCATCGTCTGCGCCTGCGCGCCGGCGGAGCAGTTGCGTCGCCTGATGGCGCGCGATCGGCTCTCCGAGGCGGAAGCGCGTGCGCGCCTGAACGCGCAGTGGCCGATCAACGAAAAGGTGGCGCGTGCCGACTACGTGATCACGACGGACGGCACGACGGCGGACACGGAGGCGCAGGTCAGGACGGTCCACGCAAGGCTGAAGGCTGAAGCATAGGGGTGCAAAGTGCCAACGTGCCGAGGTGCCAGAGTGCCGGAAGCCGGAAGCTCTCAGGTTGTGAGCGTCGCTTCCGTGTCCTTCGCGGGCGCAATCCGCTCCTCGACGAAGGTGTCCCACTCGTGGCAGTGAGGGCACTGCCAGAGGAGCTCGGTGCTGCGGTAGCGGCAGTGGGTGCAGATGTGAGGGTCGAGGTAGAAGATCGCGTCGCGGGTCAGATCCACGTATCGCCCCACGAGAGCCGGAGAGAGTTGCAGTCGTGAAAGCGTCTCCCAGATGGCCTGGTGCAGCGCGAGTGCGTGCGGATTGATGACGAGCGCCTCGAACAGCAGCTCGAGAGCATCCGCCGCGCTGCCGTGGGCGGTCAGGTGTCGCGCGAGAGCGAGTCTCGCGCGCCAGTCCTGGGAATTTTCGGCGATGAGACGGCGGCAGAGCGCTGGGAACCGGGCGGGCTCGTTCAGGCGGCCGTAGGCCTGTTCGAGGCGCGAGAACGCCAGATATGCACGCTCGGGCGAAGTGTCGACCAGCCGCTCCCACGCCGCATTCGCGGCGGCGGGATCCGCCTGCAGCAGGAGCACGTCCCCCAGGTTCAGGTACCCGGGCGCATTCTTCGTGTCGAGCGCAATCGCCGCTTCAAATCGTGCGGCGGCTTCCGGGAAGGCGCGTCGCCTGAGGGCTTCGAGCCCGATCTCGTTCTCCAGGAACGCAAGAATCTGCTGATGTCTCGGCTGGTGGGCGGGAAGGTCGCGGGCTGCCTGCTTCTGGCGCATCGCGTACGCTTCAACCCACTGGTGCTGCTCCTCGTGGAGCTTCTCGAGGTTCGAGAGCGCATACCGGTTGTCTGGATCGAGCCGCAGGACTTCCGAGAACGCTTCGAGCGCGCGATCCACGAAGCCGCCGTGACGGTAATCGAGCCCGAGGCAGAGGAGGACGTTTGCGTGCTCGAGCTTGCGAAGGCGGGCTCGCTGCAGAAGGCTCTGATGCTCCTGGATCGCACGTCCGACCTGCCCCTTCTCGCGGTACAGGTTCCCGAGGATGAGATGGATCTCGAGCGGATCCCCGGCCGCTTCAGCCGCCGCGCTCAGCTCCTCGATCGCCTGATCGATCTGGTTGGCGACGAGAAAATTCAGGCCGAGCATGTAATGCGGCGACTCACGGCCACGGCGGCGGTCGATCCACCGGCCATCCTTCAACTTGTAGCGCTCCCAGCCCTTGCCGACGACGAGGCCGGCGAGCAGCGCGAGGAGTACGAACAGCGTGGCGTAAGGACCCATCACGAGGACGCAGTGTACTCCCGCAGCACCGTCTCCCACCGATCCTGGGCCCGCAGCACCAGTTCGACGAGCTCCCGCGCCGCGCCGCGCCCCCCAGCGCATGTGCTCACCCAGTCGACCTGACGCCGTACTTCGGGCGCAGCATCCGCGGGGGCCGCGGACAAGCCGGCTCGCGCCAGCACGGGGAGGTCGAGCAGGTCGTCTCCCATGTACGCCACCGCGGCGTCCGTCAGCCCCGTGTCACGCAGGATCCGCTCGTACGCCTCGAGCTTGCTCGAGACTCCCTGCACCACGAGCCGAATCGCCAGCTGCGCCGCACGATGCGACGTGGCGCCGGACGCCCGGGCCGACAGGAGCCCGACGGTCAAACCCGCCCGTTGCGCCCAGACCAGCGCGGCTCCGTCGCGGATGTGGAACCCCTTCGACTCCGAGCCATCGGTGTGCACGATAACGGTCCCATCCGTGAGCACGCCGTCCACATCGAACAGCAAGAGGCGGATTCCCAGCGCTTTGTTGGAGATTGACACAACTTGGTTCCGGGTTCCGGGTTCCGAGTTCCGAGTTCGGGTTCCGGGTTCGGGGTTCCGGGTTCAGGTTCCCGGCCTCGTTCGGCGTTCGGGGTTCGGCGCGCCGTTGCGGGAGGAACCCTGAACCTGAACCCCGAACCCGGAACCTTGAACCCGGAACCTTAGATCATCTGCGTTCGCCACAGGTCGTGGAGATGGACGACCCCCTGCACCGCGAGCCGGGTGTCCACCACGACGACTGACGTGATCTTGTGTGTCTCCATCACCTTGAGCGCCTCGACCGCGAGCAGGTCCGGCGCGATCGTGATCGGTCCCCTCGTCATGACCTCTCCGGCCGACAGCGTGAGGACGTTCGACACGCGGCCCATCAGGCGCCGCAGGTCCCCGTCCGTGAAAATGCCCGCAAGACAGCCGTCTGCGTCGACCACGCAGGTCATGCCGAGCCGTTTGCTCGACATCTCGTGAAACACCTCCGCCATGGAGGCCGACACGCCGACGACAGGCGCCGCCCCGGCGGCGTGCATGACGTGCGCGACTCGCATGAGGCGCCGACCAATCCCGCCGCCCGGATGCAGTGAGGCGAACTGTTCCTCCCGGAATCCCTTGCGAACGAGCAATGTCATGGCGAGCGCGTCTCCCATGGCGAGCGCGGCGGTGGTGCTGGCGGTCGGGGCGAGATTCATCGGACATGCTTCCTCGGCGATGCCGCAGTTCAGCATCACGTCGGCCGCCCGCGCCAGTGTGGACGAGGGGTGACCGGTGAGCGCAATGAGTCGAGCGCCGATGCGGCGAATCGACTCGAGCAGCCGGAGCAGTTCCTCGGTTTCGCCGCTGTGCGACAGCGCAATCACGACATCGTTCTCCCGGATCGCGCCCAGGTCGCCGTGTATCGCCTCTGCGGGATGGAGGAACCACGCGGATGTTCCAGTGCTCGACAGCGTTGCTGCAATCTTCCGGCAGATGAGCCCGGATTTTCCCATGCCCGTCACAATTACGCGCCCTTCGCACTCGAAGAGGAGCTGCACGGCGCGATCGAATGTCTGGTCGATTCGCTCGACGAGTCCGAGGATTGCCGCGGCTTCCGTCCGCAGGACCTTGCGCGCGAGCTCGAGGCTGGTCATCGTGTCCGTCACGCGGGCAGCTCCGAGGCGACGGCGTGAATCCGGACCAGGCGGTCCAGGAGCGCTTCGAGACGGTCGAGACGCAGCGCATTCTGTGCGTCGCTCCTCGCCCGCGCCGGCTCTTCGTGCACCTCGATGAAAATGCCGTCCACCCCTGCGGCCACTCCCGCCGACGCCATGGGATCGATGAACTCGGCCTGACCCGCCGTTACGCCGTCTCCCGCCCCTGGCAGTTGCAGGCTGTGGGTGACGTCGTAGACGACCGGATACCCGAGACCGCGCAGCATCGGAAATGCGCGCATGTCGACGACGAGGTTGTTGTAGCCGAAGGTGAAGCCGCGCTCCGTCACGATCACGTTCGGGTTGCCTGCGGACACGACCTTGTCGATGACGTGGCGCATGTCGAGCGGAGAGAGAAATTGCCCTTTTTTGATGTTCACCGCGCGGCCGGTGGCGGCAGCGGCCAGCAGCAGGTCCGTCTGTCTCGACAGGAAGGCGGGGATCTGCAGGACGTCCACGACCTCCGCTGCGGCGGCGGCCTGCGACGCCTCGTGGATATCGGTCAGAATCGGAACACCCGCACTCGACCGCACGCGTGCGAGGATGCGGAGCCCCTCCGACAGTCCGGGGCCTCGGAAGGCCCTTGCGGAGGTGCGGTTGGCCTTGTCGTACGAGGCCTTGAACACGAACTGGACGCCCGCCCGCCTGGCAATGTCACGCAGCGCCAGCGCCGTGTCGACCGCGTGGGCCTCGCTCTCGATGACGCACGGCCCCGCGATGAGCAGCAGCGCCGCGCCGCCCCCGATAGTGAGGTCGCCAACCCGGATGGGCTGCACGCGATGGTTTTTGACCATGTTCGGCCACGATGAATACAGTCGTCCCTCAACCCACCACGGAGGCAGCGGCGTGATGTGCGGCGGAGACCCGGCGCTGGTGACTCGCCTCGACGAATCCGGCGAACAGGGGATGCGGTCGGAGCGGCTTCGACTTGAACTCAGGGTGGAACTGCACCGCCACGTACCACGGGTGAGAGGGAAGCTCGATGATCTCGACGAACTTGCCGTCGAGCGAGCGGCCCACGATCTGCAGCCCCTTGTCGGCGAGCGCCTGTTCGAACAGGCAGTTGAACTCGTAGCGATGTCGATGCCGCTCGCTGATCACCGTCTCCCCGTACAGCTGATGAGCGCGCGATCCCGGCGTCAGTCGGCAATCGTACGACCCCAGCCGCATCGTGCCTCCCAGATCGTCCACGCCGAGCAGGTCGCGCAGCTTGTAGATCACATTCTGGGGTGTGTCGGGCGTGCATTCGGTCGAGTCCGCTTCCGTGAGGCCGCAGACGTGACGCGCGTACTCGACCGCCGCCCACTGGAAGCCGTAGCAGATACCGAAGAATGGAATGCCGCGCTCTCTGGCCACCTCGGCGGCCCGCATCATGCCGCGCGTCCCGCGGTCGCCGAATCCGCCCGGCACCAGGATGCCGTTCGCCCCGTCGAGCAGCTGCTCGCCGCCCGGCTGCTCCAGCGCCTCGGCCTCGACCCACCGGATGTTGATCCGGAGGCGATGTTTGAAGCCGCCGTGATACAGCGCCTCGTTCAGGCTCTTGTACGAATCCTCGTAGCCGACGTACTTGCCGACGACATGGATGGTAATTTCGTCGGAGGGATTCTTGATACGGTCCACCAGGTCCGTCCACGCCTCCATGCGCGCCTCGGTCTGCGGGAGGTGCAGTCGGTCCAGCACAATCCGGTCGAGTCCCTCGGCCGCGAGGACGAGCGGCACCTCATAGATGCTCGAGACGTCCTTGGCCGTAATGACGGCCTCCTCGTCGACGTCGCAGAAGAGCGCGATCTTGCGCTTGATGTCCTGGTCCAGGAACCGGTCCGTGCGGCAGAGCAGGATGTCGGGCTGAATGCCGATTGCCCGCAGGTCTCGCACGCTGTGCTGCGTGGGCTTCGTCTTCAACTCTCCGGCCGCGCCAATGAACGGCACGAGGGTCAGGTGGATGTACAGCGTATTGTCACGCCCGACGTCCTGGCGCAGCTGGCGAATGGCTTCCACGAACGGCAGGCTCTCGATGTCGCCGACGGTCCCGCCGATTTCGACCAGGACAATGTCGACGTCCTTCGCGACGGCACGGATGCTGTCCTTGATCTCATTGGTGATATGAGGGATGACCTGCACGGTGCGCCCGAGATAATCGCCGCGCCGCTCCTTCTGAATGACGGAGAGGTAAATCTTCCCGGTGGTCCAGTTGTTGTTGCGCGACGTGACCTGGTTCGTGAATCGTTCGTAGTGGCCCAGGTCGAGGTCTGTCTCCGCGCCGTCGTCCGTCACATACACCTCGCCGTGCTGGTACGGGCTCATCGTGCCCGGATCCACGTTGATGTACGGGTCGAACTTCTGCAGGGCCACTTTGTAGCCGTGGCCCTCGAGGAGAGCGCCGATGGAAGCCGCGGCGAGACCCTTGCCGAGCGACGACACGACGCCGCCCGTCACGAGGATGTACTTGACCGGCCGTGCACGTCCGGATTCGTTGCTGCTCTTTACCGTGTGATCCTGCATCGTTCTTGTCTCGCCTGCTGACTACATGCGCTGGACGCCGACCGCGTCGGCGGCGCCGCGCGTCGGTAGAAGTGTGCGGACGCGCTCGAGGTCCTCCGGCGTATCGACGCCGATCGAGTCGAAAGCGGTCTCAACCGCCTTGATGCGGATGCCGTACTCGAGGGCCCGCAGCTGCTCGAGCGCTTCCGATTGTTCCATCGCCGTCGGCGGAAGGGCGGCAAGCCGCAGGAGGCAGTCGCGGCGGTACACATAGAGTCCGACGTGCCGCCAGGCCGGAGCCTGCGTGCAGCCGGCGCGCACGAACGGAATAGGCGCCCGGGAAAAGTAGAGGGCGAACTCGTCGCGGTCGACGACCACTTTCGTGACGTTTGGATTGTTCAACTCCGCGCTGCCGTCGATGCGGCGGCGCAGGGTGCTCATCATCAGGGTCCGGTCGTGTGCGAACGGCGCCACGGCCTCGTCAATCATCGCCGGCTCGACGAGCGGCTCGTCTCCCTGCACGTTGACGATGAGATCGCAGTCGACGAGCCCGAGGGCGACTTCGGCGATCCGGTCGGTTCCACTCTGGTGCGCCGGCGAGGTCATGCGCGAGTCGCCGCCGAATGCCAGCACCGCGCGGTGAATACGCTCGTCGTCCGTCGCGACGATCACCCCGGCAATGGACCGCGCCGCGGCCGTGCGTCGATACACGTGCTCGATCATGGAGCGGCCACCGATGTCGGCGAGCGCCTTGCCCGGGAGCCGGGACGACTGGTAGCGCGCGGGGATGACTGCGACGGCGGTGGCGATGGCGTGTGAAGGGGAAGGCCCGAAGCTGGAAACAGGGGGCACGGCAAATCCTACCACAACGAGGTTGCGCCGCATGCCGGTCGATCCGGACGATGTGCTGCGCCTCGCGCAGCAACGTCCCGCCCCGTGCGCTGGAGGCTTCTCAACCTCCGCCGCTGGTAGTAAGATGGGCCGGACGCATCAATCATGGCTCCTGCACGCGCGGCGGCGTACCTCGGCGCGACCACCCTGCTCCTTGCATGGCTCGCCTCGGCCGCCGGCGTGTCGCGCTACCCGCGAAGCACGGCAGCCGAAAGCCCGGTCGCGAGCGGCCTTCAGCTCGACGCTCTCACGTCCGACGTTCAGTCGCAGGCGGCACGTCTTCGGGTGCGGCTGGCCGCGGCGCCCGCTCCCCAGGTTCCGCTGCGCAACCCCTTCTCGTTCTCGGCTCGCCCGGCCGCGATGGACCGTCAGTCGCCGGCTCCGGAACCCTCTCTTCTCAAGAGCGCAGCTCCGCCGAACGCACCCGAACCCGTGCTCGAACTCGTCGGTGTCGCGGAGCAGACGACCGACACGGGCGCGAAGCGGACCGCGATCGTAGCGGCGCCCGGAGACATCCTGTTCATGGTGATGGAAGGGCAGCAGCTGGCCGGCCGATACCGCGTCGACGCCATCGGCGCCGACGCGATCGAACTGCGGGACCTGGAGACGGGGCTTACGCGACGCCTCGGCTTAAGGTGAGCAGCTTCGCTTCCTTGATGGCCCGCGTGCCCCGAAGCTCGGCCAGCGCGCTCGCGTCAGCTGCTTCGCTGCGGCCGGTCTGATCGAGATTGACCACCCCCACGGCGCCACCCTCCCGGCGGCCCAGCGCGAAGCTGCCGACGTTGATACCGTGGCGACCGAGAATCGTGCCGACCTCCCCGATCACGCCCGGCTGATCATCGTTTCGAATCACGAGCAGGCTGCCCTCGACGAGCGGTACCTCGACATCCACGCCGTCCAGCTGCGTGAGCCTGGGACTGTCCCCTTCGAAGACCGTGCCTTCGATCCAGCACTCCCCGGCATCGGTCTGCAGCTTCACCGACAACATATTGGCGAAGGAGCGCGGGCGTGAGCTGCGGGACTCCACGACCTCGATCCCGCGCTCGGCGGCGATCGCGCGGGCGTTCACCACGGTGACGCTCGATGACAGGATCGGCCGCAGGACGCCGGCGACGACCGCGCTGGCGATGAAGTCCGCATGCTCGCTCACGAGGGGCCCGTAGTACCGGATACCGACTGACTGCGTGCGTCCATCCGCGAGCTGCGCCACGAGGCCGCCCATGCGTTCCGCGAGGAGAATGAAGGGGCGCAGCCGCGTGAACTCTTCCCCCCGGACGCCCGGGAAGTTCACGGCGTTCCGGATGACCCCCTCGCGCAGGAAATCCCGCAGGGCGATCGCCGTTTCAATCCCGACCTGTTCCTGTGCTTCCATCGTGGAGGCGGCGATGTGCGGCGTCGCGACGACCTGCGGGAGCTTGGCGAGCCGCCAGTCAGCGGGGGGTTCCTTCTGAAACACGTCGAGGCCCGCACCCGCGACGTGGCGCGCCTCGAGGGCGTCGGCAAGAGCGCCCTCGTCGATCAACTCGCCGCGCGCCGTGTTCACGATCCGGACCCCGGGCTTGCAGCGGGCGAGCCGCGCGGCATCGAAGAGGTGTCGGGTCTCCGGCGTCGACGGAAGGTGGAGCGTGATGTAATCGGCGGCCGCGCACAGATCGTCGAGGGTGAGGAGCTGAATGCCCAGTGTCGCGGCGACCTGCTCGGAGATGAACGGGTCGTGCGCGACCAGCGTCATGCCGAAGGCGCGCGCGCGTGACCCGACTTCCTGGCCGATGCGTCCGAGTCCGACGATTCCGAGGGTCTTGCCGCGCAGCTCTCCGCCGGTGAGCTTCTTCTTCTCCCAGATACCCGCTTTCATGAAGGCGTCTGCCGCAGGAATCGCTCGTGAGAGCGACAGCATCAATGCGACCGCCAGCTCCGCCACGCTGATGCTGTTGGCGCCGGGCGCGTTCATGACGACGATGCCGCGTTCGGTCGCGGTCTTCACGTCGACGTTGTCGACGCCGGTGCCCGCCCGGGCAATAGCCCGCAGCTTTGGCGCGGCTTCCATCAGCGCCGCGGTGACCTTGGTGGCACTTCGCACCACGAGGGCGTCCGCCTCCGTGAGGTCGCGCGCGAGTTCGTCCGCCGGCCGGCCGCTCCGCGCGTCGATGCTCCAGCCCGAGACAGAACGAAGCAGCTCGACGGCGGACGAGGGGAGTTGATCGGCAATCACAATGTGCATGGTTCGTTCGCTAGTCTCCAGTGGTATGCAGGGAGGGAATCTGACGGCCCGTTAAGTATAATGTCGTGTTCCGTGGAACCGTATGCGCACCTGCGTCGCGTCAGTGCGCGCACCATCGTGGTGCAAACCGCTCGAAACTGCGGATTGACGCGGGGTGATCCGCATCAGGTGGTTTGATTTCCACAAACTTTTCCACAGTTTCTGTGTAGATCCGACATGCTCGTGGCGGTGATGTGACCTAACTTCCTTTATGCCAAACTTTTCCATCCTTAAAGCGCCCGCCACCGGCACCGCCATCACGCGCGACGGCGGCCGGCTGGTCGTGCCTGACGATCCCATTATTCCTTTTATAGAAGGTGATGGCACCGGCCCGGACATCTGGCGGGCGAGCGTCCGCGTCTTCGATGCGGCGGTCCAGAAGGCGTTCGGCGGCAAGAAGCGCATCGCGTGGTTCGAAGTGCCCGCGGGCGAGAAGGCGCAGAACCAGTATGGCGAGTGGCTGCCGAACGACACGCTGGAGGCCGTTCGCGCCTACAAAGTCGCGATCAAGGGGCCGCTCACCACGCCGGTCGGCGGGGGCATCCGAAGCCTGAACGTCACGCTGCGCCAGGTGCTCGACCTGTATGCCTGCGTGCGCCCGGTCCGCTACTTCACCGGGACGCCCGCGCCCGTCACCCACCCGGAGCGCATGGACGTGATCATCTTCCGGGAGAACACGGAAGACGTGTACGCGGGCATCGAATGGGCCAAGGGCACCCCTGAAGCGGCGAAGATCATCGGATTCCTCGAACGGGAGATGGGGAAGAAGGTCCGCGCCGATTCGGGGATCGGCATCAAGCCCATCTCGGAGTTCGGCACCAAGCGCCTGGTGCGGATGGCGATCCAGTACGCGGTGGACAACCACCGCAAGACCGTCACCATCGTCCACAAGGGGAACATCATGAAGTTCACCGAGGGGGCGTTCCGTGACTGGGGTTACGAGGTCGCGAAGGCCGAGTTCCGCGACTTCGTCGTGACGGAAGAGGAAACGTGGGCCGGCGCGTCCCGCGAAGGCAAGGTGCTGATCAACGACCGCATCGCCGACAGCGTGTTTCAGCAGATCCTCACGCGTACGTCCGACTACGACGTGTTCGCGTGCCCGAACCTGAACGGCGACTACCTGTCGGACGCCTGCGCGGCGCAGGTTGGCGGCCTTGGCATTGCTCCGGGCGCCAACATCGGCGACGACATCGGCTTTTTCGAGGCGACGCACGGCACGGCCCCGAAGTATGCGGGCAAGGACGTGATCAACCCCGGATCCGTCATCCTCTCGGGAGTCATGATGTTCCGGTATCTCGGATGGGGAAGCGCGGCGGACCTCATCGAGCGCGGGCTCGAGAAGACGATCCGGGAGAAGAAGGTCACGTACGACCTGGCACGGCAGATGGACGGTGCGACCGAGCTGAAGACGTCGGCCTTCGCCGACGCCATCATCGGGAATATGTAAAACGAGTCAGTCAGCTATCAGCCGTCAGGAGACGCGGTGTTCGGCCAGCCGCCGACTCCTGGCGGAAACTGGCGACTGAGAGCTGAAAGCTGCGGACAGGGCAACGTTTATGAATAGAAAAGTGACAGTCGTTGGCGGCGCGGGGGCGGTCGGTGCGACCGTGGCGCGGGCGATTGCCGACAGGGAGCTGGCCGATGTCGTGATTATCGACATCGCGGACCAGAAGGCGGCGGGAATCGGGCTCGATATGCTCGAGGCCTGTCCGATCGAGGGGTCGGATTCGCGGGTGGTCGGGTACGGCGCCAACGACGATGGCTGGGCGCAGACGGCCAACTCCGATGTCGTCGTGATTACGTCAGGCGTGCCGAGAAAACCTGGCATGAGCCGCGACGATCTGTTGAACGTGAACTTCAAGATCATGCAGTCCGTGACGGAGCAGATCGTGAAGTACTCACCGAACACGATCATCGTTCCCGTGGCCAACCCGCTCGATGCCATGTGCCAGGCCGTCTACCGCTTGAGCAAGTTCCCGCGCGAGCGGGTGATCGGCATGGCTGGCGTGCTGGACTCGGCGCGGATGCGGGCCTTCATCGCGATGGAAACAGGCGTGTCCGTCGAGAGCATCCATGCATTCGTCCTCGGCGGGCACGGCGACACGATGGTGCCGCTGCCGCGCTATTCGACCATTGCGGGCATTCCGCTTCCCGATTATCCGGGCCTCACGCCGGAAAAGATTGCGGCGATCGGCGTTCGCACTGCGAACGGAGGGGCCGAGATTACAAAGATGGTGGGAACGAGCGCGTGGTATGCGCCCGGTTCGGCCGCGGCCGAAATGGTCGAGATCATCCTGAAGGACAAGAAGAAGATCGTCCCGTGCTCGGTGTTCCTGCAGGGAGAGTACGGGATACACGATCTGTTCGTCGGCGTACCGGTGAAGCTCGGCGCGCGAGGCGTCGAGCAGATCATCCAGATCAAACTGACGCCGGAAGAGGATGCGGCATTGAAGAAGTCGGCTGCCGCGGTGAAGGAACTGACGGACGTTATCAACGTGTGACCGGCGCATCGCGGCCGCGCCCGCAGCGGCGGCGCGGCCCGCGACCGCCCCTGCGGCCCAGGATGCAA
>Ga0180121_10000685_pt1 | contig 14359 bp, 12 predicted proteins | sample AntDrymUQ5402106_2_FD_129676 | JGI IMG/M metagenome (GOLD analysis project Ga0180121, IMG submission 129676) | Polar desert sand microbial communities from Dry Valleys, Antarctica - metaG UQ540 (21.06) (version 2) (version 2) | ecosystem: Environmental > Terrestrial > Soil > Desert | place...
GATCGGTTTCGCCTGCTGTCGCGCCACGCCATTAGTAAGAGCCAGGAAATTTTATTCAAGGGAATTAGTTGTTGTACTGTAAGCTTTAAGGTATAGTGTATCAGGTATCAGCTATCCCATTGTTACTAAATTTGACTAATGATATTATAATCAGAATTGTGAATCATATATTTTGTAAATATTAAAACGCTGATACCCTATACCTGATACCTCATTCACTTCTCGTCCGACACAATTTTTCCACCCTTCAGCCGGATGATCCGTTGCGTGCGACCTGCCAGTTCCAGGTTATGCGTTACCAGGATCAGTGTTGTGCCTGCTTCCTGATTCAGATCGAATAATAATTTTACCACGTTACTGCTTGTTTCATCATCCAGGTTACCGGTTGGTTCATCCGCAAATAATATTTTAGGTTGATTGGAAAATGCGCGAGCTAGTGACACTCGTTGTTGTTCGCCTCCACTTAACTGTACCGGATAATGATGACTGCGATCCGCAAGCCCGACTTTCTCCAGCAACTCCATAGAACTTTTCCTGATGTTTCTTTCTCCGCGCAATTCGAGTGGTACCATCACATTTTCAATTGCCGTGAGCGTAGGCATCAATTGGAAATTCTGAAAAATAAAACCTACATATTTGTTTCGTACCAGAGCGCGTTCATCTTCACTCAGGTCATCCAGTAAAATTCCATTTAAAGATACTTTCCCTTCGCTCGAGCGATCCAGTCCGGCGCACAATCCAAGTAAGGTTGTCTTACCACTGCCGGAGGGTCCAACGATCGACATTGTGGATCCTGCATTGACATCAAACGTAATCTTATCAAGAACAGTAAGCTTGTGTCCTCCGCTCTGATATGATTTTGAAACCCCTTGTACTTCCAGTATTTTTTCCATTTACCCTGCAATCAAATGATCAGATGCGTACCGTGTTTATAAAATGAAAGATAAGTAAACATAAAAGGTATACGATATGTTCAGTCTTTGCCTCTTTGCTTATTTTGCAGCTTGCCCGGCTTTGCTTTGCTTTGGACGGACAGCGTGAAACTGTTTTCAATGAAACTATACCACTTCATTATATTATTGATTGCATTATTCTCCTGCCGCAACGAAAACAAAACCGATCCTGTGAAACAAGAAAAAGAAACTCGTGCCGGAAGTACGATTACAATTCCTGTTAGTAAAACGATTCTTTTCTTTGGGAACAGCCTCACAGCAGGATATGGACTCGAACTTACGGAAGCATTTCCTTCTCTCATTCAGAAGCGGATTGATTCTCTTGATCTTTCTTATACCGTCATCAATGCAGGGGTAAGCGGTGAAACTTCTTCAGGAGGAAATAGTCGCATTGACTGGGTACTCCGCCAACCGGTCGACATATTTGTGTTGGAATTGGGGGGAAATGATGGTTTGCGAGGCATTCCTGTTTCAGAAACAAAAAATAATCTGCAATCCATCATTGATAAAGTAAAATCAAAATACCCACAGGTAAAAATCATCCTGGCGGGTATGCAGATCCCCCCGAACATGGGGCAACAATATACATCTGCATTTCGCAGTCTCTATCCGGAGCTCGCAAAAAAAAATAACTTACCCCTGATCCCATTTTTGTTGGAAGGAGTGGGGGGAGAAGCAAAACTGAATTTACCGGATGGGATACATCCGACTGCCGAAGGGCATGAAATACTAGCGGATAACGTCTGGCAGGTATTAAAGCCCCTGTTGTAGATTTCCACGCAAAGACCTCAGTGCTAAACAACCGGGAAACCAAATCTCAAATCGCAAGTCTGGTATTGTATCATCCTGCATTTCTTCTCCTTCATAGAGCCTTTCTTCCGCTTCGCCCATTTTCACTTGCTTTAAGCCTGCATTTGATAGCACCTTTGCATCATCAAAATTGATTTTCAAAACTCCTAAAATATCGAATATGTCTTACAAAAGATTTAAATCAACAAAATGCAGGCGAAAAGAACCTTCCAAAACCTTATTGCACCACAAAAGTTCAGTATGGACAATGGTATATTTTGGAATACCATATGAATTGTTACATGCATAAAAAAGAAGTAATAGAATAAATTATTTCAGCCTGTAACTATATTCAAGACCTGCGTCTTATTCATGTAACAAGCAATGAAAAAAAAAGATTTATAACAATTTAAATACTTAATTATGAAAGGCAAATATATTACCACCATGATCCGCATAGTAGTGGCAGCTGGTACACGCAAAGTAGTTAGAATGGCAGCGTAATGAGATTTCACGCGTGAAAAAAGCAAAGGCGCAAAGAAAACTTTGCGCCTTTGTATTTACTTTGCCTCTTAGCCCGCCTTTGTTTTGCTACGGTCGGACACGCGTGAAATGTTTTGTCCGCTTCGTTGCAAAAATTCTCCGCTTCCTGCACATTCACTTGCATTAGGCCTGTACTGTTACCATATTTGTACAAAATTCCCTTCATGCAAAGGCTACCGTTTCTGTTTCTCATTCTCTTTACAGGCCAGTCATCATTCGGGCAGGTAAATTTTGACAGACTTGAAGATGTATTGAAATATGCCGACAAATACAGCATCACCTCGACAAGATCCAGGATACTGGGAGAAATTAGTCGACAGGAGATTAAAACGCAACGTTCTTTGTTGTTGCCACAGGTAAATTTTATAGCTGACGCGAATTATTATCCCGTAATCAATTCCTTGCTTGTGCCCGATAAAATGCTCGGAGGGAATGAAGAAAAACTCACCAGGGTTCAATTCGGGCTGCCATTCACCACTTCTGCTTCGGTAGAAGGTACAATGCCAATCCTTGCATTGGAAAAACGAGGTCAGGTGAAGAAGGCACAACTCGAAAATGTACGTACGCATTTTACTGAAAAAGCGAAACTCGAAAGGCTTCACATAGAAGTTACACAGGTGTATTATGAAATCCTGGTTATAATCGAAACGATTCGTCTAAATCAGGAAAACAAATCTATTACGGATGAATTAATGCGCATCTTCGACAATAGGAAAAAAGAAGGCATACTTGATCCCGCGGAATACAATCGCGCAAAAATCTTACAACTCGAAATAGAGAATACAGGAATTCATAACGAAGGATTCTTGCAGGAACAACTGATTAAGCTCAGATCATTGTTGAATTTACCTGCAGCAAGCAGCATCCGGTTCTTCGAAACCCTTCCATCATTTTCCTGGGAACTACCCGAAATAATTCCTGTTGCAAGAAAGGCTGCCTTGCAGGAAGCAAACATGAAACTAGCTGTGGCTAACCAGTCGCTGGATGTTACCAAAAAGGCATCATTTCCAAAATTGTCTGCATTTGGACGTTACAGTACCAACTTGCACATGCGTTTTGGATCACAGAAACAGGATATTCATTTCGATGCGAGTGCAGTTGGAGTAAAAATTGAACTGCCCCTTTTTGCAGGTGGATCTCACAAAACGCAACGGTCGAAAAACAAGCTGTTGATTGAAACGGCGCAAGCCGACCAACAGTACGTTTCGAATAGTTTACTAAATGAACACACCTCCTGGATGAATGGGTATCATACAGCTTTAAAAAAGAAAACGGTTTTGCAGAAAAAGGTAACGCTAAGTGCGGACAACCTCCGCATCGCGAGTGCACAGCTCAAAGAAGGCATTCTTGAATTTGATCAGTACAATAATATTTTCCTTGAATACAATAAGGTAAAGAAGGAAGAGATAAATAATTTATTTAATGGGATGCTGTATTCCGCTTTGATGAAAATGTAAAAATTGCCAGGAAAATTAATTCACTATATACATTAATTATGAAACTTGTTATAATTTATATCAGCCTCTTGTTTGTATATGGATGCAGATCAGGTGAACTGGAAACGCAACCGCGGCTCAAACAACTTACAGAAGCTGTCTACGCTTCCGGAACATTGGTACCGGAGAATGAATACACGGTGAAATCTTCGGTCGATGGATTTCTCACGCATATAAGGGTGGTGGATGGGGATAGTGTTAGAAAGGGCATGCTCCTCTTTACCGTGTCAAACGAAAATATAGAAGCATCTGTTGCTACTGCTTCCCGACTGCTGATTAAAACCAGGTCAGTTGCAGAAATAAACTCTCCTGCAGTGAAAGATTTGCAGCACAGGCTTTCCGTAGCAATAACAAAATTTAAAAATGACAGCCTTCAGCGACTGCGTTACAACAATCTATATGCCCAGGATGCGATTTCTAAAAGTCAGCATGAAAAATATTCCCTTCAATACGAATCTTCTCTAAACGAGGTAGCATCGATCCAACAACAGGTACAACAGGTACGATTAAATGCAGGCGTGCAACTGCAGCAGGCAGCTAATCTGGTGACTGTTGCCCGGTCGCAAAGAAGTTCTGGTATCATCAAAAGTTTCACGGATGGAATTGTGTATGCTGTTTACAGCAAACAGGGAGAAATGATCTATCCTAATCAGTCCATCGCACTCATTGGCAGCGGCCGGATGATCGCTAAACTTTCTGTAGATGAAGACGATCTGGGTAAAATAGTGACGGGTCAAAAGGTACAGGTCACCCTGGATGCCTATCCGGATTCCGTATTTACGGCTACCATTGGTCGCATCTATCCTTTATTGAATAAAGTGGAGCAATCATTCAGGGTTGATGCATGGTTCGATACACCACTTGCTGTGCCGCTCTATGGATTGAATGTGGAAGCAAATATCATTATCAGGGAACAGGTAAGCTCTTTAGTGATCCCTCGAAAAGCATTAAGGAAGGGTGACAGTGTAAAGTTGAAGGAGGAGAGGAGCGTGAAGATGGTGAAAGTGCAGACGGGTATAGAAGACAAAGACTGGGTTGAAGTCACCGGAGGCATTATTTCTTCTTCACAAACAATCATTTTACAATGAACCTCCGGCTCGCTTTTCATATAGCTGTCACGCATCTGGTGACCAAAAAGAAACAGACCGTCGTGGCGATGATGGGTGTTTTGTTTGGGATCTCCATGTTTATCATCATGATCAGTTTCATGACCGGTGTGAATAATTTTATGGAAGACATGGCGATGGATGGTTCTCCGCACGTACGTATTTACAACCCTTTGCAGGTGCTGGATGGAAGTATCATTGAAAAAAACAGTGATGACCAAAATGGCTGGTACGTTGTGCATCACCAACGTCCGAAAAATGACCTGTCAAAGATCAGGAATGCACTTTATCTCGCGGATGAAATAGAGAAAATGCCCGGTGTGAAGGGCGTTGCGCCACAGGTAGGTACCCAGGTGTTTTTTAATAATGGTCCCATACAAATCTCCGGCGTTATCTCCGGGATCCAGGTAAATAAGCAAAAAGAGTTATTCAACCTTGAAAGTAAAATGGATGCAGGAAGTCTTGACGATCTGTTACGATCTTCCGATGCGATCATAATAGGAAAGGGTTTGGCGAAAAAAACGAATGTTCGGGTAGGCGATCGCGTGAGTGTTACTACTCCGGCCGGAAATAACCTGTCGCTTCGAATTGTTGGCATGTTTTCCTATGGACTCTCCTCTTTTGATGATGCTAAAAGTTTTGCTTCGATCTCCACCGTGCAAAAACTGATGATGCGGGATCCTTCCTACATTACCGAACTGCACATTAAAATGGAAGATTATAAAGAAGCAAGAGCCCTGGCAAAAAAACTGAAGAAGGATTTGAACGTGTATGCAGAAGACTGGGAGACTGCGAACTCCTCCTTACTTGCAGGAGATAAAATACGCAATACAATGACAGGGGTAATTTCTTTTACCCTGTTGCTCGTAGCCGGTTTCGGTATTTACAATATCATGAACATGAATATCATCAATAAAATGAAAGACATCGCGATATTGAAAGCCACTGGCTTCCAGGGTAATGATATTATCGCAATTTTTCTGCTTCAATCTATCATCATCGGTATTATCGGGGGATTATCGGGTGTGTTGGCAGGATATGGAGGATCTACGCTGTTATCGATCACTCCATTTCCGGAAGCGGAGTTTTTCCGTTTGAAAACTTTACCGGTCAATTTCAATTCGATGTTTTATATCATGGGATTAATTTTCGGTGTATCGACCACTTTATTCGCAGGTTATTTTCCTGCGCGTCGTGCATCTAAAATCGACCCGGTTAGAATTATCAGGGGGTAGAGATTAAACACATAGGCACAATAGAAACATAGGTAAACACATAGGTAAACACAAGTTATGACAGTGCTGAAAGCAACTAACATCATTAAATATTTCCATGAGCCCGAATCCTTCAAAGTGCTCGATAATGTAGACTTTGAAGTAGCGCAGGGAGAGTTTCTTTCCATAGTAGGCAAATCAGGATGCGGGAAGTCTACACTATTGTACATCCTTTCCACGATGGATACGGACTACGATGGCGAGCTTTCAATTAAAGGTGAAAAACTTACCGGCTCAAAACAAAACCAACTCGCCAGGTTCCGCAATAAACACCTCGGGTTCGTTTTTCAGTTTCATTTTTTATTACCAGAGTTTACCGTATTGCAAAATGTGATGTTGCCTGCGTTAAAGCTTAAAGAATACTCAAACGCGGAGATTGAATCAAGAGCTATTGAGAAGTTGCGCATGGTAGAAATGGATATGCATGCAAAGAAAACCGCAAGTAAACTTTCCGGCGGACAGCAACAACGCGTAGCGATTGCGCGCGCGCTGATCAATGATCCCGATGTGATCATGGGAGATGAACCCACGGGTAATCTTGACAAAATGAATTCTCAACGGGTGTACGAGATATTTAAGCAACTTACAACTATTAATCACCAGACGATCATTACGGTGACCCACGATCCTGACTTTGCAAAAGGAAGTGACAGGATTATTGAAATGCAGGATGGAAGAATTGTTAGAGCATAAAAATTATTTTACGGAAAGGCAAAGGCGCAAAAAAACCAGAAAAACACTTTGCAGTTTTGTTTTTTGTAAAAAATAAGATGAAACACGACGAACGGCCATACTTTTTCATTGCCCTTTTCTGCTTTGCAATTGGCATCGTACGATATTACATCCTTGAAGGCTGGTCTCTATGGTGGCATATTTTCACTTTCTTTATCCAATTTCTTTTCATAGTCGGAATCTGGCAACTTGTACGAATCATCAACAGTAAGCTCGAGTTGCGTTTCTCTTTTGGAAGGCAGGCAGTGACCCGTATTCTACTGCAGGTATTCATTACGTTGGTGCTTATCTCACCTGTATTTGTCATTAGTTATTTAATCGCCAGGCCTTATATCCCTTCCGACCTCGATAATAAGCATCTTATTATGCTTGCAGTGATCATGTTTGTCACTTTGCTCCTCATGATATTTGCTTTTTACGCATATGATTTTTCCAGTAAACTTCGGGTTTCCATTGAGGAAAAGTCAAAGCTGGAGATTGCCACTGCACGGTTGAATGAAGAAAAATCGCTGATGCAGTACCACCACCTGCGCAACCAGGTTAACCCTCATTTTCTTTTTAATACCCTTACTTCACTAGACGGGCTGATACACTCAAATCCAGACCTCGCTTCAGATTTTGTACAACATCTTTCAAAGGTCTATCGATACGTCCTCGAACATAAAGAAAATGAAGTAGTCAGCCTGGAGACAGAAGCCAATTTCATTCAACACTATATTTCCCTGCTAAAGATCCGCTACAGCAATGCACTTCAGATCAATATGAATATTTCTCCGGTGGCAATGGAAAAAGGAATTGTAATGGTCACTTTGCAGATGTTGATTGATAATGCAATCAAGCATAACCAGGTAGACCCGGCAAAACCGCTCACCATTGAAATAAGAGATGAGGACAATTTGTTACATGTACGAAACAACAAGCAATTAAGAAAGCAAATTGACAACAGCACTAAAAAAGGATTACAGCAACTGAAACAACTGTATGGGTTTCTTACAAAGCATCCCGTTACCGTTGCCGACAGTAATGATTTTTTTGACATTAAAATACCATTGTTATGAATATCCTGCTTTTAGAGGATGAACCGCTTGTAGCAGTGAGCCTGGTAAAGATGGTGAAGGACATTGAGCCTGAAGCTGTACTGACCGGCCCGGTTCAAACAGTGAAAGCAGCAAAAGAATATTTTCATTCACATCCCGCACCCGATCTCGTACTGGCGGATATTCAATTATGCGATGGCATTAGTCTGGATATATTTTCAGACGAGTCAATTCAGTGTCCCGTAATTTTTACAACCGCTTATAATGAGTACGCGATACGGGCTTTTAAATTAAACAGCATCGATTACCTGTTAAAGCCTGTAGATAAGAAAGAACTTGCCGCAGCATTTCAGAAATTTCATCTGCTCCAATCGAAATTCGCCAACACGCAATACCTGCAGGAAATGAAACAGCTGTTTGCTAATTTCAATCATCCACAAAAATATAAGGAGCGTTTTGCGGTACATGCCGGCCGATCGGTAACCCTTGTGCCTGTGGAAGACACTGCTTGTTTTCTACGCGAAGAATTGATCTATCTATTCAATCATGAAGGGAAAAAATTCATTACTGATTTTCGTTCACTCGACGAGATCGAAGAGCTCCTGGATCCTGCTGCCTTCTTTCGCGCCAACCGCCAGCACCTGCTACATCTGCCATTTATAGAAAGTTACCGCAGTGATGATACGGGGAAAGTGATGGTGAAGATGCGTGGATTCAAGATGGAGGAAATAGTGGTAAGTAAGGAAAGGGCTGCGGAATGGAGGAAGTGGTTTGAATGAGGAAAGTTTCACGCAACCAACTACGCTGAGCTACGTCGGTCACAGAAGAAGCAAAGTAAGCAAAGACGCCAAGATTCTTTGCAGCTTTGCTTACTTTGCAGCTTTGCGTGAAATACATATCACAGAATGACTAACCTCCGCCGCACACTCACCCCTCTCATGCTCTGGGGACTCGGCGTCGGATATGTCATCTCCGGTATGTACTTCGGTTGGAATCTTGGTTTGGCAGAAGGCGGAACACTCGGACTCGCTATTGCAACTGTTTTCATCATCATCCTTTATGTTACGTTTACCTTTTCGTATACCGAGCTCGCCTGCGCCATTCCAAAAGCCGGGGGCGTTTTTGATTATGCAACAAAAGCACTCGGTAAAGACATCGGTTTCATCGCCGGGATGTCACAAATCATCGAATTTGTTTTTGCGCCACCCGCCATCGCCGCAGCAATAGGTGCCTACTTCAATATTTTTTTTCCGCAGGTGCCCGTTACCGTGATAGCCATTGCCGCTTATCTTTTTTTTACCGCACTGAATATTTCCGGAATAAAAGCCGCAGCCATTTTTGAATTGGTGATCACCATCATTGCAGTCGGAGAATTGTTATTATTCGCTGGAATTACCTTACCGCATTTTGAATGGAAGAACCTGGAAGCAAACAGTTTTCCCAATGGCTGGAAAGGTGTCTGGGCAGCGATTCCATTTGCCATCTGGTTCTTTCTCGGATTGGAAGGCGTCGCTAATGTTGCTGAAGAAACCGTAAATCCTCAGAAAAATGTACTGCTGGGATTCGGATCTGCATTGTTGACGCTTGTCATTTTATGTGTGCTCGTATTCATGGCTTCTGTAGGCGTAGGGGGATGGGAGGCGATCGTGTACAGCGCTCCCGGTGCCTCCGCGTCCGATTCTCCCCTGCCACTTGCACTTGGACAGATCACTGGAAACAATGACCTGCTGTATCATTTACTCGTCACCATAGGACTGATGGGACTGGTAGCTTCTTTTCATGGTATCATCCTCGCTGCAAGTCGTGCTACTTTTGAGTTTGGACGCGTAAAATATTTTCCATCCGCATTGGGCAAAGTGCATCGAAAATTCAAAACTCCCGCCAATGCCTTACTGATCAATATGGTGATCGGAATTGTTGCTTTACTGGTGGGCAACACTTCACAGCTTATTACGATCGCGGTATTCGGAGCACTCACACTCTATATCCTTTCAATGATCAGTGTATTGCAATTACGTAAAAAAGACCCTGCTTTGAAAAGACCTTTCCGCGTTCCATTATATCCTTACTTCCCCTTAATCGCGTTGGTAATTGCTTCTGTATCTTTAGTAGCGATGAGTACGCTGAATCCCGTTTTGGCCGGGATCTACTTTTTACTGATTGCCATTTCCTATGCCTGGTTTCTTTTATTCATTAAATGGAAAAGGAATGCCCAATAAAACTACTGCTGAAATAATTAGATTACTAGATGAACAGGGTTCACAAAAAGTAAAGCTCGCCATAACGGACATCGATGGTGTATTGCGGGGCAAAGTGATCAGCTATGAAAAGTTTAAATCAATCATAGAAAAAGGATTTGGATTTTGTGACGTTGTATTTGGTTGGGATGCCGCAGACGCGGCATACGATAATGTTCAATTTACCGGCTGGCATACCGGTTACCCGGATGCGATGGCAGTGATTGATACCAGCACCTTTCGCAAAGTTCCGTGGGAAAGTGATATCCCCTTTTTCCTTGCTGATTTTTCAGATGCGAATGGTAACGATCTTGCTGTTTGTCCACGCAGACTATTGAAGAAGATCACACAACAGGTAAAAGATGCAGGTTATTTAGCGTATTGTTCTCAGGAATTCGAATGGTTCAATTTGATGGATACCGGCAGTGAACTGTATGAAAAAAAGTTCCGTGAATTGAAACCGATGACGCAGGGGATGTTCGGATATTCCGTATTGCGTGCTTCACAGCATAAAGCTTTTTTTCACGACCTCTTTGACCTGCTAACAAAGTTCGATGTGCCAATTGAAGGTTTGCATACCGAAACAGGTCCCGGAGTATATGAAGCGGCTATACAATACAGTGAGGCTGTGGAAGCTGCTGACCGTGCCGTATTATTTAAATCCGGAGTAAAGCAGATTGGTCACCAGCATGGGGTGTTGCCTACTTTCATGGCTAAGTTCAGCGAGACCTTACCCGGCTGCAGCGGTCACGTGCACCAAAGTTTATGGACGCCTGATGGCAAGCAAAATATTTTTTATGATGCAAAGAGCAAAACAAACATTAGTGGTTTGATGGAAAGTTATATTGCGGGTCAGCTGCATTGCATGCCACAGATCCTTCCCATGTATGCACCCACCGTGAATAGTTATAAGCGACTTGTTGAAGGAGCGTGGGCACCGACCACTCTCACCTGGGCGGTCGATAACCGCACCACTGCTTTGCGCGCTTTGCCGGGGAGTAAATCTTCCACCAGACTCGAAACCCGCGTCGTAGGCGCTGATGCCAATCCGTATCTGGCAATGGCTGGTTGTCTTGCCAGTGGATTGTATGGAATAAAAAATAAGTTGAAACTCCAGGTAAAACAAACAACAGGCAGTGGGTACAATGATACCAGCAACGGGATCTTACCAAAAAATTTGTGGGAAGCGACCCGGCACATGAAGCAATCTTCACTGGCAAAAGAATTATTCGGGGAAGCGTTTGTTGATCATTTTACTGCTACGCGTGAATGGGAATGGCGGCAGTTTTCTAAAGTGGTAACAGATTGGGAATTGAGAAGATATTTAGAAATTATTTAAATGTATTCTATGTGAAACCTATGTTTATAATATGTCTATGTGTTTAATTTTTTTCATCACATAGACACATTAGAAACATAGGAATACACACATAGAAAAAACAATGACAGACTTTAATACCATACGACAATTCAATTTTCCGACTACCATCCGTTTCGGGGCAGGGGCTGTAAAAGAATTACCAGCTCATATTATTTCACAAAATCTCAAACTACCGCTACTTGTCACCGACCCGCAAGTGGCACAGCTCGATTTCTTTAAAAAGATCAAAGAGGATTTAAACAGCAAGGGAATTTCAACGGAGGTCTTTTCGGATCTTCATAAGAACCCCGTGAAATCGGATGTGATGAAAGGTGGAGATGCATATAAAAATACACAACGAGATTGCATCATCGGGATCGGTGGAGGAGCGGCAATGGATGTTTCACGAGCGATTGCCCTTCGTATAAATCATCATCGCGATCTTTTTGATTATGATGACCTGATCGGTGGAGACCAGTACGTCACAGAAGAAGTTCCATATTTCATTACCATTCCCACCACCTCCGGCACGGGTAGTGAGGTCGGACGCAGTGCGATCATTTCTGAAGACGACACTCATCTTAAAAGAATTTTATTCTCACCGAAACTGCTCGCAAAAATTGTATTTGCAGATCCGCTTTTGACAATGGATCTGCCACCCTTTATTACTGCTGCAACCGGAATGGATGCACTCACACACAATATGGAAGCATTCATTGCGAAAAATTTTCATCCTTTATGCGAAGGCATCGCGCTGGAAGGAATGCGATTGATAAACGAATCTATTGTCGAAGCCGTGACCAAATCAACGCTCGAATCCCGCAGCAAAATGATGATCGCTTCACTGATGGGAGCCATAGCATTCCAAAAAGGATTGGGTGTGGTGCATTCACTTGCGCATCCGTTGTCTTCTTTATTAGATACACACCATGGACTCGCCAATGCAGTAAATCTTCCTTACGGAATGCGATTTAACGCACCGGAAATGGAAACACCTTTCAAGAGAATGGCCATAGCCATGGAATTGAAAATGCAAACCGGGTCTGCAGTAGTGGACCATTGTTTTGAATTGAACAAACAGATTGGGTTACCTGTCAGATTGCGGGATATCGGTGTGAAAAAAGAGCAACTGGAAACACTGTCAGAGCTTGCTTTCGCAGATTTTTGTCACCCGAACAATCCTAAGCCGGTAACGAGAGCTGATTTTAAGAAGCTATACCAGGAAGCGTTATGAAGAAAGCTATCTTTGCAGCTTCTGTGACCGACGAAGCTCAGCGTAGTTGGTTGCGTGAAACAATTGTATGCACATCATCAACCCCGCTACTGAAGAAATTATTTCCGACATACCGGAGGATACACCCGATTCCATCGGCCAGAAGTTTCAAAAACTAAAGAAAGGTCAGAAAGAGTGGGCAAACATTTCCATAGAAAAAAGAATTTCTTTTATTAAACGATTTCATCACTTACTTGATGAACGCAAGGACGAGCTTGCTCATGCGCTCACCAGCGAAATGGGAAAACCCTTGCAACAATCTTACAACGAGTTAAATGGCGCTCGTACACGCATTCAATTCTTTATAGAGCATGCTGTTAAATGGCTGGCTGAAGAATGGGTAGTGACCGAGGGAGCCACCAGGGAAAAAATAGTTTATGAACCGTTGGGTGTGATCGCAAATATTTCTGCCTGGAATTATCCTTATCTCGTCGGTGTGAATGTTTTCATTCCTGCGCTGATTGCGGGGAACACGGTTTTTTATAAACCTTCCGAATATACTACACTCACCGGTCAGCATATCCAAAAGTTGTTGTACGAATCAGGCGTGCCGGAAAATTGTTTCCAGCTTGCTATGGGCAAAGGAAACGTCGGTAACTATTTACTCGACATAGATCTCGATGGTTATTTTTTTACCGGCTCTTACAAAACCGGAATGAAGATCGCAGCTCGTACCGCCGGTAAACTTGTTCCATACCAGCTTGAATTGGGTGGGAAGGATCCGCTTTATGTAATGGATGATGTGGAAGATATCAACAAGGTGGCAAGTGCAGCACTTGAAGGAGTGGTATACAACTCAGGACAAAGTTGCTGTGCAGTGGAAAGAATTTACGTACATGAAAAAATATATGATCGGTTTGTGCAATCTTTTGTTGAACAAGCCGGTAAGATGATAATCGGTGATCCTACGGATCCTGCAACCGAGATCGGTCCGCTTGCACGAAAAGAGCAGCGTCTATTTCTGAATGATCAGATAGCTGATGCAACTGGTAAGGGAGCAAAAATTGTTTATGGTGGCAATCATTTTGACAGGAAGGGATATTTTATTCAGCCAACGGTGCTGGTGGATGTTGATCATCGGATGAAGATCATGAAAGAAGAATCTTTTGGTCCGGTAGTTGGTATCCAGAAAGTAAAAGATGATGACGAAGCAATACAATTGATGCTTGATACGGAATATGGACTTACCGCAGCTGTATATTCCAAAAATTACAAACGTGCTGAAGAGGTGATGAAGCAAATGGATTCCGGGACCGTATATTGGAATTGTTGCGACCGGGTAAGTCCCTACCTGCCCTGGTCCGGCAGAAAGAATTCAGGATTAGGAAGTACTTTATCCTTTATGGGTATTCGTGCGTTTGTGCAACCGAAAGCGTATCACTTGCGGGGGTAGGGTGCTGGGCAACCAGCAACATTTCAAATCAATCCCTATAATTCAACGCCGGTTTCCTGTCTCCAAGCAAAGCTTTATATTGGTAATTTCCTTTTGCCTTTTTAAATTCTACCCATGCTGCATTAATAATTTTCGGATCGGTGAAAAGATCTATGGCGGTAAGGGC
>Ga0180121_10000686_pt1 | contig 14359 bp, 10 predicted proteins | sample AntDrymUQ5402106_2_FD_129676 | JGI IMG/M metagenome (GOLD analysis project Ga0180121, IMG submission 129676) | Polar desert sand microbial communities from Dry Valleys, Antarctica - metaG UQ540 (21.06) (version 2) (version 2) | ecosystem: Environmental > Terrestrial > Soil > Desert | place...
AGGAAGGGAAGTTCATGACAAGCAGTTCATCCTGCACGGAAGTAACTAACTCACCACTTTTGGAAAAAAAATGAATGGAATCTTCCGGATAATGTAGAAACTCATACAAGACATAGGCTGATGCAAGTGTGGCGTGGCCGCATAAATTCATCTCCACCGTAGGCGTGAACCACCTGATATCATACCCTCCTTCACATTTGACAAGATATGCAGTTTCACTCAAATTATTCTCTGCTGCTATCTTCTGTAACAATTCCGTATCAAGCCATTTCGTAAGCGGAATTACCGCAGCAGGATTCCCACCAAATACTTTACGGGTAAAGGCATCAATTTGGTAAAGTGTGAGCGTCATTAGAGAATGTATAATGCAAAATTAAAAATGCAAAATGTAAAATTGGAGATTCTGCTTTTTAAATTTTTAATTTTTAATTTTTAATTTTTAAAAAATTATTCTTTCATCATTGCCTGCACAGTCTCAACGATCAATTCCACATTTGGTTTGCTGAAATAATCTCCATCGCTTCCATAGCTGGGGCGATGAGCCTTCCCTGTAATCGTACGGGGTGACACATCCAGCCAACGGTAACCTCCCTGCTCTTCCATTACGATATTAAACATATAACCGGCTGCACCTCCCGGTACGTCTTCGTCTACAAAAAGGATACGATTTGTTTTTTTCAACGAATCAAGAATTGAATGATTGATATCAAAAGGTAATAACGTTTGCACATCCAGGATTTCGCAGTCAGTACCGATGCGTTCCAGTTGTGCCGCTGCATCCTGTACTACCCGAAGTGTTGAACCGTACGAAACGATGGTAATATCTTTCCCTTCCCTCAATATTTCCGGAACACCCAGGGCTACTTTGTAGGTAGACAGGTTGGAAGGTAATTTCTCTTTCAGCCGGTATCCATTCAATGGTTCTATTACAATTGCAGGATCGTTTCCGGAAAGTAAAGTGTTATAAAACCCTGCAGCTTGTACCATGTTACGTGGTGTACAAATGTGCATTCCTCTGAGTGCATGGATCATCATTCCTAATGGTGATCCACTGTGCCAGATGCCTTCCAGGCGATGTCCACGTGTACGGATGATCAGCGGGCAACTTTGTGCGCCTTTGGTACGCCAATGCAGTGTAGCGGCATCGTCGCTAAGGGGTTGTAGTCCGTAAAGGATGTAATCCAGGTATTGTATCTCTGCGATCGGTCTTAACCCCCTCATAGCAAGTCCTATTCCCTGGCCGATGATGGTCAGCTCACGTATACCAGTATCCGATATTCTGAGATCCCCGAATTTTAGCTGCAATCCGGCAAAACCCTGGTTTACGTCACCAATTTTCCCGACATCCTCTCCAAATGCCAATACGGTAGGACTTGAACTGAATAATTGGTCGAAATATTTATTCAGGATTTCATACCCATTTACCAGAGGAGCATCAGGGGCGATTTCAAGGGATGTTCCATTTACTTTCAAGGGACTTTTTTCACTTTCATCGTACAGGTGGGAACTATATAATTTGTATCCTTCTATTTTGAGTTCGGTATAATATTCTTTCAACTCTTTCGCCAATATCGAATTCCCGCTACTTTCCACAGCTGCATATAAAACACGTAACACGTCTTTCCTTTGTGGTTCCCGGTTTGCAGTAATTTCAGTTTTTAAAGAGGCAAGTGTACCATTCATATCTGCGCCTCCCTGAATCATTTCATCGAACAATTCGCAAGTCCTGATCACCTGCTCATTGATTGGCTGTATGAATTCATTCCAGGCTGTTTGCCTGCTTTGTTTGATCAGATTTTTTGCTGTTGCTTCAATGTCACTCAACTCCTCTTCATTTGCGAGTGCATTGGCAAGTATCCATTCTCTCATTTTCCGGTTGCAATCCCATTCCCTTTCCCATTCCAACCTTTCAGGTGGTTTATAACGTTCATGACTACCTGATGTTGAGTGCCCCTGGGGTTGGGTTACCTCCTCAAAATGGAATAAGGCCGGGATATGTGTATCCCTGATCTTTTGTATACCAACATCAAGAATTTGACACATGCCGGCATAGTCCCATGCTTTTAACTTATATATGTCAATACCATTAGTGTTTTCTTTTTTTTGCATTCCTTTCAATGCTTCGGAAATAGATCCCTTGGTAGTCTGAAATTTCTTAGGTACTGAAATTCCATAGCCATCATCCCAAACAAAAATGGCCAGTGGGATCTGCATTACGCCAGCTGCATTCACAGTTTCGAAAAAATGTCCTTCGGAGGTGGACGCATCACCGATAGTACAGAAACAAACCTCGTTGCCATTTCGGCTGAGATGCTCCAGGTGCTTCAAACTATCAATTTGGCGAAATAGTTTAGAAGCCAATGCCAATCCGATCGATCTGGGCATCTGGGCGGCGGTGGGAGCCAGACCTGCTGCTATGTTTTTTTGATTTACAAGGTCCCTCCATTCACCATTTGGGGCAACAAGTCTGGTAGCAAAATGAGAATTCATCTGGCGACCACCACTGTGCGGGTCGTGTAATGGATCAGGATCCGCATATAATTGAGCGAAAAATTCTTTAATGGTTGCTACCCCGGTAGCAAATGCCAAAGTCTGGTCACGATAGTATCCGGATAAAAAATCTCCCGGCTGAAAGAATTTCGAGGCTGCTATCTGCGCCACCTCCTTTCCATCTCCGAATATGCCAAATTTTGCCTTCCCGGTCAGGACTTCTCTTCTACCTAAAAGACTGGCCTCCCGGCTTTCACAAACAACCTGATAATCGTGTAAAACAGCCGTTCGAAAACGGTCGAATGAAAGTTTTTCCCCAGCAACAGATTGATTTTGAGCCGTATCTTCCATTATGCAAAAATATTGATAATCAAGCCACAAAAGAGGAGTGTTAAAAAATAGTGATTATAAGTCAAATTTATTGGCTTTTAGGTCGTTAAAGATGTATTTTTGAGACTATTACGAATCACGCAAGCGTATGAAAAATTTGTTAGGAATATTGGTTTTGCTTATGTCGTTTGGCCTTGCAAACGCACAATCTGTCGCTACCATTGATGTTAAAAAACCTGCTGTTGCTTCCGAAATCTTACTATTGAAAGAAACAGGTTATGAATTTGGTAAGATTCTTCAGGGCAGACCGGTGTTTCATGAATTTGAAGTTAGAAATACAGGCAAAGAGGCATTGCAAATAGAGAATGTTCAGACCTCTTGTGGCTGTACTACCCCGGAGTGGAGTCGGGAAGCAATAGCACCTGGCGCAACTACAATTATCAAAGTGGGATATAACGCAGCGGCTGAAGGCCCTTTTACCAAATCCATTACCCTTTCTTACAACGGCAACCAAACAAAAAATATCATTATATCAGGCGTCGTTTACAAGGCACCGGCAACCTCTGCTCCTGTAAATTCGTCTGTCAGTTTATTAAAACAAATAAATCATTAATCATATGAAAAGAATTTTGTTCTCATTGATGGCAATAGTTATAGCAACGAGTGTTTCTGCACAGGAAGCAAGGGTCGTTAAAGCAGAAAATTTTGTGAAATTCAAAGAGCTTAATTACAATTTTGGTAAGATCAAACAAAACATTCCTGCCAAGCACGACTTCTCTTTTTCAAACATCAGTGAAAAAGCTGTTGTAATTGAATCTGCTACAGGGTCTTGCGGATGTACTGTACCTGTAAAACCGGAAGCGCCTGTATCAAAAGGAAAATCGGATAAGATTACCGCTGTTTTTAATGCGGCTGCCCTCGGACCTTTTAACAAATCCATCTACGTGAAGATAGCAGGCGTTGATGTTCCTGTGGAGATCCGCATTACCGGAGAAGTGTTGAATGAAAATGACTATGTGAAATATGAGAAAGAGTATGTGAAAGAAAAGAAAGCTGCTAAGAATGGTGGTAAATAATTATTAATTATTAATTAATAATTTATATCAATAAAAAATTGAAAAGCCCTGGCAAAAGGGTTTTTTTATTGTTTATAATTATTCTACGACAATGGAAAGCTGAACGCTGATACCTGTCACCCCATTTCTCCCCAGCTCCCTATCTTTGCCTTCATGCTACAGATCAGTCATCGCGGGAAACAAATGCCTGCCTCTCCTATCAGGAAATTGGTACCATTTGCAGAAGCTGCCAAGAGAAAAGGCACAAAGGTTTTTCACCTGAACATCGGGCAACCGGATATTGAAACACCCCCGTCAATTTTGAAAGCAGTACGAGAGTCCGATTTCAAAGTGTTGGAATATAGCCATAGCGCAGGCAATGAAAGTTATCGCCGTAAACTTGTTACTTATTACGATAAGGCGGGTATTCATATAGATCATACACAGATTATTGTTACTACAGGAGGATCGGAAGCGATATTATTCGGAATGATGGCGTGCCTCGATGCGGGGGACGAACTGATTATCCCTGAGCCTTTTTATGCGAATTATAACGGGTTTGCCGTGGCTGCTGATGTGATCGTAAAACCTATTACTTCTTCAATAGAAAACGGTTTCGCATTACCCCCGATCAGTGAAATTGAGAAGATGATTACTCAGAAGACAAAGGGAATCGTGATCTGCAACCCAAACAATCCTACCGGATATCTGTACAGTGCTGAAGAAATGGAGATATTAAGGCAGATTATCCTAAAGCACGACCTATATCTTTTTTGTGATGAAGCATACAGAGAGTTTTGTTATGAAGGGGAACACGTGAGCGGGATGCATTTGAAAGAGGTGGATCGCCATATTATTTTAATGGATACTATTTCTAAAAGATATAGCGCGTGTGGTGCGCGACTCGGAGCATTTATTACCAGGAATAAAGACGTCCTGGACGCTGCGATGAAATTTGCGCAGGCAAGACTTAGTCCTCCTTCTTTCGGGCAAATTCTTGCAGAAGCTGCTATCGATCTTCCGGATAATTACTTTGACACCACAAGATCAGAATATCAGAGCCGTCGTGATCTCCTGGTAAAGAAACTGAATGCCATGGATGGTGTATTTTGTCCAAAGCCCGGAGGCGCTTTTTATGCCATGGCAAGGCTTCCAATCGACAATGCTGACCGTTTCTGCCAGTGGCTACTGGAATCTTTTACGCACGAAAAACAAACGGTTATGCTGGCTCCCGCAACCGGTTTCTATGGAACTCCTGCAAAAGGTTTGAATGAAGTAAGGCTTGCTTATGTTTTGAATAAAACAGACCTTAATATGGCGATGGATTGCCTGGAAATTGCTTTACACCAATACCCCGGCAAAATACTTCAGAACGCAAAAAGCACGGAGCATAGTTTTTAGAGCAGGACACACGCTTATAACCATGAGGCTTTTTCACAATTCGGATCATTCCTTATGAAGAAGCAATATCCTCCTTTCTTATACTTTCATCCGCTTCACCTGTGGAAGTTTTTACTTTCTTGTCTTCCAGGCTTGTTGCTTTTTCTTCTGGAGATCTGTTGTCAAATTCCTCCTGGTTTTCAAACTGTGTGTCTTCTGGTTTTTTAGCCGGGTACGTTTCTTTTTTGTCAGGTTGCATATCTGTTTAATTTTTATGTTGAAAATTGCTCATTGAACTGTACACTTTTCAAATCAGAAAATTGCATGCCGCAGTGATAACCCCTTAACAAAAAGGATTAATTTTACGAGAATCAATATCTAACCCTGTTGCAGTTTGATACTATACAGAAGTCCGAGAAACTGGATTTCAGACATTTACCTGCTTTTGCTGAATTTCTCCAGACGAATCATCTGGAAGCCTTTGTGAGAGAACAGTTGCGTGTATCCGGTGAGGTGAAATTACCTATCCTTGCCACACTCCTGAAATCGATGAGTGAAAAAGAACTGATTCAATTATCAGTTATTACAACGTCTGAATTTCTTCACTATTTAGCAAATAATAACGCTCAGGAGCAAATAGATACCTCTCAGCAAAAATATCTGTCAGATCAATTGCCTGCGCTTTCCAGGGACCAGATTTCGGCAGAGGATATCACGCTGATTCCCTACATACGCAAACAGGCATTTATGCATTTCATTCCTGCATTCACTGATAACTTAACCAAGGGGCTGGCATTGCTAAAGGAGATTGACCTATTCCTGCTCGAGTCTGAAAATTCATCTGCAGAAATTTATATCCGGTTATTGAAAAATAAAATCAATGAAGAACTTTATTTCAAAGAAAAAATTACAAATACTACACCCGGAATAGTGTATGTATACGATCTTTTAGATCAGAAATCGATTTTTTCAAATAAAAAAATTGGTCAGTACCTGGGATATTCAGAACCTGAATTATCTGCTTTTGATGATTTGTTCTTTACGAAATTGATTCACGCTGACGATTTGACCAAATCAAGAAATCATTATCTCGAACTCGAAAAGTTAGGAGATAAGGATATAAAAACATTTGAATATCGCTTGAAGGCAAGCAATGGATTATACAAATGGTACAGGACATATGAATCGGTATTCAGAAGAAAGAATGATGGAAAAGTATGGCAGGTAATCGGTATAGCCATAGATATCCAGAATGAAAAGCAAACGGAACAACAATTATTTTATCGTGAAGCCCAGCTTCTCGAAGCGCAGGAACTGTCAGAATTAGGAAGCTTCGAATGGGATCTTATTTCGGGAGAATCGCAAATTACTCCCCAGATAGAAAAAATTTTCGAACTTAAAAATCATCAGCCCCTTGATAGCTTTCTTGAACAGGTGCACCCGGATGACCGCTCCCGTGTGGAAGGAGCTTTGAAAACGGCAATGGAGGATACAGGTGTCTATGATTGTGAATTTCGATATTTAGCAGATGGTAAAGAAAAGGTAGTATGGTCGCGCGGTATTGTAACTTTTGACGAAAATGGAAAGCCTTTATCCATGAGGGGAACAGTACTGAATACATCTGAAAGACACTCAATCATACAACGGTTGAGGGTAAGTGAAGATTTGTATAAACAGGCACAGGCTACAACCCATATCGGCAATTATATGCTCGATCTTGAAACAGATGAATTGACCTGGTCAGATGAATTATACAGGATATATGGATTGAACCCGGGTGATCCGCTTTCCAGAGAGCACATTGCAAATTTCAATCATCCACTGGATGCAGACTTCGTACTTGCACAAATTACAGACAGTGTTACACAAAATAAATCTTTTGATTTTCATTATCGTATTATCCTGAAAGATAACACAGTTAAAATTTTACATGCTCTGGGAGAAGTGTTAACTGAAGGCAATAAAAGGAAATTATATGGAACCGCGCAGGATGTTACCGAAAGGCAACACCTGATTGAAAGATTACAGCAAAGTGATGAATTGTATAAGCAGGCGCAGGCAATATCTCATATCGGGAACTGGTCTTACGAAATTAAAACCGATACTACTTACTGGACAGATGAAATGTACAGGATCTTTGGTCTGAAACCTCAATCAAAAGGCCTTACCTATGAAGAATTTCTACATCATGTTCACCCGGAAGACCGCCAATCGGTGAAAGCATTCGCGGAACAAGCTGTTAAAGCAAAAATTCCGTATCAAATGTATCATCGAAATATATGGGATGACGGAACAGTGAAAATCTTACACATCCGTGGCGATGTTGTGACCAATGAAAATGGAAAGGCCATCAGGCTTTTCGGAACTGCTCAGGATGTAACCGAGCAACAGCGAACAGAACAGCAATTAAGAGAAAATCAGAATTTCATTCAAAAGATTGCGGATGCTACTCCGTCCATTATAGCATCGTACAATATTAATTCGGGTAAATACCGATTTGTAAGCAGGGGAATAGAGAAATTATTAGGGTATGATGCAGAAACAGCTATCAGAGAAGGCGTTGAATTTTTTATAAGAATTATTCACCCGGATGACCTGGGACCTATGATGGAAAAAAACGCACAGGCATTACAGTCAGCTAATGTATCGGAAAGTAATATGAAAGATGTCATTGTGGATTGGATTTACCGTATGCGTCATAAGAATGGTGAATACAGATGGTTCCATACATTCGGAACCATTTTTGACCGAAACCAGGAAGGAAATGTTGAACATGTTTTAAATATATCGATTGATATCACTGATAAAATTGAAGCAGAAAAAAAAGTGTTGGAGCAGGAACTTTTTATCAAACACATTGCTGATGCATCCCCTACGGTCTTATACCTTTTTGATTCGGTTAACGGAAAAGTTATTTATGCCAATAAAGAAATTGAATCCGTTCTTGGATATACTCCGGAAGAAATGTTGCAGATGGGCAGCCTTGTCATAGAAAAATTGTACCATCCGGAAGATGCTTCCCGGATACCGGAAAGACTTCACGAATACAATGATCCACTCCATCCCCAATCCCTTTTCCAGTTTGAGACCAGAATGAGACACAGGAATGGTGAGTGGAGATGGCTGCTGATACGTGAAATTGTTTTTAAAAGAAATGAGGAAGGTAAAATATTGGAAGTGCTGGGGGCTGCTCTTGATATCAGTCATAGAAAAGAAATGGAAGAAACTCTCCAACAAAAAACCTTAGAACTTGAACAATCAAATGCAAGCCTGGAAGAATTTGCATACGTTGCCAGCCATGACCTGAAAGAACCATTACGTAAAATTTCCACCTTCGGGGACAGATTACTTACTTTTCAAAAAGACAAACTCGATAAAGACGGAAAAAGCTACCTGGAAAAAATCATACATTCTTCGCACCGGATGCAACAAATGATCAATGACCTTTTATCTGTTTCCTTGATATCCGGGGAAAAATCATTCCGGAAAGTCAGTTTGAAGGCGCTGCTGGACGATGCGATACAAGCCCTGGAATATAAGATCGAAGAACGCAACCCCCTTCTTGAGATAAGCACCTTACCCGATGCTACTGTTATTCCTTCACAATTCAGGCAACTATTTCAGAACCTCCTGAGTAATTCACTTAAATTCGTAAAGCCCGATGAAAGACCTAAAATTACCATCAGTTACCGGTACCTGTTACCGGGTCAGCTAACCGTTACGAATTTGGGTAAATCCAATCAATATTTGGAAATAACTTTTGCAGATAATGGAATTGGTTTTGACAAATCGTTTGCAGAAAAGATATTTGCAATATTTCAGCGGCTACATAATAAAAGTGACTATGAGGGAACGGGAATAGGTTTGGCCATCTGTAAAAAGATAGCAGAGAATCATGGAGGTACTATCCTGGCATCCGGTGAACCAGAGGTTGGTGCAAAATTTATTATTATTCTTCCGATATGAAAAAAACTGCATTACACGCTGTTTATGTAGTTGACGATGATGCAGATGACCGGCAAATCATCAGTGATGCTTTTGATGAAATCAATCATGCTACTGAACTGACCTTAATTCAAAATGGTACGGAGTTGATGGAGAATCTGCATGGGTCACCATTACCAAAACTTCCGTCACTTATTATCCTGGATTTGAACATGCCTGGAAAAGATGGAAGGGAGATTTTAAAAGAAGTAAAAGAAAGTAAGGTATTACGGCATATCCCAATCGTTGTGTTCACTACTTCTTCATTTGATAAAGACAGGGAAACCTGCTATCACCTGGGGGCGAATTGTTTTGTTACCAAGCCCAGTTCTTACGATATCATGCTGGAAATGATGCAGTCGATCTCAAAACTGTGGTTGATACAATAATAAGCTTGGAATTTGAATTGGAAAAACAATCTACTTACTCAATAATTTTTAAAATATTCAGCAGTCGTGCTCAATGCTATGAAGCCTCGATCATCAATATACCATCATTACGGGGAAGTGTAAACGAGAAAATGCTTCCTTTACCTACCTCACTGGATACATGAATATTACCTCCGTTTTTGTTGAGGAAGTCTTTACATAACATGAGTCCTATCCCTGTCCCGCTTTCATCTGCAGTACCTTTCGTAGTGAAATAATTATTGCGGAAAAGCTGATTGATAACTTCAGGTTTCATTCCCATACCGGTATCTTTTACAAATATTTCTACAAGTGGCCCTTTTTCCAGCGCACCTATTTGTATGCTTCCTTTAGGAGGCGTGAACTTAATAGCATTTGACAATAGATTTCTTACCACCAGGCTGATCATATCCTTATCAGCATAAATGTAGATGGGATTTTCAGTCTTGAAATTAACATAGATCTGTTTGGAATACGCCTGCAATCGTAACAAATCACTTGCTTCTTTGATCAGCTCAGAAACTTCCAGTAATTGAGGATGAATTACATTGATTTGCATCTGGCTCTTTGCCCATAAAAGGAGGTTTTCCATCAAGCCGGTGGTATAGTTCAAATCATTTACTACATCCGGGATGAATAATTTAATCTCTTCGCCCGGAAGGTCGTATTGCTGTACACTTCTGAATAAATTCCTGAGTGCATACAATGGTGTTTTCAGGTCGTGAGAAATTACTGAAAATAATTTATTTTTCAGGGTATTCAGTTCTGTAAGCTTATGTGTTTGTTGTTCCAGTAAACGGGCCTTTTCGTCTATTTCTGCTTTTTGTTTCTGCATCTCTAAGTTGATACGGTGCAGTTCGCGATAATTTCGCAAAATATTAAACTGGTATTGGGTATTTTCCTTTTTAATCAGAAATAAGGCATAGAAAATAAACGCGGCGGCGATGACGTGATTAAAAACGTAAAAGGAAAAATTTGTTTGTGCCAGGAAATACGAATAGTCTTTTGGAAACACGAATACCCTGAAGTAACAAAGCAATGATAGAGTGAATGCAAATATGATATAGGTCAATCGCTGAAGAAAAAATACTGAAAGCACTCCATATAAAATAAAGAAAAGTTCAAGTCCGACCTCAAAGCTTGCTGCATAAACCATTGCAGTTAAAATAGGGTACATCACGAAATAACAAAGTGTACCGAATTCGTGCATTTGGTAGTAGTTACACAGTAAAACGAGGATACTGATCATTGCGGGAGAAAAAGCCACTACCCAGGCAAGGGCTGGTAGATTCTCATTACCCACCAGACCCATAATAGGGAGAATAATCCCGGTAATAAGTCCTAAAAAATTGAGTTGGTTGAAGATCCCTAATTTTCGTTTTTCATAATCATCCATGTCTGCTATTTCTCCAATAGACTTGATCTTGTGTTGGAAAAGCAACAGGTTATCAAGGACGACTTGCATAGGGAGTTGAATGTTCAATATTAAGTAACGGAAAAATACTGTTTTTATTAGAAAAGTTCAATATATATGAATGCATAATATACTGCTTATCTCCGCTGATTTCCACTACATCTCCGATTCAACCAAAATTTATAGAATGGAAAAAATGAATGGAAACATTTGGATAGATCAATTATCGTGCAAGTATTATGATCGATTTCCAAACCCTTCTAATACATTGTTTATCAATAACTTACCTGCCGTGTTTAAAAATCAAAGATTCCATCAGAGGGATGGAATCTTTGGTAAAAACTAGGATTTCTGAAATATTTGATTTTACATTATTGCTGACTAAGGTTACTTCAATGATCGTTTCAATGCAGAAGCCGCAAATTCCTGGGCATCCTTAGCTTCCGGAACAACCGTCGACATCCCGAAAAATTCATGCGTAACACCATTGAAATTTCTGGATGAAACTTCTACACCTGCTGCTTTTAATTTTTCCGCTAATAGTTGACCTTCACTTTGCAACGGATCAATTTCTGCAGTAATAATGGTGGTGGGAGGTAACCCCTTCAGATTTGCATTTACAAGAGAGATCAAAGGATTTTGTCCGACAGATTTATTGGGTAAATATTTTTCAAAAAACCAGGCCATCAATCCTTTGCCTAATGGTTTTGCAGTATCGTATTTTTGATAGGAAGCGGAGTTCATATCATAAGAAGCGATCGGATATACGAGTAGCTGATGAACAGGCAATGTCATTTTTTTATCTCTCGCCATAATACTCACAGCTGCAGCCAGATTTCCACCCGCGCTTTCTCCGGCAACTGCAATTTTCTTAGGATCCCCCTTTATCATCGCTGCATTTTTTACTACCCACTCATAAGCTGCATAAGAATCATTGTGTGCTGTTGGAAACTTATGTTCGGGTGCCTGACGATATGCAACCGAAACCAATACCGAATTAGTTTGTTCAGCCAATGCTCTGGCAGAGGGATCATAGGTGTCAAGATCAGCGATTACCCAGCCTCCACCATGATAATATACAATTACCGGAAAAGGTCCATCCCCTTTCGGTGTGTACATACGAAGATGAATAGATCCTCCTGAAACAGGGATATCTTGTCCGCTGGTATCTACTTTGGATTCAGGTATAGGTATACTACGCTCTTTCATAACGTCCATGACGGCAGTGGTAGGGGAAGGTGTCTTCCTGGCTTCCTGAGCGGACAAAGTTGTTAAGGGTGGTGTGCCATAACTTCCAAGTTTTTCAATAACAGTCTGCATTTCGGGTTTCATATCGGGAGCCCATGCAGGGGGTGGTGCGGAAGGTTTCAGATCTGTTGCAGACTGATCCGTGGTGGCAACATTTGAAGAATCACCAATAACATTGGAGTCTGAAGTATCATCATTACAACTTCCGGCAATAATATTTAGTAATAGTAATCCCATGAAAAGCTTATAAACCGGCCATTTAAAATAGATTTTTTGTGTGATGTTTTTCATCTGAGTGTGTTTAGTGCGTACAATTTTTGCATTATATACGTATGAATTCCGGAAGTGGTCTGATTTACTAAAGAAACATTCCTGGAAACGTGGTACAGAGTAAATCCACTCTCTAACAGGGAATTAATTAAATATTTCTAATTTTAAATTAAAGTGCGCAATTAATGTCAGATTCTTCCTCGCTAACTTTTCACAATGATCTGTTTAAAGATTTGTTCGACAATGCAAGTGATCTTATTCACTTTGCCACCTCAGCGGGCGCTATACTATATGTAAATCCTGCATGGGAAAAAACGCTGGGCTATTCTATTGAAGAATTGAAAGGAAAAGTATTGTATCAGTTCATTTCACCGGAAGAAAGAGTTGCATTTAAAACTTTCAGGGAACAACTCATTCGTAACAAATCGCATGGCTCAATAACCACAGCTTTTTTAGCGAAAAATGGAGATAGTATTATTGTTGAAGCGAGTATCTCATGCAAATATGAAAATGGTCAGGTTTTATACACGAGAGGGATACTCCGGAACATTACAGCTCGTATTGAACATGAACATAAATTGCTTTTTTATACGGATTCACTGCGGCAGAGCCAGGAGTATGTGAACCAATTATTACTGAATGCTCCGGATGCAGTTATCGTAATCGATGAACATAGCAAAATCATTTTCTGGAATACAAAATCCGAAGAAATTTTTGGATGGAAGGCAACAGAAATTACAGGTAAAACACTGGGCGAAACGATCATACCGGAACAGTACCGGGAAGCACACACCCGCGGGATGCAAAGGCTCCTGCAAACAGGCGAAGCAAAAGTGCTCAATAAATCCATAGAGATCACAGCCTTGAATAAAAACAAAACTGAATTCCCTATTTCTCTTACCATATCCCGTTCGAAAAGACTGGAACATCATGTTTTTATTTCTTTCATACGCGATATTTCCGAGCAGAAACGAAAGGATCTGGAATTGAATGAAAGAAGGATACAGTTGGAAAAATCAAATTTTGAACTGGAACAATATGCCTCACTGACATCACATGATCTTAAAGAACCTTTGCGTAAGATTTTGTTGTTTTCCGATATTTTGTTAAACCGCTTTTCGGAAGAGACACCTCCTGAAATCTCTACTTACATCCGCAAAATTTTCTCCATTGCCAATCACATGAATGACCTGGTCGAAGCAGTTTTACACTATTCGGTTATAGATCAGCAACCTGTTTATAAAGAAAAAATCAATCTGGGTATGGTGATGGAAACAGTTTTGCAAAATCTGGAAATTGAAATAACAGATAAAAAAGCAAGGATTGATTTTGACAGCCTACCTGTTATTTTTGCCAATCAATTACAGATGATACAACTTTTTCAGAACCTGATTGGTAATTCAATTAAATATAGCAAACCTGGTATTCAACCATTTATTACGGTGAGTTATGCTGGTATTTTAAATCACATTGATCAGATTATCGTGAAGGATAATGGGATTGGATTCGAAAATGAATATGCAGAAAAGATCTTTGGGATTTTTGAACGTCTGGAAAACAGGAGTAATTATCCGGGCACCGGCATTGGCCTGGCAATTTGCAGGAAGATTGTACTTGCTCATAAAGGTTCGATTGTTGCAGAAAGTGAACCAGGAAAAGGTTCAAAATTTATCATAGAACTGCCTTCACAGAGTCATCCGGTACACATCATTCAAACAGCATCTCAAGTGCAATCAAAGTCGTGAGTGGCGAAATAGCATGATAAATCCGGTAATTAAAGC
>Ga0180121_10000687_pt1 | contig 14323 bp, 8 predicted proteins | sample AntDrymUQ5402106_2_FD_129676 | JGI IMG/M metagenome (GOLD analysis project Ga0180121, IMG submission 129676) | Polar desert sand microbial communities from Dry Valleys, Antarctica - metaG UQ540 (21.06) (version 2) (version 2) | ecosystem: Environmental > Terrestrial > Soil > Desert | place...
GGATCCGGGTGAATGCCATCAACGCGGACCAAATCGAGACGCCGCTGTTTCTGCAGTTCGTAAAGGAGCGGGCCGCCAGCCGGGGCGTGACGGTGGAGGATCAGCTGGCGGTCTACCGCAGCCGGAACCTGATGGGGGCAACGCTGATTCCGCCCGAAGCGGTGGCGGACCTGGCCGTGCTGCTCGCCAGCGAACGGTTCCGGTTCACGACCGGGGACATCCTGACGGTGGATGGCGGGTTACCCGAGGCGTTTCCGAGATAGGAGGGACGTTGATCATGGACAGCACCGTCATTGCGATCGCTGCCGGCATCGGCTTCGTGGCCGGGTTGCGCTCGTTCACGGCTCCCGCGGCGGTCAGCTGGGCGGCCCACCTGGGCTGGCTGAATCTTCAGGACTCCCCGCTCTGGTTCATGGGGTCGACAGCGGCGGTCGCGATACTCTCGGTGGCCGCTCTCGCGGAGCTTGTAGCCGACAAGTCGGCCCGGACACCGAATCGGACCAGCGTCGCGCCACTGATCGGACGAATTGTTATGGGAGGGTTATCGGGCGCGAGCCTTGCTATTGCAGCGGGACATTCCGGGTTGCCGGGCGCGCTGTTCGGAGGAGTGGGCGCTGTGATCGGCGCATTCGCCGGCTACGAGGCCCGGAGGCGGCTGGTCAGCAACTTCGGGCTGACGGACGGCAAGGTTGCCTTCGCTGAGGATCTTGTCGCTATGGTTCTCGCTTTTGCGCTGGTCTCCTCGGTCGGATAGCAAGTTTTATTGTGGTGCCACCGCCCAGGTTCGGCCCGAATCGCGGCTTTCGACCCGCAGAGCTCCGGTAGGACGGAGCGCCGCCGAGCGGGCGACGAATGTCACCTGTCCCCCGGGCCGCACTTCGATCTCCTCGAAGCGAGGGTGGCGCTCACCCATGAAGTCGTAGTTGCGGCAGTCGGCGGTCCCGGCCGGCGCGCACCACTCCGGTTTTTCCACCGGGTCGATCATCTCGGCCGGCAGCTGGCTCGGGTACCAGCCCCGAAATTGACCACATGCATCGAAGCTCACCTCCAGGCCATTTCCCAGCCACACCACTGTTCGGTCGTCGATAACATGGTAGAAGGTGCGCACCCGATCGACCAGCTCGGCGGCGCTCTTGGAGCCGATGGCGCCCCCGTTGCCGATGGAGACCCAGCCGGAGTCCTGGGTCTTGTGGGCCGGCGAACTCGCGGTCGCCGCCGAGCCGCAGTGCACCCGGTAGACCTCGCCGGTGTAGTGGAGAGGGATGTTCTCGTAGTAGCGGGTGAGCTTCAGAGTGAACTGGGGGCCCTGGTAGAAGACGGCCTCGTCCAGCTTGCGGGTGCCCCCACCGCAGGCGCCCAGAAGAATGGTGATCAGGTAGAAATGGAGGGGTATTCTCATAATGCTGAGTATCGGACTTTATTCTCTGGCGGTGTAGTTACCAGAGCAAAGGACCCCCGTGAACGAATCCAACGCAACTGTCCTGCTTGTCGTCGCCAGCCTGGTTGGCCTGGTGCTGATCCCGCTCGGCCTCCCCGGGCTCTGGGTCATCCTGCTCGGTATCGTCGGCTACGGCTACCTCACCGACTTCCAGACGATGAGCGCGGGGTTCCTCATCGTGATCATCGGACTCGCAATCCTGGGCGAGGCGTTCGAGGCCTGGATCGGGTTCCGCTACGCCCAGCGGTACGGGGCGTCAAAGCGGGCGGGATGGGGTGCGCTGATCGGCGGGATCGCGGGGGCGATCGTCGGGGTGCCGATCCCCATCATCGGATCGGTGATCGCAGGGTTTGCCGGGGCGTTCGTGGGAGCGGCGCTGTTCGAGTACACCGCCGCTCGGCGCACCGGAGGCGCGGTCAGGGCAGGGTGGGGAGCGGTGCTCGGGCGGGCCGCCGCGGCAGCGTTCAAGACCGCGGTGGGATTGGTGATGGTGGTGGCGGCACTCTTCGTGGCCTTGCGGACCTGAGGGGGTCGGCCTTACCGTGTTAACCCGGTTATGATATGACCAGCCCCCAATTCCCTGAATCGCTCCCTGGCTTCCCACCCGGGCAAGGCACCCCATGACTGACATCAACGCCCGGTGGCGAGAAGTCTTCGTCCATGCGGCCTGGGGCATACGGATTGGAAGCGCCGACGGCCGCACGGTGGAGGCCGTCAACCCTGCATTCGCCCGAATGCATGGCTACAGTGTCGAAGAGATGCAGCAGATGCCGGTGGAGGCCCTCTATCCGCCCGAGCTTCGCGGATCGGTCGCGGTGCACTGGGACCGGGCCCGGAGGGAGGGCCACTACGATTTCGAGAGCTGGCACGTCCGGAAGGATGGCTCGCGGTTCCCGGTGTTCGTTCAGCTCACCGTGATGAAGGACGCTGAGGGGCAGGTCGCAGGACAGGCCGTCAATGTTCTGGATATCACTGACCGGCATCGGGCCGAAGTGGCCCGGTCAGCGAGCGACGAGCGGTACCGCGTCATCGCCGACGCTGCGTCGGACGCGATCATCACCATTGATACCAACAGCCGGATCCTGCTGGTCAATCGCGCGGTGGAGCGGATCTTCGGCCACGCGCCCGACGGGCTGATCGGCCAGTCGCTCACGGTGCTGATGCCGGAGTACCTGCGCCACGTGCACGAAGCCGCGTTGGGACGCTACCTCGAGACCGGCACTCGGCATCTCAACTGGACCGCCATCGAGCTGCCCGGTCTCCACCGCGATGGGCACGAGGTGCCGGTCGAGGTCTCCTTTGGAGAGTCCAAGGGGCCGGCCGGACATACCTTCACCGCCATTCTCCGGGACATCAGCGATCGCAAGGCGGCCCAGGCGGCGATGCACCGGAGCGAGCAGCAGCTCCTGCAGGCCCAGAAGATGGAGGCTGTGGGCCGGCTCGCAGGCGGGATCGCGCATGACTTTAACAACCTGCTGACGGTGCTGGCCGGCTCGGTTCACTATCTGCTCGCGCGTCATCCGCAGGGAACGGCTGATTACTCCGATCTCGCTGCCATCAAGGACGCTACCGACCGCGCCGCGGCCCTGACCGGCCAGCTGCTGGCGTTCAGCCGCCGGCAGGTGGTTCAGCCGGTCGACGTGGACATCAACGAGGGCGTGCGCCGGACCTCGGCGCTGCTCCGCCGGCTGATCGGCGAGCATATCGAGATCGAGCTCGGCCTCGGCGACGAGTTAGGGGCGGTTAAGGGAGACCCCACCCAACTGGAACAGGTCCTCATGAACCTGGCCATCAATGCGCGCGATGCTATGCCTGACGGCGGGACCCTCCGGATCGATACCAGCAATGTCACCGTCAATGGCGATTACGCCAGCACTCACCTGGGGCTGGAGCCGGGCCCATATGTGATGCTCGCCGTCACCGACACCGGTCACGGAATGGACGCCTTGACCAAGGCGCAGATCTTCGAGCCCTTCTTCACCACCAAGGAGGAGGGCGTGGGAACCGGCCTGGGGCTCTCTACCGTGTACGGTATCGTCAAGCAGTCGGGCGGCAGTATCTACGTGTATTCCGAGCCGGGACACGGCACCACCTTCAAAGTGTATTTGCCATGTGTCGGAATCTGCGCCACACCTGAGGACCACGCGGACCTGCCTGCCGGTGCGGCTCGGAGGGGCGAAGTGGTGCTGCTGGCGGAAGACCGCGCGGACGTGAGGCGATTTACGGCCCGGGTGCTACGGGAATGCGGGTATGAGGTGCTGGAGGCCGAAGACGGGGAGGTTGCTCTGGCCCGGGCCCGCGACTACCCCGGCACCATTCACCTTCTGCTGAGCGATGCCGTCATGCCCGGCATCAGCGGCAGGACTCTCGCCGAGCGACTGCGAGCCGCTCGACCTGAACTGCGGGTCGTCTTCATGTCGGGCTACACCGATGACACGGTTCTGCAGCGGGGTGTGGTCGAGTCGGGTATCACCTTCGTTCAGAAGCCGTTTACTCCCGGCCGTCTGGCCGAGGCGGTCAGGCGGGTGCTTGATGAGGGACTGTCGGTCAGGAATTCGAGTGCGGCGGGGTAGCTGCGGACCTGATCTGGACTACTGCGGAACGGGTTCCTGACGGCCGGTTTCCCGAAGCGCTCTCCGGGTGAGGCTCAGACCGCCCCTGAATTCGAAGTCAGTTTCCACCAGAATCCGCTCCCCACTTCTGTCCAGGTGCTGTTCTCGAACCCATGCCGCCACCAGCCGGGCCAGGGTTGCGGCACTGGTCCATACGTGGACCGGCAGCCTGGGGTAATGATCGGCCGCTTCGGGCTTTAGCCTCGCCTCCCGAATCCCTTTCTCTGCCTTGACCTCAGGCGCGCAATCGACACACAGCTGTTGCATAACGGGAAACTCGCCTTTATGACTGCCGGCCGTTGTGCGCGGGGTCACGCTTTACCGCCACTTCATGCCGTTTCCCGTCGTCCACCAGCCGGATCCCTCCGTCGGCCGACAGCGTCCCGTCCACCTTCACCTCGACCCCGCTCCCCTCGGTTCCATTCCCGTTCCGGACCACGATGGAATACACGCTGCTGCCGTGGCGGTACTCAATGCTGTACCCCGGCCATGAGGCTGGCGCCCTGGGCTCGATGAAGAGCGTGTCGCCCCGCTTCCTAAGACCGAGGATACCCTCCAGCCCTACCCGATACATCCAGCTCGCCGACCCGGTGTACCAGGTCCAGCCGCCCCGGCCCAGCTGGCCCTTGGCGGTGTACACGTCGGCCGCCACCACGTAGGGCTCGACCTTGTAGGTGGCGACCTCCTCCGGCGTGCGCGCGTGGGTGAGCGGGTTGATCATCTGGTACAGCTCGAAGGCGCGGTCGTGCTTGCCGCTCAACGCGGTGGCCAGTACGGCCCAGAGCGCGGCATGGGTGTACTGGGCGCCGTTCTCCCGCACGCCCGGCAGATAACCCTTGATGTAGCCCGGGTCCTTCTCGGTCTTGTCGAATGGCGGCGTGAGCAGCATCAGCAGCCGGGCATCCTCGTTTACGAGATGCTGGTTCAGCGACCTCATCGCCAACGTCCTCCTGTCCCCCTGCCCCGCTGTCCCGCCGTCCCCCTGCCCCCCCGAGATCACGCTCCAGCTCTGCGCGATCGAGTCGATCCGGCACTCGTCGCTCGCGCGCGAACCCAGCGGCGAGCCGTCGTCGAAGTACGCGCGCCGGTACCACTCGCCGTCCCAGCCGTGTGCCTCCACCGCTGCCGCGTACGCGTCGGCCTGTCGCCGGAACTCCGCCGCCACCGCCGAGTCGCCCCGGGCGTCCACGTGAACCGCGAACGACCGCAGCGTCGCGATGAGGAACCACGCCAGCCACACGCTTTCGCCTTTGCCCTCCACCCCCACCCGGCTCATGCCGTCGTTCCAGTCGCCGATGCCGATCAGCGGCAGCCCATGCACCCCTGTAGTACACGCCCGCCGCAGCGCCCTGAGGCAATGCTCGTAGACGCTGCCGTGCTCGTCGGTCACCTGCGGCAGGTCGTAGATCTCATGCTCGTCGGGGCCGAGCGGCCGCATCCTGAGGAACGGCACATAATCGTCCAGCACCGAGCCGTCGCCGGTAGCGGTGACGTAGTGGTCCACCACGTAGGGCAGCCAGGCGAGATCGTCGGAGAACCGGGTGCGCACCCCTCGGCCGCTCTGGGGATGCCACCAGTGCTGCACGTCTCCCTCGAGGAACTGGCGCGCCGCTGCGCGAACGATCTGCTCTCGCGCCAGCGCCGGCTCGGCGTACACCAGCGCCATCACGTCCTGGAGCTGGTCCCGGAACCCGTACGCTCCGCTGCTCTGGTACAGCGCCGAGCGGGCCCACATGCGGCAGGCCAGCGCCTGATACAGGGTCCAGCGGTTGATCATGGCGTCGAAGGTGGGCTCCGGCGTCTTCACCGTCACGACCGACAGCCGCTCGTTCCACCGCGCCACCGTTCCGGCTATGGCGCTCTTGGCGCTCTTGAGATCGCGGTAGTCGGCCAGCGCCTGCCGCGCCTGGGTCTCGCTGGGAGCGGCGCCGAGGAGGATCGTGATCTCCTTTGTCTCCCCCGCGCCGAGCTCCAGTACGCACTGAAGCGCGGCGCACGGATCGATCCCCGCGCCGGTGATGCCGCCCAGCGCACCGTTGGGCCCCAGCGCGGCGGGCGCTTCCACGGTGCCGTTCCGTCCCAGGAAGTCGCGCCGGCTGCCGGTGTAGCCGGCGACCGGTTCGCTAATGGCGTGGAACGCGGTCCAGCCGGCGAACTGCGCGTCGAAGGTGTTACGGGCGAAGATCGTCTGCTGCTCCCGGCTGAACTCGGTGCGTATCTGGTGCTGAGTGTGCTCCCGCAGCACGCCGAGGGTCCACTCCACGTACGTCGTCACCACCAGGCGCCGGGGCGTGTTGTCCCGGTTGGTCACCCGCAGCAGCCCGATCTTTACCGGCGCATCCTCCGCCATGCCGAGCGTGAGTTGGGTGACGATGCCGCCGTAGCCTTGCGCAAAGGTCGACGAGCCGGGACCGTGGCGCACGGTGAACGGCGCCTCTTCCCGGACCGGTCCCGGCGTGGCGCACCAGAGCTCGCCGGTCTCGCTGTCCTGGAGGTAGATGACGTCACTGACCGGATCGCTGGCCGGATCGTTGTGCCACGGTGTGAGCCGGAAGAAGTAGCTGTTCTCCGCCCAGGTGAAGCCGCCCCCCCGCTCGGTAACCACGAAGCCGCCATGCCGGTTGGCGATCACGTTGGCCCACGGCGCCGGAGGCACCCGGTCTCCGTGGACCCGGATCTCGTAGTCGCCATCGGGGGTGAGCCCCCCGAAGCCGTTGTCCAGCGACAGCCCTCTCGGCGCCGCGTTCGACCGGAGCCGCGAGGGCCGGAATGAGGTCGGACTCGCCGTGAGCGGGGCGAGCAGCGCCGGTATCGTGGCGCTGATCCGCTGCACCGCGCGAGCCACTCGCGAGTCGCTCCGCGCCGGCGCCCGGGGAATGAACTCGAAGTCGTCGAAGTCCTCGGCCACCGGCAGCTCGTCCGGCATCGCCGTCAACAGGATCTTCCCCAGCGAGCGGCCATCACACGCGATGTGCACCCGCGCGGTGGCGCGCAGCATGAGCAGCTCGTCCGGCTTCAGCTGATCCCTGCGGCGGACGAACACGCCGCCGGCCTTGTCGATCGCGGTGGTGTCAGCGATGGCGTAGACCGCGGCGGTGATCCGGTCGGCCAGGTCCTGGAAGTAGCTGGACGGGTGACCGTTCAGCACCACCAGGTCCACCATCATCCCGCGCCGGCGCCAATACCGGTGCGCCGTCAGCAGCTGACGCAGGGTGGGGAGGCCGTCGGCCGACTCGATGGTGGCGAGCAGAATGGGCCAGTCGCCCGAGACGCCGTTGGCCCAGAGCAGCGGTTGGGAGCCCCTGTTCCGGCGCAGCTCCGACTGGGGCGCCCGAAGCGCCGGGCTTCCATAGAGGAGAAAGCCGGCCAGCTCCTGGAAGACCGCGGCGTCGCCCGGCGTGAGGTTGAACTCGCGCAGCTCCACCTGGCTCGAGGTCCAGGCCAGGTCGAGCGCGCGTTGGGCCGCGTGCGGGTCGCGGTAGCGGTCGGCCAGCTCGAAGGCCCGGTCCCGGTCGGGAGCGATGAGCGTGGTGAACGCCACCGACGCCGACTGTCCCTGCTCAAGTACCAACCGGGTGCGCAGCGCGAAGATCGGATCGAGCACTGGCCCGGTGGTTCCCGAAAGCGGCCCGTCATCCACCAGACAGATGGGGTCTCGGGTCGAACGGCCCCGGCCCAGGAAGCGGGCGCGGTCGGTCTCACAGGTAACCGGCCTCCCGCCTAGCCCGCCGCCATCGGTCACGTGCACCATCCAGAGCGGCTTCTCCTTGGAGGAGCGGGGGCGGCGGGTGGCGGTGATGGCGCTGGCCCACTCGTGCCACTCGGTCTCGACGAAGAGATTGCCGAACGCGGGGTGGGCGCGGTCAGCATCAGGCGGCGCCAGCACGATCTCGCCGTAGCTGGTGAGCTCGATCTCCCGCGTGTCCTCCGAGTTGTTGGTGACGGTCACCCGCCGCACCTCCGCCGAATCTTCCGGCACCACCGCGATCTCGGTGCGGGTCTCGATGTCGCCGTCGGCCCGGTGGAAGGTGACCCGGTCGGTGGCGAGAAAGGCGTGGTACCAGTCGGCCGGGGCACACACCGGCTGGTGCGCCGCCGACCAGACCCGCCCGGTGGAGATGTCCTTCACGTAGCAGAACTGCCCGGTGGCGTCGCGGGTGCCGTCCGAATGCCACCGCGAAACGGCGAGTCCCTCGTAGCGGCTGTACCCGGCGCCGCAGTGGCTCACCATGATGGTGTAGGGCAGATGGCCCAGCAGGGCGACGTGGGGCGCGGGCGTGTCGGGCGTGTCGAGCTGCCGCACCGACGGGCGCTCGGTCTCCGCGTCGGGCATGGCCTGGTCGAGCTGGGCGCCCTGCGGCTTCTGCGCCACCAGCCGCCGCGGGATCCGCTCGTGCAGCAGCAGCTCGGCGGAGCGGACCACCGGATCGGCGTGAAAACGGCGCTGCCACACCTGCGACGTCAGCAGGTTGGTCAGCGCCACCATCCCCATGCCGAGGTGGTGGGCCATGTAGGCGCCGACGACGTGGTTGTCGCTCTCGGGATCGGGTCGGGTGTAGTCGATCGCGTCGCGGAAGCCGTAGCGCCCTAGTGCACCCCGGGTCTCCAGCAGCCGCAGGTTCTGCAGCGACCGCTCCGGGTCCACCATCGCCGCGAGCACCGAGGCGTAGGGAGCCACCACCAGCTCCCGCGCCAGGCCGCGCTTGAGCGCCAGGTCGGGCACGCCGAAGGGGCGGTACTGGTAGGTCTGGTGCCGGTCGCGCACGTTGTAGGCGCTCTCGCTCACGCCCCAGGGTACGTTGCGCTCCTTGCCGTAGGCGATGTGCCGGGCCAGCGCGCCCTGGTAGGTCTGACTCAGCACGGTGAAGGGGAACGACCGCATCACCAGCAGCGGCATCAGGTACTCGAACATGCTCCCGCTCCACGACACCAGCGCCGGCTCGCCCACCGCGTAGGTCAGGGTGCGGCCCAGGCGGAACCAGTGGTCTACCGGCACATCGTTCTTGGCCACGGCCATGAAGCTGGCCAGCCGGGCCTCGGAGGCGAGCAGATCGTAGTACGACCCGTCGAGCGAGTGGGTGCTGCCCTGGAATCCGATGGCGAACAGCTTCCGCTCGGCGTCGAACAGGAAACGGAAGTCCATCTCCATGGCGTAGTCGTAGGCCCGGTCGGCGATGGCGTAGAGCCGCTGCATCAGCTCGGCGGCCTCGGGGGAGCTCGCCGCCAGTTGGCGCAGGGTGGCGAACAAGTCAATCCCGCCGCGATTACTCTCTGCGTGGGCAGCAATCAGCCGGAGACTCCACGAGATCCACTCGATCGCCGGCTCGCTCTTCTCGGGCGCGAGCCGAGCCCCTGCCACCGCCGCCTCGGCCCGCTTGAGCGGCTCGGCCACCCGCAACAAGCTGATGCTCGACGCCGCCTCCCGCTGCGACTTGGCCAGCACCATCCGCGCCTCCCTCAGGTGCTGGCCCGCCGGGTGACCCGGTGCGTGGATCTCCAGCCGCTCGTTGGCCAGGGACAGCGCGGTGTCGAGCGCGCGCCAGACCCTCCCGTCGTACACCGGCTGGTCCATCAGCGTGAGACACCCCTGCCGGAGCGCGATCAGGTGCCCGGCCAGGTTGCCGCTATCCACGGTGGAGACGTAAGCCGGCTCCAGCACCGTCAGGTTCTCCAGCTCGTACCAGTTGTAGAAGTGGCCGTTGAAGCGCCGCATTCGCTCCAGCGATCGCAACGCCAGCTCGATCCGCCGGGTCATGTCGTCCAGCGTGATGAAGCCCAGGTCCCACGCACTGGCCGTGGCCAGGAGCTGGAGTCCGATGTTGGTGGGCGACGTGCGCATCGCCACTACCGGCTCGGGGTCCTCCTGGAAGTTGTCGGGGGCGAGCCATTTCGTTTGCTCGGTGACGAAGCGGTCGAAGAAGCGCCAGTGGAGCAGGGCATAGCGGAGCGCTTGGCGGCGGCTCTCGCCGGGCAGCCGGTGCTCGCGTTGAAGGGCGGGCTTGCCCAGCGAGTTGGCGACCGCGGGCGAGACGATCCAAGCCAGGATCAGCGGCAGCACCGCCACAGCGAACTGCCATGGGTGAGCCGCGGCCTCGGGGTCGGAGCGGACTCGCAGGACCACCGCGCCGAGAATCACCAGGGCGAGCACCACCGCGGGCCACATGTTGCGCCAGGCGAGCCTCGACGTGCCCGACATCCCCCGCTCAGTCTGCGACGCGGTCTGCCACTCCAGCAGGTGGCGCCGAGTCACCAGCATGCGCCAGAAGGTGCGAACAATCGCGTCGGCCGAGACCCAGGCCTGGTGCGGCAGAAACACCACCGCGAGCGCAACCTGCTGGATGCTGGTGACCGCGTCGCGGCCCACCGCGGCGTAGTAGGCCCGCCACGACTTGTCGAGCGGCGGGCGCACGATCGCCAGCAGCAGCGACACGATCCAGGGCGCCGCGATGGCGCCCAGTCCCAGCAGGGTCCACCGAATCGGCGAGCCCGGGAGCAGCAGCCAGCCGCCCACGAGAAACACCAGCTGCGCGATCTCGAGGAGACTCCGGCGCAGGTTGTCGAGGATCTTCCACTGCGACAGCAGCGACAGCCGGTTGGGCTCGGCGCCGTCCGGTCCCGGCACCCGGCGGGTGAGCCAGGGAAGCAGCTGCCAGTCGCCCCGGATCCAGCGGTGCTTGCGCCGGGTGTAGGTCAGATAGCGGGTGGGGTAGTCGTCGTAGACGATCACGTCGGTGGCGAGGCCGGCCCGGGCGTAGCTTCCCTCGATCAGGTCGTGCGACAGGAGTGAGTTCTCCGGGAAGCGCCCGCGCGTGGCCCGCTCGAACGCCTCCACCTCGTACACGCCCTTGCCGGTGAAGCTCCCCTCGCCGTAGAGGTCCTGATACACGTCCGACACGGCGGTGGTGTAGGGGTCCACGCCCGGATGGCCCGAGTGGATCGAGGCAAAGACCGACCGGTTGGAGCTCGGCAGCGATACGCCCACCCGGGGCTGGAGGATGCCGTAGCCCCGGGTCACCCGCCCGAGCGCCGGGTCGTACACCGCGCGGTTGAGGGGATGGGCCAGCGCGCCGACCAGGAGCGGCGCCGCGTCGGGCGGCAGCACCGTGTCGGAGTCGAGCGTGATCACGTAGCGCACCTGCTTGATCGGCTCGACGTCGCCGACGATGATCGAGAAGGCGCCGTCCCCTTGTCCCAGCACGAAGCGGTTGAACTCGGCGAGCTTGCCCCGCTTCCGCTCCCACCCCATCCACACCCCCTCGTGCGGGTTCCAGCGGCGAGGCCGGTGGAAGAGATAGAAGGCGTCGTCCCGCCCGTCGGCGTAGCGGGCGTTGAGCGCCTTCACTCCGTCCACCGCGGCGGCGACGATGGCGGCGTCGTCCTCGCGGGTCTCGCTGGGAGCGTCGGTGAAGTCGCTCAGCACCGCGAAGTGGAGGTGCGCCTCCCGGTTGGCCAGGAACTGGACCTCGAGGTTCTCCAGCGCTTCCCGCACGGCGTCGACGCTGCCGAACAGGGTGGGGATCACCACCGCGGTGCGGAACTCGGGCGGCACGCCATGCTCGTGCAGATCCAGCTTGGGCAGGGTGCGGGGAGGGAGGAAGGCGGTGACCAACTGGTTCATCACGTTGACCGCAATGTCGCCGGCCAGCAGCAGGCCGAGGAGCGTTACAGCGACCCATGCGGCTCGGGCGTCGGATCCCCCCAGCACCAGCACTGCGGCCAGCGCGCCGAGCGTGGTCAGGAGCACTCCGCCCACGAACACGATGTTGGGATGGCGCCGGGCCCAGCGGTAGACCGACTCGCCGAACGCGGGCCGGTAGCCGGTGACCGCCTCCAGCTCGGCGAGCCCCTCGTCAATCAGGTAATAACCGACATGGTCTTCCCCTACCGCCCTACCGCCTTCCTGCCCGCTCTCCTGGGCGCCGGCTCGGGCCAAATCAATCGCCCGGCGGGCCACCGACTCCTCGGGCCGGCGAGTCCCGCGGGCGATCTGCTCGACCGCGTGGCGGTAGTGGTCCCGGGTGGCGAACGTCATCCGGGGGTAGAAGCCGGACGGGTCCTCCCGCAGCACCGCCTCGATCCGGCTCTGGTCCTCTACGAAGGCGCGCCACTCCATCTGCCCGATGGCGCGGAGGCTGGTGATGCTGTTGGCCATCACCACCTGGGTCAGGGCCAGCCGCTGGGTCGAGCGGGCGGTGGCTTCCTCGGCGCTCAGCGCCTCGTCGGCGATCCACTGCTCCAGCCGCACCACCGCGGGCAGGGCGCCGCCTTCCACCCGGAGCTGGTGGAGGAAGCGGGAGATAAAGGTCGGAGTGAGCGCCGGCGGGTTGGAGGCGAAGCGGTCCAGCTCCACGTCGAGGGCGCCGTCACCGGCGATGGCGGCCTCGGCGATCCGGGTGGCGGCGGTGTCGGCCTGGGCCAACTCGTCCAGCCGAGCCACGGTGCGGAGCGCCATCCGGCGCACGTTCTCGATCAGCCCCAGCCGGAGCATCGCCGGTACCGCCCACAGCTCGCCGATAGTAAGGGTGGAGACCTGCTGGAACGCCTGGATGAAGTTGGTGACGTTGTGGATGTCGACCCGGCCCTCGCTGTGGCCGATCAGCGTGATGGCCAGCTCGTAGATCCGGGGATAGCCGGCCAGGGGCCCGGCGGCCAGCTCGGGAAGCTCGCGGTAGTAATCGCTGGGGAGGCTCTCGCGGACCTCGCCGATGTGCTCCTGGACCACGTGGTAGTTGTCGAGCAGCCACTCGCCGGCGGGGCCCACGTCAGGGACGCCGTCGTGGTCGGCGTCGGTGTGGCCGGAGACGGTGAGCCGGTGCTGGGCCTCCTCCAGGATGCGGCGGGTGTCGCTGAGCCGGGCCAGGAGTGGGGTGCGGCGGACCTTGCGCTCGGCCGCCAGCCGCTGTCCCGCCGCCACCTCCTTGGCCCGTTCGGCCAGGTGCTCGGCGCCGAGCAGCTCGCCCCGGATGGGGCCGGCAAGGCGATCCTCGCGGGCATCCGTGCGGACGAAGGGCATGACGAAGGCGAAGGAGCGGCGGAGCTTCGGGGGCTTTATCGAAGCGATGGCAAGGATCCCGAGTGGCAGACGTGTGGTGGCAGCGACAACAGAAGTTAATCGCTATCGGTGAGGAACTTCGCCGGTATGGTTTGCTTGATCCGCTCGGCCAGCTGCAGGATCACGTCCCCATCGGGCTGCCCAACGGCGCCGGGAAGCTCGTCGGTGTCGGCGACCTCAAACCGATCCCCCTGGACGGTAATGCGGCCGTGGTGCTCCCGAGCCAGGGATTCAGCTACCAGTGGCTCCACGCCGCTAAGCTCCAGTGCGCGCTGGAGGAGGTCGATCCGCGGGTCCGGTGGTTCGGCCGGAGAAAGTGGGTCGGCTGTTTCGTTCATGAAAGCAGTATAGGAGAGCGGTCGGCTGGGGGCGAGGGCCGGAGTATCGCTTCGCGGATCCCTGCACCACGGTTGCAGCCGGCGGCGGCTGCGGCTCACTATCCTCGCCCCACCAACACTTCGGGCTTCATTCCCAGAAAGAGTCCCGTTTCCATAACGCCGGGTCTCCTCGCCAGCACATCGGCGAGCACACCCGGGTGGTCGATCCCGCGGGGAAACCGGGCATCGAGGATGTAGTGCCCGTCGTCGGTCAGGAATGGCCCCGCCTCGCCCTGGCGGAGGATGGATTCGGCGCCGAGCTCGCGCAAAAAGTCGAGGTGCGTGTTCCAGCCGAATGGAACCACCTCGATCGGAAGCGGCGCTCGCTGGCCGAGCCGCTGGACCAGCTTGGCCGGGCCGACCACGATGACTAGGCGCCGCGAATTGATTGCGACAATCTTCTCGCGCAGTAGCGCGCCGCCGTGCCCCTTGATGAGGTCGCGGCTGGGGCTCACTTCGTCGGCGCCGTCGATGGTGAGGTCAATCTGGAGGCGGGCCAGGAGGTCGGTGAGGGGGATACCGACTTCACGCGCCAGGTCGCGGGTGGCGTTGGACGTGGGGATGGCGGTAATGTCGGAGAGCCGGCCCGCTGCCAGCCGCCGCCCGATTTCCCGTACCGCGGCCCCGGCGGTGGCGCCGGTGCCCAGACCCACCACCATTCCCGCCTCGATCAAGTCCACCGCCCGTCCTGCCGCGTCCAGCTGGGCGGCATCCGCCGGCGTGGCTTCCGCCATCACGGGTGGCGCCAGCGACCGCCGTCCCGCGCGATGAACTCGTCCGCGATCGCCGGTCCCCAGCTTCCCGCGGCGTAATTGGGGAAGTGTTCCGGATCTTTCTCGCTCCA
>Ga0180121_10000688_pt1 | contig 14321 bp, 19 predicted proteins | sample AntDrymUQ5402106_2_FD_129676 | JGI IMG/M metagenome (GOLD analysis project Ga0180121, IMG submission 129676) | Polar desert sand microbial communities from Dry Valleys, Antarctica - metaG UQ540 (21.06) (version 2) (version 2) | ecosystem: Environmental > Terrestrial > Soil > Desert | place...
GAGTAGAACCTGCGCGGCGACCGCGCTCGAGCGGATCAGTGCAGTCATCGGTCCGTCGCCTCTCTCGCTAGTCTCGGACGCCAAATGCATTACGCGCGCGCACCGCAAGCCTGTCAAGTAGATGTTTAGTGTCCCATCCTTAGTGCTATACTGCGGCCGCAACGGCCCCAGGGCGATGCGCAGCATGTGTGCGACCTGATGCTCCTCGTTGACACGACGTCGGCAACCGGTCCCACGCGCCAATGGTCGAACATCTGCTGTCCGCCACGCTTACGTTCAGCCATTGCTGCCCGCCGTCTTCCTTTCGTAGGCCGTTACCCGGCGTGCGTTTCGGCGTATCCGGGTCACTTTCGTGCTTAGGGATCTCACTATGCCGCTTCTTTCGCTTCCCTTTAGGAAGAGTTGTCATGGATTCGAATCACATCGGGCCACTGGAATTTCCAGCGACGCAGAAATTCAAGCGGGCTTTCGACCCCGATTCCGGGATCGCACGAAGAATTGTGTACCAGCCTCGAAGTCGTAAACGTCACCCGGTTCGATATTGGCGCGCCGCTTCCGCGTATTGAACTCAAGGAGCGGGCCGGCCGCACGTATGAGCATGGATTCAATCTCACGCCGGTGAGTGCTCGACTTGAGGACGTAGAACGAGTAGTACACGAGCATGTGCGCTCGATTCTTCCGAGCCTCCTTCAGCCGTGTGAAGATCTTTCCGCGCCCGATATACCGCGCGTATCCCATCGAGTCTTGGGCCACGTACACACCGGAGCGTGATCCTATTCGCTGCCCAACTTGCTTACCGACAGCGTCGATCGACGCGAAAGGGAGCTTCTCGCCCACGACTAGAAACAGCGGCTTCACGTTCTCCGGCCGTCCTCTGCGTCGCTTCAAGACTCCGCGCGAAACGACCCAGCTGGTGTCGTGCCACACCCGTTCCTGAATCGACTTAGTCGCCTTCGCCTTCCCTGGCACGCTGTCCTCCACTGGTAGTTAGATCGGACGATCGAGCCCCTGAGTGTTCAGTGGGGGCTGATCGTAGCGTTACAGGATCTAGCGCAAGCCGCATGCGATCGACGGGTGCCAAGCCGTCGAAAGGGTCCCCGTCCGCGTTCTCGGCGGCCGTCATGCTCAGCCGATGCTGCTCCCGGAGACGGATGCCGCGGCGGATCCGCACGCCCTTTGCGCCGTTCGCGGCGGCGAAGCCGTGCCACTCGAGCCGGTGCGCGAAGCCCTTCTTCGTGAGCGGCTGGCGCTCGCCGCCGGCCTTCGCCCAGGCCGAGTACGCGGCGTAACGACCCCGTAGCAGCGGACACCGAAGGATGTCGTCCGGCGCGGCGGCCGTGGGCGCCGCGCCTGCTCGGGCCGGGCACGGCGACACCAGATCAGGTGACCGGCTGGATGTTCAACGCCTTCGTACGGCTAAGTGCCTGCGCCAAGTACCTCAACCGTGGCTCGCTTTGGGAGGCGGCGGAGATGCTGCATGCGGCGCGCACAGACCTGTGGCGGCTGTGGGCGACGGCTCGGTCGATCACAGATCCGCAATACGGCCTGGCAGCGGTGTCCGACGCCGCACCGGTCGAGCTCCCAGACGGCATCGAACAAACGATTGCCCCGCTCGAGCGCGCCGCGCTGAGTGCAGCCGCGCTCGCATGCGCCGATCTACTCCTCGGGGTGTGGCCGACGGCGATCAGCGCCGCGGGCCTGCCGAGTGCCGCTGCTCCCGCCTTCGCCACGTACGTTCGTGCCCAGCTTGCTGCACGGCACCAATCTTGATCACGCGCTCAAGCCATGGCGACCGACGTCGGGGGGAAGCGTGACGAACAAGACTCCGGAATCCTTCTATGCGGGGCTGCCTCGCAAGCGGGTCGGAGCGGGTGCTCTCATCACCGATGCGAGCGGCCGGGTGTTGGTCGTGGAGCAAACCTACCGGACGACGTGCGAGGTGCCGGGTGGCGTGGTCGAGGCATCGGAAACTGCTCCCGCTGCCTGCGCGCGCGAGTGCCGAGAGGAACTCGGTATCGACGTCGCAGTCGGCCGTCTCCTTGTGACCGAACACCAGACGGAAGACAGCTTCAAGGGTGACTCCATCATGTACATCTACGACGGGGGCGTGGTCTCCGACCCGGGAACGATCCGGATCGCCGCCGATGAAATCAGAAGTTTCCGTTTCGTCCAGCCAGATGATTTGCACGCACTCATGACGGCGAAATTGGCGCGTCGCCTTGCCGCTGCTCTCCGGGCGCGTGCTGGGGGCATCGTCGTCGAACTGGAGAACGGCGTGGAGCGTCAGCCCCCCGGACGCCTCTAAGCGAACAGGAGATGCCTCTGGATCCTGCCGCCCGTTGCCCTGGCCACGGATGTCGCGTGAGTACGAACCCGAGAGATAGAGCCCACTCACTGCGCAGAGGTTCAGAGCGTATGGCGCGGGCCTAAGCGCGCAAAGATCATGATCTCGACGGTCAGCGACTTTGTCAGTGAATCTGGTCAGCGACTCTGTCCGTGCCCTCGGGAGGGAAAGGACGGAGTCGGATGGACGAGGTCAGGCGCGAGGCGGTCATCCGCCGGGTGCTCGCGGGAAAGCTGGCGGTCGCGGACGCGGCACTGGTGCTCGGAATCTCGGAGCGACAGGTCTGGCGTCTGCGGGCTCGCTTCGTCAGCGGGGGCAGCGCCGCGCTGGCGCACGGCACCCGCGGGCGCGCGCCCGCGAACCAGATCGCGCCGGCGCTCGCGGTGCGCGTCGTGGCGTTCGCCCAGGACGGCTACGTCGGGATCAACGACAGCCACTGGCCGAGCTCTTGCCGAGCGCGAGGGCCTCGCGCTCTCGCGCAAGAGCGTGCAGCGGATCCTGCGCCGGCGGGCCTGCCGAGTCCTCGGCGGCACCGCGCATCCAAGTACCGCAGCCGCCGAGAGCGGCGGCCGGCCGCAGGGATGCTGGTGCAGCTGGACGGATCTCGCCACCGCTGGTTCGGCCGGGCACTACCGTACGCGGTGCTGCTGGGCGCGATCGACGACGCCACCGGCGAGTGCATGCTGGCCGCTGTCAGCAAGCTAGGCTGGCTCGTAGTCGGCTGGCCGTGTGTCGTCCCGAAGCGAATGGTCGCGCGCGCGAGCAGCGATTCGATCGTCGAACCCTCCGCGGAAGCTCACTCACGGTTCGGGCACGAGAACCCAGACGTCACCCTTCACTCCATCGCGCTCAAGGTGGAATCGCCAACAACCTGACTTGGGCAAGACGAAAGCACTGCCCCATTCGTCGCCTGGGCGTTGCCAGTCGGACCCACTGTGAGGCCCAATGCGCGCCGGGAGAACCCGTGCTCCGTCGGTGTGCTCAGCGAACGCGCGTAGCGCTCCTGTACCGGTGACTCGCCAGATGATCTTCTCCTCCGTCTGGGGCCGAAGCGGATCGCTCATTCGCGCGAACACCGACCCGCCTTCAGAGGTCCCGAGCAGGTCCAATCCTAGGTTCCCGCGCACGCGCGGCGACGGAGGATTGCAGTCTAGTCCGCCGAGCTGCGGGCCAAGTGTCATCGCGACATGCGGCGTGCTCGGTGCTGCGCATCCCAGGACCAAGAACACGACACCGATCGCCCAGCGGCGCAAGTTAGTCAGCCAGGTCGGCTGGCTGCCAAAGGGGGCCGTGCGCATCCGTAGCGACCACTGCGAGTGCGCCCGAACGTGCGTGCAGCGCCAGCACATCCACGCGCTCGCGCGGCACAGAACCAATCTCGGACAGGTCGCACGGCGCCCGCTTGAGGAGGACCGCCTCCCCCGACCAGCCGATTACCCGTGCATCGACTGAGCTTCCCAGGCTCCACTCAGCGCGGATGCCCTTCTGTCGATCAGCTACGGCCACGCGCGTCCCACAACGCAGGTGCGGTTCCAGGTCGAGTTGCTGCCCCGCCGCAGTGAGCGTTTGCTCGAAGTTCGGTTCGTCGCGAAGTAGTGACAGGTCTAGGCCGCCAGGCCGCCGACGTTCCGAGCCAGGCTTCGCGTCCGCTCGCTGCGGGCTTCGGGGATTGCGGCGGACAACGCGGCGAAACCGGCTCGATCCAACAGCATGCGCAGACGCTCACGCACAAGGGGACGTTCGGAGACCGCCGCCCGGGCCAGACGCGCGACGTCCACGCGCTTTCTTAGCACGTCGACCAATTCAGCGACTGCATCCCGATCCGGCAACTCGACGACATCGTCCCAATCCTCGAGCACCTCAAGCACGGCCACCTCAAGCGCCGTCAGATCTTCGGAGACCCGACCCGTGCGACTCGCGCGGTTACGAAAGGTGATTCCGGCAAGACCGGACGGAGGTCGTGCCGGCACAGCGATCTCCGGCTGCCGAGGAAACTGGGTAGTGAGACCCAACTGCAGTGCTGCGCTTGCTCCAGCCGGACCAACGCCACGCCGACCAACGACGGCCTCCACTAGCTCCGACCGATCGGGTGGGGCCATCCCCAGGGCGGTTTCCACACCTCTCCAGTAGAGGCCACGACGAATCCGTCGTAGCACTCGATCGCCCTCGAGACGCGAAAGGGCACGGTCGACCGTTAGCGGGTTTGCCTCAAAGTCCTCTGGGCGCCAAAAACGAGCCCCGCCATCGAAGACGGCCTGGCGCACCTGTGTCGCTACCTTGACGTTACTTTTCATGTCTGTACTATGCTACGAGAAGTGGACAAAGGCAAGACTGAATCTGTCATCAGCCGCACAAAAACGCACTTTAGTGATGTGCAGTGAAAGGTCGTTACTCTAAACTATGCCTGTGACCGACCAAGAGATTGCATTTCCGCCCGAGTTCACACCATCACTTCGCGATCGCCTGCTCGTAGCTCTCAGGCTCGCATACGGAGCTAGCCGCGCGCACCACGATCCCTCGGTTGGACATGACTCACAGACGTTCGGAACGCTCGTCTACAAGAGTGCTTGGCACTTCCTCCGGCTCGTGCTGATCGAGGAACCGGGCGTGGAAACCGTGTTCATGGACGGGGCCCTGCAGGTCCGACTCGGGCCATACGTTATTCAGTGTTACAAGCTCGGTCATACGGCGCGCGAGAACGTCTGGCGGTCGTTCCCCGGCAACGAGGACGCTGCCGGGATCCTCTCCGAAGCCAACGCCCGTCAGCTTGCTTTGCCCACGACTCCGCCCATTTACCCGTCCAACTATGTTCTCGGGCACTTCGGCAATCCCGTTGACGGGATGGCCAAGGCCTACCTGTGTGTGCCATTTCGGGCGTCATCCGGCCAGATCACGCAATGGATCGCCTGCGATCGACTCGATGCGACGACGGACGAGCAGGTTGTCGAAGACAGTTCTCCGCAGGCAGTTCCACTGGCGCGACCCGTCGTAACTCTGCGTCCGGGCGTGCGCGGCCCAGGACGCGGCGATCAATCACACGAGTCCCCGCCGGGTGCGAGTGGCTAGCCTGGAGGACCTTCGCGCGGCTCGCAAAGTGTTCGACGGCCGTCGCCTCACCCTCGCACGGACCTTCCGGGGACTGAGAAAGAACGAGTTGGCGCAGCTGCTCGGGGTGACGCCTGCGGCCGTGGGTCAGTTCGAGAACGGGCACACGCGCCCGAGCCCGGAGACGTTGGCTCAACTGACACTCGCGGTGGGGTTCCCCTTGGGCTTCTTCGAGACGGGCCGCCCGTCCTTTCCCGTATCCGAAGAGCGTTTCCAGTTTCGAAGCTTGAAGGCCGCAACGAAGCTCGCTCGAGTGCGGGTCCTAGCCCGTGTCGAACTTCTGGCGGAGCTCGTGTCAATGCTTGAGGCTTATGTCGAGCTTCCTCCAGTCGACCTGCCGAATGTGTCGACCACGGATCTCGAGAGCGGTGACATGAACGCGATCACATCTCGCCTCAGGCTCGAGGCGGCTCTCGGGCTGGGTCCCCTGGACAACGCCGTCGGCTTCCTCGAGTTGCGCGGATGCATCGTCACGCGCCTCCGGGCCGAGACACGTGAAGTGGACGCATTCTCTGGCTGGGTAGGGCAGCGTCCGTTCGTCGTCCTGAGCGCTGACAAGAGCGATACGGCGCGCTCACGGTTCGATGCCGCGCACGAACTGGGCCACCTGCTGCTCCATCACGATGTGGATTCGGACAACGAGGAGCTAGAGTTTCAGGCTCACGCCTTCGCATCAGCGTTCCTGATGCCTAAGGAGTCGCTCTTGCGGGAGCTGCCTCGGCGTTTGGATTGGGGGCGACTGATTGAGCTAAAGCTTCGTTGGCGCGTGTCGCTCGCAGCGCTTCTGCGCCGTGCACGCGATCTGGGCGCGCTGAGCGAGTTCACGTACCGTCGCGCGATGGTGCAGATGTCCTCCTGGGGTTGGCGTGTCAATGAACCGGGTGAGGTGGGCGCTGCAGAGCAACCGACCCTTCTTCACGACTCTCTGCTGCTCTTGGAACGTGGTCTCGGCATCAGCAGCGATGACGTGTGTGAAGCGCTACGAGTCTCACCTCGTGACCTTGAACTCCTTGTGGGAGAGTCCCCAGTCCGCCTGCGCCTAGAACCGTCGTCGACAGCGAACGCTTCCTAGGGGTCATCGGACAGCAGGGTTCCTACACAGCACGAGCGTTCTCGCGAGGCAGCCTGACACGACCAGCATCACGGCAGGGGTCGAGCTTCGCCGCGCACCATGCAAGCGGGGAAGACACCGGAAAGGCGCGCCGAGACACCTAGCGCGATGCGCGGTCTCACGTAGGGCCGGCTTATCGGTGAGCATTCGGAGGATTAACGTCGACAGCTACTAATGGCTCGCCACCGACATCGCGAGCGTTAGCGGCTACTGCCGCGAGCGGCAAGCTAATCCGAAACACAAGGGAACCCATGAGGCCGCCGGCGCGCTCCCCCTCGGCCCTCATCGATTCGACACGTCAGTTCGGCTGCGGAGCTGAGCGCGACGACGGCTGCCCATAGCAACGCGAACATGGCGCCTTGGTCGCGTAAAGCACCAGAACCGCACTCCATGGGGTGAACCACACCCGATCAACTCGTCGTGACTCCATAGGCACTCAATGCCGCGAGATCACGACACGCGTCAACCCGACGAATTAGCGCGGCGTACTTACCGCGAGGCCCATACCGAGCCCGAGGAGCCAGGCCGACCCCCATAGCGGTGTACAGAACTGCCGCCCAGGTCATCCGACTGATGCGATTGCGACGTCACTGCCCCGATTGCTCTCGTCCTGACGATCAATTGCTACCCAATACCGTGGCGCGCGCCTCGCTTGAACATCGCCTGCCCTCAGGTCGCCGCGCCGATGTCGCGTTACTCGACGTGAGTGGCCAGGTACTGGCAGTGATCGCCTACACGCAGCAAACTTCGTTCCCAAATATGCGGCCGTGCTTTGCTCTCCGGCGGTAACGTGAGAAGTGCACTGTCTTTCAGTCGAGCCAAGGGGGAACTTCTCCCGACGGAGTTCACCGGGCCGCTAGCGGATTCGTACGCTCAATGCTGGCCCGAGGTAGGCCCCGGCCACGAAATCCAGATCAATGACGCGGACCTCGAGATTGCGTAGGTACAGTGCGACACGGAACCTGTCGCTGCCGGTCGCATCCGACGCACCTGAGCCGTCCTGGCGTTCGCACCTGACTGGGCCGCTCATCATGCTGACCGGCCTCTCAACTAATCCGGCCGGGCACCGGAAGTCGGCGTATGCGAATACCGTGTGCGGATCCGAGATGACCGCAACTCCGGCCAGCAGGAGTAGCAGCAAAGCCAGCGCACGTAGCTTCCGCCCGCGGCGCGAAGCGGGGGACGTTGTGCCTTCGGTGCGGCGCGACAAGCTTCTAGGTGAAGTGACGGTCAGCGCCGGACTGTGCGACGAAACGGGCACTCATGCGGCTCCGCACTGCGGGTGTGGCTGGCGGCGGCAACTGCGGCTGCGCCGGCTCGAGATGGACTCGGAAGCGCAACAGTGCCCTTATTCCCCAATTGTCGGTCACTTACCCCGATCGCGAACTCTCGCGAACATGTCGGGCCAGGACTCATGTCCAGCGAAGGTGAAGGCGTCTGCTCCTGTGTTGGCGTCATAGGCGACAATGCCCCAGCGGAACACCTCGCCGCGCGCGAGTTGTGGCCTGAACTCGCCAGAAACTGCCACGAGCCATATCTCGCGATCTGGTTGCATTGCAGCGATGAACTCGTCAGTTACGCCGCGCGCGATTTGGAACTCCATCCAAGTCGTGAGCTTCGCCTCAATTCGATCGATGCGGGTCGCGATCGTCTGACGCCCCTTGGTGGCGGCGATGACCTGCTGCCGGGTGATCGGTGGGGCGGCCGCAGGGGCGCCCAATGCGGCTGGCTCGTCCACCAAAGTACTCGCCACGAGAACTCCTACTGACACCGCAAAAATCCCCGCGACGACTGACGCTACGAATCCGATCAAACGCTGACGCGGCGTTCTCATGGCTTGTTTGCCGACCATTGCACGCCAGAGTTCCATTGTCCGTTGAGGCAATTCGGGGGCACCTGTCCGAGATAGCAAGGATACTGCTGATACCGTCGCTCCGTGCCCTGAGCCCAGCCGCCTTTCCCCTGTCTATTTTGGTCGTACCAGTAAGTGTCGTGGTTCATCGTGTACGAAACATATCCAGATTGCACGCCGCTGCCGTAACGCGACACCTCTAGCCCAGCTTGCGCAATGCAGCTTCCATAGCCGAGCCCCCCGCCACTGAATTGAGCCCGCAGCGATGCGCCGCGCCACATCCGCCAAGTCGTGTCAGATGTGTACTCGGTCTGGAACATCACGTATTCGCCGCTATTGCTGGTCACTCCATCCGGGTAATGCTGGTACGACGGCTGCCCTGGGGGTGGGGTCTCGTAGCGTCGGACGAGTGCGTACTCGTAGTAGCGGTGATAGTCGGACGCCGGAACGCATTCATCGATCCTGGCAGTGAGTGCGAGTGAAGCGGCCTAGCGCGAGTTCCAAGTTCGAACGCCGCGCGAAAACGAGCCGGGAGAACGCGCGTCAGATGTGGCGCGAGGTCGTTGTCGCTAGGACGATGGTCGCTCGTCAGGCGATCGCCACCATCTCGGCCCGAAGGTCGTCTATGCCCTCGACCACCATCCCGTCCAGTACACATGTTCCGGTCCAGCTCCTGTCAGACCCGCGATCCAGCCGGCCGAGAAGACGGCCGCAGCGAGCGCACTGTCGCAGCGTCCTAGCCGCAAGAGACGGTAGGACGAGGGGAGCGGATATGGCGGGTGGCTGGGCCGCCCCCTCCCGCTCAGAGGCCCCTACCCGCCGATCAGCTTCGGTATTGCTTACAGCACGGTGCGGACCCACGTTGCGCGCATTACTCGGGACTAGCGAGCGGGCGACGCGAAATCCTTCCACGCCTCTTCATGGATTCGACGGCGCAGGTCCTCCCTCATGACCTCTCGCGAGAAAGGCCCGTACCCAGACCCAGCAGACGAAAGCCGGTCGCACGGATCCGCAGGCCGTCTGTAGCGCCTGGTCCACGTCGAGTTCTGAGCCGGAGTAGCGCCACCAGCGTTGCGCGTACCACGCTGCCGCAACCCCGTCCGCGTCGTTTTCGAGCACCACGGTGGGACCGAAGAGTGGAAGGGACTGCCGCGCTCCTTCAACGGGATCGACCAGGGCACTACCGACGGTCAACTGGGTGCGCTGGGGAGCGACCGCGTAGAAGCTCCCCCGGCCGATCCAGTACCCGAGTACCGGACAGGGCTTGATTTCGAATCCCCCAAACAACATCTCGCTCGCCTCAACGGCATGCGACGGGGACGTTCCGAACTGCAGCCAAAGGTCCGGGGGCCTCTCCGGAAAGGCAACAGTCAGAGGATTGCACGGTGCCGTGCGCTGGAGTTCGGCCCGCGGGTGCGTCTCGTCACGGCTCAGATACAGGAAACGTCCAGGCCGCGAGAAGACGTGCACGGTCCCGAGACGATTCGAAGCTATCGGTAGCCAACTTTGCGTTACGCGGGAGCGGAGGAAGTTCAAGTCGTAGTTCGGGAGGTCCCGCCAGACCAAACGTGGGTCAGTGGGGGGCCAGGCCACGCTTGCAGTTGTCCACTGTATGTCCGGGAGAGCAGCCCTGAGCTCCTCATCGAGCGAGGAGGCAACCCAATAGCGACCCAGCGCCGCGCCGACAACGAAAGCGAGGACTAAGCTGGCGACCAGCGAAGCGCGCGCTATCTGAGCGAGTCCGCTACCTCGAGCAGGCCAGCCGTCGCGAGCGGTGCGTCCAAACTGACAATCAAGGCTCCGATCTGCGCATTGGCGGTGAGCACACGACCGCTGAAGCCCGGCGCGACGATCCATTCCACTGACTTGCGCTTCACGACCTGGCCATCTTGGAGTGGGTTCTTTACACCTAGGCTCGTAGCCGAACGGTCTGTCTGCCAAATGTGTAGCCGCTGGCCGTTCGCGAGCTTGTAGTGCAGATCCACGTCGGTCGTGCCGTCGGGATTCCGGGTGACGTTCTCAGCGACCATGACGGTGCCGGCCGGGAGGATCTGTGGTCGGAGCACGTGAAACGGCGCCTGTTGCTGTGGGCTGACACTGACGCGGGGCGACGACGCCGATACCACGACAGCGGAGAAGCCGAGAAGCGCCGCCACGCTGATCAGTCCAATGACAACTACAAGCTTTCCTCTCAATTTAATGATCCTTGTCGAAGTGCATCGTGTCCACCGAGATGGTGCTGTTGACGGAACAGTACTGGGCGTCGCCGATGTAAACCTTCGCGCCCTGGCTCGGGTATAGCGACTCGCGAGAGACGAACCGCCACCCGGCGCTGAGGTTCACGTAGTACGAGTTGTTCGGCCCGTACTCGCCGCTGGGCATGACGTTGTAGAACGCCGACCCACATGTCGCGTACTGGCCGCCCAATGAATACGCCTGGATCAGGTAGCTACCTATAGGACCAATTTCTGGATGGGTGTACCACCAAGCGCGGTTGACCGGCGTTTGGCCGCCGGCGATCGTTGTCGTGTACATGAAGCAGTTGTTATTGCCGCCCTGTCCACTGACGACATACCAGTAGCGAGCAGGACCTTCGGCCCAGAACATCGAATAGGGCACGCCGCAGTTGTCGTCAGGTGCCCACGTAAAGGAGTGACCGGCCCTTGCCCCGCTGGACATGAGAAGAGCCGTGGCCAAAACCAGCCACGCAGTGACTTGGGCCAACGTTTGCCATCGCTGCATTCTCGCTCAACCGTATAGCTCTCATTCGGCCTGGGCAAGTGTGTCTGCATGGCTGATGTCCAGACGAATTGGCGCATGGTTCTGGTCTCTTCTGCTGGACAAGCTGCGCGCGTGAAGCTGGCAAGGGCAATCTAAAGACTGAGCCGTCAGGCAGCCGCTCGCCGCAGCGTGTTCGTCTTCCGCAGACCGCCTGGGAGGCCGACGCGAGCCAGCGTGACGCCAATGTCGACAGCACGAGCCAGTTGGGGCTCGCCGCCGGGCGTCGGACCGTGCAACTACAAATTGAGGTGCGGCGAGTCGTCGGGCCGCGTGCAACTACAAGAGGAGCGCTCCGGAGACGGCGAAGTAGCGCTCGACTTGTAGTTGCACGGCGCCGGAATTGAGGTTGCGTCAGTAGCGCGCCTCGTGCCGCTCTCGCTCCCTCGGTCCTGGCAGCGAGAAACGTAGAATCGCGCACCCGATGCTGAACTCGACGAGCGATCGCGTCAGGTTCCTCCGTGAGCTGTTCGACGACGCGCCGACTCTGGTGATGCTCACCCGGGGCCCCGATCACGTGTACGAGTACCTGAATCGCGCGGCTCTCGCGAACGCGTCCGGATCCCGGTCGGACCTGATCGGCCGGTCCCTGCGCGAGAGTCGGCGGGAGCTCGCGAGCCAGGGCTACGTCGAGCTGTACGACGGCGTGTATCGGACCGGCGAGAGCTTTGTCGCCAACGAGGCGCGCGTTGGCCTGAATGCGCCGGACGGCTCTCGCATCGAGCGGATCTTCCGCTTCTCGCTCACGCCGTGGCGCGATGCCGACGGGAAGATCAGCGGCGTGCTCGGCAATGCCATCGACATCACCGACGAGGTCGAGGCCCGCGCCATCCAGCGCGAGCTGCTTCGGCAGACCGAAGAGCTCCGGGCGGAAGCGGATGAGGAGCGGCGCCGGCTGGCCCAGCTCTTGGACGTCATTCCGGTCGGAGTCGTCATCTACGGGCGCGACGGAGCGATCATCAGCGGCAACCGCGCTCGGCTGCAGATCATCGGTGAGGCGAGCCAGGCCGTCGACGTGGCGAGCTCGGTCGCATACCTGCAGCCGACCCACGAAGATGGTCGGCCTTTCGCCGTCGATGATCTGCCGATCATGCGTGCGCTCCGCGGTGAGACGGTCCGCGCTGAACGCCTCCGCGTCCGCGGTCACGACGGTGCAGATGTGATCGTCCTCTCGAGTGCCGCACCGCTGCGCGATGCGACCGGCGCCATCCATAGCGCCGTCCAGTTCTTCCAGGAGCTGGACCCACCGGACCGCTAGGCGAGCGATCCCAGGCGCGGGCTGGGCACCGCGGCACGTGCGTCACCGGACCGATATCCCCCGACCTGAGCACGCCTGGTGCCGCAAGCCTGCACCTATCGTTACATCGTGAAACCCCTGCGCGGCGAGGCGGGCCAGTCGCTCGTCGAGCTCGCGCTCGCGCTGCCGATCCTCGTCTTCCTGCTCATGGGCGGCATCGATTTCGCGCGCTCGCTCACCGCGCAGGCCGGCGTGCAGAGTGCGGCGCGCGTCGGCGCGGAAGCCGGAGCCTCGCGCGCTGCGGGCGTCGCGCAGCCCGTCGGCGCGAACGACGCTGCCGTCATCGCCTACGCGCGCGCGGAGCTGAGTCGGGTACCGGGGGTGGACGCGGCGACCGCGACGATCACCGTCACCGCGAGGCGAGCCGACGATTCGACGGCATGCCTCAACCCGCCCACCACGGCGACACCCTGCTACGTGACCGTCCGCGTTCAGTACCCGTTCCGGACCGCGATCGCCTGGCCGCTCCTGCCGAACGCCATTGCTCTCGACGAGTCGGTGCAGTTCCGGAGCTACCCGTGATCCGCGGGGAGCGCGGGCAGTCGCTCGTCGAGTTCGCGCTCATCCTGCCGGTGCTCGTGATCGTGCTCGTCGGGGTCTTCGACCTCGGGCGGGGGGTCATGCTCTCCGAGACCTTGGGCCATGCGGTGCGCGAAGGCGCCCGCCACGCGATCGTGCGCGGCAGCACGTCGTCCTCGCCGCTCGGGCCGGCGACGCTGACGACCCCGCCGGCCGCGGACAACGCGGCGACGAGCGTCATCCGCGGTCACGCGATCGGGATCAACTCCGTCGTCACGATCGTGATCAGCTGGCCGGACGGGAACGCGGACCGCGGCAGCGAGGTCGACGTCGTAGCGACCACGTCCTACACGCCGATCCTTTCGCAGGTGTTCACCGGTGGAGGGCTCGCGGTGACGCTCCGCGGCGGCTCGAGGATGGTGATCCAGCAGTGATGCGGTTCCATCGCGAGGACCGCGCCCAGGCGATCGTGCTGATCGCCCTCGCGATGAGCACGATCCTGCTCGGAGTCGGGATCGCGATCGACACCGGGCAGCTCTATGCCGGACGGCGGAGCGTGCAGAACGCGGCCGACTCCGCGGCCTGGGCCGGCGCCGTCGTGATCCAAACCGCGGGCGCGAGCGGGTTCACCGCGGCCACCGGCACAGCGGCCGAGGCCGCCGCGGTCGCTGACGCGCTGCGGAACGGCTACACGATCACTGCCGCCGACGTGAACGCGCCGCCGGCGACCGGCACCTTCCGCGAGGACCCCGGCTTCGTCGAAGTGATCATCACGGCGGCCGTGCAGACGAGCTTCTTTCCCGGGCCGCGGTCCGTGTCCGTGCGCGCGGTCGCCGGCGCGACGCGCTCCGGTCGCGGGAACGCCGTCCACATCCTGATCGGCGGCAACAGCGCCGCGGCGCTCGACCTCACGGGTGCAGGGCGCCTCGATGTGACCGGCGGCGACATCCGCGTGAACTCGACTGCAAGCGCGTCGATCCGGATCGCGACCGGCGGGATCACCACCGGCAGCCAGGCCACGCGCGTCGCGGGAAGCCCGGGCACCTCCGCCGGAGATGCCGGCCAGGTGGTTCCCGCGGTCTCGCCGAACCAGGCGGCGGAAGCGGATCCGTTCCTCACCCTCCCAGGGCCCTCGACGACGGCGCTCTGGGGTGGCGCCTACGGTGCGACACCGGCTGTGCTGACCGAGCAGGGTGCGGTCGACCGCAACAACAGCAACACCGCGCTCTCGCCCGGCATCTACACCGGAGGCATCCGCATCCGCGGCACCAGCAGCGTGACCCTGAATCCGGGCATCTACATCCTCCGAGGTGGC
>Ga0180121_10000689_pt1 | contig 14307 bp, 13 predicted proteins | sample AntDrymUQ5402106_2_FD_129676 | JGI IMG/M metagenome (GOLD analysis project Ga0180121, IMG submission 129676) | Polar desert sand microbial communities from Dry Valleys, Antarctica - metaG UQ540 (21.06) (version 2) (version 2) | ecosystem: Environmental > Terrestrial > Soil > Desert | place...
AAGATACTGATGAACAAGATCAGAATGATTTTCGATCGCTTCGCTCATCGAACAAAATATTATTCCGAGTTCACCTAACTTTTCTTTGTATGTTGTAGCTACGGAAACACTGTCCATCACAGCGTCAACAGCAACACCCGCAAGCATCATTTGCTCTACAAGAGGTATTCCCAGTCTTTCATAAGTTTTTTTAATTTCCGGATCCAGATCGTCCAAACTATTCAGTACATTCTTTTTCTTCGGAGCTGCGTAATAAATAATATCATTATAATCGATCTTCGGATAATGAACATTCGACCACTTCGGTTCTTTCATATCAAGCCAGAGATTAAATGCTTTTAATCTCCATTCAAGCATTGACTCCGGTTCATTCTTCTTTTTAGAAATCATTTTAATAATGTCTTCATTTAAACCTTTTGGTGCAAGGTCCATTTCAACATCGGTTATAAAACCATATTTATAATCACTCGACGTTACCTTTTCGAGAATATCGACTTCAGTTCCCATTTATTGTTAGTTGTGTTTATATGTTTAAAGTTGGACTAAATTAGTCTTATTTGTTTTAAAAATAAAGGAAGAAGGTGAAATAAGGTTGGTTATTCGTTGCTACCTAAGAAATAAATTGAGTTTAAAGGCAAATAAATTCTTAACTTTTTCATTTATACTGGAATATTTTTCTAAACACTTATTTCATTTATCAACTCGGGATTATTCTTTAGTAAATAAAGCAAAATTTTAGCTGGTCCATTCGGAGAGAATTTATTTTTTTCCCAATCTTCCAATAAATTTTCACACACTCCAATCTTCTTGGCAAATTTATCCTTTGTTAAATTAGATTTATTTCTTAATTCAACTATATCTTTCCATTTAAAACAAAACTTTCATTTTTTTTCAATTTATTGTTTACCACAAGATTTTCAGTTATCATTATGGCTTCGTCCAGGCCTTTGAATATGCTTTCTTTAACTTGTTTTGGTGTTCTTATGTTTTCATTTTAATTCTTTTAATAATTGTTTAATTGAAATTACTTACTTTTTTTATAAACTGCTTGTCATTTTCAGATAAATTTTCTTTTTCGTTTTTCTTTATCAAAGCTATGAAATAAATTACACTATATTCTTCAATATCTAAATACAAAATTCCAATGCCTCCTCTTTTTCCTTTACCTCCATATTGCCATCTTAATTTCCTCAATCCATTTGTTCCCTCTATTACTTTTCCAAGCTTCGGATTATTCAGTAAAGCATTTTGAAATGCTCTTAATTCTTCATCAGAATTTCCCAAATCTTTCCATAACTTATCAAATTCAAAAGTATTAACAAAAATCCGGTTCATTACTTCATTTTCATTATTGCTTCTATAAAGTTTTATATTAAAATAATAATAACTAATGCTAAGTTCAATAATGGATAACTTTCTACTTGCATCACTTCTATAAAATTTAGATAATATTGTTCAACGGGAACATTATCATCAATCAGCTGTTACACTAGCGTAAATTAAAATTTAATTATTTGTTTCTCAGCGAAAATTTTTTTAGTTTATAAATAAACTTATCCCTTTCAAATGAAAAGAACAGTTTTTATCACGCTAACTATTATCTTTATTATACTTTCCAGCATTCACTCACTAAGCTTCGGTAAATCAAATTCTAAACTAAGCGTCATTAACGGAAGGGTTGTTGACGAGCGAAACTTTCCGGTTCAATCTGTAAAAGTAATTATAGCCGGAGGTGAAACTCAAACCGATTCATACGGCAAGTTCAGATTCCTGAATGTTGCTTCTCCATATGACGTCGTCATTGCAGAGCGTTCTTCTGCCACTGCAGTGATTTATAAGAATATCACGATGGAAAATCCTGAATTGATTTTATTCGGTAAGCCAAATGCAAGAAACTCAACTACGGCAACTATAAATGTAAATTTCCCTGAAGTTCCTGAAGGCAGCTCTGCTGTCATAAAGTTTATCAGTTCAGATGTCTTTTACAGTCAGGATTTTGAAGTTTTTTCCGGTGAGAAAAGTAAAACTTTACTAGTTGACTGGCCCGAAACTCAAAAGACTTTAAATGGAAATGTAATTTATCTTCAAAAGAATAACGTCACATATGAAGCCTTTAAAGATAAAGTGATCAGCTTATATAGAAACACTGTCCCTTTTAATGTTACATTTGCAGGTACTGCAAATATAAATACTCTTTCATCCGATGTTACTATTTATCTTCCTTTCGACGATTACAGGTTAAAAGGTTATTCGGTTTTTGCTGATTTTTTCTCATACAATAGAAACTCAGAAGTAATGCTTACAAAAGAAGAAGGGAATATTTTCAAAACAAAAAGCATTATTCCTTTAAAACTTCCGATCTCATACAGAGTTAAAGTTTCGGGCTTTGTTGACTATAATGACGGCAGCGGGTTTGTTAATTATACTTATTCAAAACCGGGTGCAGTGATAAATTTGACTATTGAAGAACCGCCGAAGCTTGAGACACCCACAGATAAATTGTCCGGTGCAAACGGTAGCACTGAATTTTCTTATACTATCGGATCGGGAACGGGAGTTTATGTAATACAATTTCATAGCTTCTACCCTAATATGAATTTTTATGTCGTAACAAATGAGAAAAGTTCTAACCTTAGCTATCTCTCAAGGACAGAATTTCAAAAACTGAGTAGTGTCGAGTTCAAGTGGAACGTGAAAAAATATCTTACTTATTTTTCCGTGAATGATTTTGTAAAGCCGAAGGAGTTCAACAATGATATTGGGTATAAGGCGATTCTTCGTTCGAGTGAGAGAACTTTCAAGACAGGTTACTTTTGACGGTAGCTATCATTTATGAATTTTTTATTGTTGCGCCAGTCTTTTCTGACTTTTACAAACAACTCAAGATAAACTTTTTTGTTGAGAAAATTTTCAATATCCTTTCGTGCTTTTTCTCCAAGACGTTTTAATCCCTCGCCCTTCTTTCCTATCACAATTATTTTTTGCGATTCCCTTTCTAGAATTATTTCCGCATTAATATAAACCATCCCGTTGTCCCTTTCTTTAAACTCAGCAATATTGACTATAACGCAGTATGGAATTTCTTCATGAAATAAACTCAATATTTTTTCACGAATTATCTCACCGACAAAAAACTTTTCCGGTTTATCGGTCAGCGTGTCCTCATCATAGTAAAATTCCCTCTCGGGCAGATATTTCACAATCAGCTTCTTAAGCTCTTCAACGTTTTCATTTTCAAGAGCTGAAACAGGGATTATATCATCATAACTAAATTCCTTAGAAAGCTTTTCAATTATCGGAAGTACATCTTCCTTTTTCATTAGGTCGATTTTATTCAAAACGATAATTCTTTTTTTATTTATCAAAAGATCTTTGAACTTTTCTTCAACTCCTTTTAAATCATCATAATTGATATTTAAAGCATCGATAATGTGAACTACGACATCTGCTCCATCGAGCGAAGATTTGATCTCGGTAAGCATATAATTTTGGAGTTCGTATTTTGGTTCGAGAATTCCGGGAGTGTCAATAAAAACAATCTGATAATTATCTTCGGTTAAAATTCCCAGTATTTTATTTCTCGTAGTCTGGACTTTACGATTGACTATTGAAAGGTTAAAATGAAGCAAATCATTTATCAGTGTAGATTTGCCGGCATTTGGCTTCCCAAAGATTGCAACGTAACCGGATTTTTTAATCATTCGAATTTTTTTGTGGAATTATTTTGATTTGGTCTTTAGAATTCAAAATCACCTGAGGCTTGTTCTTATAAGTCGTTATCTTGCCGTTTACTTCAACATTTTTATTTTTGAATCTTGACAAGTCTCCAAACTCGTCAAACTTATTTGAAAAAATCGCGCACGAGAACATATTTTTCGGAAATTTATTTTCAAAATTAAGATACGCAACTTTATCGCTTAAATAAATATCGGCTACAAATCCTTTTATAGTAAGGGAATCTCCAACATGAGCTTTAACTTCTTTGGGAGTTATTGTCTGAAGAGAGGTAATTTTATTAGAGCTCTTATTTTCATCAATCTTAATTTCATTATCAATGTTCTTTTGCCTATTTAATTCACTTTTGTTAACATCGATCTCTGAAATATTTTCATCTTTGCAATTTATTAAAACAAATGAGCACAAAAAATAGATTGATAGGCAAATTTTCATGTAAGCTATTAAAAGTATATGTTAATGAAAATCAACTCCGATTGATGAAAAGTTAAAACCTTTGCCATGAATTTACACAAATCAACAAAAATGGATTTTAGTGTAAATTCGTGCAAATTGTGTTAGAAAAATATTTAAAAACAAATCAGCCAAGCATGAGTATTTAAAATTTTATGAAGACCAATTTTTAAGTCTTTCCAGTTGTCTCACAGCAGTTGATAATGACTTTATTTCTTTATTTTGAATTAGCTTTGTTCCTTGCAGCTGTGAGAACTGCCGAGAAATCTTTTTCAAAGGATGGATTTAATTTAATTGCTTCTTCAAGATCACTGACAGCTTGACTATATTGCTTGGTTTGATAATATGCAAGTCCTCTAGCAGAATATGCCGCAGCTTTATCCTGAATATTTTCAATATACGTGCTCAGGTCTCTGATCGCATCATTGTAATTTCCCATCGAAACCAAAACCTCTCCTCTATAATAGTATGCATCGAGCAATGTGGGATTCACAGTTAGCGCACTGTTGAAGTCTGAGATCGCCATCGCATAATCATTTTGTATTTTATGCATTAAACCCCGGTTCATAAATGCATCTCCGTAATTCGGGTCAAGATTTATTGCGGAAGTAAAATCTGATATTGCATCCGGGTAAATCTGCAGGGAAGTATTTATCAAACCTCTTATATTATAAGCTTCTTTGTAACTCGGATTATTAGTAATTGCCGTAGTTGCATCCCGCTGAGCTTCTGTAAAATTTTGTAAAAAATAATAAGCAACCGCTCGGTTATAATTTCCAAGAGCATTTTGAGGCTGGGATTGAAGAAATTGTGTAAGATAATTAACTGCATCTTCATAAGCTCTCGCCTGTACAGCTGCAATTCCTTCGTGAAGATATTGGGACGGCTCCTGTTGGGAAAAAGCTGTTGAAAAGATAGTTAAATATAGAAATAAAGTTGTAATGTAAAATTTTTTCATTGTGAGATTTTTTATTAAATTTGTCGACGTAAAGCTATGAAAGACATAAAACAGAATCAATATATATTCTTTGGTAAGACTAAGAATATGGTTTGAATCACCAAGAATAAGTATTAATATATATTGACCATTTCCCTGCCTGCGGCAGGCAGGCATATTGAATTTAATTTTGTCAAGCCCGCTTTATATGGATTACGCAGAACATATTGGATTATTCGATCGAGTTCAAATTCATCCCTTATATAGTGGTCATAGCTCTCATGATGCCAAAAGCTCCCCCTCCTACCTAAAATTTTATTTGCTTCACGGGAAGTGGACCCTTTAATCAATCTTAAGGTATCGGCAATTACATAATTTTTAGTTCTCCCTCGTAAATTCAATTCAGATACTTTTAGATTTTTGTCAGGATGGATTAAGATGAAAATGATTATAGAGTATAGAAAGAGAAATTAATTCGTATTTAAGTTTATTAAAACTATGAATTTTATTCCAAACTATTTCAGCGACATTATCATTTTTTAACCAAACAGGACCAGAAGCCATTGAGTCAAGAAGATGATCATATTTACCGAAATACTTTTTTTGAAGATTATAAATTTTGCTTTTAATATCAAAAGAGTTAGGATGCGATCGAACTATGTTCTCTAGCTCGAATTCATAATTCTTCCTGAGCAAAGCTAACTTATTAATGGGGATTGAATCAGTTAAGCAACAGGTAATAAATAGGGGCGTATTTTTGGGATGAAAGTGAGGGAGATTTCGGGAGTAAAATATCATAGGGCTAAATCTGATTTTAGTGATACAACATTAATGTTGTACTACAACACCACCAAATTAATCCCATCGAAATCACCCTTCAATCCATTTTCTTTGTTAAGATAAAAATTTGGATAATCTTCTAAACCTAACAACGTTGAATCCTTTAGATTTAAAATCAAAACTGAGCGCTAATTCCTATCACAGGCAATATTGCCCAATGATTATATCTTCCAACTTCATTATCATATGCATTCCAGTAATATTCATAAAGATTTTTCCTGTTAAAAAGATTCTGAATTTCGACATACGTTACAAGTGACGCATTACTAAATTTGAATATCTTGTCGACTCTTAAATCCATCCGGAAATATTCCGGCTGTCTGTCATTGTCAAAATTATTTTTATCGATCAAGCCCCTTCTTAATAATGTTGAATTAAAAGTATCAAAAGGTGTGTAAGGCCTTCCGCCTGCATACTTAATTCTTAGTCCGAATATCCAATCATGATTCAATTGATATCCGCCAATAAGAGCGAATTGTTTTCCGTTATCAAAACTTAGCCTTTGATTAACTCCATTTGCCGATGTAAAACGGGAAGTTGATAGGGAAATATTCAGTGAGCCGTAAAAACCCTTTACATTTAGTTTTTTAACAAATGAGATATCTATTCCCCGGTAATAACCTTCTCCGGCGCTTATTGCTTCATCAAGAAAACTTGTTCCGAAATATGTTCCGTAATTTATATAAATAGAGTAAGGATCAAAAGTGCTCACGGGATAATCCGAATATTCTTTCGTGAAAGCTTCTATACTCATCAGTAAGTCATGCTTAAACAAATGATCAAAACCGACGACAAATTGATTTACCCGAATACTTTTCAGATCTTTGTTATTTTCGCTTCCTAATAATATTATAAGCGAAGGTGTTTGATAATATATTCCTGCTGAAGCGTTTAAAACATTCTTCGGCGAAAGCTTGTAACTCAATCCTATCCTTGGCGAAAATGTCGATTTATCGTTCATGTATTCAAAGTAATCGTATCGAATACCTGTATTAACATTTAACTTATGGTTCAAAAAAATGCTGTTGAAATTCAAGCTTCCGGAAAGTTTATAAGTATTGAATTCTTTTACGGTGTATAAACCAGGATGGATATAACCGGTATAAGTTGTGTAATAGCTTCCGTTGATAGTGTCGGTTGCATTGATAAATTTCCCGTCGGCATTGAAATCAAAATAAAGCTTCGAGGAAATATTCCTTTTATAACCAAACTTCATCATATATTCACTTTCATGAATTTTTATGGTGTACCTTGGAAAATTCTCATATTTGGTATCGTAAGAGGCATTCGATTGATTCTTATTTATTGCTGCGGAGATTTTCAGCAATCCTTCTTTTAATATTTTATTATAGTTAAAATTACCGGAGAATATTTTCATATCGGCTACCTGCCGCCTGAACGTAGAATTATTTTCACTTGAAGCTTTATCTGTGACATAAAATCCTACAAGATTTAATTTTTCTTTTTTGGATAAATCGTAGTTCAATTTCAGATTAAAGTCCCAGTAATTTGGGATCGGACTATCCCCAAGCTGGTCTTTTATTAGTTCAAAATAACTTCTTCTAACGGAAAACATGTATGATGACTTTTTTGTAATTGGTCCCTCAAAAAAACCTCCAAAGCCGGTTATCGAAAGATTAATATCCCGAATATGTTTTAAGCGGTTTCCTTCTCTTAATCTGATGTCCATTACGCTAGAGATCCTATCGCCGAACTTCACCGGAAATCCACCTTTATAAAAATCCACATCATTTACTAATTTCAGACTGATATAGCTTAATACCCCGCTGTTTGTACCGGGAATTCCGAAATGATTGGGATTAGGTATTTCAGTACCGTCAACGAGAGTAAGATTTTCAGCAGGCGAGCCGCCTCTGACGATGAGGTCATTGTATAAATCATTTCCGATCGAGACTCCCGACACACTTTGAAAAAATCTTATCACATCCTCTGTTGCACCGGGCGCCCTTCTCAGATCGGCAAATGGGACGTTTATAAAACTAACATTAACATCAGACTCTTTTTTGAAGAATTCGGATTCAACTTTTAGTGTGTCAGTTGAAAATTCCTTATCCTGGGAAAATGCAGCGCTGAAAGAAACGAAGGTTATTAAAACTAATGTAAATAATTTATACAAGCTCTCAGAAGAATTATTATGTTAAAATACTATAATACTTTATGTAAATTAAAAAATAATATCTACTACAAATTAAATGCTGACATTAAAGGGAATAGCTTTAAGAATATTTTTGATTTTTGCATTGCTATGGCTATCGGGATGTGAATCTGATAATCCTGTCGGGGATAGAAATAAAATTACAGGGACGGTTTATGATGAAGGGGGATTTCCAATTTCGGGACTTAATGTAAATATTGGAAACCATCAGCCCTTTTATTTAACACAGGCCGACGGCAAATTCACATTTGATAATTCTGAATACCCTTATGATATTATTGTTGGAAATTTAATATTATACAAAAATTTAAATTCTAAAAATTTAAAGTTAACAGCAAATTTCCATGTTAATCGGAATCTTAAAATATTGCACATTGATGTTCCGAAAATTTTTAAGAAAAATGAAGTTCAATTAGTCAAATTTTTAAGTAATGAAATTAATTATAATTTTATTTCTACAGATCCGTTTTTTGAAAAAAGTTTATTCGTCTATTACCCGCTTTTTAATTCTATGATCAATGGTAAAATAGTTTTTCTTTCATATCTTACAGATACGTTTGGTGAAGTAATTTCTTATGAACACTATGGCGCAAAAGATATAACAATTACTGACTTTAGTCCCGACACAATAAAATTCAGTGAAAGCGAGTTAAGTTTTGATCCTCCTGAATGTGATGTTATTTTAAATTTGGAGTACCCGGGTACAGATTACTATTACACATCTGTATATCTTAATTTTAAAAACTATAATTATTTTCCATGGTTTTATTTAATGGGATTTGCTGATAAAAATACTTCCAAGCATTTATTTAAACAGCCTGTTCTGGATGAATCCATTGATATTAGAACTACTTCGTATCGAAGATTAAGCGAAGCTGGCTCGCTCCCGGGAGAATATACAATACAAAATTACTTTGATCTTTGCGAAGGAAATTCAATAGTTATTCCTGAAGTAAGTTTTTTAAGATATCCGGAAAATTATCAAATTGATGTTGGCAGAAACACCGATTTCATTTTTGAAAAAGATAAGCAAGACTGTGTTTACAAATTATCGATATCTTTAGACAGCAGTTATAATTATCGATATCCTATAACGGTCTATACAAGTGAGAACAGAGTAAATTTTGGAGAATTAATTGATTACGGATTTTTTGTTCCTTCTCTGACACTACATTTCTGGAACGTCACCAAGTATACAGGTTACAATTCCATCGATGAGTTTACAAACAATCCACCGTTTGAAAATAATTTAGTAGCAGAAATTATTACCTCACCGCGAAGAGAATTTATGACGGGTTCACTAAAATAGATATTTCTATCATTCTTGTTAAAATCATTTTGCAAGTGAAAAAGGCGGTCAGAAACCGCCTTCTTAAAGTAAAAAACTTTATTCAAATCAATAATTATCAATCTGCGCCCTCTGCAGCTTTCCCGAGTAATCCACATACACCGCTTTCCATTCTGTATAAAAATCATACACTGTCCAACCGCCTTCCCTGTGCCCGTTGCCTGTCTGCTTCACTCCACCGAAAGGCATGTGAGCTTCTGCCCCGATAGTAGCTCCATTTACATAAGTTATTCCAGCTTTGATATCTCTTATTGCGACGAATGCATCGTTAACATTCTTTGTAAATATACTCGATGACAATCCGTACGGAGTATCATTAAGAATATTTATCGCATCAGTTAAGTCTTTACATTTTATTACTGAAAGCACTGGTCCGAAAATTTCTTCCTGCTCTATTCTCATACCGGGTTTTACATCGATAAATATAGTCGGCTGATAAAACCAGCCTTTTGCAAGTCCTCCATCTTTTGCATAATCCCCGCCTGCGACAAGTTTTGCTTTATCTTGTTCTTTACCGATCTTAACGTAAGAGTTAACAGTTTCTCGCTGCGTTTCACTTACACACGGACCAACATCAACTCCGTTATCATTGCCGTAGCCGAGTTTAAGTTTCTCAACTCTTTTTACAAGCTTTTCAATGAACTTGTCATAAATATCTTTATGAAGTATAAGTCTCGAAGTCGCTGTACATCTCTGACCGGTTGTTCCGAATGCTCCCCATAAAACTGCTTCCAGTGCAAGATCCTGATCGGCGTCGTCCATCACTATCTGCGCGTTCTTTCCACCGAGCTCCAATGAAACTCTTTTCAGAGAAGCCCCGGCAATCTCATTAATCCTCTTGCCCACCGGAGTCGATCCGGTAAAAGAGATGAGATCAATATCAGGATGAGCAATCATCGCTTCGCCGACAATTTTTCCTTTACCGTGAACAATATTTATCACACCCGGAATATAATCTTTTCCAAGAACTTCTCGCATTGCAGTATCAATAATTTCAACCAACGTTGTTGCAGTCTTCGGAGTAAGTTCAGCTGGCTTGAAGACGCACGTATTTCCGCAGACAAGCGCTGGGAACATTTTCCATGTCGGGATTGCCATTGGAAAATTCCAAGGAGTAATAAACCCTCCAACACCTATAGGAACCCTGAAACTTAAATTCATTTTATTCGGGAGTTCGCTCGGCGCATTGAATCCGAACAATCTTCTTCCTTCAGATCCTGCATAATATGCCGTATCAATTCCTTCCTGAACATCTCCTTTTGTTTCAGCGAATACTTTTCCCATCTCGCGTGTCATTTCATAAGCGATCTCGTCTTTCCTTTCAAGCATCTTATCGCCGACAACTTTCAATATGTCACCGCGTCTAGGCGCGGGAACAAGCCGCCATTTTTCAAACGCAGCTTTTGCAGACACAACCGCTTCATCTATATCTTCCTTATCTGAAGAAGGAAATATACCAATAAGATCTTCATTCCATTTTGCGGGATTTCTGTTTTCAAAAGTATTGCCGGATTTTGAATTTTTCCATACACCGTTAATTAAGTTCTTGAATTTTTCGGGCATTAATATTTTCTCCTGGTTAATTGGATTTAATTTGAATGAACAAAATACTCAATTGCCACGTTTATTAAAATTAAATTAAATTTATTTTTGCTTAATAAAGCTTGATTTATAAAAACAAGTTTTTTATGTTACAAAAATAGTTGATAATTAATAATTGATCCGCGGCGGCGGATTGATAGGCTGTGTTACACTTTATAATTAATCTTTAGATGATATCAAAAGAACAAATCTCAAAACAAGTAAAAGAAGACCTTACAAATAAAAATCTAAAAATCGCTGGGGAAGATTTTAAACGTCCTTGGGGTGGATTTTTTAAAATAAATGTGGACAGTTTAAATGATTTTCTGGCGATATATTTTTCCGGAGTTAAGCTACCGTTTGATATTACAAAATTAAGTTTAAGTCCGAAAATACTTGTCGTCGAACCTCACAAAAAATTGTCATGGCAGTCGCACAAAAGAAGATCGGAACTTTGGCGTGTGGTAAAAGGACCTATTGGAATTTATACTAGTCTTACTGACGAACAACCTAAAGAGATGGAGATCTACGATAATAACAATACAATTGAATTGAAATTAGGAACAAGGCATAGATTAGTTGGTCTTGACCACTGGGGAATAGTGGCTGAAATATGGATTCACAGTGATCCTGATAACCCGTCGGATGAGGATGATATAAGAAGAATCTCGGACGACTTCGGGAGGTAAAATCTTCTTTTGCACATTAGTGAAATTTATTAGTTCGTGCAAAGCAGCAGAGTTCGCAAACTAAAATATCCTTGCCAGGTAATTATTTTTAGCATATCAAAGAAGTTCTTAACGAAGAGATATGAAAGTTTATAAAATTTTATCGATGATATTTATTCTTTTTTCGATAAGCATAAATTGTAATACCAAAAGTGTTTTGTCAGGCAACAAATCAAACTCCGATTCAATAATTTCAAAAAATGAAATTGTTCTTACCGATAAACAGAAAAAAATATTAGATGGCGCTAAACAAAATTTAAAAGATGGTGCGGAGTATGATCTGTCAATGGCTTACTATGTTTTGAAATACAAAGATGGTGAGATTCAAAAAAGTAAAGTTTATCCAGGAGGTGATCTCGACCCCGAAATCGGGGTTTGCACTGATGTGATTATCCGTTCATTGAGAAATGCGGAAATAGTTGATCTCCAGGACGCAATTCAGAAAGATATTTCTACAAATAAAAATGACTATCCCATCTCACGCTGGGGGAATAAAAAACCCGATTCAAATATTGATCATAGGAGAGTTATGAATTTGGAAGTCTGGTTTGCAAATCATTGGAACATAAGTGATATGAAAAACTTTTTACCCGGTGATATTGTCGTGTGGGATATGAATGGAGACGGAGCAAGTGATCATACTGGAATCGTTTCAGATAAGATGGAAGGTGAAAGATATTTTGTAATTCATAATCACCCTGACCCAGGGCATACTGCGGAAGAGGATAAATTGTTTAAGTGGAAGGTTGTCGGATATTTCAGAGTGAAGGAATGACTTTATTGATACAGGATGGACAGAGTTTGTTCAAAATTTTTTGAAACCACTAAGGCTCAAAGACTCTAAGTTGTATTTATATATTGAATGAACAAATACTTTAATTGCATTTTTGTATTTTGTATCTTTTTCTTATCATGTCAAAGGGAATCATCCAGAACTAATCGTAAGATCCAGGGAATTGGAAGTTTGTAAAGATTGTCAGTCCTTTCTTAGCTGGCATATTTTGGATATAATAAAATTTTCAGATAACACATTCGAAACAAATGCTAGATATGAAAGTGATATAAATTTAATGTGACACATTAATATTTCGTGTTTATGAAGATATAAAAATTAATGTTAGTTCGCCAACTATTATTTTATAAAATAAACTACTCATGGATCTATTCGACGCAATCGTAAACCGTAAAACAACAAATACAGCTTTTGCAAATAAACAGGTATCGCCGGAACACATTGAGCTGCTGGTAAAGATGGCATCTCACTCACCAAGTCATTTTAATTCACAACCGTGGAGATTTATAATAATAGAAGAGGAAAGCATTATAAAAAAAATTGCTATTATAGCAGGGGATTCAATGGTCCAGTTAATGGATGACGGAAGATTTTGGAAGCAATACCGAAAATATTTCCGTTTCAGTGAAGAAGAGGTGGAAAAGACAAAAGACGGAATTCATATTGATCACCTTCCTGTATTTCTTAAGCCGTTTGCTAAAAGTATTTTTTCCGAAGCCGGGGAAAAAGTAATTTCTAAATTCAAAGTTTCGAGAATACTTGGAAATGATGAAGAGAAGCTTGTTGCAACATCTCCTTTATTGTTTGTAATATTATTGACAAAAAATGAATATAAAAAAGAAGAGCTATCGGGATTTTATTCAGTGATATCAATGGGAGCGGTGATACAAACACTGTGGCTAGTTACAACTGCGGTCGGGATGGGCATGCAGTTCATCTCTACTCCTGCCGAGATTCCCGATAATTGGAAAACGATTTACGATATGCTTGAAGTGGATGAGAACTTTGAAATGATGGCAATATTTCGAATGGGATATATAGTTCCTGATATGAAACGTCCGTCAATTGACTGGAAATCTTCGCAGAGAAAAGGCGTCAGTGAGCTGGCATTCAGAAATAAATTCGGAAATGAACTTAAATCAGTTAGCAGTTAACAGTTAACAGTTAACAGTTAAGCAGTTAACAAATTATGTATTGACCATTGACCATTGACCATTGACCATTCACTATCTGATACTCACAGGTTTAATATTTTATATAATCAATTATATAATCAGCTGGCTTCTTCTCTACGGAAAAATCTCAATGAAAAAGAAAACGCACCAGATATTTTTTGCAGCAATAATTATTAACTTAGGTTTAATTCTTTTATTTGTCACATTAACTTTTACGGAGATAATAATTTGCACTTTATCATTGGCAGCGATGCTCATGCTTCCTCTGGGTAAAAAAGGGTGCATGTATCATAGAATTGTAAGCAGTTTGGGACTTGCTTTGTTTCTCATATTGTTCGCATTGCAATTTTATAAATAAATGTTATATTTATACACTTTGCAAATGATAATTTTGAAATAATTTATATTTGAAGCTATGTGGAAAACCAACGACGGTAGCACAGGCAGGTTAATTCAGCTTTGCATTGGGTATTTTGTATTTTATATAATAACAGGCATCAGTGTAAAATATTTTTTAGGAAATACGCAACAGGGGTTTCCC